>Ga0209985_10000442_pt1 | contig 45521 bp, 45 predicted proteins | sample NOAtaG_FD_187305 | JGI IMG/M metagenome (GOLD analysis project Ga0209985, IMG submission 187305) | Freshwater lake microbial communities from Lake Erie, under a cyanobacterial bloom - NOAA_Erie_Diel6S_1000h metaG (SPAdes) (version 2) | ecosystem: Environmental > Aquatic > Freshwater > Lake ...
CGAGCGGGTGCGGGCGCTGGGCTGGCGTGGCCCCATCTTGCTGTTGGAGGGCGTCTTTGAGCCGCGCGACCTGGAACTGTGCTCGCGCCTGGGCCTGTGGCACGCGGTGCACTGCGCTGAGCAGATCGACTGGCTGGCAGCGCACAAGACGCAGCAGCCGCACCGTGTGTTTCTCAAGATGAACAGCGGCATGAACCGTCTGGGCTTCACGCCTGAGGCCTTTCGCAGCGCCTGGACGAGGCTGAACGTCCTGCCGCAGGTGGACGAGATTTCGCTGATGACGCACTTCTCGGACGCCGATGGCCCGCGCGGCATCGCCCACCAGGTGGCCGCCTTCGAGGAAGCCACGCGCGACCTGCCGGGCGAGCGCAGCTTGTCGAACTCGGCGGCCACGTTGCGCTACGGTGCGCAGCCCGGGCAGCCGCCGCAGCCGCCCTTGCGTAACGACTGGGTGCGCGCGGGCATCCTGTCGTACGGCTCGGCGCCGGATTTCCCCGAGCGCAGCATCGATGACTGGGGCTTGCGCCCGGCCATGACCTTGCGCACGCGCCTGATCGGCGTGCAGTCGCTGCGCGCTGGCGACACGGTCGGGTATGGCAGCACCTACCGTGCCGAGCGGCCGATGCGCATCGGCATCGCCGCCTGCGGCTATGCCGACGGCTACCCTCGCCACGCGGGCACGGGCACGCCAGTGCTGGTGGACGGGGTGCGCTGCAGCACTGTGGGCCGGGTCTCGATGGACATGCTGGCGGTAGACCTCACGCCCGTGCCCTGCGCCGGCCACGGCAGCGAGGTCACGCTCTGGGGCGAAGGTCCGGGCGGCAGCCGGCTGGCCATCGACGAGGTGGCGCAGGCGGCGGGCACCATCGGCTACGAGCTGATGTGCGCCCTGGCGCAGCGCGTGCCGGTGCGGGTGCTGGAAGAGGCCGCCTGAGGCCATGACGCTGCTGCGCCACCCGCGCGTCGACCCTGAGGAGGTGGAGTTCGCCGCCATCCGCGCTCAGGGCGCAGGCGGGCAGAACGTCAACAAGGTCTCCAGCGCGGCGCACCTGCGGTTTGATGTGCGGGCCTCTTCCCTGCCCTTGGACGTGAAGGAGCGCCTGCTTGCCTTGCAGGACCACCGCCTGACGGCCGAAGGCGTGGTCGTGATCAAGGCCCAGGAACATCGCAGCCTGGCCATGAACCGTGACGCCGCCCTGGCCCGCCTGCAGGCCCTGGTGGACCAGGTGGCCCACCCGCCCATTCCCCGCAAACCCACCCGGCCCACGCGCGCCTCGGTGCAGCGACGCATTGAAGGCAAAGCGCGTCGCGGGGCGGTCAAGGCCATGCGGGGGCGGGTCGCGGGAGATTGAGCCGCAACAAAGCGATGGCTGGTCAGCGCCCGGTTGTCCCGATGACGTGAGGCTGCACGCTCACCGATGGACCCCGCACCCTGTGGTTCACACATAATATGTGCGCACAGGAGGTCATGATGAACATCACGCTGTCCGTTGACGAACGCGTTGCCGAGCAGGCGCGAGCTGCTGCCGCCACCATGGGCAAGAGCCTCAACCAGGCCGTTCGGGACTACCTTGAGCAACTGGCTGGCCGACAGCAAGTCGCAGCGGAAGTCGAAGCGTTCGAGAAGTCTGCGCTGGAAACCCCCGGGCGGATGAACGGTTGGCGGTTCGACCGCGACGAGGCCAACCGCCGTGCGTAGTCTGCTGGACACCAACGTCCTGATCTATGCGGACGCTGCGGACGAGCCGGCCAAGCAGCGCCGGGCGGTGGGCCTTATCAGCGAGCTGCGCCGCACTGGGGACGCGGTGTTGTCCACCCAGGTGTTGCAAGAATACGTGAACGTGGCCCTGCGCAAATTGCGCCTGCCGTCGGCCCTCATCCGCGAGCGGCTCACCTTCTACAGGCGCTTCGATCTGGTGGTCACATCCCCCGACTTGATTGCGGGCGCACTGGATCTGCACGTGCTGCGCGGCATCTCGTTCTACGACGCCCTCGTCGTCCAGGCCGCCGCTGCCGGTGGTTGTCAACGTGTCTTGAGTGAGGACCTGCAGCACGGCGCCACCCTGGGCGGCGTGCGCATCGTCAACCCTTTCCTGGGCGAGGGCTGAGCTGCGCGCGTGTTGGGTGTAGTGAGTTGCTTCGCCACCGCGCCGGCCCGTGCGCGGGCCCGATCGGGCGGTCTGCCTTACAGGCCGACACCACTGCGATGCTCGCCCCAGGGCCGCGCCGCCGAACTCGCTGCGCTCACCTGCGGTTCGCTGCGCTCAGACAACGGCGGCGAGCATGCCCACGACGCGCGCTGCGCGCGCCGACCCTGCGGCTGTGCCTCTCGCCGCCCTCAAGGGCCCCGCGCCCGGGCCGGTGCGGCGGCTGCGGTCAGTGAGTGTGCCGGCAGCCCCCCATGAGAGGGGCGCCTCTGTGACGATCATCCCTTGACAATCAGCCCATGGCCCGTGAATCCAAGACCCTCTACACCTGCCGCGAGTGCGGCGGCACCAGCCCCAAATGGTTGGGCCAGTGCCCGCATTGCAAGGCCTGGAACACGCTGGAGGAGTCTGTGGCCGAGCCTGCGGGTGGGGCGGGCAAGAACCGGTTCCAGGCGCTGGCGCGCAGCCAGCCGGTGGCCACCTTGTCCGAGATCGAGGCCGCCGACGTCGAGCGCACGCCCACCGGGCAGGAGGAACTGGACCGCGTGCTGGGCGGCGGCATCGTGGCCGGTGGCGTGGTGCTGATTGGCGGTGACCCGGGCATCGGCAAGAGCACGCTGTTGTTGCAAGCGCTGGACGCGCTGTCCACGCAAGTGCCGGTGCTTTACGTGACCGGCGAAGAAAGCGGCGCACAGGTGGCCTTGCGCTCTCGCCGTCTGGGGCTGGCGGGCACCAAGGTTCGTGTGCTGGCCGAGATCCGCCTAGAGGCCATCTTGGCTACGCTGGAGACCGAAGCCCCGGCGTTTTGCGTCATCGACTCCATCCAGACGCTGTACTCCGACCAGTTGAGCTCCGCTCCGGGCTCGGTGGCGCAGGTGCGCGAATGCGCAGCGCAGCTCACCCGGGTGGCCAAGACCAGCGGCTGTGCGATGGTACTGGTGGGTCACGTCACCAAGGAGGGCGCGCTGGCCGGCCCGCGGGTGCTGGAGCACATCGTCGACACGGTGCTGTACTTCGAGGGCGACACGCATTCCAGCTTCCGCCTGGTGCGCGCCATCAAGAACCGTTTTGGCGCGGTCAATGAGATCGGCGTCTTCGCCATGACCGAGCGCGGCCTGAAGGGGGTGAGCAACCCGAGCGCCATCTTCCTGTCCACCCACGGCGAGCCCGTGCCGGGCTCCTGCGTGATGGTGACGCTGGAAGGCACGCGGCCGCTGCTGGTGGAGATCCAGGCGCTGGTGGACTCCGGTGGCCCGAGCCCGCGGCGGCTCTCGGTGGGCCTGGACCGGGACCGTCTGGCCATGCTGCTGGCGGTGCTGCACCGCCACGCCGGGGTGGCCTGCATGGACCAGGACGTCTTCGTCAACGCCGTGGGCGGCGTGCGCATCGGCGAGCCGGCGGCAGACCTGGCGGTGCTGCTGGCCATCCAGGGCTCGCTGCGCGGCCGGGCCCTGCCGCGCGGCTTCTTCGCTTTCGGCGAGGTGGGTCTGGCCGGCGAGGTGCGGCCCGCCCCGCGGGGCCAGGAGCGCTTGAAAGAAGCAGCCAAGCTCGGCTTTTCCGTCGCGGTGGTGCCCAGAGCGAATGCGCCCAAGAAGCCCATTGAGGGCCTGACCGTGCACGGGGTGGAGCGCATCGAGCAGGCCATCGAGGTGGTGCGGGGTTTGTAGAGACGTGCAGGTGCCTGCCAGCTTGCGCCTCAACGTGTTTCGCATAAAAATGCAAATATGCGAACCAGCCTCGACCTGCCAGACCCGCTTTTTCGCCACCTCAAGGCACGTGCTGCTTTGGAGGGCAGAAGCCTGCGCGAGTTAGTGGTCTCGCTGCTGGAGCGGGGGCTGACAGCACCCGCGCCCTTGCCGTCCAGCGAGAGCCTGGCGCCAACCGCCGCACCCAGCGTGCGCCTGGGCGCACCCATGGCGCTGGCGGCCGATCAGCTCAGCAACGCCGCCTTGAGCGAGTTGCTGGATGGCTGACGCACCCGCCCGTCCTTTACGAGTGGCCGAACCCCCAGCGCCTTGGCTCGTGGGGCTGGAGGGGCCGACTCAAGGCGACCTGCCCGACATCAACGTCTGGCTGGCGCTGGCTGTGCAGGAACACCCGCACCACCTTCAGGCGCAGCGCTACTGGGCGTCGCTGCACGACCCAGGGGCTGCCCAATCTGTCCTGGGCCCCGACCTGTGGTTCTGCCGTGTCACGATGCTGGGCCTGGTGAGGTTGTTGTGCCAACCCAAGGCCGTGGGCCCGGGGGCGCTGGATCTGCGCGCCGCCTGGCAGTTGTATGCCCAGTACCGTGCCCTGTCGCGTATCGGCTTGCTGAGCGAGCCTCGCAGCTGTGACGATGCGCTGCGCGCGCTGGTGGGTGCTGACCCTTTGCCGGCGCGGGCGTGGACCGACACCTACCTGGCCGCGCTGGCAAACGCCTCGGGCCTGCGCCTCGTTACCTTCGATCGGGACTTCGAGCGCTTCGGGCTGGAACGCTGCCTGATCCTCAGCGCCTGACCGGTTCGATCCCGCGCCTATCCTCCATGCGTGTCCTCAAAGCCTTCAGCAACTGCGCTGCCCACGCTGCTGGACGTGTCGCGGAACAAGCGCCAAGATTCCCGGAGGTCTGAATGAACCATTTCCGCCCCGTGGCACTGGAGCACGCCAGTCGCCTCATCAATCACGGCCCGACTGTCCTGATCACCAGTGCCCACGGCGGGCATCGCAACGTGATGGCCGCAGCTTGGAGCATGCCGGTGGAGTTCACGCCGCCGCGTATTGCGGTGGTGATCGACAAGAAAACCTTCACGCGCGAGTTGGTCATGGCCGCCGGCGGGTTTGCACTTTGCGTCCCCGGCGCTGCCCTGGCCGACGCCACCTTCGCCGTGGGCTGCGTCAGCGGCCGTGAAGTGCCGGACAAGCTGGTCCGTTTTGGGCTGAGCGCCCAGCCCGGGCCGGTGCTGGGCATGCCGGTGATCGAGGAGGGCTGTTGCGCCTGGATGGAGTGCCGTCTCATCCCCGAGCGCCACACCGAGGAGGCTTACGACACCTGTTTTGCGGAGGTGGTGGCCGCGGCGGCTGACGAGCGCGTCTTCCGCAACGGACGCTGGGCGTTCTCCGACGCCCATGCCGACCTGCACACGCTGCACCACTTGGGCGCGGGGGCCTTCGCGGTGGCCGGCAGGACGGTCCAGGCTCGAAGCCTGGGTTGACCAGTCCCAGCCCCAACTCAGGCTTTAGTATCTGGTTGAGGAGACAGACTCATGAAACAGACCATCAGCCGGCGCCGCCGGGTTGCTGCAGCCTCGACCTTCGCTGCACTTGCGGCGACGCTAGGCTTGTGGGCCGGCAGCCCAGCCCAGGCGCAGACTGACCCTTGGCCCACCCGACCCGTGACCCTGGTGGTGCCCTTCGCACCCGGCGGGCCCACTGACACCGTGGCCCGCCTGCTGGCCGAACGGTTGCAAGCCCAGTGGAAGCAGACCGTGGTGCTGGACTACAAGCCTGGCGGCGGCACGATGGTAGGTACACAGTTCGTGGCCCGCGCGCCGGCTGACGGCCACACCTTGGGCATGGCCATCAGTGCACTGATGATCAACCCGGCGTTACAGCCCCGGATGCCCTACGACACGCTCAAGGACCTGGCGCCTGTGGCGCTGATTGGCCAAGCCCACTTCGGATTGTTCGCACACCCCTCGCTCGAGGCCCGAAACATCCCCGAACTTGTGGCTTATGCCCGGCGCAACCCGGGCAAGCTGTCCTACGCCACACCCGGCATCGGCACGGGCACGCACCTGGCGGGTGAGCTCATGCAGACGCTGGCTGGCATCCAGATGGTGCACGTGCCTTACCGGGGCAGCGCGCCGGCGCAGCAGGACGTGCTGGCGGGGCGCGTACCCCTGTTGTTCGACGTGCAGTTCTCCGCCATGCCCTTCGTGAGAGACGGCAAGCTCAAGCTGCTGGCCCTTGCCAGTCCCAAGCGCTCGCAGCAGACGCCGGAGGTGCCGACGCTGGATGAGTCGCTGCCGGGTTTCAGCGCGATGAGCCTGATCGGCGTCATCGCCCCGGGTGGCACGCCGCGTCCGCTGGTGGACCGCATTGCCGCTGACGTTGGCGTGGCAGTGCGATCGCCCGAAATGGGCGCGCGCATGGCGCAGCTGGGCATGGAGCCGGTGGGTTCGACCTCGCAGGAGTACGAGGCCATCGTGCGAACCGAGATCGCCAAGTGGACCCAGGTGGTCAAGAACGCCGGGATCAAGCCCGAGTGAGGCTCCTATGGACCGGAACGTCACCCCTCTGCAACCCCTGGGCGCCCGCGTCGAGGGCGTCGACCTGCGCCAGGCGCTGACCCCGCAGGACGTGCGGCGCATTGAGCATCTGATGGACACGCACGCCGTGCTGGTCTTCCCTGGCCAACAGCTCGACCAGCACCAGCAGATCGCCTTCGCGCGACAGTTGGGGCCGCTGGACCTGGGCCTGCGCAAGCTCAAGGGCGGACCGCACCGCTTTGAATACGCCGAGCTGGCCGACATCTCCAACGTCAAGGTCGACGGCAGCGTGGCCGGCCGCGATGACCCCAAGATCGTGGGCAACGTGGCCAACCAGCTCTGGCACAGCGACTCCAGTTTCCAGCGCCCGCGCGCCAAGTACTCGATGCTCCACGCTGTGGTGGTGCCAGACTTTGGCGGTCAGACCGAGTTCGCCGATCTGCGACTGGCCTGGGAAACCCTGCCGGCCTGGCTCCAGCAGCGGGTACAGGGCCTGCGCGCGGTGCACTACGCGCTGCATTCCCGCATGCTGCTGGGTGACACCCATTACACCGACGCTCAGAAGGCAGCCATCCCGGCTGTGGAGTGGCCGTTGGTGCAGACCGACCCGCGCACCGGCCGCCAAGTGCTCTTTGTGGGCGTGCACACTTGCGAGATCCCCGGCATGACCCTGGCCGAAGGCCGCATGCTGCTGTCTGACCTGCTGGAGCACGCCACTCAGCGCGCCCACGTGCTCACCCATCACTGGTGCGTTGGCGACCTCGTCATGTGGGACAACACCACCACAGCACACCGCGGCCGCTGGTATGACCTTTCGCAACGGCGCGAATTGCGCCGTGCCACGACCGAAGAAGTGGTGACCTCACCCGAGGCTCAGGCCCTGGCGGCCTGATCAGCTCGTCTGCTGAAATCAAGGGCCGTGTGTGCCCCGCCTGCAGCAGTTCTGCGCGAGGCAACGGCCGAGCGGGCGGAGTTGCTGCTACTCCGGCTTGGCGCCTGTGGCCTTGACCACCTGGCGCCACTTCTCCACATCGGCTGCCAGGAACGCGCGGAACTCCTCGGGCGTGCTGCCCAGCACGCGGGAGCCATCAGGCTCCAGCCGCGAGCGCAACTCGGGCGACTGCGCGGCCTTGGCCGCGGAGGCGTGCAGGCGGGTCAGGATGTCCCTGGGCAGGTTGGCCGGTGCCAGCAGGCCGAAATAGGCCGTGGACTCGTAGCCGGGCAGCACCTCGGCGATGGACGGCACGTCCGGCAGGGCCGGGATGCGCGTGGTGCTGGTCACGCCCAGCGCCTTGACCTTGCCCGCCTTGATCTGCGGCACGGCATTGATCACGGGCGCGAACATCAGCTTGACCTGCCCGCCCACCACGTCCAACAGCGCCGGGTTGCTGCCCTTGTAGGGAATGTTGACGATGTCCACGCCGGCCGTCATCTTGAACAGCTCACCGGCCATGTGGATGGAAGTGCCCAGACCGCCCACGGCGAAGTCCAGCTTGCCGGGCTGCGCCTTGGCCAGCGCGATCACCTCACGTGCGTCCTTGGCAGGGAAGTCCTTGGCCGCCACCAGCACGGCCGGGCCGGTGGAGATCTGGGTGATGGGGGTGAAGTCCTTGACCGCGTCGTAGGGCACGCGGGCGCCATACAGGCCCATGTTCACGGAATGGCTGGTGTTCACGAACAGCAGCGTGTAGCCGTCGGCCGGTGAACGCGCCACGGCTTCGGCGGCGATGTTGCCGCCGGCGCCTACGCGGTTGTCCACGATCACGGGCTGCCCGAGGTCACGGGCCAGTTCCTGGCCGACAAAGCGCGCTAGCGTGTCGGTGGTGCCGCCGGTGGTCACCCCCACCAGGATGCGAATGGGCTTGGCTGGCCAGGCAGGCGCCTGCGCCGAAGCCCAGGGTGCGGCCAGGCCCAGGATCAGTGCGGTCAAGACGCTGAATGTCCTCATGGGGAAACCTTGGGTCTGGTGTTGTTTGTTTGGGAGCCCATTCGCATACGGCGTTGCCGGCTCTTGGGGTGTAGTCTCGAACAGCGGCATTAGCTTATCGCAGGGACAGGACAGGCTCTTGGAACCCGTCATGCCCGCTCCCGCCGCTTAGCCCGTCGCGCCCGTCAGCGGGGCACGGCGGCCGTCAGCGACAGGCCGCCGTCCATGACCAGGTCTTGCCCCGTGACCCACCCGGCGTCGTCGCTGCACAGCCAGGCCACGGCTTGACCGATCTCCTCGGGCGTGCCGATGCGGCCAATGGGGTGTGAGCGGATGCGCGCGGCCAACAGGGCTTGCGGATCGGGCGCCTTGGAAATGGCGCCCATCGACAACTCGGTGGGCACCAGGCTGGGTGAGACGGTGTTGGCGCGGATGCGCCGCGGTGCCAGATCCAGCGCCATCTGCCGAACCATCCCGACGACGGCGGCTTTGGCGCTGCAATAGGCCACCCGTTCAGGTTGCGGCACCGACGCCGTCACCGAGGCAATGGCGCAGAGGGCACCTCCTTGCGGCCCGAAGTGCGGCACGGCCGCCTGCCCATACAGAAACACAGGCCAGACACTGGCGCGCATGACCCGCTCGAAGTCCGCCAGGTCGGCTTGCAGCACCGAGCCCACGCCGCTCTGGCCTGCGCTGATGACCAGGGCGTCCAGCCCGCCCAGCGTGTCTACGCACTCCTTGACTACGCGCTGCACATCGGCCTGCGAAGTGGCGTCGCCCGCTGACCAGTGACAGTGCCCGGCCGGGTGCAGGGCCTGGGCTTGGGCCAGGCGGTCGGCGCGGCGACCGGTCAGGAACACCCGCCACCCGCGGGCCGCGAGCGCCAGGCTGCTGGCAAGGCCGAGGCCCGTGCCACCGCCGACGATGAGCGCTCGCCGCTCGCCCTCTGGGCTGCAGGGCATCGGGCTCTGGTTACCGTCAGGTGTGCCTGTCTCGTTCATCGTCAGTCCTCGCTGAAAGGGGGAAGCCGCGCAGTGCGCACGGTAGCACTGTCACCCTTTGGGCCCATGGACATGCCCAGGCATGCCAAGACGGCTGCGTCTGCAGCGCAGACAATCCCCAGCCATGAGTGCTTCTTGGGGATGGGCCTTGGCCGTGTTGGCCATCGTCCTGGGTTGGTTTCAGTGGGGTTGGCAGGGGGTGATCCTGGCCATCTCGGTCGCCGTTTTCTGGCTGTTGCTGCAGTTCAGCCGCGTCATGCGCGTCATGCGGCAGGCCAGTGGCGCGCCGATTGGCCATGTGGACAGCGCCGTGATGTTGAACGCCAAGCTGCGCGAGGGGATGCGGCTCATGGAGATCATTCCCTTGACGCGCAGTCTGGGGCAGGCGGTCGAGGGTGAGCCCGCAGCGCCCGAGTCCTACACCTGGACCGACACCTCAGGCGCCTGCGTGCGGGTGCAGTTGGTCGGTGGCCGCCTGCGGCAGTGGTCGCTGGAGCGCCCGGCCGAGAGCGCTGCCGTAGCGCCAGTGGCTGTGGCATCCGACAAGATGCCTGACCACAGCGCCGGTGCATAAAATCACCGGTCCTGGTTTCGCAGCGCCCCACAGTTAGTCACTGTTCGCGTCTGCAGGCCCCAAGCACCTCCCAAGCACCACAAGGAACTGCGATGTCGATGTCCGACCGTGACGGCAAGATCTGGATGGACGGCCAGCTGGTCGATTGGCGCGACGCCAAGATCCACGTGCTGAGCCACACCCTGCACTACGGCTGCGGCGCCTTCGAGGGCGTGCGGGCCTACAACACCGCCAACGGCACGGCCATCTTCCGGCTGCGCGAGCACACCGAGCGCCTGTTCAACAGCGCCAAGATCCTGCGCATGAAGATCCCTTTCTCGCTGGAAGAGGTGATGCAGGCCCAGAAGACGGTGGTTCGCGAGAACAAGCTCGAGAGCTGCTACCTGCGCCCGCTGACCTGGATCGGCGACAAGAAGCTGGGCGTCAGCCCCAAGGGCAACACCATCCACCTGATGGTGGCAGCCTGGGCCTGGGGCGCTTACCTGGGCGAGGAGGGTCTCAAGCGCGGCATCCGCGTCAAGACGTCGAGCTACACCCGCCACCACGTCAACATCACCATGACGCAGGCCAAGGCGGTGAGCAACTACACCAACTCCATCCTGGCCAACATGGAGGCCACGGACGAGGGCTACGACGAGGCGCTGCTGCTGGACCCCTCGGGCTTCGTCTCCGAAGGCGCGGGCGAGAACCTGTTCGTCATCAAGAAGGGCGTGGTCTACACGCCGGACCTCTCGGCCGGGGCCTTGAACGGCATCACGCGTGACACCATCTTCGCCATCTGCCAGGACCTGGGCCTGAAGCTGGTGGAAAAGCGCATCACCCGCGACGAGGTCTACATCTGCGACGAGGCCTTCTTCACCGGTACCGCCGCCGAAGTCACGCCCATCCGTGAACTCGACCGCATCGAGCTGGGCGCCGGCGAGCGCGGCCCCATCACCGAGAAGATCCAGACCGCCTTCTTCGACATCGTCAACGGCCGCAACCCCAAGTACGCGCACTGGCTCACGCCAGTGGCCGCCTGAAGGCCGGAGCGGGCAACGAGCAGCTGATCGATCACCATGAGCACCCAGACCCCCAAGTCCGTTGTCGAACTGGCCGCTGCCGACCTGCAGGGTCCGGGCGTGATCGCCTGCCCCAACCCGAAGATGCCGCTGTGGAGTAACCATCCCCGCGTGTTCATCGACCTGGCCCACACGGGGCAGGGCGCCTGCCCGTATTGCGGCACGGTGTACCGCCTCAAGGCCGGCGAGCACCTGCACGCCCACCATTGACGGAATCCATCCGACGATTAGCGTCGGATACCGTCTGGGCCCGTCGTGGCTGAACGGGCCCCTGAGACACCTTACCGGACACTGCCTTGCGCGAGCGCGAATTCATCCTGACCCTGTCCTGCAAGGACGCCACGGGCATCGTGTACGCGGTGTCCGGCCTGCTGTTTCAGGCCGGCTGCAACATCATCGATTCGCAGCAGTTTGGCGACGTGCAGGGTGACGACGCCACCGGATTGTTTTTCATGCGGGTGCACTTCGAGGCGCCTGCCCAACTGGCGGACGTGCCCACGCTGGACCGCTTGTTCGAGCATGTGCGCACCCAGCACGGCATGGACGCGCGCTTCCATGCCGTGGCGCAGCGCCCGCGTGTGCTGCTGATGGTGAGCAAGTTCGGCCACTGCCTGAACGACCTGCTGTTCCGCTGGAAGAGTGGCCAGCTGGCGGTGGACATCCCGGCCATCGTCTCCAACCACCCAGACTTTGAGGCGCTGGCGGGCAGCTACGGCATCCCCTTCCATCACCTGCCGTTGAGCGACGGGCGCGACCCTGCGGCCAAGCGCGCGCAGGAGCAGCAGGTGGAGGCCTTGGTCGAGCGCGAGCGGGTGGACCTGGTGGTGCTGGCGCGCTACATGCAAATCCTCAGCAGCGAGTTCTGCCAGGTGCTGCGCGGCCGCGCCATCAACATCCACCACAGCTTCCTGCCCAGCTTCAAGGGCGCACGCCCGTACTTCCAGGCCCATGCCCGTGGCGTCAAACTGATCGGCGCCACGGCCCACTACGTCACGGCCGATCTGGACGAAGGGCCCATCATCGAGCAGGACGTGGCCCGCGTGGACCATGCCATGTCGGCCGAGGACCTCACCGCCCTGGGCCGGGATGTGGAGTGCGTGGTGCTGTCGCGCGCCGTGCGCTGGCACGTGGAGCACCGCGTGCTGATGAACGGGCACAAGACAGTCGTCTTCCGCTGAGCGCACCGCCGCAGCCCTGCACGCTTCACCGCAACCCCTCCAGCCCTCGCCCATGAGACAGAAGCCGCCCCCCGCCGCCCTCATGGCCTCGCCCGAGGACACCGAAGCCCAGTTCTACGAAGCTCTGCAGCAGGGCGACATCGAGCGGCTGATGGCCGTGTGGGCTGACGACGACGAGATTGCCTGTGTGCACCCGGGCGGGCCTCGTCTGGTGGGCGCGGCGGCCATCCGGGCCAGCTTCGACAACATCTTCGCCAACGGCGGGATTCCGGTCGCGCCGGAGCAGGTACACCGCCTGCACACGATGACCACCGCCGTTCACCATCTGGCCGAACGCATCACCATCACCTCGGCTGAGGGCACGCAAACTGCCTGGGTCCTGGCCACCAACGTCTATCTCAAGACCGAGCAGGGCTGGCGGCTGGTGGTGCACCACGCCAGTCCGGGCAGCGTGGGCGAGCAGCCTCCGGTGATCGGTGAGACGCCGTCGCTGTTGCACTGAAGCACCGGATCGACCGCTTCCGGTCCTCCGTCCCACCGGCCTTGCCCGCTGTGCCTGAACAGTTCGCACCAGGTTTTGCGCTAGGCCGGGCCCCTGCCGGGCTGGCGGTCTTCCGCAGCCCGCGCTGGCTGCCCGGCGGCAATTTGCAGACCATCTGGGCCGCACGGCTGTCGCGACCGGTTCAGGGCGCCGCCCCGGTCTTCCGCCGCGAGCGCTGGGACACGCCCGATGGTGATTTCATCGACGTGGACTTCGCTTTCGAAGGCCCTGATGAGGCCGGCCGTCGCCGCCCGCTGCTGGTGCTCTTCCACGGTCTGGAGGGCTCCTCGACCGGCCACTACAGCCTGGCCATGGCCGACGAGGCCCGTCGCCGCGGCTGGACTTACGCGGTGCCGCACTTTCGCGGCTGCTCTGGCGAGCTCAACCGGGGTCCGCGTGCCTACCACTCGGGGGACTTCCAGGAGATCGGCTGGATCCTGGCGCGGCTGCGGGCGCGCGAGCCCGCGCCCTTGGCTGGCGTGGTGGGCATTTCGCTGGGTGGCAATGCGCTCATGTGCTGGGCTGCTGAGGCTGGCGAGTCGGCTGCGCAGGTCACGCGCGCTGTCGCTTCGGTGTGTTCGCCGCTGGATCTGGCGGCGGCGGGTGAAGCGATAGACCGGGGCTTCAACCGCCAGGTTTACGCGCGCATGTTCCTGGCCACCATGAAACCCAAGGCCCTGGCCAAGCTGGCGCAGCACCCGGGGCTGTTCGATGCCGAGCGCCTGCGCGCGGCGCGCACCCTGCGCGAGTTTGACGATGTGTTCACGGGGCCGCTGCACGGCTTTGCCGGCACCGATGACTACTGGTGCCGGGCGTCGGCCAAGCCGCGCCTGCACAGCATCCGCATCCCGGCGCTGGCGCTGAATGCCCGCAACGACCCCTTCATCCCGGCCCAGAGCCTGCCGCGTGCGGGCGAGGTCGGCCAGGTGGAGCTGTGGCAGCCGGATCATGGCGGCCATGTGGGCTTTGCGCATGGCGCGCTCCCCGGGCACCTGCGGGCCATGCCACAAGCCGTGCTCGACTGGATGGCGGCGCAGTGACATAAGCTCATCGTATGGACCCCATCGTCGAAGCTGCGCTGCGCAAGTGGCCTAATGTCCCGCACTGCCATGGCTGGCTGGCCCTGGATGCGCGGGGCGAGTGGTACATGCGCGACGAACGCACGCAGGCTGCCGGGCCGTTTCCGCAGGCCAAAGGCAGCTTGATCCGCCACGAGAAGCTGCGCGAGTTCATCCATCGCAACTACCTGCGCGACCAGCACGGGGCCGCGTATTTCCAAAACGGGCCGCAGCGGGTCTACGTTGAGCTGGAGGCCGCGCCCTTTGTCTGGCGTGTTCAGCGCAGCCCACATGACGCGGGCGTCTGGGAGGTCACCGCCCACACGGGCGAGCCCGTACGCCATGTGGACTCGGCCTGGCTTGATGAGCAGGGCAGGCTGTATCTGAGCTGCACCTTGGCCAGTGTGGGGCCGGCCTTCGGCCTGGTGCACACCCTGGACATGCTGGCAGCGGCTGAGGCGGTAGAGGCGGGTCACTGGGTGCCGCAGGACGTGGCGGCACACGAGTTGCCCCAACGCTTCGGGTTTCAGCGCAATCCTCGGCCCTGAAATGACCGACGCCGCCCGAAGGCGGCGTCTATGCGGAGCCTGGTCGGCGTTTAGTCGGCGTCCAGACGGCAGTACCTTCAGCCCACTGGGGGCTGAAGGCGCCCGTTCACTTCGGCGCGCTGGCGGCGCCGGCCGCGGCCGGCACCGCTGGCTCGGCGAACTTGGCGCCGGCCTGATTGGACATGTACACCACGGCACGGCCGATCTCGACGTCGGAGTAGTCGCCGCCGCCCTGAGCACCCATCGCGCCCTTGCCCTTCAGGGCGGAGTTCAGCAAGGTGTCGTAGCCAGTCTTGATGCGCGCCGCCCAGGCACCGGTATCAGCCAGCTTCGGGGCGCCCGCGGCACCGCTGTTGTGGCAGGCCGCGCAGGCAGCCTGGTACACCTGCTCGCCTGTCTTGAGTGCCGAGACGTCGGAGGCGTCCTTCACTTCCACGCGCCCCACGGGCGCGATCCGCTTGGCAATCGCTTCGGCGTCCATGGCTTTGGAGCCTGCGCCGGTCTTGTCGCCCATGGCCACGTAGTTCGTCAACAGGATGATGACCACGATGGGAATCACGAAGGAGGCGATGACCGCCCAGATCAGTTGCTTTGGCGTCTTGATCGGGCCCTCGTGGGCGTCGTGGGCTTCGTGGGAATCGCTCATGGGGTCCTCGGAATGCTGTCGTTGTCTTGCGCCGTCACACAACAGGTGGCGGATGCGCCGCGACCGGCAGCGCGGGCAGACAAGCCCTTGTGGCAGCCCGCCTGGCGCACCAGTGCACGTTTGAGCGCAGCCCTCAAGTATAAGGCTGGGCCTTACATGAAGCCTGTTTCGCGGGGCTTCGCGGCCTGCCGGGAAGGCTGTCCCGCTAGAATGGCAAGTTCACTGCGACCGTGGTGAAGTGGATATCATGCGGCCCTCCGAAGGCTGCGTCGCAAGTTCGATTCTTGCCGGTCGCACCAGCCTGGACATGCCCAAATGCCCGCAGGCCCTCGCTCCCTCCGATCCGTCGCTGCGTTGAGCCTGGTTCTGCTGCTGGCAGCCTGCGCCTCTTCTCGCTCTCCCACCGCACCGCGTACGGCTTCGGCCTCTGATGCCGAGGTTGACGGCCCACCTCTGGTCGTACCGCCCGGCCTGGCCGATGTGCCCAATGCCGTGCCGCGCGTGGAGCCGCTGCGGCCTGGGGGCCCCAACAAACCGTACGAGGTGGCCGGCCGGCGTTACGTGCCCCTCACAGCGGACCTGCCCTTGGTAGAGCGCGGCGGAGCCTCTTGGTACGGGCGCAAGTACCACGGCAGGCCCACTTCCAGTGGCGAGGTCTACGATATGTTTGGCATGACGGCGGCCCACACCACCATGCCGATCCCCAGCTTCGCCCGCGTCACCAACCCGGCCAATGGGCGGCAGGTGATCGTGCGCGTGAATGACCGGGGCCCTTTCGTGCCCGGGCGTGTGATCGACCTGAGCTACACCGCCGCCCTGAAGCTGGACGCGCTGCGGAACGTGACGCCCGTGGTGGTGGAGCGGCTCACGCACGACACCATCCGCGCCATGCGCTGGATGTCGGGCCTTCCAGCGCCAGAGCTGGGCGAGGGCCCGGACCGCGAGCTCGCAGGGGTGGTGGCAGGCGTGGAGCTCAGCGCCCGCCCGTGACGTCGATCGTCGTGCCGGTGGCGTAGCTTGCCTCGTCTGACAGCAGCCACACCACGGCGGCGGCCACTTCCTCGGCCGTGCCCGCGCGCTGCATGGGCACGCTCGGAGCCACCTGGGCGGCGCGGTCCGGCAGCCCGCCGCTGGCGTGGATGTCGGTGTCGATGATGCCCGGGCGCACGCCGTTCACGCGCACACCTTCGGTGGCCACTTCGCGTGCCAGGCCGAGTGTGAAGGTGTCGATCGCGCCCTTGGAGGCGGCGTAGTCCACGTACTGGTTGGGCGAACCCAGCTTGGCCGCGGCCGAGCTCAGGTTGACGATGCTGCCGCCACCACCGCCGTGGCGCCGGCTCATGCGCTTGAGGGCCTCCCGCGCGCAGACAAACGAGCCGGTGATGTTGATGGCCCACATCCGCTGCAAGCGCGCCACCGACATCTCGTCCACGCGCCCCGGCATGTCCACCACGCCAGCGTTGTTGACCAACCCGCTCAGGCGGCCCAGCCCCGTGTCGACCGCCTCGAACATGGCCAGCACTTCAGTCTCATTCGCCACGTCGGCCTGCACCACCAGCGCGCGCCGGCCCAAAGCCCGAACGTCCTGCGCCACCGCCTGGGCGGCTGCAGCGTCCCTGGTGTAGTTGACGGCCACATCCCAGCCGGCCCGCGCGGCCAGGCGTGCGGTGGCGGCGCCGATGCCCCGGCTGGCGCCGGTGACCAGCAGGATGCGTGGGGCTTTCGGCTCGGTTTCGTCATAAGCCTGGGGCGGCATGTGGGGTGTGGCTTGGGTCATGGTTTGCATCGTAGAACCTTCTGGCGGGCAGCGGCATAGGCATCGTCACGCCGGCACGGTGAATTCACCGCTCGCCGGCCTTGGTGCTGGGCTGATCTGGCAGCCCTTCGAGGTGGCTCGCATCGGCCCAGCGCAGGATCTCCAGCGTGCCCTGGCGCCAGCGCAGGTGGTTCAGCCCGGTGTTGGGGATGTCGCAGGTGCGCAGGCCGTCCAGCGGCAGGCCGTTGGCCGTGCGCCAGAGCATGTCCAGCACGCCGCCGTGCGTCACCACGGCCAGCCGACGGCCGGGGTGCTGCTCGGCCAATTGCTTTACCGCGTCGATCACCCGGGCGTGAAACTGCTGCAGGCTCTCGCCGCCGGGCAGGGCGAAGTCGGCGCGGTGCTCCAGCCACTGCAGCCAGAGGTCCGGGTGATGGGCCTTGATGGTGGGGACGTCCAGGCCCTCCAGCACGCCGAAGCACTGCTCCCGCAGGCCTTGCACCAGGGCCGGGGCGGCCTGCCAGGCGGCGGCCAGCGGCGCGGCCGTCTGCTGGGCGCGTTGCAGGTCGCTGCTGATCAGGTGCTCGGCGGGCTCAGCGGCCAAGCGTTCGCCCAGCCGACGGGCCTGGGTCTGGCCGAGGTCGTTCAAAGGGACGTCGATCTGCCCCTGAAAGCGCTGCTGGCGGTTCCAGTCGGTTTCGCCGTGGCGGATGAAGAGGAAGTCGGTCATGGGGTGATCCAGGATGCAGCCGGGCGGCGTTGTGCGCGCCCTCGGGCACGGGGCGGGTGCATCAGGTGCATCAGGTGCATCAGGTGTACGAGTACACCATCTTGGCCGCCAGCAGGTACAGCACCACGGCAAACAGACGGCGCAGCGTGGCCACTGGCAGGCGGTGGGCGAGCCTTGCCCCCATGGGGGCGGTCAGCGTGCTGGCCACCACTACCCCCGCCAGTGCGGGCAGCAGCACAAAGCCCAGCGACCCCCATGGCAGCCCGCTGGCCGGCCAGCCGCTGGCCACGTAGCCCAGGGTGCCCAGGGCGGCCACGGGCAGGCCCAGGGCCGCGCCGGTGCCGATGGCGGTGCGCACCGGCACGCCGCACCACAGCATGAAGGGCATGGAGAGGAAGGCGCCACCCGCCGACACCAGCCCGCTCACCACTCCGATGAACAGCCCCACGCCCCACAGCCCCAGCGGGCCGGGCAGGGTGCGCCCCGGGCCTGGCTTCTTGCCGATCCAAATCTGTGTGGCCGCGCCCGCGACGATCACGGCAAACGCCAGCGCCAGCACCTTCTGCGGCAACCAGCCCGAGGCCAGGGCCGACAGCAGCGTGCCTGTGGCCATGGGCGGCGCCAGGCGCTTGACCACGGCCCAGTCCACCGAGCCCAGCTTGTGATGCTCGCGCACGCTGGCCGAACCCGTGAACAGCACGCCCGCCATGGCCGTGCCCAGCGCCAGGTGCAACACATGCTCGGGCGCCATCTGCTGGGCGGTGAACAGGGCGGCCAGGATGGGCACCAGCGTCATGCCGCCCCCGATGCCCAGCAGCCCGGCGAAGAAGCCGATGACAGTGCCGGCAGCGAGGTAGGCGAGGATCCAGGTCATGAGGGGCATTCGGCGAGGCAACGGCCGAGTTTCGCACCGGCGCTTGCACTGCTCTTGGGTGGGCGCGCTGACGAGCGTTCCCGGGCTGTGTGGCCCTTGACCCGCTGCGTGCGGCCGGTTCGAATGCTGGCCACCCCCCTCTTTGGAATTCCTGATGACCCGCGTGATCCTCCTGCCTGGTTTGGCCAGCGACGCCTCGCTTTGGCGCCACCAGGCGCCAGCCCTCAGAGCCGCCGGGCATGCGGTGCACGTCAGCGATGCCCACGCCCGGGCGGACACCCTGACCGGGATGGCGCGCCTGCTGCTGCTCGACCACGAAGGGCCCCTGGTGCTGGTGGGCACTTCCATGGGTGGCATCCTGGCGCTGGAGGTGTTCCGCCAGGCGCCACAGCGGGTGGCGGCGATGGCGCTGCTGGGCAGCAACGCCCGGCCGGACACGCCGCAGATGATTCGGCTGCGCTCTGCGGCGGTGGCTGAGTTCGAACAGGGGCGGGTGGACGAGATCTTGCGCGCCAATGTGCCCTTTGCCTTCCACCCCAGCCGACAGGGCGATACGGCGCTTGTGAGTGATTACTTTGATATGGTCCGGCGCGCTGGGCCGGAGCAACTCGTTCAGCAGAACCGCGCCATCATGGCCCGCCCGGACAGCCGGCCGCTGCTGCCCCGCGTGCGCTGCCCCCTCTTGCTGGTGTGCGGGCAAGACGATGCGCTGACCCCGCCCGAGTGCTCGCAAGAGATTGCCACCGCTGTGGCCCATGCCGAGCTGCACCTGCTGCCCGCCTGCGGACATTTGCTGACCTGGGAGCGCCCGGCCGAGGTCAATGCCCTGCTGCTGGATTGGCTGGGTCGGCTTGCGCCGCACTGATGACGCCGCCGCCCAGGCACACCTCGCCGTCGTACAGGACAGCAGACTGCCCCGGTGTGACGGCCCACTGCGCGGGGTCGGGGGCGATGAAGTCCAGGCAGAAACCCGTTGGACGCTCCGAACTGGCCGACCCGCCCGACCCGTCTGGGCCCGGGCCGGCCGCCATGCTGAAACGGCAGGGCGCATCCGCCTGGCGGTAGCGCGTCTTGGCGGCCAGGCGCCCATCTGCCGGCGGGTGGCCGGCCACCCAGCTCAGGTCTTCGGCGCGCAGATGACGTGACAGCAGCCAGGGGTGGTCGTGCCCTTGCACGGCGATGAGGCGGTTGCGCGCCAGGTCCTTGCGCGCCACGTACCAAGGCGCGTGCGTGCCCCCGCCCTGGCTCAGCCCGCCAATGCCCAGGCCCTGGCGCTGGCCCAGGGTGTAGAAGCTCAGCCCCACGTGGCGGCCGATCTCGCGGCCGCGCTCGTCCACGATGGGGCCGGGTTCATGGCTCAGGTAGCGGTTGAGGAATTCGCGGAACGGCCGCTCGCCAATGAAGCAGATGCCGGTGGAGTCCTTCTTCTTGGCGTTTGGCAGGCCGATCTCCAGCGCCAGGCGCCGCACCTCGGTCTTGTGCAACTCGCCCACGGGGAACAGCGTGCGTGACAGCTGCGCCTGGCTCAGGCGGTGCAGGAAGTAGCTTTGGTCCTTGGCTGGGTCCAGCCCCTTGAGCAACTGGAATGAGCCATCCGCCGCCTGGCGGACGCGCGCGTAATGCCCGGTGGCGATCTTCTGCGCGCCCAGGCGCATGGCGTGGTCCAGGAAGGCCTTGAACTTGATCTCGGCGTTGCACAGCACATCGGGGTTGGGCGTGCGGCCGGCCTGGTACTCGCGCAGGAACTCGGCAAAGACACGGTCCTTGTACTCGGCCGCAAAGTTGACGTGCTCAATCTCGATGCCCACCACATCCGCCACGGCCGCCGCGTCGACGAAGTCCACGTTGGATGAGCAGTACCCCGTGGCGTCGTCATCTTCCCAGTTCTTCATGAAGATGCCCACGACGTCGAACCCTTGCTGCTGGAGCAGCCAGGCGCTGACGGCGGAATCCACGCCGCCCGACAGGCCGACGACTACACGGGTCTTCATGAGGCGGGATTGTCAGGCCGCCGCCCGGGCTAAGGCGCGTTGGAGGCGCCCCTGAGGCCTGGGCAGGCAGCCCTCAGCCGGTCAGAACGACGTCCAGTCGCCGTCGTCGGCCGGGTTGGGGCCTGCGGGTCGAGGTGTGGCCGCAGGCCCGGCGGGCCGTGTGGCGCCGGTGGGGCGCGAACCTGCGGCTGCGCCTTGATGGGCCAGTGCCCGTGAGGCGGGGCCGGCGATCTTGGGTGCAGAAGCAGTGCCGGCGACCCGCGGCTTGTGGGCCACGGCCGGCCGTGGCGCGGCGACTCTCGGAGCCGGTGCCGGTGCCCGGCGCACGGGGCTCAGCGCGGTGGTGGACATCGGTCTGGCAGCACCGTCACCTTGCTCCAGCTTGAAGACGGCCACCGCCTCCACCAACTGCAGCGCCTGCGCGCGCAGGCTCTCGGCGGCGGCGGCGCTCTCCTCCACCAGTGCGGCGTTTTGCTGCGTGGCGCGGTCCATCTGCGTCATGGCCTCGGTGATCTGGCCCACGCCCGCGCTCTGCTCGCTGCTGGCCGCGCTGATCTCGCCCATGATGTCGGTGACGCGGCGGATCGAGGCCACCACCTCCTGCATGGTGGTGCCGGCCTTGTCCACCAGCGCTGTACCCTGCTCGACGCGTTCCACGCTGGCGCTGATCAAGGCCTTGATCTCCTTGGCCGCACCGGCGCTGCGCTGCGCCAAACTGCGCACCTCGCTGGCCACCACGGCAAAGCCGCGGCCCTGTTCGCCAGCACGCGCGGCTTCCACGGCGGCGTTCAGCGCCAGGATGTTGGTCTGGAAGGCGATGCCGTCGATGACGCTGATGATGTCGGCGATCTTTCGGCTGCTCTCGTTGATGCCGCGCATGGTGTCCACGACCTGCGAGACCACCTCGCCGCCGTTCACCGCCACGCCCGAGGCTTGCAGGGCCAGCTGGTTGGCCTGGCGCGCGTTGTCGGCGTTCTGGCGTACCGTGGAGCCCAGCTCCTCCATCGAGGCTGCGGTCTCCTGCAGCGCCGAGGCCTGCGCCTCGGTGCGTGCCGACAGGTCGTTGTTGCCGGCGGCAATCTGCGCACTGGCCGTGGCCACGTTGTCGGCACCTTGACGTACCGTGGAAGAGATGCCGCGCAGCATGTCGCGCATGCGGGTGAAGGACGCCATCACGCTGGCGCTGGCGCCCTGGTTGTTGATGGCATGGAAGAGCTCGCCGTCACGGATGTGGTCGGCCACCTCCTTGAGCTCGGCCGGCTCGGCACCCAGGTCGCGGGTGATGCGACGGGTGACCCACATCCCCATCACCAGCGCCAGCAACAGCGCCAACGCCACGGCTGACACCATGGCCACCCGTCCGGTGCGGTACTCGGACTTGGCCATCTCGTAGTACAGCTGGTTGTCCTGCTCCACGAGCTCGATGTTGTCGTGCAGCACCTTCTGCCACTGGTAGGTTGCGGGGCCGGCCTCCTCCATCATGACCAGCACGGCCTCAGCCGTCTTGCCTTCCTTGCCCAGGGCCAATATCCGGTCGTTCAGCGGCTGTGCCAAGGCCGCAGCCTTGTCGATCGACTCCCTGGAGGCCCTGCCCTTGTCGCCCGTGGGCAGCGCGTGCATGGCCGTTCGCGCCTGCTCGTAAGTCTTCGCGGCTTCTTGCAGCTTCTTGTGCTCGGCCTCGACCTGGTTGCGGTCGGTCAGTAGCAGCTCGGTGCGCATCACGCGCGCCATGATGTGCACCGACTCGCTCATCGTGTTGGCGTAATGGAGCTTCTTGGAGTTCTCCAGCACGATGTGGTCCAGCTCGGTCGCAATGTTCGCGAAGTTGAACAAAGCGATGCCGCCAGCCGCCGCGATCACCAGCACCAGGCTGCCGAACGCGATCGACAGCATCGTGGCGATGCGCATCGTGGATTTCATAGGACCCCTCCAGCCGCTGTGCGGCTTGCACTCGTGAACGGGCCTCTTGTAAGACGAGACCTCCGCCCGATTGTCCTCGCCAGGGCCGCCTTGGAAGCCCGGTTTTCCCCTGATGCGGAAAGGGCCACTCAACGACGGTGGCGTGCAGTTGCCGCCCAGCGTCCTTGCGATGGACGATACGCGTCCAGCGTGTGGGGAGGTTCTACGCGCTCAATGCGCCAGGATCTTGGACAGGAAGTCGCGCGTGCGCTCGTTGCGCGGGTTGGCGAAGAACTCCGCGGCGCTGTTTTGCTCGACGATCTGTCCCTGGTCCATGAAGATCACGCGGTCGGCCACCTGGCGGGCAAAGCCCATCTCGTGCGTCACGCAGATCATGGTGATGCCCTGGTTGGCCAGTTCGATCATCACGTCCAGCACTTCGTTGATCATTTCCGGGTCGAGCGCCGAGGTGGGCTCGTCGAACAGCATGATCTTGGGTGTGAGGCACAGGGCGCGCGCAATAGCCACGCGTTGCTGCTGGCCGCCAGAGAGCTGCAGCGGGTACTTGTTGGCCTGCTCGGCGATCTGCACGCGCTGCAGCTGTGCCATGGCCCGCTCCTCGGCCTCTTTCTTCGGCAGCTTGCCCACCCACATGGGTGAGAGGGTGAGGTTCTCCAGAACCGTCAAGTGTGGGAACAGGTTGAACTGCTGGAACACCATGCCTACCTGCCGGCGCACCTGCTCCACGGCTTTCACGTCGTCGCTGAGCTCGATGCCGTCCACCACCAGACGGCCCTCCTGATGCTCCTCAAGCCGGTTGATGCAGCGGATGAGCGTGCTCTTGCCCGAGCCCGAGGGCCCGCAGATCACGATGCGCTCGCCCCGCGCGACCTGGAGGTCGATGTCGCGAAGCACGTGGAAGGCATTGCCATACCACTTGTTGACCTTGTCGAAGCTGATGATGGGCTCGGCCATAGGGGTTCCGTCAACGGTTGCGGCTGCGCGACAGCTGCTTCTCGATCCACAGGCTGTAGCGGCTCATTGCGAAGCAGAAGATGAAGTACACCGCCGCGATGAAGAGATAGGCCTCGATCTTGAATGGGCGCCAGTTCGCGTCGGAGTTCAAGGCCAGACCCATGGCACCGGTCAGCTCGTACAGGCTGACGATGGTGACCAGCGAGGTGTCCTTGAAGATCGAGATGAAGTTGTTCATGATGCCCGGCACCACGGTGGCCAGAGCCTGGGGCAGGATGATCTTGCGGTGCGCCTGCCAGTAGGTGAGGCCGAGCGAGTCGGCGGCTTCGTACTGGCCCTTGGGGATGGACTGCAGCCCGCCCCGCACGATCTCGGCCATGTAGGCCGCTGCAAACAGCGTGATGCCCACCAGCACCCGCACCAGCACGTCGATACTGGTGCCCGGCGGCATGAACAGCGGGAACATGAAGCTGGCCATGAACAGCACGGAGATCAGCGGCACGCCGCGGATCAGTTCCACGTAAATCGTGCACAGGGTGCTGATCGCGGGCATGTTGCTGCGCCGGCCCAGCGCCACCAGGATGGACAACGGGAACGCGAGCACGATGGACAGGGTGGCCAGCATGATGGTCAGCGGCAGGCCGCCCCAGCGGTCGGTGTCGACCTCTTCCAGGCCGAACACGCCGCCGCCCATCAGCGTGAAGAACAGCGCCAGCACGGCGACCCAGAGCAACACCAGCCAGGGCTTCCAGAAGGTGCGCACGCAACTCGCCACCAGCAGCGCCACCATCGCGAACGTGGCCACTTCAGGCCGCCACTGCTCTTCAAAAGGGTAGCGGCCGAAGATGATCAGGCGCCACTTTTCGGTGATCACACCCCAGCAGGCGCCCACCCCGCGCGCAGCCTGGCACTTGTCGGCATCGGGTGCCACGACGGCGGCCGTGACGGCCCACTGCACCAGGCCAGGCAGCCACCACACCGCCAAGGCCAGCACCAGCAGCGTGGACACCATGTTGCCGGGGCTGCCGAACAGGTTGGTTCTCAGCCACGGGAGCAAGCCATTCGTGCGCTTTGGCGAGGGCCGCGGCGCAATGGGTTCGAAGTTCGGAGCAACGGAGCTCATTCAACGCTCCTTGATGGCCGCGCGGCGGTTGTACCAGTTCATGATCGCCGATGTGGAGAGCGAGGTGGACAGGTAAACCAGCATGATGATCGCGATGCACTCGACGGCGCGCCCGGTCTGGTTGATGGCCGTGTTGGAGATCGAGACCACGTCAGGGTAGCCGATGGCCACCGCCAGCGAGGAGTTCTTCGTGAGGTTCAGGTACTGGTTGGTCATCGGCGGGATGATGACCCGCAGCGCTTGCGGCAGCACCACCAGACGCATGGTGTGGCCGCGTGACAAGCCCAGCGAGGAGGCGGCCTCGGTCTGCCCCCGCGGCACCGAGGCGATGCCCGCACGGACCACCTCGGCGACGAAAGCCGCGGTGTAGAAGACCAGACCGAACAACACCGACAGGAACTCGGGCGTCAGCGAGGTGCCGTCCACCACCGCGGCTTCAGCCTGGCTCGGGATGTTCCACTCGGTGGGCGCACCTCCCGCTGCCCAACCGAGCACGGTGCCTGCCAGTACGAACCCCAGACCCGGCAGCACGACGGCACGCGTTTGTCCGGTGCGTTCGAAATAGGCCCGGGCGGACCGTGACCAGGCCCAGGCGCCGACACCTCCGGCCACCGCCCCGATCAAGGCCAGGCCGTGCGCGAGCTCCCACACGGGCACGGGGTAGGCGAGGCCACCCTTGCTCAGGAAGACCAGGCCCATCAGCGAGCTGGCAGCGTCGGCATCAGGCAGCCACTCGGTCATCAGCAGGTACCACACCAGCAACTGCAGCAGGATCGGGACGTTGCGAAACAACTCGACGTAGGCGTAGCACAGCCCGCGCACCAGAGCATTGGACGAGAAGCGACCAACGCCCAGCAGCGTGCCCAGCAAGGTGGTCAGCACGATGCCGATCAAGGCCACGCGCAGGGTGTTCACCATGCCAACCAGGAAGGCCTGCCAATAGGGCCGGATCGACTCGTAGGGGATCAGCGACTCGCCGATGTCAAAGCCGGCGGGTTGCAGCAGAAAGTCAAAACCACTCTGGATGCCGCGCGAGCGCATGTTCTCCAGGGTGTTGTAGGCCAGAAACCACACGCCCAGCGCAATCACGCCCAGCGCCAGAACCTGGTAGATCAGACCGCGCACAGCGCGGCTGCGCAGCGACAGCGTGCGTTTGCGAGGAGGCGGAGGACGGCTGGAAATCATCGGAACTCGTGCAGTTCGCCGGCTGACCTTGCCCAACAAGGCATCAGGGCAGCAGACTCAACAGACCGGCAAAGGACCCTTAAGCAAGAAAAGGGCCGCCACGACGTTCGGACGTGGCGGCCCGCTCAGCTGCAGGTGGTCAGCGTTAGAGGCTCAACGCACCGGCGGCGCGTACATCAGGCCGCCCTTGTTCCACAGGTTGTTCACGCCTCGGGGCAGCCCGATAGCGGTCTTCGGACCTACGTTGCGCTCGAAGATCTCGCCGTAGTTGCCCACGGCCTTGATGGCGCGGTAAGCCCAGTCCTTGTCCAGACCGAGCAACTTACCGGTGTCCTCGGACACGCCCAGCAGGCGCTGCACCACAGGGTCGGCACTGGTCTTCATCTGGTCCACGTTGGCCTGGTTGACGCCGTACTCCTCGGCCTCCAGCAGCGCGAACTTGACCCAGCGCGCAATGGCGAAGAGTTCATCGTCACCGCGGCGCACGGACGGGCCCAGGGGCTCCTTGGAGATCAGCTCCGGCAGGATCATGTGATCTGCGGGGTTCTTGGCTTCCTTGTTGCGCACGGAGGCCAGACCCGAGGCATCCGTCGTGTACGCCTGGCAGCGGCCGGCGAAGTAGGCGCCAGTCGCAGCCTCGACCTTCTCAAACACGACCGGCTTGATGTTCAGGTTGTTGGCGCGCGAGTAGTCGGTCAGGTTCTTCTCGGTGGTGGTGCCTGATTGCACGCAGACCGTGGCGCCCTTCAGTTGCTTGGCGCTCTTGATCTTGCCCTTGGACGGCACCATGAAGCCCTGGCCGTCGTAATAGGTCACGCCGACGAAGGACAGTCCCAGCGATGCATCGCGGGTCAGGGTCCAGGTGGTGTTGCGCGACAGGATGTCGATCTCACCCGACTGCAGCGCGGTGAAGCGCTGTTGTGCGTTCAGCGGAACCCACTTGATCTTGGTGGCGTCGCCCAGCAGCGCAGCCGCCACGGCCTTGCAGTAGTCCACGTCCAGACCGGACCAGTTGCCCTGGCTGTCGGCCGCTGAAAAACCGGCCAGACCCGTGTTCACACCGCAGACCAGTTGGCCGCGTTGCTTGATCGTGTCGATGGTCTTGCCGGCGTGGGCCGGGGCGGTGGTCATCGCACCGGCGGCCACCAGGGCGCCAAGGGCGATACGGGAAAAGGACTTCAGCATCAGCAATCTCCTGAATGGAATGAAACACCGGCAACGCACTGCGGCGGTGCAAGCGTGGGGCGCGACGGTAGCCGCAAATGCAGCTTGCAGCAATTGTGCCAATCCCTAGCCTGACAAACCGTGGGGTCTGGATCGGCGTTCAGGATCATGGGTCTGGGGTGTCACCGCCCGTGGCGTCAGTTGCTGCCAAGGCTGGGCCCTGCTTGATCTCCGGCGCCCACAGGCTGCCGTCGGCCTGCACCGCAGCCAGAGGGAACCGCCGGCCAGCCAGGTGGTCTTCGATGCAGCGCCACACCAGGGGGCTGCGGTGGCGCTCCTGGCTCGCCTGAATCTCCTGCGGCGTCATCCACACCGTCCTGACGATGCCTTCGTCGAGGGAATGACCCGGCTCCGGCGCGGAGCAGGTGCCGGCATAGGCCAGGCGCAGGTAGGTCACGTCCTCGCCAGTGGCCGGGCGCTGGAAGCGCGACAGGTACACCCCCACCAGGCTGGCGGGCTTGAAGTGGCAGCCGGTTTCCTCCAGCGCCTCGCGGCACACCGCCTGCTCGGGCGTCTCGCCCTGCTCCAGGTGGCCGGCCGGGTTGTTCAGGCGCAGGCCTTCGGGGGTGTGCTCCTCGATCAGCAGGTACTGCGGCCCGTTCAGCCCCTGCCGCTCGATGACGGCGGCCACGGTGACGCTGGGCTTCCAACGGGGATCTGTCATGCGCGGCATGCTAACGGCGAGCCTGGGTCGGCGTCTGCGGGCCTGGGGCCGGGCACCCGAGCGGATGACTCGCGCATCTGACCCGCCGCCTGCGGTTGTTGGGAGGGTTGTGTAAGCTGGCGGGTTGCGTTTCAAAGCGCTCGGTGAGCGTTGAAGGGAGTTTTCTCATGTTGATCGGTGTTCCCAAGGAGCTGGCGGCCGGCGAAAAGCGGGTGGCTACTGTGCCCGATGTGGTGGAGAAACTCGTCAAGCTTGGCTTCACGGTGGCTGTGGAGAGTGGGGCTGGCGACGCCGCCAACTTCGCTGACGACACCTACACCGCCGCCGGTGCGCGCGTGGTGCCCACGGCGGCCGAGATCTGGGGCCAGTCCGACATCGTCTTCAAGGTGCGCCCGCCTTCTGCCGAAGAAGTGGCCCAGCTGCGCGAAGGCGCTGCACTGATCGGCTTCGTCTGGCCGGCGCAAAACCCCGAGCTGATGGCGCAACTGCAGGCCCGCAAGGCGACCGTGCTGGCCATCGACTGCCTCCCGCGCCAGCTCAGCCGCGCGCAGAAGATGGACGCGCTGACCTCCATGGCCGGCATCAGCGGCTACCGCGCCGTGATCGAGGCGGCCAATGCCTTTGGCCGCTTCTTCAACGGCCAGATCACCGCCGCCGGCAAAGTGCCGCCGGCCAAGGTGTTCATTGCCGGTGCCGGTGTGGCGGGCTTGGCAGCGATTGGCACAGCGGCCAACCTGGGCGCTATCGTGCGTGCCAATGACACGCGTTCCGAGGTGGCCGATCAGGTCAAGTCGCTGGGCGGTGAGTTCGTCAAGGTTGACTACGAAGAAGAGGGCTCGGGCGGCGGCGGCTACGCCAAGGTCATGAGCGAGGGCTTCCAGGCCGCGCAGCGCGCGATGTACGCGCAACAGGCCAAGGACGCCGACATCATCATCACCACGGCGCTCATCCCGGGCAAGCCGGCGCCCAGGCTGATCACGGCCGAGATGGTGCAGACCATGAAGCCCGGCAGCGTCATCGTGGACATGGCCGCCGAGCAAGGCGGCAACTGTGAGCTGACGGTGCCCGGTGAAGCGGTGGTGCGCCATGGCGTGACCATCGTGGGCTACACCGATCTGGCCAGCCGCCTGGCCAAGCAGGCCTCCACGCTGTACTCCACCAACCTGCTGCGCTTGACCGAGGAACTGTGCAAGACCAAGGACGGCGTCATCAACGTCAACTTCGAAGACGACGCCATCCGCGGCCTGACCGTCATCAAGGAAGGCGCCGTTACTTGGCCTGCGCCGCCGCCCAAACTGCCCCCCGCCCCGGCCGCCAAGCCCGCTTCCGCTGTGGCCGCGCCCAAGGCGCCGGCTCATGGTCACGGCCCGGGCGAGCCGATGTCAGCCAAGACGTTGGCCATCGTGTTTGCGGTGGGCGCGGTCCTGTTCGCGCTGGTGGGCGCCTACGCCCCGGCCAGCTTCCTGGCGCACTTCACCGTCTTCGTGCTGGCCTGCTTCGTGGGCTACATGGTGGTGTGGAACGTCACGCCCTCGCTGCACACGCCCTTGATGAGCGTGACCAACGCCATCTCGTCCATCATCGCCATCGGCGCGCTGGTGCAGATCGCGCCGCCGCTGGATGCGGCGGGTGCCGCGAACCGGCCCAACACCCTGATCCTGGCGATGGCGGTGATTGCCCTGGTGCTGACGGCCATCAATATGTTCGGCGGCTTCGCGGTGACGCGTCGCATGCTCGCCATGTTCAGAAAATGAAGCCCCCCAGCTCGCTAGCGCTCGCTACCCCCCAAGGGGGCCGTCCGCCAGCGGCCCGGCAGAGCCGGTTCCGCGGCGGGAACCTTGATTTTTTTGCGCGCTTCACGCGTCGCGTTCCGCGCCAGGCGCGGTGGAGCAATTGACATGACTGCCAGCCTTGCCACGGTCGCCTACATCGGCGCGACCATCCTCTTCATCCTCAGCCTCGGCGGCCTGTCGAACCCCGAGACCGCGCGTCGCGGCAACCTGTTCGGCATGCTCGGCATGGGCATCGCCGTGGTGGCCACCATCCTGGGCCCGCGGGTCACGGCCGCTGGGGTGCCCTACATCGTGGGCGCCCTGGTGGTGGGCGGGGCCATCGGCCTGTACGCCGCCAAGAAGGTGCAGATGACGCAGATGCCCGAGCTGGTGGCGCTGATGCACAGCCTGGTGGGCCTGGCGGCCTGCTTGGTGGGTTTTGCCAGCTACGTGGACACGTCGGTGGCCTACACCGGCGCTGAGAAGGTGATCCACGAGGTGGAGATTTACGTCGGCATCCTCATCGGCGCGGTCACGTTCTCCGGCTCCATCGTCGCCTTCGGCAAGCTCAGCGGCAAGATCGGCGGCAAGCCGCTGCTGCTGCCCGCGCGCCATATGCTGAACCTTGTGGCGCTGCTGGTGGTGATCTGGTACGGCCGCGAGTTCGTCCTGGCGCCTGATGTCAACGCCGGCATGACGCCGCTGATCGTGATGACGGTGATCTCGCTGCTGTTCGGCATTCACATGGTGATGGCCATTGGCGGCGCGGACATGCCGGTGGTGGTGTCCATGCTCAACAGCTATTCGGGCTGGGCCGCGGCAGCCACGGGCTTCATGCTCAGCAACGACCTGCTGATCGTCACGGGTGCCCTGGTGGGTTCCTCGGGCGCGATCCTGAGCTACATCATGTGCCGCGCGATGAACCGCAACTTCTTCAGCGTGATCGCGGGTGGCTTTGGCGGCGGTGCACCGGCGCCAAAGGCCGCAGGCGGTGCGGCCGAGCCCCAGGGCGAGGTGCAGCCGGTGAGTGCCACCGAGACAGCCGAGCTGCTGCGCGAAGCCAAGAGCGTGATCATCGTGCCGGGCTACGGCATGGCGGTGGCGCAGGCCCAGCACACGGTGTACGAGATCACCAAGCTGCTGCGCGAGAAGGGCGTGAACGTGCGCTTTGCCATCCACCCGGTGGCCGGGCGCATGCCTGGGCACATGAACGTGCTGCTGGCCGAGGCCAAGGTGCCGTACGACATCGTCATGGAGATGGACGAGATCAATGAGGACTTCCCCGAGGCCGATGTTTCCATGGTGATTGGTGCCAACGACATCGTGAACCCTGCCGCGCAGGACGACCCCAGCAGCCCCATCGCCGGCATGCCCGTGCTGGAGGTCTGGAAGGCCCGCACCAGCATCGTGATGAAGCGCTCCATGGCCAGCGGCTACGCCGGCGTGGACAACCCGCTGTTCTACAAGGACAACAACCGCATGCTGTTCGGCGACGCCAAGAAGATGCTGGACGAGGTGCTGGGGGCCTTGAAGGGCTGAGACTCCGGTCTACCACGCGCCCCGACACACACGCAGCGCGCTGCCCATGACCCTGGCCATCGTCAGCGCCATGCGCGAGGAACTGCGCGCCCTGTTGTCTTGCCTGGAGGGCGCGCAGGTGGAGCGTGCGGGCGGGCGGGTGTTTCACCGCGGCCGGCTCGCCGGGCGCGAGGTGGTGCTGGTGCTCAGCGGCATCGGCAAGGTGGCGGCCTCGGCCACCACCGCCCTGCTCATTGACCGCTTCCAGGTCAGCAGCCTGCTGCTCACGGGCGTGGCGGGCGGTCTGGGGTCGGGTGTGAAGGTGGGTGACGTGGTGGTGGCCAACGCCTTGCTGCAGCATGACCTGGACGCCTCTCCGCTGTTCCCCCGCTGGGAGGTGCCGCTGACCGGGCGTTCGCGCTTCCCCACCGATGCCGGCCTGCGAGATGCACTCGCGGCTGCCTGCGACACGGTGCTGGCTCAGCCCCATGCCGGTCTGGCGTCGCTGGGGCTGAACGCTCCGCGGCGTCACCAGGGCCTGGTGGTCAGTGGCGACCGCTTCGTGGCGTCGGCTGCAGAGAGCGACGGCCTGCGCGCCGTGTTGCCGGATGCGTTGGCCGTCGAGATGGAAGGCGCGGCGATGGCGCAGGTCTGCGCCGATTTCGACCGCCCCCTGGCGGTGCTGCGCACCGTTTCTGACCGTGCGGACGACACCGCCCATGTTGACTTCGGTCGGTTTGTGGCCGAGGTCGCCGCCGAGTACTCGCGCGACATCGTGATGGCTGCATTGGCGGCAGGTTACGGGCCTTCTCAGGCTTGAGACCAAGCCCCCGGCAGGGGGTGCCCAACAAGGGTGCGGCTGCGCAGCGCGGCGCACCTATCGAATCCCCCGATGTGCAAATGTCAGCCCGCCGTCAGAATGGCTAGCGGAGGACATGTCCATGCGAAGACCATGGTTGGCCCACTACCCCGACGGGGTGCCGGGAGAGATCGCCACCGAGGCCTACCCCTCGCTTGTGGCCTTGATGGAGGAGAGCTTCCAGCGCTACCGCAGCCTGCCTGCCTACCGCTACATGGGCAGCACGCTGAGTTTTGGACAGTGGGATGACCAGTCCCGTGCACTGGCCGCCTGGCTGCAGGCCCAGGGTTTGCAGCGTGGCGACCGGGTGGCCGTGATGCTGCCCAACGTGCCGCAATACCCCGTTGCCGTGGCGGCCATCTTGCGTGCCGGGCTGGTGGTGGTCAACGTCAACCCGCTGTACACCGCGCGTGAACTCGAGCACCAACTCAAGGACTCGGGCGCGCGTGTCATCGTGATCCTGGAGAACTTTGCGGCCACCCTGCAGAAGGTTCTGAAGCAGGTGCCCATGAAGCGGGTGGTGTTGGCCTCCATGGGCGACCGTCTGGGCTGGGCCAAGGGTGCTCTGGTCAACCAGGTGGTGCGGCGCGTCAAGAAGCTGGTGCCCGCCTTTGAATTGCCCTCTGCCCTGCGCTTCAACGAGGCCTTGTCCCGGGGGCGCGAGGCCAGCTTCAAGTCGCAGAGCGTGGGGCCCGACGATATCGCCGTGCTGCAGTACACCGGCGGCACCACGGGCGTGAGCAAGGGCGCGGTGCTGCTGCACCGCAACCTGGTGGCCAACGTGCTGCAGTCCGAGGCCTGGAACCAGCCTGCGCTGAAGGCGGTGCCGCCCGGCGAGCAACTGGTCACCGTGTGTGCGCTGCCGCTGTATCACATCTTCGCGTTCAACATCAACATGATGCTCGGCCTGCGCATGGGGGCCTGCAACTTGCTGATCCCCAATCCGCGGGATCTGAGTGCCACCTTGAAGGAGCTGGCCAAGCACCGGTTTCACAGTCTGCCGGCGGTCAACACTTTGTTTGCCGCCTTGGCCAACCACCCTGAGTTTTCCCGCGTGGACTGGAGCAGCTTGAAGCTGAGTGTGGGCGGCGGCATGGCCGTGCAGCAGGCCACAGCGCGCCTGTGGCTGGAGAAGACGGGCTGCCCCATCTGCGAGGGCTACGGCCTGTCCGAGACCAGCCCTTCGGTGACCTGCAACCCCGTGGACACCACGGCCTACAGCGGCCACATCGGCCTGCCCTTGCCCAGCACCGAGGTGCGCATCCTGGCTGATGACGGTGCCGAGCGGCCGGTGGGAGAGCCCGGCGAGATCTGCATCCGCGGCCCGCAGGTGATGGCCGGCTACTGGCAACGCCCCGACGAGACAGCCAAGGTGATGACGGCGGACGGCTTCTTCCGCAGCGGCGACATTGGTGTGATGGATGAGCACGGCTGCGTGCGCATCGTGGACCGCAAGAAGGACATGATCATCGTCAGCGGCTTCAACGTCTATCCCAACGAGATCGAGGACGTGCTGACCCAGCACCCCGGGGTGCTGGAGGCGGCGGCGGTGGGCATCGACGATGTGCGCTCGGGGGAGACCGTCAAGGCCTTTATCGTGCGCAAGGACCCGGGCCTGACCGAGGCCGACGTGCGCGCTTGGTGCGAGTCGCAGCTCACGGGCTACAAGCGTCCGAAGGTGATCGAGTTCCGCACCGAACTGCCCAAGACGGCTGTGGGCAAGATCCTGCGGCGCGAACTTCGGGGATGATGCAGCCCGCCCAAGCACGGGGGACAGGCTCCCGCGCGGGACCGTTCGTGTGGAGCTGACGCTCATGACTCTCGCCAAGCCTTCATCCCCGCCCGCCTTGCTCAGCCTGCGGGAGCGACGCGCCCGCATCGCTGCAGGCCAGACCACCCATGAAGCCGTGGTGGCCCAGGCGCTGGAGGCGGCCGCCATGCCTGCGCTGGCCGGTACCTTCACCCGCTTGTACCCGCAGGCTGCCCTGCAGGCGGCCCGGCACGCCGACGCCATGGCGGCAGCGGGCGTTGAGCCCGGCCCGTTGGCTGGCCTGCCCGTGTCCATCAAGGACCTGTACGACGTGGCCGGTGAAACCACGCTGGCCGGCTCGGTCATTCGCCAGGGACGCTCGGCTGCTTTGGTCGACGCCCCTGCCGTCGCGCGCCTTCGCGCAGCGGGTGCGGCCGTGCTGGGCAAGACGAACATGAGCGAGTTCGCCTTCTCCGGCGTGGGCGCCAACCCAAACTTCGGCACCCCGGCCAACCCGGCGGACCCGTTGTTGGCGCGCATCCCGGGCGGCTCCTCCTCGGGCGCGGCGGTGTCGGTGGCCGCAGGCCTGTGCGTGGCCGGCCTGGGCTCGGACACGGGCGGCTCCATCCGCATCCCGGCCGCGCTGTGCGGCATCGTCGGCTTCAAGAACACGCAGTCGCGCGTGCCGATCACGGGCGCCTTCCCCTTGTCGCATACGCTGGACACGGTGTGCGCCATGGCCGTTTGTGTGGAGGATTGCCTCACGGTGGACGGCGTGCTCTCGGGCAGCCCGCTGCCGGCGGTGCCGCGGCCGCTGGACGGCGTACGCCTGGCCATCCCGCAGACCCTGGTGCTGGACGCCCTGGACGCCACGGTGAGCGCAGCCTTCGCCCGGACTCTCACGCGCCTGTCGGCCGCGGGCGCCCGCCTGGTGGAGCTGCCGCTGAAAGAGCTGGCCGAGATCGCCTCCATCAACGCCCCGGGCGGCTTCTCGCCCATCGAGGCCTGGGCAGTGCACCGCGACGACATGCGCACGCAGCGCGAGCGCTACGACCACCGCGTGGCCGCGCGCATCGCCCTGGGCGAGCCGGTGTCGGCGGCGGACTACATCGTCATGCAACAGCGCCGCCGCGACTGGATCGGCCGCATGGGCCGTGCCTTGGCCGGCTTCGATGCGATGCTGTGCCCCACCGTGCCCATCGTCGCGCCGCCCGTGGCCGACCTGCTGGCCAGCGACGAGGCCTTCTTCAAGGCCAACGGCCTGCTGTTGCGCAACACCTTCGTCGGCAACTTCCTCGACGGCTGCTCCTTCAGCCTGCCTTGCCATGCCGAATGCGAACTGCCCGTGGGCCTGATGCTCACGGCCCCAGGCGGGCAGGACGCGGCGCTGGCGGGCGTGGCGCTGGCGGTGGAGGCGGTGCTGGGCCAGCGCTGATGCCCTGCGCTTGGCGGCGCAAAAGCGCTGTGCGCAGTGCTGCGCGATCCAGCGGTGTTGAAAATTGCGCTGCTTGCTTCAATCACTTGCGACATCCTTTCTCGCGGCTTAGACTGCGGCCATGTCATCAAAATTCAGCAGCGCACTCGCCCAAGGCGGCCTCTCCGGCAAGGTCAAAGTCAGGTCCACGGCGCCCAACAGGGGCGCTGGGGCCTCGGGCATCCTGAAGTCCAAGACCACGACGTTCAAGAAGCCACACGGCTCGGGCGCCCCCTTGAAGACGCTTGGGAGCAAGCAGCCTCAGAAGGAGCAGGTCGTCGTCGAGGGCCGCAAGCTTCAGCAGCTGCAGGATGAGATCCGGCTCCTGCGCGTGAGTGTGGTCCAGCAAGCCCACGCCATCCGGGTGCTCCAGCAAGAGCGCCAGCAGGCCAGCTTCGAATCGAACGCGCCTCGCTCATTGCTCCAGGAAGCACCGGATGAGGCAGACAAGCGGCGCGCGGCGCAAGCCCTCGCGGATCTGCAGGTGCGACTGGGCATGGCTCCCAGCACTGGCGCTGAACAAGCCACCGAGCTGGAACAAGGCTCCGAACGCGTCAAAGCTGGCTGGATTCAAGGCGGCCTGCTTGTCGGCAGCGTGGCCTTCGGCCTGTCCTGGTCTCGTACCCGGCAGGCGCTGGAGCAGGCTTGCGGCCGAGGGGAGCTGTTCAGCTTGAAGATTGGCAACAAGCGCTGGTATCCGGCCAGCCTCATGGACCTGAGCGTCGAGGACGTCAAGGCGGTTTGCTTGCTCCTTCGAGGATTGGACCCCGTGTCGCAGTTCATCTTCTGGGAACGCAAGCACGGCTGTCTAGCCGGGCAGACGCTGCCCCAGGCCCTGCGGGCCGGCAAGATGTCGGCAGTCCTGAGAACCGCAGAGGTATTCGCCAGCGAACACGCCGAGCATGCTGCGACTGCCTGAGCCCGGCACTTTCGAGTCGCTGGTCTCGGTGGTGGCGGTGCCCACAGCAGGCCTGTGGCGCCTGAGCAAGCGCCCCGCGAGCGAGCCCTACTGGGCCCGTGGAGCACAGTCTCGTTTCGACGACCCAGCAGGTGCCACCCCCGGCGCCGCAACGTTCGGCGTGCTTTACGTGGGCCAAGACCCGGAAACCGCGTTCTGCGAGTCCGTTATCCATGAAAACAGCCTGTTCCTCAACGGCGCCTTCGCCGTCTCGAGGGCCAGCCTGGTGGCCCGCTCACTGGTGGGCTTCAAGCACCCGACCAAGCCCTCATTGACGCTGGCAGACCTCACTGGGGCAGGGCTGAAAGCCCTTGGCCTCAACAACGACATCTCCGCCGGCGACAACTATTGCATCTCGCAGGCTTGGGCAGCGGCGATCCACGTCGCGCGCCCTGAGTTCGACGGTATCCGCTACGTCAGCCGGCAGCGCAATGATGCCTTCTGCTACGCCCTGTTTGACCGCAGCGGCGTTGTCAGCGACGGCGCTGCGCCCATGCCGCCCGGCGTGCTCAACGCGCTCTGCTTGCGGTTCAACGTGCGGGTCGTCGCCTAGTCGCTCTGCCTGTTACCGAATCTTCTACTTGGCCGGCCTCTGCCGGTGCCTCATCTGCCGCGCTCTGCCTGGCACTATCCTCCCTTGTCGGCTGTGCGGCGCTCCGGGATCGCGGACTCAACCCACCTGTCTTCCTGGTCCTCGTACAGGCCGAACCCGTTAAGCTGCAACGCCTGGCGGCCACCGTGTCGTTGTCGTGCGTGTGGTTCACCTCCTGAAGGGTGGCCGTTGCGGGCCTGGTAGGGGTGACCCGTGCGAAGGGCCTCGCAAACCTCCAACCAGGGTTGCAGCCACCTCGCAGCGCGGCCTGATCCTTGCCGCGAGCTGACCCGCATCGGCACGGCACTTGGGCTGCGAGGCCCTGTCGTCTATCCTCCGCCTTGCGGGCCAAGCACCTCGCCGGAGCGGCCCGCTCTGCTCTGTCGGTGGGCCAAATCTTGAACCAGATGACCTCGGGAGGTTACCCATGCCACTTGCAACTACTTGCATGAGAGACAACCTTGAACTCACGATTCAACAGGCACTCGATCTTCGAGACGCGACACCTGTCAAACGGCGGAAGGAACTCGGCTTCCGCTGCGCAGAATGCGGCGGGCCGGTTAAGGCCTTCAAGGAAGGGACGACTGGTGGCGCAGCGCACTTTGAGCACCATGCGCGAAATCCAGCATGCCGACTCAGCGACCCAGCGCGATAGCTTTCAAGCCTTTGCAATTGCTACGTCACTTGGCGGGCCGGTGTTCAAGAAAGAGGTCGTTCATCATCTGGGACCTCACATCTGTCACCAACCTCGGAGCCAAAGTCTGAACTTGCACCAGCTCTGCCCATGACCATCCGCCTGCACGTCGACCGCAGGCTCGTCGAACACGACGAATTCGCCCTGCCCGAAGGCGCGGCGCGCCATGCACAGGTGCGGCGCGTGCAGCCGGGCGAAGTGTTGCGCCTGTTCGATGGCCGCGGCCACGAGCATTCGGCGCAGGTGCTGGAGATGGGGCGCAAGGCGGTGGTGGTGCGCGTGGGCCCGGCCGTTCCGGCGTTGCCGGAGCTGCCGCAGCCGGTCACCCTGGCCCTGGGCATGCCCGCCAACGAGCGCATGGACACGCTGGTAGAAAAGGCCGCCGAACTGGGGGTGCAGGCCATTCAGCCGCTGGAGTGCGAGCGCTCGGTGCTGCGCTTGTCAGGCGAGCGGGCGCAGCGCAAGCGCGAGCATTGGCAGGCGGTGGCGGTGGCGGCGAGTGAGCAGTGCGGCCGGGCTTGGGTACCTCAGGTCGAGCCCGTGCGCAGCCTGACGCAGTGGCTGCAGGGTCTGGACGGGCTGGAGGGCGTGGTGGGTACGGAGGGTACGGGTGCTGGGCCCAGCCGCTGGCTGCTGAGCTTCAGCGCCGAGGCCCGACTGCCCGGCCCCTTGCTCCAGGCGATGAAGACCCCGCCCACGGCCTTGCAGGTGCTGTCGGGGCCAGAGGGCGGCCTGTCACCGGCTGAAGAAGAAGCGGCCCGTGCGGCGGGCTTCCGCCCTGTGACGCTGGGGCCGCGCGTGCTGCGTGCCGACACGGCACCGTTGGCCTTGCTGGCTTGGTGGGGTTTGAGGACCTGAGCTGCCGAAGCCCTTCGATCAGCTCAAGTCGACCCTTCGTCAAGCTCAGGGTGAGCGGGTCAGGTGGAACTCCCGACTCTTCAGCCCCGCGCCGACCCCGCCACCAGGTCGAAGCGGAACATGCGGCATTCGATCGGGCCGTTCCACATCGGCACGCGCCGGCTCTCCTTCAGACGCATGAGTGAGGGCAGCTTCATGTCCGGGCTGAGCAGCCAGGCGGTCCAGCCGGGGTAGTGGCGCTTCCAGTGCGCGGCCAGTCCGTTGAAGAACTCGGCCGAGCTGCCTCCGCCATCGAAACCTTCCCGGCTGTTGCGGCGCGGACCGTTGCTGTCGTCCCCCATGCCGCCGACGCTACCGGCGCCACCAGGCCCGCCGCGGCGAGCCACCCCCTTGGCCTCGATGCGCTCGCCGTAGGGCGGGTTCAGCAGCATCACGCCGGTCGTTGCTGGCGCCGGTCGCTGCAGTGCGTCGCCTGTCTTGAACTCGATGGCGTGGTGCACGCCGGCGCGCCGTGCGTTGCGCGCTGCGAAGTCCGTCATGCGAAAGCTCACATCGCCGGCAAATACCGGCACGGTGGGCGGGTGCACCCGGGCCTGCGCCGCCTGACGCAGGGCCTGCCACTGCGGCAGCAGCGCGCGAAAGGGCAGCATGCGCTCAAAGGCGAAGCGGCGCTGCAGGCCAGGCGCCATACCGCAGGCGATCTGCGCGGCTTCAATCGCGATGGTGCCCGCGCCGCAGCACGGGTCCAGCAGCGGGCCGTCGGTTGCGCGGCCTTGCCAGCCGGCGGCTGCCAGCATGGCCGCCGCCAAGGTCTCTTTCAACGGCGCCTCACCCTTGACCTCCTGGCGACCGCCCTGGGCATCGCGCCAGCCGCGCTTGAACAGCGCTTCGCCCGAGGTGTCGGCAAACAGTGTGGCGTGGTCGGGGCCGACGTACAGCACCAGCGGCAGGTCGGGGTGGCGCGTGTCCACGCTGGGGCGCTCGCCCGTGGCCTCGCGCATCACGTCGCACACGGCGTCCTTGATGCGCAGCGCGGCGAAGTTCACGCTGCGCAGCGGGCTGCCCTGGGCGTTGACATCCACGCGCAGGGCCTGCGCCGGGGTGATCCAGTCCGGCCAGGGCACGCGCCGGGCCAGATCGTAGAGGTCGTGCTCATCGCGGTAGGGGCCGTCCACCAGCGGCCACAGCACGCGCTGGGCGATGCGGCTTTCCAGGTTCAGGCGCAGGGCCTGCAATCCGTCGCCCTGGGCCCAGACCCCGCCGCGCCCGGCCTGGGCGGGCCGCTCGGTCAGGCGCTGCACCTCCTCGGCCAGCAGGGCCTCGGAGCCGCCAGCCGCGGGGAGGAACAGGTCCACCGTGCGTGACAGGGGCGATGGCGCGGCTGTGCGGGGCGAAGACGGATGGGTCATGGGGTCCAGGGGGGTCACAAGCGCTCAGATCGCCTTGCGCAGGTTGGCCGGCGCGATCTTCAGCGCCTCGCGGTACTTGGCCACGGTGCGACGCGCCACCTGGATGCCTTGTTCCTCCAACATCTCGCTCAGGGTGCTGTCGGACAGCGGCTTCTTCGGGTTTTCGGCGGCCACCATCTGGCGGATGAGGGCCCGCACCGCGGTGCTGGAGGCGTTGCCGCCGGTCTCGGTGTTCAGCGAGCTGCCGAAGAAGTACTTCAGCTCGAAGGTGCCTTGCGGCGTGGTCATGTATTTGGCCGTGGTCACGCGCGAGATGGTGGACTCGTGCAGCCCCAGCTCGTCTGCGATCTCGCGCAGCACCAAAGGCTTCATGGCGATCTCGCCGTGCGTGAAGAAGGCCTTCTGGCGCTCCACGATGGCCTGGCTCACGCGCAGGATGGTGTCAAAGCGCTGCTGGATGTTCTTCATGAACCAGCGCGCCTCCTGCAGCCGCGCCGACATCGAGCCACCCCGTTGCCCGCGGATGGCCGCGGCGTAGAGGTCGTTGATGCGCAGGCGCGGCATTACCTCGGGGTTGAGCGCCACTTTGAAGCCGCGACCGCTGCGTTGCACCACCACATCGGGCACCACGATCTGCGATTGCGCGTCGGCGAACGGCCGTCCCGGCTTGGGTTCGCAGGCCAGGATCAGCGCCTGGGCCTGGCGCAGCAGCGCCTCGTTCGCGCCGGTGGCGCTCATGAGGCGTTTCACGTCGCGCCTTGCCAAAAGCTCCAGGTGTTCGGCGCACAGCGCCAACGCCACCTCGCGCGCCGGGGTGGCCAGGCCCGCTCGTAACTGGATCGCCAGGCACTCCGACAACGAGCGCGCACCCACGCCAGGCGGGTCCAGGCGCTGCAGCCAGTGCAGGGCGCAGCGCAGCCGGCTGCGCAGGTCGTCGGCATCGTCTTCGTCCAATTCGCCAGACAGCGACTCGGCGATGTCGTCCAGCGGGTCGGCCAGGTAACCGTCTTCATTGAGCGACTCGATCAGCACCATCAGGGCGGCGGCATCCTCCGCCGACAGCCGCAGGCCAGGGATCTGGCCACGCAAGTGGTCGGCCAGGCTGATCTCGAGGCTGCGGCGCTCCTGCGGGTCCAGGTCGTCATCGCCGGTGGCCGCGCTTGCGCCGGGCGATGACGGCAGCTCGCGGATGCCGTCGAAGTCGTCGGCCTCGGTGCCGTTGGCCCAGTCCTCGCGCTCGGTGCTGCCGAAGTCCGCCGCGTCGAGTTCACCGCTGGCATCCTGGCCTTCGGCCCCCACCTCGCTGGCGGCCTCTCCTTGAGACTGCTGCTCCCGCTCGCTGGCGCGGTCGGGCGGCGTGGCGCGCTCAAGCGGCGACTCCCAGACCGAACCCGTGTCGTCCTCGGGTTCGAGAAAAGGGTTTTGCTCGAGCATCTGCTCGACTTCCTGGTGCAACTCCAGCGTGGACAGCTGCAACAGGCGTATGGACTGCTGGAGCTGCGGCGTGAGCGCCAGGTGCTGGGAGAGGCGAACCTGCAGGGAGGTGCGCATGCCTACATCCGGAAGTGCTCGCCCAGATAGACGCGGCGGACCTGCGGGTTGTCGACGATCTCCTGAGGGGTGCCTTCAGCCAGCACGAGGCCGTCACTGATGATGTAGGCGCGGTCGCAGATCCCCAGGGTCTCGCGCACGTTGTGGTCGGTGATGAGCACACCAATGCCGCGCGCGCGCAAGAAGCCGATGATGCGCTGGATCTCAATGACGGCGATGGGGTCCACGCCGGCGAAGGGTTCGTCCAGCAGGATGAAGCGAGGCCGCGTGGCCAGGGCGCGGGCAATCTCCACCCGGCGCCGCTCGCCGCCAGACAAGGCCGGGGCCGGCACGTCGCGCAGCTTCTCGATGCCGAGCTCGGCCAGCAGCTGCTCGAGTTGCTGCTCCAGGGCCTCGGGCTTGAGCGGCTTGCCACTCTCGTCTTGCTGCAACTCCAGCACCGCGCGCACGTTCTCCTCGACCGTGAGCTTGCGGAAGATGGAGGCCTCCTGCGGCAGGTACGACAGACCCAGACGCGAGCGCCGGTGAATGGGCAGGCCTTGTACCTCCTGCCCGTCGATGAGGATGCGCCCGGCATCGGCTCGCACCAGCCCCACCACCATGTAGAAGGTGGTGGTCTTGCCCGCCCCGTTGGGGCCGAGCAGGCCCACCACTTCACCGCCGCTGACGGCCAGGTGCACGTCCTTGACCACCTTGCGCGCGCCGTAGCGCTTTTGCAGGCTGGTGGCTTCCAGGCGGCTGGTTGCAGCAGCGGGGCCTGCGGAGTCGGTGCGGGCCGGTGCGAGGGTGCTGGGCCCGTCCATCACTTGCTGGCGGCGCCAGGGCGCGCAGCACCGGTGGGCTTGCCGGGGCTGGACGCTGCAGCAGCCGGCGCGGACGCCTCGCTGCGCGGGCTCAGCAGCATGCGCACCCGCCCGCTGGGGTTGGCCGGGGTGCGTGCACCGCCGTCCACGGTGAAGACTTCCGTGCGGTTGTCCCAGGTGATGAGGTTGCCGGTGATCTCGTCGGCCAACTGCGGCCCGCGCAGCCGGCGCACGACGGGGTTGCCGCTCAGGCGCAGGGTGTCGTTCTTCTCGTCAAACTCGATGCGCTCGGCCGTGCCCTCGACGTTCTCGTCCACGCCATCGCGCTTTTGCTTGAAGAACGCCGGCTGCTGAGCCACACCGAAGGCCACGGCGGTACGAAACCCTTCCTTGCCCTCCTGGATCTCCACCCGCTCGGCGCGGATCTGCAGGGTGCCTTGCGTGATCACCACGTTGCCGGTGAAGACCGTGCTCTGCTTTTGCGCGTCCACCGTGCCGCGCTTGTCGGCCTCCAGCACCATGGGCTTGGTTCGGTCCGCCTTCTCGGCCAGCGCCGGGCTGGCGCCGGTGGCCCACAAGACGCAGGCCAGGCTGCCGATCAAAGCGCCGTTCACGACGCGGCTCAGACCCACGCTGACGAGCCCGCAGCCCGACCAGACCTGCCACCTCATCTGGCGGGCGGGGGTGCAGGGCACGGGCGGCGAAAGGGGAAGCGCGAGGGGCATTTTGGCGGCACAAAACTTGCTGTCGATTCTAGTGCCGCCGCCCCGGCAGGCTGCGGTTTCAGCCGCCTTTTCGGGCCCGGTCGATCAGGAAGTCGGCTACGGCCAGCGCGCGCTGGTTGTCGCCAGCCAGCGAGCCCGCGGTGTAGAAGCGGCCCGCCACGCCAAAGGCCGGCACGCCGTCGATCTTGTAGGCGCTGGACAGCTGCTTGGCCTGGCGCATCTTGGTCTGCACGGAGAAGGATTTGGTCATCTCCAGGAACTTCGCCTCGTCCACGCCTTGGGCCTTCAAGAAGGCCACCTGGTCGGCCTCGCGGTCCAGGCGTTGCTGCTGGGTGTGGATGGCCGCAAAGATCCTGCGGTGCATGGCGTCCAGCTGGCCCATGGCTTCCAGCGCGTAGTACATGCGCTGATGGGACTCGTGCGTGGCGCTGAAGGCCACCGGCACGCGGCGGAAAGCCACATCAACAAACAGGCGCTTGATCCAGGCTTCCAGCGCGGGCTCCAGCGCGTTGCAATGTGGGCAGCCGTACCAGAAGAATTCCAGCACCTCGATCTTGCCGGTGGGCGCAGACACGGGCGCCGGCTGGGACAGCTTGACGTAGTGCACGCCCTCTACCGGGCCACCCTGCGCTTGCAGGCCTTGCACGGCGGCCACGCCGCCCAGCGCAGCCATCCATTGGGAGAAATCGCGGCGGTTCATCGAAGTCCTTTCAGGGGTGTCATGTGCAGGCGCAGGCATCTGGGCCCCAGGAGCTCGTCAAGGCGCGCGCTCGATGCGCACCAAGGCAGCTTCCATGCCCGTAGAAGCGAGTTTCTCGCGCAGCGCTTCGGCTTCGGCCTGCTTCTCGAAAGGCCCCATTCGCACCCGGTATACCGTGCGGCCTGACTGCTCTCGCTCCAGGATCCGGGGCTCCAGCCCCAGCATGGTGAGCTTGGCGCGCTGCGCCTCGGCGTCCTCGGCACGCTGGAAGGCGCCAGCCTGGACGAAATAGGTGAAGGGATCGGTACCGGGCGCGGCTTTGCCGGCCTTGGTGTTGGCCGGTGCAGGGGCCGCAGCCGAGGCTGCAGGCGCAGGTGGCTGCCCTGCCAGGATGGCGGCCGGGTTGCGGGCGGCTGCGGGTGCGCTGGCGGGTACGGATCCCGGGCTTGCGCCCGTTGAAGGCTCTGAAGCTGCGCCTTCGGCGGGGGGCGTGACAGGCCTGGGCACCTTGCTGGCCAGGGGTGCGTTCGGATCCCAGTTCTTGTTGCGCTGCGCCTCGGCGTTGTCTTGCTCGGCGCTGCGTTGCGGCACCTTGTTGACGAAGGGCACCGGCGCCTTGGTGACGTACAGCGCCACGCCCAGGGCCAGGGCCAGCCCGATGACCAGGCCCACGATCAGGCCCATGCCGAAGCCGCCGCGCTGTGAATGCGCAAGATTCATGGGGCGGGCGGGTGTGCGTTGTTGCTTCACAGGGGCTCAGCCTTCCGTCTCGTCGCGGTTCATGGCCTCCGGCGCACTCACCCCCAGCACGGCCAGTGCGTTGCGCAGCACCTGGCGTGTGGCATACAGCAGCGCCATGCGGGCGCGCGCCAGGGCCGCGTCGGCCACCAGGAAGCGCTCAGCAGCGTAATAGCTGTGAAAGGCCGAAGCCACATCACGCAGGTAGAACGCCACATCATGCGGGGCGTGCTCGGTGGCAGCGCGTGTGAGCATCAGCGGGTACTCCGCCAGCTTGAGCATCAGCGCGCTCTCGGTGGGCGCCGTCAGCAGTGACAGGTCGGTGTCCGCCCAGTTCGTCTGCGCCACACCGGCGCTGTCCTGCCCCTCAGCGCTCTTGCCGTACTGCGCCAGCACCGAGCAGATGCGCGCATGGGCGTACTGCACATAGAACACCGGGTTCTCATCGTTCTGCTTGAGCGCCAGGTCGATGTCGAAGGTGAACTCGGTGTCGGCCTTGCGGCTGATGAGAAAGAAGCGCACTGCGTCGCGGCTGGTCCAGTCGATCAGGTCGCGCAGCGTGACGTAGCCGCCGGCGCGCTTGGAGATCTTCACCTCCTCGCCCCCGCGCATGACGGTCACCATCTTGTGCAGCACGTAGTCCGGGTAGCCGGCCGGAATGCCCACCCCCGCGGCCTGCAGGCCGGCGCGCACGCGGGCGATGGTGCCGTGGTGGTCGCTGCCCTGGATGTTGATGACCTTCACGAAGCCGCGCTGCCACTTGTGGATGTGATACGCCACATCGGGCACGAAGTAGGTGTAGGGCGAGGCCGCCGCATCAGCACCTTCCGGCGCCGACTTGCGCATCACCCGGTCCTTGTCGTCGCCGTAGTCGGTGCTGCGCAGCCACAGCGCGCCGTCCTTCTCGTAGGTCTTGCCGGCGTCCACCAGGCGCTGCACCGTCTGCGTCACGCGGCCTGTGGCGTAGAGGCTGGACTCCAGGTAGTAATGGTCGAAGCGCACACCAAAGGCGCGCAGGTCCAGGTCCTGCTCGTGGCGCAGGTAGGCCACGGCGAATTCGCGGATGCCGTCCACGTCCTGCGGGTCGCCCGAGGCGGTGGTGGCGCGGTCATCGGCCTTCACCGTCATGCCCGCGGCGAAGTCGGCCGCGATGTCGGCGATGTACTCGCCGTTGTAGGCGTCTTCCGGCCAGGCGGCGTCGCCCGGTTGGTGGCCCAGCAGGCGCGCCTGCGTGGAGCGTGCCAGCGTGGCGATCTGCACCCCGGCATCGTTGTAATAGAACTCCCGGTGCACCTGCCAGCCCTGCGTCTGCATCAGGTTGCACATCGAGTCGCCCAGAGCGGCCTGCCGGCCGTGGCCCACATGCAGCGGGCCGGTGGGGTTGGCCGAGACGAACTCCACCATCACCTGCTGGCCGTTGGGCGCCTGCCACCCGAAGGCTTCGCCGGCCAGAAGCACCTCGCGCACCACCGCCTGCTTGGCCGCGGCCGACAGCCGCAGGTTGATGAAGCCCGGCCCGGCGATCTCGAAGGCCTGTACCCAATGGTCCACCTCGGGTTGGCGACGCAGGGCGTCCACCAGCGCCTGCGCCACCTCGCGCGGGTTCTTCTTCAAGGGCCGCGCCAACGGCATCGCGCAGGTGATGGCCAAGTCGCCGTGCGAGGCCTGGCGTGGGGATTCGAACGCGGGTTCGAGCGGGGAGTCTGGGGCCACTTCAGCGAGCGCCGAGCGCAACGCCACGAGCAGCGCCTTGCGGGCCTGTTCCATG
>Ga0209985_10000443_pt1 | contig 45514 bp, 29 predicted proteins | sample NOAtaG_FD_187305 | JGI IMG/M metagenome (GOLD analysis project Ga0209985, IMG submission 187305) | Freshwater lake microbial communities from Lake Erie, under a cyanobacterial bloom - NOAA_Erie_Diel6S_1000h metaG (SPAdes) (version 2) | ecosystem: Environmental > Aquatic > Freshwater > Lake ...
CGCCGAGGATGGCGCCGAGGATGGCGCCGCCGTGCGCTCCGCCGCCGCCCGCTCGACGTCCGCGATCGACACGGCGTGTCCCGGCTTGCGTTGCGCCACCGTCGCCAGGGCGATGCCCAGTTCCTCCGCACGACGTCGCGCCGCCGGGGACGCGCGCACGTGTGCCTCCGGCGGCGGCGGCGCGGACGGCGGAGCAGGCGCCGGGGCCGGCGTCACTGCTGGTTGCGCCGCCGCCGCGCTCGGCGCCGGCGCCGCCATCCGCTCGGTCGCCTTCGCCACGTCGGCCACGGTCTCGCCGCCCTGCGCGAGAAAGGCGAGGGGTGCCCCCACCTCGAGCGACTGCATCGGCTCGGCCACCAGACGCGCCACGGTCCCTGGCTCCCAGCACTCCACCTCGACCGCGCCCTTGTCGGTCTCGACCGTGCAGACGACCTGCCCCTTCGCGACCGCGTCCCCCGGCTTCACGTGCCATTCGACGAGGGTGCCGCGGGTCATGTCCGCGCCCAGCGTGGGCATGGCGAAGGTGTACACCTCAGGCCACCACCGCGCGCACCGCGGTCGCGATGTCCGCCACCTGCGGGATGGCAGCGTCCTCGAGGTGCTTCGGATACGGGATCGGCACCTCCGCCGTGCAGACGCGTCGCGGTGGGGCGTCCAGATCGAAGAAGGCCTGCTCGACGATGCGCGCCATGATCTCGGCGGACAGCGACCCGCTCCGCCACCCCTCGTCCACGATGACCGCCCGCCGCGTCTTCGACACCGACGCGAGGATCGTCGCGTCGTCCAGTGGCCGCAGCGACCGCAGGTCCACGACCTCGCAGCCGATCCCCTCGGACTCGACCTGCGCGGCGGCCGCGAGCGCGCGGTCCACCATCGCGCCATACGCCAGGACGGTCACGTCCCGGCCCTCCCGCCGGACCATCGCCCGGTCGAGCGTGACCGGCACCGGCGGGTCGCTCACGTCGCCTTCCACGCCGAAGAGCATCGCATGCTCGAAGATCAGCACCGGGTCCGGCTCCTGCAGCGCGGCCAGCAGCAGCCCGCGCGCGTCCTCGGCGGTCGCCGGGGCGAGGATGCGGAGGCCGGGCACGTGCGCGTACCAGCCCTCGAGACTGTGCGAGTGCTGCGCCGCGAGCTGCCGCCCCCCACCGGTGGTCATGCGGATCACCACCGGCACGGCGAGCTGCCCGCCCGACATGTGCCGCAGCGTCGCCGCGTTGTTCACGATCTGATCGAGCGCGAGCAGACTGAAGTTCACCGTCATCACCTCGACGATCGGGCGCATGCCGTTGAGCGCCGCGCCGATGCCCGCGCCCACGAAGGCCGACTCCGACAGCGGCGTGTCGCGCACGCGCGCCTCGCCGAACTCCGCGAGCAGCCCCTTGCTCACCGCGTACGTCCCGCCGTAGCGCCCGACGTCCTCGCCCATGAGGAACACGCGCGCGTCGGAGGCGAGCGCGAGCCGGACCCCCTCGCGCAGAGCATCGCGGTAGGTCATGCGCAGCGTCCCGCTCATGTCGCCCCTCCGGTCGGCGGATGCGCGTACACGTCGCGCGTCAACTCCGAGACCGGCTCGAGCGTCCCGGCCTCTGCGAAAGCGACGGCGTCGGCCACCTCGATGCCGATCTCGGCTTCGATCGCCGCGACGACGTCCGCCGTGAGCCAACCCTCGGCGAGCCCGCGCGCCGTCAGAGTCGCGATCGGGCACCGCTGCTTCCAGCGCTCGACCTCGTCCTTCGGCCGGTAGAGCTCCGGGTCGAACATCGAATGCGCCCGGAACCGGTAGGTGCGCGCCTCGAGGAAGTACGGTCCGCGCCCCTCGCGCACGTGCGACACCGCGACCTGCGCCGCCGCTGCCACGGCCTCCACGTCCATCCCGTCCACGCTCGCCGCCGTCAGGTGGTACGACCGCGCCTTCGCGCACAGATCGGTCTCCGCCTCGGAGCGCTCGAGTGCGGTGCCCATCGCGTACAGATTGTTCTCGCACAGGAAGAGCACCGGCAGCCCCCACAGGGCGGCGAGGTTGGCGGACTCGTGGAAGTCACCCTCGGCCACCGCTCCCTCGCCGAAGATGCAGGCGGTGATGCGGCCGGTGCCGCGCAGCCGGTCTGCGAGCGCGAACCCCACCGCCATCGGCAGGGCCCCAGCGACGATCGCGTTCCCCCCGTAGAAGCGACGGCTCGCGTCGAAGAGGTGCATCGACCCGCCGCGACCCCCGCTGCAGCCCTCGCGCTTGCCGTACATCTCCGCCATCATCGCCCGCATCGGCACGCCCCGCACGAGCGCCTGGCCGTGTTCCCGGTAGGTGGCGAGGATCGCGTCGTCCGGCGACAGGGCGGGGATGCATCCGGTGGCCACCGCCTCCTCGCCGATGTACAGGTGCAGGAAGCCGCGGATCTTCCCCGCCGAGTACGAGGCGGCGCACTGCTCCTCGAAGCGGCGGATCCGGACCATCTGCCGGAGCCGTTCGCGCGACGCGGCCGCATCGCTCATGCGCCGCCCTCGATCGTGGACGTGTCGCCCTCGGGCAACCCGAGCTCGCGCGCCTTCAGGAGCCGGCGCATGATCTTGCCGCTGCGGGTCTTCGGGAGCGATGCGACGAACGCGATCTCCCGCGGGGCCACCGCCGGCCCCAGCCGACGGCGCACGAACGCGAGCAGCTCGCGCGCCAGCGTCGGGGACGCTTCGTGGCCGGGCTTGAGCGCCACGTACGCCTTCACCATCTCCCCCAGCACGGGATCGGGGAGCCCGATCACCCCCGCTTCGGCCACCGCCCCGTGGGCGAGGCACGCCGACTCCACCTCGAAGGGCCCGATCAGGTGCCCGGATGACTTGATCACGTCGTCGGCACGGCCCACGAACCAGTACCAGCCGTCGGCGTCGCGCCGCGCGAGGTCGCCCGTCAGATACCAGTCGCCGGCGAAGCACCGCGCGGTGCGCGCCTCGTCGTGCAGGTACCCCCGGAACATCGACGGCCAGCCGCGGCGGAGGGCGAGTTCGCCCTGCACCCCGGGCTCGACGACGACGCGCACGCCGCCGGCGGTGCGTTCGACGATCGCTGCCTCGATCCCGGGCAGCGGGCGTCCCATCGAGCCGGGGCGGATCTCCAGCGCCGCGAAGTTCGCGATCATGATCCCCCCGGTCTCGGTCTGCCACCAGTTGTCGTGGATCGGCAGGCCGAAGGCGTCCATCCCCCACCAGACGGCGCTGGGATTGAGGGGTTCGCCGACGCTGGCGATGTAGCGCAGCGCAGGGAACCGCCGCCGCCGGGCCGCGTCCGCGCCCCCCTTCATCATCATGCGTACCGCGGTCGGCGCCGTGTACCAGACCGTGACCCCGGCCCGCGCCAGGATCCCGTACCAGCGCTCGGCGTCGAAGTCGCCCTCGTCCACCACCAGCGTGAGCCCGAGCGCGAGCGGGGCGATGATGCCGTACGAGACGCCCGTCACCCATCCCGGGTCCGCCGTGCACCAGAAGACGTCGTCGTCATGCAGGTCGAGCGCGAGCCGTGCCGTCTCGCGGTGCGCGACGACCGCGCCATGCACGTGCTGCGCCCCCTTCGGCGTCCCCGTCGTCCCGCTCGTGAAGTGCAGCAGGGCGGGGGAGTCCTCGGTGGTCGGGTGGACCTCGTACCGGTCGCTCGCCGACGCCATGAGCGAGGCGAGGTCGTGCGTCCCCTCGGGGATCACGTCGTCCTCGCGCTCGCGCACCACGAGCACGTGGCCCAGCGTGGGGATCCGGTCGCGCACCGGCGCGACCTTCCGGGCATACAGCGTGGGCGTCGTGACGAGCACGCGCCCCGCCCCGAGCGTCATGCGCGTGGCCACCGGGTCGGGGCCGAACTGCGAGAAGAGCGTGGACACCACGCAGCCGCGCTTGAGGGCGCCGAGGACGGCGGTGTACAACGCCGGCACGCGACCGGCGAGGATGAACGTGACCTCGCCGGGCTGCACGCCGAGCGAGGCGAGCACGTTGGCGAATCGGTTGGTCTCGGCGCGGAGGTCCGCGTAGGTGACGATGCGCTCGCGGTCGTCGCGACCGATCCACCTGATGGCGGCCCGCGAGGCCCGCGGACCGGTGGCGTGGCGATCCACTGCTTCGTGCGCGATGTTCACGCCGCCGCCCGGCAGGCCCGCGAGGCGCGCCCGGGCCTCGGCCCACGAAAAGGAGGCGCATGCCGCTTCGTAGTCCGGCATGTTCGGTGCCACCCGCCACGAGCCGGGTGACTTGCGGATCACGCGCGTGTCGCGATCGTGGTTCGTCGTCGGCTGTTGCGTCACGTGGGGCATGGCGTCCCGGAGACCGTGGCTGCACCTGTGTCCGGGACACCGTACGGGGGCGCGTCCGCGACGTCCATCGGGGAATCCCGACATGGTGTAGGCGAACCCGGCAGTCCGGCCGGTCGAGCGTCCGCGACGGCCGCAGCTGACCGGCCGCCGGGCTCGGCCCGGCAGGCGGACCGCTTACGCCCGCACCCACTCGGGAAACCCCGCCCGGACCTCCACCCCGTCGCAGCAGTGCACGAGGTCCGGTGGGGTGTCCGTCGGGAAGCCGCGCAGGCCGTCCCAGCCGAGCGGCGCGGAGCCCGCTTCGGAGACCAGCGCGGCGGGGGAGATCCGGTAGGGGGCGTGCGCGACGCGCCCGCGCAGCAGGCGACCACCGCGCACCGAGTAGAAGGCGTAGCGCTCGCACAAGTGGTGGTCGAGCGAGCCCGCTGGCGCCTCTGCTGCGGGTCCCGTCGGATGCCAGCGATAACGCGCGGTCGTCGGCTCCCCCGTCCGGCGGCAGGTGAGCGCGCGCGCGTCGCCGTCGCGCCGCCACGACATGCGCGCGTTGACGTACGGCAGCCCGAAGGTCGCACGGGCGAGGTGCACGGCGGGGCGCCGGTCGCAGTCGAGCGAGAGGAACCAGACGCCGGGCACGCCGGCACGGTCCTTCACGTACAGGCGGACGTTCAACTCCGTGAACCACGACAGCCACGGCACTGCGGGAAGGCCCGGTGGCCGGATCGCTTCCATCCGGAAGCCGACGAGTCCCACGTGGGCCCGTCCCTCGTGCAGGTCCGGCGTCAGTCCCGGGGGCAGGGTGGCGGCGACGTCCGACGCGGCGACTTCCCAGTGCGCGAAGAAGAGTCCGCTCCACCGCTGGTGCAGCGCGGTCATGCCCGGCAGGCGGGCCGTCATTGCGGTTGCCTCGCGAGGCCGTCGTCCGCCACCGGCGTCGTGAATTCCGCCGCACGAACCCGACGGCCAATGCGGATCGCGCCCCGAAGCACCAGCCAGCAGACGACGAGCCCGATCACGAGGTCCGGGATCGGCGAGTGCAGGACGGCGACGAGGGCCGCGGCCGCGAGCACCCCGAGGTTCGCCTGCACGTCGGTCGCGGAGAAGATCCACGCCGCCTGCAGGTGCACCTCCCCGTGCCGGTGACGACGCAGCAGCACGAGGCAGGCGACGTTGACAGCGAGCGCGACGACCGAGACCCCGACCATCGTCGGCGGCTCGGGCGTGCTGCCCACGACGGCGCGCCGGCCCAGCTCGAGCATCGCGAGGACCGCGAGCGCCAGTTGCACCCGCCACGCGAAGCGTGCCGCGCGCAGCTTCCGGGCTTCGGACGCCCCGATCGCGAGCAGGGCCAGCAGGTACACGCCGGCGTCGGCACCCATGTCGAGGCCGTCGGCGATCAGGCCCATGGACTCGGATTGCCAGCCGCTGACGAGTTCGACCACGAACATCACGCCGTTCAAGGCCAACAGGGTGGCGAGGGCGCGCCGCCCGAGGTGCTCGTTGCTCACTGGTGCGTCCTGCTCCGGTAGCCGTGAAACGGGCCTGCGCGGTCCGCCGCGCCGCGTGCCGCGCGGCCTCGCATCGGAGGCCGTGACCCGGACACGGACGCTAATCACCCGGCACGCACAGCGGCGAGGCCCGGCGTCGCCGGGGCGCGCGACCTTCCGGCACCGGCTGGCGCGTCGCCCGGCGGCGGCAGCAACGGCTTCGTCTGCGCCAACGGATTCGTCCCCGAGCTCGGCGTGTCGGTGGTGGTGCTCACCAACGCGGGCGGGGGCGCGCCGGAGCGCCTGCTCAAGCAGCTGACGCGCGCAGCGCTGGGCGTGCCCCTCGCAGTGCCGCCCCCGGTGGTCGCGCTCGCGCCGGCGTTCGATCCCGATCTGCGGATCGTCTTCACCATGGCCGGTGGCCGCGCGGAAGAGTTCACGCTCCGCCACGGGGGGCGTGACGTGCACGCGCGGCGGAAGGGCCAGCGTCGCATGTCCGCCGTTCGGCCGAGCTGAACGCGCCCGTCGAACTGGCCCGACCCCGGCACCGCGCGGTAGCTTCCGGCGCCCATGTCCGCACCCTCGTCGCTGGCCGCTGCCCTGTCCGACCGCTACGCCTTCGAGCGTGAGCTGGGCGCCGGCGGCATGGCGACCGTGTACCTCGCCCGCGATCTCCGGCACGAGCGGATGGTCGCGATCAAGGTCCTCAAGCCGGAGCTGGCCGCCGTCCTCGGCGCCGAGCGCTTCGTGCAGGAGATCAAGACCACCGCGCAGCTGCAGCACCCGCACATTCTCCCGCTGTTCGACTCGGGCGAAGCGGCGGGGTTCCTGTACTACGTGATGCCCTACATCAAGGGCGAGACGATCCGTGAGCTCCTCGATCGCGAGACGCAGGTCGGGATCGAGGCCGGCGTGCGCGTCGCGACGCAGGTGGCCGATGCGCTCGACTACGCGCACCGGCAGGGGGTCATCCACCGCGACATCAAGCCCGAGAACATCCTGCTCCACGACGGGCGGCCGATGGTGATGGACTTCGGCATCGCCTTGGCGGTGAGCGCGGCCGCGGGCGGCCGGATGACGGAGACGGGGCTGTCCCTCGGCACGCCGCACTACATGTCGCCGGAGCAGGCGACGGCGGACAAGGTGATCACGGCCCGGTCGGACGTGTACTCGTTGGCGAGCGTGCTCTACGAGATGCTCACCGGTGAGCCACCGCACATGGGCACCTCCGCCCAGCAGGTCATCATGAAGATCATCGCCGAGCCCGCGCGCCCGGCGACGACGCTCCGGAAGTCGATCCCGCCGAACGTGTCGGCGGCGCTCGCCATGGCACTCGAGAAGCTCCCCGCCGACCGCTTCGCCGGCGCGCGCGCCTTCGCGGAGGCGCTGGCGGACCCGGCGTTCCGCGGCGGGGATGTCCACGCGGCCGGCGGAGCAGCGGCCAGTGCCGCGCGGCGCTGGTACGCCTCGCCCGTGCCGTACGCGGCGGCGCTCGCGCTCGCCGTCGGCGCCTTGGCGTGGATGGGATTGCGCGAACGCGTCCCGACGGCGCGTCCTCTCCGCTTTCTCGTCAAGCCGCCGGCGGGCGGACTGCTTTCGCAGTCCACCGGCACGGCCATCTCCGCCGACGGCCGTCGCATCGCGTTCTTCGCCCGATGGGGGAACGGACGGCGCATCTATGTGCAGGACGTCGGGAGTCTCGAGGCCCGTCCCCTCCCCCCCACCGAGGGGGCCCGCTACATCGCGCTCTCCCCGGACGGGCGGACCCTCGTGTTCCAGCCGGGAAGCGGCGGCCTCCGCCGCATGTCGGTCGAGAGCGGGACCCCTGCCGTGGTGCCCCTGCCGAAGGGGGAGGAGAAGTTCCTGCCGGCTGGCGTCACCTGGTCGGGGAACACGATCGTCGCGTCCCTGTTCGACCGGGTGATCCTCGTCCCGGCCGATGGAGGGCCGGCGCGGACGGTCAGGGTCCTTCGGGACGGCAAGCCGTGCAGCTGCACCAGCCGCACGTTCCTGACTCCCGATGGGCGCCACCTGTTGATGGCGGGACCCTCGCTGTACGTGGTCCCAAGTGAGGGGGGCGAGGTGCGGGACCTCAACACGCCGGCCCTCCGCGTGGTCGGGATGATCGACGGCGTGGTCGTCTATGTCTCCGCCGACGGCGCGCTGATGGCCGTGCGTCTCGACGCGAAGCGCGCCACGATCGGGATCCCGGTTTCCCTCGACGACCACGTGACCGCGGGGTCGATCCCGACGCTCTCCGACGACGGGACGCTGGTCTCCTTCCGCGGCACATGGAACACGCGGCTCGAGTACGTGGACGAGCATGGCGTCGGCGCGCCGGTCACGGATACGGCCAGCGGGCCGACGGGGGCGATGTATCCGCGCTTTTCCCCCGACGGCCGGCGGATCGCGGTCACCACGCTCTCGACGGATGGGGCCACGCCGGGGCTGAATCCCAACGTGGTGAGCGTCGTGGACATCGCGTCCGGCACCACCACGCGCCTCACCGGGGACTTCTTCGCCGATCGGCCCGAGTGGAGTCCCGACGGTTCGCGCGTCCTGTTCCGGCGCCTCGGCGCGACCGAGGACCTCTGGTGGCAGCCGTTCGACCGCAGCAGCCCGCCGTCGCTGCTGCAGCGCGATCCGGCGGCCCGGGTGGCCGAAGGCATGCTGTCGCCGGACGGGCGCTGGCTGGTGTACCGGACACTGGGGCAGAAGACCGGGCGCGACATCTGGTACCGGGCGATGACGGGAGACACCACGCCACGGCCCTTCGAGGTGACGGACAACGACGAGCTCATGCCGCGGTTCTCCCCCGACGGCCGCTGGCTGGCGTACGTCTCGAACGAGTCGGCGGAGAACGAGGTCTTCGTCCGGCCCTTCCCGGGCCCCGGGGGGCGAACGCAGGTATCGTCCGGGGGCGGCACCGAGCCGGTGTGGGGCCGCGATGGGCGGCACCTGTACTACATGTCCGGCAACGACCTCACGGTGACGACGCTGGCGACCGACGGTGGCCTGCGCGTCACGGCGCGGCAGCGCCTGTTCGCCGCCGACATCGCGCCCGGCGCCATCCACGCGAACTACGACGTCGCGCCGGATGGGCGGCGGTTCCTGATGGCGCGCTCCGCGGGCGGCACGGCAGACCTCACCGTGACGCTCGACTGGCTTGCCGACGTGCAGCGCCGGCTGCCGCGCTGAGGGCCGGGACGCCACGGCGACGGCCGGCGCTGCGGGCATTCACCCGCGTGCACCACCCATCATGCGCAGTGGCGCTTCGCGCCACGCCCGGCGCGGCTCGCCACCCGCTTCAGAACCAGCGCCCGATCCGGACGAACCACACGTCCTGCCGCAGGGAATTGCGCCCCCACTGGATACGCACCGGCCCGATGGGTGTGTCCACCCCGGCGCCCGTGCGCGCCCCCAGCACGACGTCCGCGGCGAAGAGGCGTTGGCCCTGCACGCTCCACGCCTGACCCGCCATCCCGGTCACCTGCAGCCGCAGCGGACCGAACAGCGCGTACCCGGCGTCCACGCTCGCCACCGCCTCGCGGCCCCCGAGGCCGGCGTTGATGCGCATGCCGGCGAAGCCCTCCTTGTCACCGAGTGAAGGGCGCAGGTGTGCCGGGGTGCCGGCATCGGCCCACGCGGCGCGCACGGCCGGCTGCAGCGTCAGTCGTCCGATCGCGTGCACCGTCCGCGCGGTGACGTTGGCCAGCGCGTAGCGCGAGGTGACCTCGGCCTGCGACTCGAACGCCCCCGCCGACTCGCCGCCGCTCCAGCGCACGAGCAGCATCGCTCCCGCAGCGGTGCGGGCCCGCGAGCCGAAGGACGCCACCGTCCCGGCGCCGCCGAGCCGTTCGTCGTAGCCGCGGACGATCGCACCGGCCCGGGCGGTCCATCGCGCCGTCAGCGGGGCGTCGGCAGTGACGCGCAGCACGGCTTCCGTCACGTGCGGCCAGACTGTTCGCGAGAGTTCGGCGTTCGACGCCGCGCCGACCAGCCGAACGTCCTCGCGCGCGACCGTCAACGAGACGAGCGGCGATACCCCGTAGCCTGCGTCGCGGTACGACCGCCGCGCCGCCAGTTGCGCCTCCTGCCGGAACTCGCCCAACGCGAGCAGCCCGCGCCCTTCGATTCCCGTGCCGAACAGGCGACGGTTCAACGCCCCCAGCCAGAAGCGTCCGCCATAGTCGTTGTCGAACACGGCCCCCACCGCCATCGCGCGGCGGGGGGCGAGCCCCAACGCCGGGGCGAACTGCACCGAGTCGCCGAGGGGATGGGGATTCAGCCAGAGCGTCCGGATGAGCTCCGCCTCGCCGAGCTTCGCGATGCTTCCCTGGATGCTGTCGAGCGGAATCCGGCGCACCACCCGCCCGAGTGGCGGGGCGTCGCCGTCCGAGACGTCCGCGTACCGGGCCAGCGCACCCCGCACCACCGCCTGCGCGGTGGCGTCGGTCGCCGGGTCGAGCAGCGCCGCGGTCACCGGCGGGACCGCCACGCGGCGCCGCCGCCCGCGGGGGAGGCAGGCGGCGCTCGCGTCGAGTGCCCGCGCCGCGGCCTCGCCCCGCTGCACCGTGGCCCGCACCGTGGCCGCCGAGAAATCCAGATGGTCCACGCCCGACACGTTCGACCGGAGCTCGACGTCGCCGTCGCGCAGACGCGGGGCGTTGCTGCCGAAGAGGAAGGCCACGAGCCGCGCGGCGACCGCCCCGGTCGTCGCAACGGGACCGTGCGCTGTCGCGGTGTCGGCGAGCTGCGACACGATGACGCGCGTCGCGCCCAGCTGGCGTGCCGTCTCCACCGGGACATTCTCGGCCACCCCGCCGTCCACAAGCAGCCGCCCCTCGCGCGGCACCGGGGCGAAGACGAGGGGGATCGCGAAGCTCGCACGCACGGCCAGCGCCAGGTCACCGCTCCCGATCACCACCTTGCGGCCCGTCGCCAGGTCGGCCGCCACCGCCCGGTAGGGGATCGGGAGCCGGTCGAAGTCGCCCCGCGCGAGCACGTTGCCGCGCAGCATGAGGGCCGACATGAGGGTGTTGATGCGGCCCTCCTGCGCGGCGCTCGTCTGCAGCGAGAGTCCGTCCGCGCCATCCTCCCACACCAGCAGCGGCGTCGAGGGGGCGACGCGCGACGGATACTGCGGCACGTAGCGGCCCACGAAGTCCCCGACGTTGAAGCGCAAGGTCAGCGCTTCGATCTCGGCGCCGGTGTACCCGCTCGCGTAGAGCGCCCCGATGATCGAGCCCATGGACGTGCCGACGACGAGGTCGGGCACGACGCCGAGCGAGTCGAGCGCGCGGATCACGCCGATGTGCGCCATGCCGCGGACGCCGCCGCCGGGCAGGACGAGCGCGACCTTGCCGGCGGGACAGGCCTCGGCGACGCCCGGGCGCTGCGCCCCGACGGGGGCAGACAGCAGCGCCGACAGTACAAGTGCACCGAGTGTCACCGGGCGCAGGTGGGTCACGGGCGGGACGAACTTCATCGGTGACGGCAGGAGGCGGGCGCCACAGCCGAACGCCCGGCGCCATCCGAGACTTACGGGCGACGCCGGCGACGCGCAATCGCGGTCGCGTCGGGCGTCCGCGTTCCTTCCCCGGTGCCGGCGTCCCGCGTCACGCGAAGGGCACGGTCGGATCCGGTGCCCCGCCGCCGCGGCGGCGGTCGAGGGCCGCCCGCAGCGCGAGGATTTCCGGCAGCAGGCGCTTCGCCGCCTCGGGGGGAAACTCGGCGCCGAGGGTCCGCAGCAGCGGTACCGCTGCGGCGATGGACGCTTCGCGCGTCGCGCGGCCCTTCGCCGTCAGGAACACGCGCTTCGAGCGGCCGTCGGCCTCATCGCGGGTGATGCGCACGAAGCCCTTCGCCTCGAGGCGGGCGAGGGTGCCGGTCATGGTGCCGCGCGTGACCTGGAGGATGCGCGCGAGGTCGCCCGGCGTCTTCCCGTCGGTCGTGCGCACGCAGTGGTTGAGGACCGCGAACTGTGCCGTCGTGAGTCCGTGCGGCAGCACGTGCGCGAACTCGGTGCTCGCGAGCTGGTGGACGATGCCGATCTCGTTCAGCACGGCGAACAGCAGGAACGGGTCGGCGTCCCGTTCGGGCGCCGCGAACTCAGCCAAGGAGCGCTTCCAATCCGCGGCGCGGCGCGGCGATCACCGGCGGGGCATAGCCGACGCGCACGAGCATCTGCACGCATCGGCCGTCACCGAGCAACTGCTGCGCCTCGGCATGCAGGTCCGCCATTTCCCGGTACTCCTGCAACGCCTGGCTCCACGGCTGCACCGCCAGCCCGAGCGCCGTCGCGGTGAGGTGGAACCGTGCGTAGGCGCGGCCGGCGGCGAGCTGGTCGGCGCGCGAGGCGTTGTCGTTGACGAGCCACCCGAAGGCCCGCGCAGAGCGCGCCTTCTCGCGATACTGGTCGAGTCCCTGATGGAAGGCGCTCGAAGACGTGTCGGCGAGCGCCTCGCGCGAGAGGATGCCGAACAGGCGACCGACCTCGATCATCGTCCCCTCGAGGACAATGCCGTCGGGATTGGCATCCACCTCGCGGGCGCCGATTCGCATCAGGTCGATGGATTCCTGCATCGCGGCCCGGGTCCGCATCTCCCGTTCGTTGGCGCGCCACGTCAGGTCCCGCAGCGCCTCGGCGAGTGGCGATTCCCCGATCGTCGTCGCCGAGACGCCGAAGGCCCGGCCTCCATCCGCGAGCCGCGCGAGCACGTCCGCCGGCACCGCGCGCGCCTCGTACACGAGCCGGTTGGTGTGCCGCGAGGTAATGTGCGCGAACAGGGGATCCGGGCCCGCTCCGCCGGCCACGAAGGTCACGCGCGCGACCGGCCGCGCGTCGAGCGTCGCCATGTCCTCGCCGGCGGGGAAGGGGACGATCTCGGCGCGGTATCCCTCCTGAGCGGCGGCGATCGCCAGCAACTCGAGGAACGCACCGCAGCCCATCGTGATCTGGCGGTCGCGGGGATCGGTCACCGGCAGCCGCCGCTGCAGGTCGCAGAAGAGGGTGAGGGCGTCCTCGCCCTCGAGCCGCACGCGCCACGGCTGGCGGTTGTGCGGGTTCGGGGCCAGCAGCGCGTACGACAGCGCCCGCCGACGGACGTCCGGGTAACTCCCCGCCCGGGCCCACGGTTCACGCGCGCGACGCGCCGGTCCGCGGAGGACGCACCCCGGCACGCCGGCCGCGACGACGATCCCGCCCCCGATGAGCGTGAGTGCCTGCCGACGTGTCGCCATCGCATCCCCGGAATATGGTTAGGTCCCAAACTATCAGTAGTTTGGTGCCAAAGCAATGTGGCGGCAAGGGAGAGGGTGGCAGGGGGGCCGGCGGCGCCTCGCGCCCGCCGCGCCATGGCGTAACCTTCCATGCGCCGCCACGCCGCGACCGCGGCCCCTGCGGCTGACGCCCCCACCCGTCCGACCGATGCCCTCCGTCCACCTGCTGCCGACGCCGATGCGGGCTGTCGGTCGTCCGCTGGTCCTCGCCGTCTCGCTGCTCGCCGCGTGCGCCCCTCGGCCCCCGGCCACGGTGACCACGGTGTACGCGAACGGCTCCATCCTGACGATGGCAGGTGATTCCGCGTCGTAAGCGGTCGCGGTGCGCGACGGGAGGATCCTCGTCGCGGGGACGCGGGCCGAGGTGGATGCGGCCGCCGGGGCGTCCGCGACCGTCGTGGACCTGCAGGGGCGCACGATGCTCCCGGGGTTCATTGACGCGCACAGCCACCTTTTCAACTACGCCGACGGGCTCGCACAGGCGAACCTGAACCCGCCTCCGGTCGGCACGGTCGCGTCCATCCCCGACGTCGTCGCCGCCCTGCAGGCGCTCGCCAAGGCGCGCCCCGCCGGCGACACGTCGTGGCTCGTCGGTGCCGGCTACGACGCCGACCAGCTCAGGGAGAAGCGGCACCCCACGGCGGCGGACCTCGACGGGGCCTTCCCGACGACGCCGGTGGTGCTGCTGCATGCGTCCGGGCACATGCTCGTCGCCAACTCGGCCGCCCTCGCGCGCGCTGGCGTGACCGAGGCGACCCCCGACCCGCCGGGCGGCACGATCGTGCGGCGTCCCGGCACGCGAATCCCCGAGGGGCTGGTGCAGGAGACCGCGGGGTTGCCGTTCGTGAAGTACGTCATGGCCCCGAAACCCCCGGAGGCGGAACTCGACCTCGTCCGGCGGGCGGTCGCGCACCACGCGTCGTTCGGCGTGACGACGGCGGCCGAGCACGTGGTGATGCCCGAGAAGCTCGGGCTCTTGCGCCGCGCGGCGGCGGCCGGGGCGTACGAGATCGACCTCGTCGCGGCGCTGTCCTCCACCATGGCCGACCGCATCCTCGGCAACGACAGCATCCCGTTCGGTCGCTACGCGGATGGCCTCAAGATCGCGGGCATCAAGCTCGTGCTCGACGGCTCTCCCCAGGGGAAGACCGCCTTCCTCACGAAGCCGTACCGCACGCCGGTCCCGGGGTGTGCGCGCGACTGCCGCGGGCTGCCGAGTCTCACGCAGGCCGAGACCGACTCGCTGTTCCTGCGCGCCTACCGACTCGGTGTGCAGGTCTTCGCGCACGCCAACGGTGACGGGGCGGTGGACATGGCGATCGCGGCGCATCGCAAGGCGCGGGCGGTGCTCGGCGACTCCGCGGACCGGCGGACCATCGTCATTCATTCGCAGGTCATGCGCCCCGACCAGTTGCTGGCGTACCGCAAGGACGGGCTGCTGCCGTCGTTCTTCACGAACCACGTGTACTTCTGGGGCGACGTGCATGCCGCCAACCTCGGGAGGGCGCGTGCCGACTACCTGAGTCCGCTCGGCAGCGCCCTCGCCGCGGGGATCCGCGCGACGAACCACACCGACGAGCCGGTCACGCCGATCGACCCGCTCTTCCTGCTGTGGACGTCGGTGAACCGCGTCTCGCGCTCGGGGGTGCTGCTGGGGGCGGACGAGCGGGTCACCCCCTATCAGGGACTGCGCGCGCTGACGACGAACGGGGCGTACGAGTACTTCGAGGAAGCGTCGAAGGGGACGATCGAGGCGGGCAAGCTGGCCGACCTCGTCATCCTCGACCGGAATCCGCTGACGGTCGCCCCGATGGCGATCAAGGACATCACGGTGATGGAGACGATCAAGCGGGGGCGGACGGTGTACGCCCGACCCTCGGGGGCCTAGCCTGCGGGCAAGCCGCGGGGGCGTCCACGGCGAGGTTCCCGCGCGGCTGCCACGGACGTGATGGCCCGCGTCCGGGAATCGGGGGGCTGCTTTCGCCCAGGTCACCCTTCGAACGAGCACCGACGGTGATGCGAATCACCGCGCGGTGGCGCGGGTCAGTTGTATGATGGGCACGCCGTCAGCCCGGGTCGTCCCCGGCCCGCCGTCACGTCCCCCTCTTTACTTCCCTCGCCATGCCCCGTCTTTCGTCGATCTCCCGTCTTGCGATCGCGCCGCTGCTCCTCGGCCTCGCCGCCTGCAGCGACTCGGCCACGGCGCCCGCCACTCCCGCCCTCACCACGATCGAGGTCACGGGGACGAACTCGTTGCGGGTGAACGAGACCTCGTCCCTCTCCGCCTCCGGCAAGGACCAGCAGGGGGCGAGCTTCCCGACGGGCACGCTCGCTTGGTCGTCGAGCGACACGACGGCGGCCACGGTGACGTCGAGCGGCACGGTGACGGCTCGGCGTGCCGGCTCTGTTACCATCACGGCGCGCTCGGGGGGCGTGTCGGGGACGTTCGCGCTCACCATCAGCGGCTCGCTGCACAGCGGCCGCACCATCACGGCCAACGAGACGTGGACGCTGGCGAACAGCCCACACGTGGTGACGGGGCTGCTCACCATCGCCGGCTCCGGGTCGCCGACCCTCACGATCGAGGCGGGCGCGGTCGTCCGCCTCGGCACAAGCGCCGAGATCAACGTCGGCGGCGCCTCGAGCGGCGGCGCGCTCGTTGCTGCCGGCACCGCGACGCAGAAGGTCACCTTCGTCGCCGACGCCGCCACCCCCGCTGCCGGCCACTGGTTCGGAATCAACTTCCGCGAAGGCGCCGGGTCCAGCTCGTCACTGACGCACGTGAACATCGCCCACTGCGGGCGCTCGGGGGCGTCCTGCATCGAGTTCTTCACGGGGCAGGCCGGCATCACGCTCGCGAACGTGGCGATCGACCAGACCGCCGGCGTCGGCGTCGAATTGAGCTCCACTTCGCGCCTGAGCACGACCTCCACCGCCCTCAGCGTATCCAACGCCGCCCTGGCCCCGGTCATCGCCCACCCGGCCGTCGCCGGCAGCATCCCGACCGGGGGGACGTTCACCAGCAATGCGAGGAACGTCGTCCAGCTCACGGGCGGGACGGTCGCGGTCACGCAGACGTGGCCGAACCTCGGCATCCCCTACGCGGTGACCGGCGACGTGTTCGTCGAGGGAACCGCGAGTCCCGTGCTGACCCTGCCGGCCGGCACGGCCCTGCGGTTCGGCACGGGTCGCTCCTTCTACGTCGGGTCGAGCGGCGGCACCGCCTCCGGCGCCCTCGTCACCAACGGTACCGCGTCGCAAAAGGTCACCTTCGTCGCCGACGCGGCGACCCCCGCGGCCGGTCATTGGTACGGCGTGTACCTGCGCGCCAACGCCTCCCCCGCCACGTCGCTGACGCACACCGAGATCCGGCATTGCGGGCAGGGGACCTTCCCCTGCCTCGACGTCGCGTCGGCGCAGGCGGGCATCACGCTCAACAACGTCACCGTGGCCCAGTCCGCCCACACCGGGGTCGAGATCGCGGGGACCTCGCGCCTCAACGCCGCGTCCACGGTGCTCAGCGTCAGCGACGCCGCCCAGCCCCCCATCGTCGCCCATCCCAACGTCGCCGGTGCGCTGCCGGCCGGGGGGACGTTCACCAACAATGCGAGGAACGTCGTCCAGCTCACGGGCGGGACGGTCGCCCTCTCGCAGACTTGGCCCAACCTCGGCATCCCCTACGCCGTCAACGGCGACATCTTCGTCGAGAGCGCCGGCACGCCGGCGATCCTCACCATCCCCGCCGGAACCGCACTCCGGTTCGGGTCGGGCCGGTCGTTCTACGTCGGCTCGGGCGGTGGCACCGCCTCCGGCGCCCTCGTTACCAACGGCACCGCGTCGCAGAAGGTCACCTTCGTCGCCGACGCGGCGACCCCCGCGGCCGGTCACTGGTACGGCGTGTACCTGCGCGCCAACGCCTCCCCCGCCACGTCGCTGACGCACACCGAGATCCGGCATTGCGGGCAGGGGACCTTCCCCTGCCTCGACGTCGCGTCGGCGCAGGCGGGCATCACGCTCAACAACGTCACCGTGGCCCAGTCCGCCCACACCGGGGTCGAGATCGCGGGGACCTCGCGCCTCAGCGCCGCGTCCACGGTGCTCAGCGTCAGCGACGCCGCCCAGCCCCCCATCGTCGCCCATCCCAACGTCGCCGGTGCGCTGCCGGCCGGGGGGACGTTCACCAACAATGCGCGGAACGTCGTCCAGCTCACGGGCGGGACGCTCTCCGTCTCGCAGACCTGGCCGAACCTCGGTATCCCCTACGCCATCAACGGCGACGTCTTCATTGAAGGGACGGGTGCCCCGGTGCTCACCCTCCCCGCCGGCACGTCGCTGCGCTTCGGTGCGAGCGTCTCGTTCTACGTCGGGGCGAGCGCCGGCACCGCGACCGGGGCGCTCGTGGCCCTCGGCACTTCGTCGAACCGGGTCGTCTTCACCGCCGACGCTACCACGCCTGCCGCCGGCCACTGGTTCGGGATCTTCTTCCGCACCAACGCCAGCACGGGCAGTTCGCTCGACTTCACCACCGTCGAGTTCGGCGGACGCTCCGGGTTCCCGAACATCGATTTCACTCGCGACATCGGCCAGACCGTACGGAACTCGATCATTCGATCGTCCGGCGGGTGCGGCATCCGGCGCAACGCCTTCACGGGCACCTGGGCGACCGACTTCACCGCGGCGGGGCTCGGCAACACGTTCTCCTCGAACACGGGGCTCAATCAGTGCGGCCCGTGATTCGCCGCCCCGGTGGCCGGACGTCCTGTCGGCGGCACCACGATAGCGGAGCGGAAAGCGATACGGTTACCTGATCGCGCCATCGTGGCGACCGGTTCGGAGAACGATCGCCGCGCGTCGCTCGGGTGCCGCTCCACCACGAGGAAGCCGCAGAGCGGTCGGCCCTTCTGCACGATGGGAGCGCGGGTGAGCCCAGGACGACCGTCGTCGATCGGCCATGGCGCCTGCGGCCTGATGACGCTCCGTGATGCTCGGTCCGTTGCGCAGGGTGCGCAAGCGCTCTCGATGGCGAGAGGGGTCAGCCCCCGTCTGCCGGCGTCCCGGGGCGGCGGATGACCCGGCCGGGCCGCGCTCCGGTCGGCGCGCCGTCGCGCCAGACCTCGCGCCCGTTCACCCACACGCGCGCGATGCCGGTTGATATGCGATGCGGGTCCTGCGTCGTCGCCTCGTCCGCGACGGTCGCGGGGTCGAACAACACCAGATCCGCGAAGCGCCCCGGGGCGATCGTCCCGCGCTGCGGGATCCCCACGTGCGCCGCGGCCAGGCTCGTCATCTTGCGGATCGCCTCCTCCAGCGGCAGCACCCGTCGCTCCCGCACGTAGCGCGCCAGCACTCGCGGGAAGGCGCCGTACCCGCGCGGATGCGCGCCGTCGAGCGCTCCGTCGGAGCATACGTTCGCATGCGGCCACGCCAGCAGCCGCGCAATGTCGCCCTCGTCCATGGACGTCGCGACGACGCTCTCGACGCGTCCCTCCGTCTTCCCCGTGCGCTCGCGCTCGGCGCGCATCCGCTGCGCGTCGCGAATGAGGGTCATGAGCGTGACGGCCGGCGGTTCCTTCCGCATCGCCGCGACCTCGGCGACGGTGCGTCCCGCATACGACGGCTCGGGGAGGTAGTCGCCCAGCAGCAGCCCCTCGGGCCGTGCGATGTCGCGCAGGACGTGCTCCGCTTCGCCCTGGTTCCCGAAGTCGCGCTTGGGGAACAGCACCGTCAGCGTGGACTGCCAGTACGGATACGGGTACACGTCGGCCGTGACGTCGATGCCCTCGGCGCGCGCGCGGTCGAGCACGCGCAGGAGCGAGTCGGCCTGCCCCCACAGCGGGATCATCGCGAGCTTCACGTGCCCGATCTGCACCGGCAGCTTCGCTTCGCGACCGATCGCCAGCACCTCGTCCACGGCGTCCCAGAACCAGCGGTCCTCGCTGCGGATGTGGCTGATGTAGCGCGTCCCTGCGGCGGCGGCGACCTTCGCGAGCGCGAGCACCTCGGCGCGGTCGGAGTAGATCCCGGGGTCGTATTCGAGACCCGTCGAAAGTCCAAGCGCGCCGGCGTCGAGCTCCTGCCGCAGCAGGCGGCCCATCGCCTCGACCTCGGCGGCGGTCGCGCGGCGGCGGAAGTCGCGGCCGAGGACCGAGTCGCGGATGGTGCCGTGACCGGCGTAGAAGGCCGCGTTGAGGACCGTCCCCGATCGCTCGAGGGCCGCGAGCGTCTTGGCCAGCGGCATCGGATGGCTGCCGTCCTGCCCGCCGACGACGGTCGTGATCCCCTGGCTGGCGGCGGCGCGTGCATCCGGGGATTCGCCGAGCCCCGAGGCGTGATGCGAATGCGTATCAATGAATCCGGGAGCGAGCACGAGCCCGCCGCCATCGACGATCGAGTCCCCCCGCGCCGGGGTGACGTCGGCGCCGACGGCGACGACCGTGTCGCCGATGAGACGGACCGCGCCTGGGGTCGCAGGCGCGCCGGTGCCGTCGATGACGCGGACGTTGACGATCGTGATCCCGGGCGGGCCGGCGGGGGCGCAGGCCGTCGCGGCCAGCGCGAGCACGAACACGGCGAGTCGGCGCGTGATCGTCCGTGCGGGACAAGCGCTGTCGTCGGACGTGGCGCGGCCGGATGGCGGCGTCTCGGGGCGGGCAGCGGCGCTCACACGACCGAAGCTAGCATCGGTGGCCCGGGCGTGAGCGAGGGGCCGTGGGTCGAGACCCGCCTCGCGGTTCCGCGCGCGCCGCTCCGGCCCGGGGACTTGACGCACCTCGTCCGCGCGAGAGACACGGAACCACGGATCGTGTACACGGACCCGCTGCAGGGTCTCGAACCCGGCGCGAGGTGGCGCGACGGCCCCGCATGGCGCGTGCGTCGCGACCGCGGTGCGTCTCGTTCCGCCCTCCCTCAGCTCCGGTGCGTTAGCCGCGCATACGCCGCCGCGCCAATGACGAGGCACACGAGCGCGATGACGTCGGCGGTGACGACGCGGCCGATCTGGGGGTTGTACCCGCCGACCGACCAGGCCAGGTAGAGGAAAGACGCTACGCTGGCAAATCCGGCGACCAGCGCAGTGGGTTGCCAGGCAGACCGGAAGGCCGCGACCAGGCAAAACGCGCCGAGCAGGCCGAAGAGGACCGCGCGATGCCGCATGAGGATCGCCAGATTCGGCTCGTCGAACGGGACGCCGTAGAGGGCCGTCAGGCGCGTGGCGCCCAGCACACCCGCAAGCGGTAGCAGGTGGATGACGCCCACGACGACGAGCATGGCGGACACGAGGTGCTTCACGGGATGCTCCGTTCTCGGATGCGGGGGCTGAGGCGGTCTCCATATCTGGCCGAGCTGGACGGGCGGCCGCAAGTCCTGCGGCGACCTCCGATTGGCCCCCTGCGCCGAGGCCCGGACGACGTGCCCATCACCCACAGCACGCGACCCTGCGCGCCGGCGACGTCGCCCTCGCGGCATCGGCCGCGGTGCCGCACGGGTGCCGGAGATTGCCCGCGATTGGATCCTCCGGGCGGGTCGAAACGTTACATGCCCGACCACTGCGATGACGACTCGATGCTCTCTGGATTGACCGTACCTGACACGGCGACCTCCCGCCAGCCAACCCTTCACCACGCGTCACGACCGCAGCAGTCCGACGGGCGCGCACTGCGCACGACGGATCGCACCACTGGTGTCGGCACGCGTCGAACCGTACGCGGAACGGCGCGCGGTCTGCGCTTCGCCCCATGCCCGGCGCGCCGTCGTACGGGGGCCGCGACGTGACGCCCCCATCGCCCCCGGGGTCCGATGCGCGCACCACGGCGGTGGCTGGCTCGCATGCCGACGGAATTCTGCGATACCTGGCCGTGGCGGGGGTGGCGCTGCTCGCGCTGGTCATGGCGCTGGAGCCAGACGTGGGCTTCGCCGCACCTCCTGCGGCCCGGCTTGCATTCTGGAGCGCCGAGATCGGTGCCGGACTCTGCGTGCTGCAGTCGGTGCTGTACGTCCTCACTCGCGTGTTGGGAGCGAGTCGCGTTCCGACCTGGGCGCTGGTCGGAGTGTCGGGCCTGATCGGCGCTGCGCTGCTGACCCCGCTCTACTGGCTGATCGGTGAGGGGGTCATGCAGCAATGGTTGGGATATCCCGCTCTCCCCGATACGGACGCCCCCGACCGCGGAGGGGTCGCGATCGGCGGCATGCTCCTGCGCGAGTTCGGCGACATCGTCGGACCGGTCTCGGCATCGTGGGCGATGATCTGCCTGCCTCGACTGCACTGGCTCGTGCCCCCGCTATTGCAGCGATCCGCACCCGCCGTGGCATTCCCGCGGGCATCCGACATCGGCGCCGAAGCGGCCGGCACCGCTGCCACGGTCCCGGCGGTCGAGGGCTCGGGGCCCACGCCCATCGGCACCGCGATGTCGGTGACCCTGCTGCGCTCGGGCTGGCGTGAACGACTCCCCAGGGAAATCGGTCGCGACGTGATCGCCGTCGCCTCCGAGCTGCAGTACCTGCGGGTGTGGACCCCTCGCGGCTGCGCCTTGATCCTCGGTGCCCTTGCCGACGTCGAGGCCGAGGATGCGGGCGTCGGTTTGCGCGTGCACCGCTCGTGGTGGGTGGCTGCCAGGCATGTCGTCAGCGTCAGGCGAACCTCCAGTGGGGCAACATGCATGATGAGCGACGGTCGCCGCGTGCCGGTCAGCCGCCGCCGTCGCGCCGAGGTCCTCGCGCGCTTCGGCGACGGCGCCCGGTACATCGCGTCGGCGGCGTCAGAAGCCGTAGCGGATGCCAGCCTGAATCGAAAGCGGGTTGTAGGCGGGTGACCTGACGTTGCCACCGGCGTTCCCGGTCGCGTTGTCGGCCCGTACGGCGCCGACGCCCAGCCAGCGTGCATCGGTGATCAGGCGCCAGTGGCGGGTGAGCGCGTACTCGACTCCGCCGATCAGCTGCGGCGCCACCCGGCCGCTGGACGAGTAGGCGCGCGAGCTGCCGCCGGCACCCGCCCGGAGGTCGAGGTCGATCTCGAGGACGAAACCGACGCCGGCGCCCACGTAGGGCGTCCACTTGCTGCTCGAGGCGAAGCGACGAAGGCCGTTGATCAGGAGGATGTTCGACGCGTAGTCCCCCGTCCGCGTCAGCGTGGTCCCGCCGCGCTGGAGGGACGTGAGCGAATGGGTGCGGTAGTTCCACTCGATCTCCGCCGCCCAGCCATTGCCGAAGCGATAGCCGACGTCGCCACCGCCCCCCAGGCCGCGGCCGAATTCGGCGCGCAGGCCGGCTCCGGCACCCTGCGCGCCGGACTCGGTGAAGGTCGTGGCGCTAATGCGGCTGAACTGCCCGTACCCGGTGACGTAGAAGCCCTTGGAGTCCGCCTGGCCGTGGACGGCGGCGGGCAGCAGGCTCGTGAGCAGCAGGAAGACCGATCGGGTAATGCTACGCGTGAACATGTTCGAGACCTCAGGGTTCTGGGATGTGGCCGTCCAGCCATCTGGCGGCGGCGGGAGGATCTCGGGGCCCGGACACGAAGGCAAGCGCGATTGCACGAGCGGTCGGTCGCCTGAACCAGTGGCGCCGGAAGGACGTGCGGTGCGCGGCGTTCGTTGAACGAACGGTCGAACCAACGGCACGCGGCGTTGCGATCCTGCCGAACCGGTGTCCCGAAGTCGGACGGCCGTCGCGGTCAGGCGTCCCGGACGTCGATCGCCGGATTGCGCGCGACGAGCGCCGCGACGAAGCCGTCGCGGTCCTTCGGCGAGACGATCGCCACGTCGTACGTCCCGTGATCGAGTTCGAGCCGGCGCAGCGACAGCGCCGGTCCGGCGAGCAGGGTGCGCGACGCCCGGATGCGCCGGATGGACGCGATGGGGATCGTGGACCGGAATGGCCCGGATCGAATGGTGAGGTCGGGCCCGGTGATCGTGTAGTCCGTCGCGGCGAACAGCCATGTCACGAGGCCGATGACCGACGCCGCCACGGCGGCAACTATCCAGTTCTCGGCGGAGGGGCGTCGCGACGTCTCACGCAGGACCTGCCACGACAGCGCGCCGAGCGGCGCGAGCAGCACGACCACGAGCCACGCGTCCACTCGGGACTTGAAGGCGAGCGGGGGCACCTGATCCGGACGGTGCTGGCTCGATCAACGCGGCCCCGCCAACGGCGCTGTCGGCACCGTGTGGTCCACGCCGTACTGCGGGTGCCACCCCATCAGTCCCATTGCTCGTCCACCAGTTCGTCCGGCGGTGAGAACGGGTTCCACGACCTGCCGAAAAGGAGCCAGCCCGAGCGGACCCTGCCGTGCGCGTCGCGCACGGTGACACGAAAGGCGGCTTGGCGATTGCTCCTGAGGGCCCCGCCGGGTCCCTCGAACGCCGCCGCGCCGCGGAAGCTGACGAGATGCAGCCCCTTCCCGGTCGCCCAACTGTTGACCCGACGCCCCCAGTAAACCCGCCCCCACGCCAGCACGATGCCCGCGGCGGCCGCTATGCCGGCGAAGAACAGCACCTTCTTCATGACGACCATCGCATCACCCCGCGAATGCTAATTGCCGGTTCGTCCGGCGCATCACCCGTTGGCGCATCACCCGTTGGCGCATCACCCGTTGGCGCATCACCCGTTGGCGCATCACCCGTTGGCGCATCACCCGTTGGCGCATCACCCGTTGGCGCATTACCCGAACGTCCCGCGCCACGACCGCGCCGAGTTCGGAAAAATGTCGCACCCGACGTCCACGCGCAATCGCATAATGCCGGCCCCCGGGCGTCTGACGTCCCCGACGACACCCTCCGCGGGGGTGCTGCGTTCGCGGCCGCCGAGCGCGCCGCGGTACGGCAGCGCCTGCGGGGCGCCGCCCGTGACCGGCGCGGTGAGCCCCGGCGTTGCTGGGGAGCCCCGAGGTGTGCCACATCTGTTCGTACAGCGGTATCGGGGGGCACCACCTTGCCACTGTCGGGCGCCACCGCCCCACGCCGTCGGCCGGCGACGGCAGGCCGCGCTCGGCGAGCCGCCATCTCGGCCGTTGCGATGGAGTCGAGCGACCGTACGTGCGCCGCGCGGGGGGGTGCGTAGGGGCTCGCCGCCGGTCGCGCGACCTTCAAGCGTGCCGATGTCACGTCCCGATACTCGGATCATGCCATCCGATCCCCGCGTCCAACACTGGGTGCCGTCCGACGATGCCGAACTCGTCGCCCGTCTTCGGCGCGACGACGAAGCGGCCTTCGAGTACATCTATCGCAGCGAATGCCCGCGCCTCGCAGCGGTGGCTGCCCATCTCGCCAATCCCGCGATCGCCGACGACGTGGCACACGATGTCCTCTTCGGCCTCTGGGCGCGCCGGCACACGCTGGATCCCGCCTTGCGCATCAGGCCCTACCTGCTGGCGGCGGTCCGGTTCGCGGCCGCCAGCGCGGTGCGCCGGTCGCAAGTGGCCTCCCGGTTCGCCGGATGGGTGGAGCAGCTGTGGTACGCGGCCCCTGCGGCCACCGATACGCCCGCGCATGCGCGTGAACAGTCCGCCGCCGTCGCGAAGGCCCTGGACGACCTGCCGCCGCGCTGTCGGCAGGTGTTCCTGCTCGTGCGCCGCGAGGGCCTGACCTACGCCGAGACAGCCGAGGCGCTCGGCATCGCCGTGAAGACGGTCGAGGCGCAGATGGGCAAGGCCCTCCGCCGTCTCCGACTCGCCCTCGAACCCCTCCTCTCCCGATGACGGCCGATCAACCGACGCCAGCTGATTGGGCGCGCATCGCTCGCCACGTGGCGGGCGACGACTCTCCGACGGACGCGCGCGCCACGGACGCGTGGATGCATGAGGACCCGCGCCGGGCGGCTGCCGTCTCGTCCGCGAGGCGGATCTGGGAGCTGACGGGCGACCTCGCAGCGGCGGCGCGCGCACAGCATGAGGTTCGCGCTGCGCAGTCCGACGCCGGGTGGCGTCGCATGCGCTCGCGGATGGCGGCGTCCGCGTCCGCGCCTGCGACCGACGGCGCCGAGGTGACGCGTCGAGCGGCCTTCGCGGCGGGGCCTCGCTGGCCGCGCGCCATGGCGAGGGCAACCGCGCTGGCGGCGGCCGTCCTCCTGGCCGTCGTCGGCCTCGACGTGCTGCCCGACCGTCACCGGGCCTACACCGCGCCGGTGGGCGAGCGCGTGACGGTATTCCTTCCCGACGGCACGCGCGCCGACCTGCATCCCGGCACCCGGATTGACGTGGTGCTGCCGTCGCCTGTCGCCGCGATGCGTCGCCGGCTCGGGTTCACGGCAGATGCATCGCGCCGCGTGCGCCTCTCCGGCGAGGCCCTCTTCACGGTGCGGCACGATGCGAGCCGGCCCTTCCGCGTCACGGCGGGTGGCATGGTGGCGGAGGATCTCGGCACGGTCTTCTCGGTGCGCGCGTACCCCGAGGATCCCCGCGTCCGGATCGTCGTGGCGGAGGGAGAGGTCGGGGTGCGCTCGATCACGGCCCCCGCCGGTGCGGAGGCCGTTCGGCTCATCAGAGGGCAGATCGCGGAGGTCTCCAGATCCGGTGAGATCGCGTTGCGGTCCGGGCAAGAGGCCGAGGCCTGGTTCGGCTGGACACGCGACCGTCTCGTCTTCCGCCGGGAGCGTGCTCGGGACGTCGCCGTGGCCCTGTCCCGTTGGTTCGGTCGTCCGGTGTTCGTCGCGGACGCCGCGCTCGCCGATCGGCGTGTCACGCTCGATCAGCCGATCACCTCGGTCGAGGCGGCGGCCTCCGCCATGGCGGCTGCGCTCGGCGCGTCGTTGACCGAACGCGGCGACACCATCCGCATCGCCCGCTGATGACCACCTGCCGGGGATGGGTGGCCGGCGCGTCGCTGGCCACCGTGCTCGCGACCGCTGTGCTCGCGACCGCTGTGCTCGCGACCGCTGTGCTCGCGACCGCTGTGCTCGCGACCGCTGTGCTGGCCCGACCCGTCCGGGCGCAGAGTGGCTATCGCGCGGTGACGGAATGGCTCGAGGTCGCCGCGAAGGGAGCGCCGTTGCCGTCTCCCCTCGGCGTGCGCATCGCGTTCGGTGCCGACGGCATTCCGCTCTCCGACGCGCTCGACGCCCTGCGGGCCCGCGCCGGGCTGGCGCTCGCCTACGGGGAAGACGTGGATCGCGTCCGCCGGGTGCGCGTCGCCCTCGACACGATGTCCGCAGCGCGGCACCTCGTGCGCCTGCTGCAGGGCACCGGATTCACGGCCATGGCGGATGCGACGGGCGCGGTGGTGGTTCGGCGCGTGCCGCCGCCGGCCGCGTCGGCCGTGCCTCCGCGGTTCCGGCTCAGCGGCTATGTGCGCCATCAGGACACCCGCGACGTCGTCCGCTATGCGCGGCTCACGGCCGACGGCGACAGCGTCCGCACGCAGTCGAACGCGGACGGGCGCTACACGCTGTTCCTGTCCCCGGGGCGGCACCGCCTCCGCGTCGCCGCCATCGGCTTCATCCCGCTCGACACGGTGGTGGACCTCACCGCCTCCACCACGCTCGACGTCGCGATTGCGCCGCGCCCGGTGCAGCTCGAGCGGGCGAGCGTGCTTGCGGATGCCGCTGAGCCGGACGTGGACCTGCGGTCGCCGAGCATGAGCGTGGCGCGCCTCGACCTCGACGCCATAAAGAGTGCGCCCGCCCTGTTGGGCGAGGTGGATCCCATCCGCAGTCTCATGCTCCTGCCCGGGGTCTCGCGCACCAGCGACTTCACCACCGTCTTCTCGGTCCGCGGTGGTGGCGGCGACCAGAACCTCGTCCTGCTCGACGGCGCGACCGTGTACAACCCGACCCACGGCTTCGGATTCCTCTCTGTCTTCAACACCGATGCGGTAGCCGACGTCACCTTGCACAAGGGGGCGATCCCGGCGCGGTACGGCGGCCGGCTGAGCTCCGTTCTGGACGTCCGCCAGCGCGAGGGCAACGCGAGCCGTTTCGGGGGGACCGCGTCCGCGGGAATCCTGGCGAGCCGGCTCATGCTCGAGGGGCCGATGCCCGGGATGGGGGGATCGTTCCTCGTCGCCGGACGCCGGACGTACGCCGACGTCTTCCTGCGCTTTTCCCCCGACCCGGCGATGCGCGACGTCACCGCCTACTTCTACGACGTCAACGCGAAGTGGTCGCGGGCCGTGGGGCGGACCGGATCGCTCTTCGCGTCCGGCTACGCCGGTCGCGACCACCACAGCTTCCCGGGGGTCGCGAGCGCCTGGGGTAACGTGACCGGCACGGTCCGCTGGAACCAGTTCGTCGCGAACCGGCTGTTCCACAAGCTCACGCTGTCGTCGAGCGACTATCGCTATGCGATCGGACTCTCGGCGTTCGCGACGCGTGCGCGCTGGACGTCCCGCATCGCGACCACGGAGGCCCGTGTGGACGAGCAATGGCAGCTCGACCCGCGTCAGCGGATCGAGTTCGGCGGCGAGGCCGCCGGTACAGTCATCCGGCCCGGGGACCTCGTCTCGGCCGAGTCGTCGGCCGAACGCGGGCCCTTGACCCCGGTACGCGTTCCCGCCCGCCGCCTCGCCACGGCGGCAGCATATGTCGGGTACGACATGGAGCTCGGCGACCGGGTGGGCGCTTCGTTCGGCGTGCGGCATGCGTGGGCCCGGCGCCTCGGGCCGCAGTTGCTGTATCGCTACGACGGGGATGCTGCGGTCGTCTTCGACACCGGCACCGGCCGCTTCGTCCCCGGCCGGCTGCGCGACAGCGTGGCCGTCGGCGCCGGGGCGCGCCTCGCCGCCGGCGGCGGATTCGAGCCGCGGGCCGCGGTACGCGTCAGTCTGGGGGCCTCGTCGAGTCTCAAGGCCAGTTGGGCGAGGACCCGGCAGTTCCTCATGCTGGCGTCGCGCACGAACACGCCGATCCCGACCGACGTCTGGGAGCCCTTCGGTCCAACGCTCGCGCCGCTGGTCGGTGACCAATTCGCGCTGGGCTGGGCGGGCGTCTCCGGCAGCGGGATCTGGGAGGCGACCGCCGAGCTCTACTGGCGCCGGCTCGCGAACGTCGTGGATTTCGCCGAGGGGCAGGATCTCGTCCTCAACCCGCGCCTCGAGACCGCCTTCGTGCAGGGAGACGGGCGCGCCTACGGTCTGGAGCTGTTCCTGCGCCGGCGCACCGGGCGCACGAACGGCTGGATCAGCTACACCCTCGGCCGCAGCGAGCAGCGCTTCTCGGTTGGTCCCGGGCTCGGGATCAACGGCGGTGCCTGGATGCCGATGCCGACCGACAAGCGGCATGACCTCTCGGTGGTGCTGGTCCGGTCCCTCGATGGCCGCTGGTCGCTCGGCGGCACCTTCGTCTTCGCGAGCGGACTGCCCACCTCCCTGCCGGTTTCGCGCTATACGCTCGATGGGATCATCGTCCCCGAGTACGGCCTGCGGAACGGGGGCCGGCTGCCGCCCTATCATCGGCTCGACCTGACGCTGACGCGCACGACCCCTCGTACCGAGCTGACCCTTGGCGTCGTGAATGCCTACAACCGGTTCAACGCCCAGTCGCTGTTCTTCCGCGAGAGTCGCACGGATCCCCTGCGAACGGAGGCGGTGCAGACCGCGATCTTCGGCATCATGCCGAGTCTCTCCTGGACGATCCGCTTCTGACCATGCGTGCGCGTTCCGACGTCGCCGCCCTCGCCGGCGCCTGCCTGTGCCTGTCCTTTCTGGGGGCCTGCGAGCGCGTGGTGCCCATCGAGGTGCCGGCAGAGTCCCCTCGCCTCGTCGTGGAGGGGCGCATCGAGTCCCCGCGCAACGGGGCACCGGACATCCCCCGCATCCGGATCTCGACGACGCAGCCCTATTTCGAGGACCGGCCGGCGACGCCCGTGACGGGGGCCGTCGTGCTGCTGCGCGACGGCACGGGCCCGCCGATATTGCTGGTCGCCGGTGCAGCGGGCGAGTACGTCGGGGCGCCGCTCACGGTCGTGCCCGACCGGGTGTACTCGCTCGAGATCAGCTGGGGCGGCGAGGAGTTCGTTGCCGTGGACACGGCCGCGGACGTTGCGCCGATCGACTCGCTCTACTTCACCCCGCTCGCCGCGTCCCCGAACGAGCGACTGGCCACGCTCAGCTTCCGCGACGTCCCCGGGCGTCCCGATCGCTATCTCTGGGACCAGTGGGTGGACGGGGTCCGCCTGCGCGGCCCGACCGCCTCCTTGCGGTTTCGCCCGATCGCCTCGGACATCGGCATCGAAGGGAGCGCCGTGAGCGGCTTCGCGCCGTTCCATAGCGTCGCCATTCCGCTCGGTGCCACGGTGCGGGTGCGCCAGCAGGGGATCTCGCGCACGACGTTCGACTTCTTCGTGATGCTCAACGACCAGCTGGCCCGGGACGGATGGCCGTTCTCGCAGCTTCCGGCCAGCGTCAAGGGAAACGTGCGCGCCCGCACGACGCCGGCCCGGAGACCCAGCGGCTACTTCTCCGTCGGTCGGTATGACGAGCGCACGCTGGTGCGCACGCGCTGAGCTCCGACTGCGTCGGGCCGCCGCGCAACCGGCGACCCGACGCCTCGACATGATGAGCGTTTCCCCGACGCGGCCGTTCGGCCGCGATCGCGGGGCACGCCCCCGCGATCACGTGCCGGGTGAGCGCGGTGCCACCGGACTCCCGGGCCGGAGTCGCGGCCCCGGCAGCCAGGTGTCGGCGCGCGCCCACGCGGCCTCGAACTCCCGCTGCACGCGGGCGGCGTCGGTGGCCTTTCCTTGCGCCGCGAGCGCCTGCTGCAACCCGCGCAGGGCCCAGCCATTGCGCGGGCGCTTGACGAGGTCGGCGCGCAGGACGCGCTCGGCGTCGGGCGCACGACCGGCATCGAGCAGCACCCCCGCCAGGACGTGGCGCGGAGGCAGAAACCACGAATCGTGTTCCTCGTACCCCAAGGCGTCTTCGCTCGCGATCGCCGCTTCGAGGGCCGCGACGGCGCTGTCCACCTTGCCACGTGCCGCCAGCAGCTCGCCCGCCAGCACGCCGCGGGCGATCATGATCCGGTGCTGCTGGTCCGCCGCGCGCGCGGCCGCCGACGAGTCGTCCCCGGTGGTCGCCGAGGGGGCCGCACGCCGCGCGGCGTCCAGCATCGCATCGGCCAGGTCGAGCTGCCGGCGCGCCGGTTCGGGCTGTGCCGCGTCGAGCAACGCGAGGCCGCGTGCCGCCGCCGACCACGCCGTGATGACGGGTGAGCCGGTGCGCGGACTCATCCCGCGGATCTCGCTCCACTGGCCGAAGCGAGCGAGCGCCACCATCAACGTCGCCTGAGCCGACTCGGATTGGGGCGCCAGCGCCCGCAGGGCGTCGAGCGCCACCGCGCGCTGCCCGTCCATCACGGCGCCGCCGGTCAGCATCGCCACGTTGTGCCAGGGGTACACGCCGGGGACACCGCCCGCCCGGCCGTGCTGGTCGGCGATGACCGCCCGCTGGTTCGCCCGCACCGCGTCCCCCCAACGGCCGATGCGGTGATAGACGTGCGACGGCATGTGGAGCATGTGGCTGGCGCCCGGCATCCTGACGCCGAGCTGGTCGGCGCACGGCTCGGACTTCCCCGGTTCGGGGCCGGCCTCGGTCGCATGGATGTACAGGTGACAGGCGCCCGGGTGCACAAGGTTCCGCGCGAGCACCGTCTCGAACGGTGCCAGCGTCGCCGCCGCGCCCGGGAGCGGGCGGCGGTCGCGGGTGTACATCCCGTCCCATCCGGCGAGGATCAGCCGCGACTCGCCCAGCAGGGTCTGCACCTCGTCGTCCTCGGGGAATCGCGCCGCGACCGACGCCATCGCCTGCGCGTAGGCGGTGTCGAGCGCGCGTCGGCGTGCGCTGTCCGGCACGGGCACGTAGCGGGTGGCCATCGCCTCGATGAGGGCCCGATCAACGGGGCGTGCCGACGCCGCGAGCGTCTGCGCGCGTCGGATCGCGACGTACGCCTCGGCCAGTCGGGTGCTGTCGGAGGCGGGATCATTGAGATACGGGCCGCTGGCCCACGCCACGCCCCACCAGCACATCGCACACGTCGAGTCGGCGGCGATGCCCATCTTGAAGCTCCGCACGGCCTCGCCGTGCCCGAAGGCCCAGGTCAGCCGCAGCCCCTGGTCGAACCACTGTTGCGCCGGCGCGCTGACCTTGCCCAGCGGTCGGCCGTGCGTGCCCAGATTGTCGAACAAAGCGATGGACGGTACCGCCGGTGGCGGAGCGCCGCCGGAGCGCGCTGCCGGGATCGGAGCAGCGTGCTCGTGCGCTTGCGACAGCAAGTCCGCGGGCGCGTGGGAGAGCGAGAGGGCGAGCAGCAGAAGCCGAAGGGGCCGCATGGGATGGTGGGGTTGAGGTTGCCACACGATGTCACGGTGAGCCACCGATGAGACACAGATCCGCGTTCGACGGTTGACGGCAGCGGCCAGCGGCGTGGCCGGCCGACGAGCGGACGGCCGACATGTCGCATGGCGTGACGTCGCAGGACGCCACTCGTTCGCTGCCGTCGGTCGGAGAGTCCCGCCGCCTGTCGTCTCCTGCGACCGTTCGTCGTCGCTGAGTGCCGTCCGTGGTGGCGTCCGCGTAGCTTGCCGGTGTGCGCTTCTCCGACCGCATCGCCGCGCTGCCGGCTCCGTGGCACCACCGCTGGTTCTGGGTGGCGCAGGCGGCGGGATGGTCGCTCTACCTGACCGGGAATTACCTCAGCGCGTTCGCGGCGCACGAGCCCGGCGACCCCGACCTCGCCGCGACACTGCCGATCCGCGTGGTGCGGGTCGCTTTCGCATTCGCGTTGAGCAGCCTGCTCGCGCTCGCTCTGCTGCGGCTGCCCGACCTGCGCACGGGACCCCGGCGCCTCGTCGTCGGGACGGTGGTCGGGGCAGGGGTGGCCGGTATGATCTGGTATCCCGCCTATCGGTACGCGAGCCATCCTTGGCGTACGGACGGCTCGGCTCCGCTCTCGCAGAGTTGCCTCGTGCCCTGCCTGCTGGACCACATGTGGCTCATGCTGGCCTGGGGGGTCCTCTTCGTCGGCATCAACGAACTGCGCCGGGCTTCGGCGCGCGAGCAGGAGGCCCTGCACGCGGCACGGCTGGCCAGCGAGGCGCGCTACCAGATGCTCGTCTATCAGGTCAACCCGCATTTCCTCTTCAACGCGCTGAACTCGGTCCGCGCCCTGATCGCCGAGGACGTCGGGCGGGCGCGGGAGATGATCACGAAACTCGCGGCCTTCCTCCGCCATACGCTCGTCTCGCGTCCGCTCGAGGCCGTCTCGTTGCGCGACGAACTGGCGGCGGTCGAGGCCTACTTGTCGGTCGAGCAGGTCCGGCACGAGTCGGCGCTGGTCGTGCAGTTCGACGTCACCCCCGACGCGGCGGCAGCGGCGCTCCCGGGGTTCCTCGTGCACCCGCTCGTGGAGAATGCGCTGACGCACGGGTTCGCGACCCCTCACACCACGTTGCGGCTGATCATCCGCGCCCGCCGGGACGGCGACCTGCTCGTCGTGGAGGTGGTGAATTCCGGGCACCTGCAGTCGTCGCGGCGCGACGGCATGGGCATCGGCCTCCGAAACATCCGCGAGCGCCTCGCTCACCTGTATGCCGGACGAGGGACCCTCACGCTTACCGAACACGACGGCCATGTCACCGCGCGGCTGGTACTTCCCGCGGCGGAGTCGGCGCGCGCCGCATGACGTGGCACGCGCTCCTCGTGGATGACGAGCGCCTCGCGCGGCGCGAGTTGCGGTCGCTGCTGGCCGCCCATCCCGAGGTCGAGGTCGTCGGGGAGGCCGCGAGCGTGGAGGCCGCCGTGGAGCGGCTGCGGCTGACGGGGGCGACGCTCGTCTTCCTCGACGTCCAGCTCAGGGGGGAGAGCGGCTTCGACCTGCTCCCCCGCCTGTCGCCCGACGTCGCGGTGATCTTCGTGACCGCGCACGATCAGTACGCCTTGCGTGCCTTCGACGTCCATGCGCTCGACTACCTGCTCAAGCCGGTCGAACCCGCTCGGCTGGCGGCAGCGATCGCGCAGCTCACCGCGCGCAGCCCGCACGAGGCGACCGACCCCGGGCGACCGGCACCGCGCGCGCCGCAGCCGACCGCACGCGCCGCGATGTCACCCGCCGGCCGGGATGACGAGTCCGGTCGCGAGCCGCTGGCCTGGTCGAGCCGACTCTTCCTGCGCCTCGACGACCACATGGGGTTCCTCGCGGTCGCCCAGATCCGCGCCGTGCTGGCCGCTGGCGATCAGGCGATCGTGCTCACCCGCGACGGCCGACGCCTGCAGGTGCGCAAGCCGCTGCGCGAGTGGTGTCAGCGACTGCCGGATGCGCACTTCCTGCAGATCCATCGCGGGGCCCTGGTGAACCTCGAGGACGTCGTCGCCGTCGAGGCGTGGAGCCACGGCAGCTTCCTCGTCCATCTGCGGGGCGGCGGCGAGCCCCTGGTGATGAGTCGTCGCTTCGCGTCCCGCGTGCGCGCGCGGCTCGGGTAGCCGTCGCCGCTCGTCGGCCCCCGCGACCGCTGGTCGGCCGAGGCGACCGGCCGCCGCGACGCCCTCACGACTTTGTGGTCGGCTCGCGCAACGTCATGGCACCGCGCGCGTCCGCGCGCCGTGTGCCCACTCCTGCGTCCCGACCCGATGCCTCTCTCCCTTCGCCCGACGGCGCCCGTCCCGCCCGCGACGGCGTATCGCTCCTTGCACCCGTCGCATGTGGTCACGGCTCCGCGCCCCGGCGCCACCGACGTGCTGCGGGCCGGCGAGGTCGTGCCCCGGGAAGGTGCGCGATGAACGGCGGCGGCGTCGGGCTTCCGCTCCTGCAGCGGATGATCGCGTCCCCGTGGGCGGCGGATGTCGCCCTCCTGCTGTTGCGCGCCTCCCTCGGTGGCCTGATGGTCGCCCTGCACGGATGGGGCAAGCTCATGGACGTGGCGACGCGGACCGCCGGGTCGGCCGTTGAGTTCGCCGACCCGCTGGGGATCGGGGCGTTGCCGTCACTCGCGATCGCCGCCGCGATCGAAGGCGTCGGGTCGCTCCTGCTCATTGCGGGGATCGCGACGCGTCCCGTGGCCGCATCGCTCGCCTTCACGATGGCGGTGGCCTTCTTCGGCGTGCACGGCGGGGGCTTTGGCGCCGACGATGGGGGCGAAGTGCCGTTCCTCTACATGGCGGGCTTCACCGCCCTCGCCCTCGCCGGCGGCGGGCGAATCGCCCTGTGGCCGCGGAGGGGCCCGGTCGCGCAGCGCCCCTGAGGCAGCCCGCGTGAGGTGCCGGGCGTCATCATGCAGCCACCATCATCCCCGCGAAGCCGACGCTGATCCCGTCGGCAGGCGTTGGCTGCCATGAATGGGCGGCTGTCCCGCCTTCCCGTGTCGCGGCGTCGTCGCCGGGACACCTACGGCGCGCGCGAGGCGTGTCGCGTCACGAGACGCCACCGACGCCCCTCCCTCAGGTACACCTCCGTGTACAGCAGGTCGGTGGTGTAGCCGGTGCCGTCGATGGCCCCGCGAACGCGCATCCGTCCCTGCACGATCGCCGTTCCGTTGGGGTAGTGCCGGACGCCGGTGTCGGACGGCACGATCTCGAAGTACTCGAGGCGCCCGGACTGGAGGTCGCCGAGGATCCGTGCGCGATCCTGCACGAGACCGTTGGAGTGCACGAAGCGGGCGTCGGGAGCGAGCAGGTCCGCGAGGCGGGCGGAGTCGCGCTGGATCATCCACGAGAACTTCCGCAGATGGAGCGCGAGGACGTCGTCGCTGGCCGGCTGCTGCTGGGCCCGGAGGGGGGCGGCAGCGAGGAGAACGGCCAGGAGGATCCGGGCCGTGGGGGGAGTCGCGAACATCACGGAACGATGCGGGCGGTGACCGCCGGCGTGCCAGTCCCGCCGGGGCGTCGTTCACGCCGGTCGTGCGCCACCCGCTGAAGGCACCGCGCGCCGGACGTTCGCAGGACTCCGGGTCGGTGGGAGATGAGGAGTCGGACTTCGCCCGCATGGTGCGCGGGTGGACCTCCTGCTCGCCGGCTACGCCGGACGCGTCCGTCCCGCGACATCCCGCAGGAGCCCGATGGTGTCCGTGAGGAGCGTCTGCTGGTGAGCGGGTTGCGTGACGAGGTGGTCGGCCTCGGGCACGTACCGTTCCCGCAGGCAGTCGCCGAAGACGACGTCCGAGAAGGCCTCGCGGAATTGGCCTTCGTAGGAGTAGGCGTCTCGGTAGCCGCCCGTGAAGAACGCGTTCAGGATGCACCCGCGCGAGACGGCCGTCGTCAGGAGGCGCGCGACCGCCGGCTTGTCCATCATCTCCCGCACCGGCTCGGCGTCCGGCGACGCGCCGACGCTCCGGCTGAGCAACTTCCTGAGCGTGGACGGTGCTCGCAACCACACGTCGGGGGAGGCGAGACTGGGCCCGTACCGCGCAAGCCAGAAGGTCGGCGTCGGAAAGCACCACGGGTCAACCATCGAGATCGCCGAAAGGTCGGGCATGTCCGGCACGGCCGTGAGCGCGACGTCGGCGCCGCGACACAAGCCGTACGCCACCACGCGCGTCACCCCGGTCATGTCCTGCAACTTCCTGGACACCGTCGCGAGGTCCTCCGCTGACGCCCGGATGTCCACGCGGCCGTCCGACCGGCCCTCGCTGTCCCCGATGCCGGGGAAGTCGAAGCGAAGGGCCGGGAAGCCGGCCTGCGCTGCGGCGCGGCCCAGGCGAACACCGAGCCGGCAGTGACCGACGCGGTGCAGCAAGCCCGCGTTGAGGATCAGCAGGCCGACGTCCGTCGGCTGCGCGGGGGACGACAGGATGCCTACGCCGCGTTCGCGGGGGCCGAAGGTGACGACGCGCTCGATGGGGGGCATCGTCAGTCTCCGACCACGGCGTGCACGATGTCCTCGATCGTCGAAGCGGGCACCTGCACGGCATGCTCGCCGGTGCTGTCCCAGCGAAACGCGTCGCCCGCCTCGATCCACCGCGCCTCGTCTCCCGATCGGCGCTCGCCGAGCTGCGCACGCGTCGCCTCGTCGGCGACCACGGTGACGCGCTTGCCCCGCGCCGGTAACTCCAACCGGTGGCTCCGCAGTTCCTCGACCAAGCCGACACCATAGGGGAAGCCCCGGGCCCAGAGGGCCTCGGGGCCGGCCGCAGCGAGCGGCGACAGCGTGGCGAGGTACGCCCGTCCATCCACGATCGGATCCCAGAGGACGCTGGCCGACACCAGCGGATTCGCCAGTGCCGCCAGCGCCGGAATGGCACCCGCGCGCAGGCCGATCGCGACGAGCCGCCGGATCGGCGTCGCGTCGGCGAGTTCCTGTGCGGCCTCGCTGCCGTCCTGCCTCATGCGCGCGAGCGTGACCTCGTCGTGCTCGCCGGCGGAATCGCCGGTCCCGAAGTAGTCGAACCGGAGGACCGCGACGCCGCGCAGCGCCAGTTGCATCGCCAACTGCCGAAGCGCGCGATGCGACCGCAGGTACTCGTGGCCCAGCGGCTGGTGGATCACGGCCCCGATACCCGTCGCTTTCGCGCCGGCCGGGGCGTGGTATGCCCCGAAGAGTGGTTCGGCCGCGTCGCCAAAGAAGAAATGGTTCACGGTTCCGTGGAGGTGAGCGAGCGTATCCGGCTGGCGACCTGCTGTACGGTACCGAACATCACGTCGGCCGGCAGCCGGGGGATCGAGAACTGCCGTTCGAGGACGGCGCGCATCCGGACGGCGAGCAGCGAATGCCCGCCCAGATCGAAGAACGACATGTTCCGCCCGATTCGCGACGTGCCGAGCAACGATTCCCAGACGCCGGCGATCTGCTGTTCCAAGGGGCCCACGGGGGCCTCGAAGGCCGCGTCGGAGGCGTCACGAGCCGCGGCGTACGGATCGGGGAGGGTGCGGCGATCGACCTTGCCGTTCGCGGTCAGCGGCACGGCCTCGAGCTCGACGACGAGCGACGGCACCATGTAATCCGGCAACTGTCGGCGACAGAACCGCCGCACGTCGCTGCTGGTCATCGGCAGCCCGGGTTTCCGCACCACGTAGGCGACGAGCACCGCGCTACCCGTCAGGTCGGGACGCACGGCCACCACCCCGCGCTGTACCGCCGGGTGCTGCGCGAGCACGTGCTCGACTTCGCCGAGTTCGATGCGGTGGCCGCGCACCTTGACCTGCCCGTCGAGCCGGCCCAGGTGCTCGAGGTGGCCGTCCGGTCGCCAGCGCACCAGGTCGCCCGTGCGGTATGCGCGGCCCGTCGGCACCAGCGGGTCCGGTATAAAACGCGCTGCCGTCAGCTCGGGCTTGCCGTGATACCCGGCGGCCACGCCGGTCCCGGCGATCCAGAGCTCTCCCGGCAGCCCGGGCGGCTGCAGCCCGCCGGCGCCATCCATCACCCGAAGCTGCGTTCCGCGAATGGCGCGACCGATCGGGACCGGTCCGCCCGGTTCGTCCGTCACGCGCGCCAGCGTTGACCAGACCGTGGTCTCCGTCGGTCCGTACATGTTCCACACCGCGTCCGCCCGCGCCAGCAGCGGCGCCACCAGGTCGCGGGGGAAGGCTTCTCCGCCGCACAGGATGCAGCGGAGGTGACCGGCCCAGCCGTCGTCCAGCAGCATGCGCCACGTCGCGGGCGTCGCCTGCATCACCGTCACGCCCGCCGTCTGCAGCACCCGGGCCAGCGCCGTGGCATCCCGTGCCTCCGATGTCGCGGCCAGCACGACTCGTGCGCCGACCGTCAGGGGCCACCACACTTCGAGGCCCGCGATGTCGAAGGACAGGGTCGTCACCGCACAGAGCACGTCATCCGGTGCCAACCCCGGCGCGTCGCTCATGCCCTGCACGAAGTTGGCGAACGCGCCGTGGGGGACCTCCACTCCCTTCGGGCGGCCCGTCGAGCCGGACGTGTACAGCACGTACGCGAGCGCCGTCGCCGACGGCGTCGGCCAGGGCGCCGCCAAACCGGCCCCCTCCTGCAGGAGGGTCGCGACGTCCACCGTCGGCACCTCGGCACCCGGCTCGAATCCTTCCGCGTCGCGGATCACCAGGGCGCACCCGGCGTCCGCGACCATGTACGCCACGCGATCCGCGGGAAAGTCCGGGTCCAGTGGCACATAGGCCGCGCCAGCCCGCCAGATGCCCAGCAGCGTGGTCACGACCGCGGGCGTCCGCGACATGCTGACCCCCACCAAGGTGCCCGGACCGCATCCCCTCGCCAGCAGCGCTTGGGCGACGAGTCCCGACGCCGACCACAGGGCGCCGTACGTCAACTGCTCGTCGCCCGGTGCGTCCGCGTCCGCGTCCGCGTCCGGGTCCGCGACCGCGACCGCGACCGCGACCGCGGCCGGACGGGCCATGGCCTGCGCTTCGATCAGTGTGACCGCCGACGCCACCGACGGATCGGCAGGACTCCCGTCGCCCGCACGCCGAAGCGCCTCGACGTCCTCGGGGGCCAGGTACGTGACGCCACCCAGCGGTCGCGATGGCTCGCGGAGCGCGAGGCGGAGCAGGGACTCGAGGTGCGCGATCAGCGCCTCGACGTCGCGATGCGTGAACTGCGTCGCGTCGAAGTCGACGACGAGTCCCACGTCTCCCGGCACCCACCGCACGTAGATCGCCAGCTCCGCCTGCGAGCCGGTTCGCTGCATGTCCTGCCTCGCGAGGCGCAACCCGTGCATCGCGCCGGTCGCCCCGAGATCGGACTGCTCGAACGAGAGCAGGACCTGGTAGTACGGATTGCTCCCGGCCCGTCGCGGCGGCTGCAGCGCCTCCACGATCCGGCCGAACGGAAGCTCGCGATGCTGCCACGCGGCGAGCACGACGTCGCGGGTCGCCGCCAATTCCTCGGCGAACGACGTGGTCAATCCCACCTCGCGCCGCAGCACGAGGGGGTTGATGAACATCCCGATCGCCGACTCGTGGGATTCGTCGCCTGACACCAGCGACGCGGGGACCCCGACCGCGATGTCCGTCTCCCCCCCTCGGCGGGCCAGCAGGACCTGCAGCGCCGTCAGGACCACCACGAACGGGGTGTACCCCTGGTGCCCGAGACGCTCGACTCGCTCGAGGAGGTCCGGGGCCAGGTCGGCGCTGCAGGTGCCCACCGTGGCTCGGGAGTCCGCCAGCGCAGCGGTGCCGAGGGTGAGTCGCGGCGGGGGCGTGGCCAGCACGCGGCGCCAGTACGGCAACTGGTCGTCGTAGAGCCCCGCATCGACGCGGCCCTGGTAGGCCGCCGCCCACGCGCGGAACGAGGGGGCCGTCGCTGGCCACGGGGCGGGCGCCTGCGCCCGCACGGCGCCATACGCGGCCGTGAGCTCGCGCCAGAAGACGCCGAGCGAATTGCCGTCGAGCACCAGGTGATGCGCGCAGACGAGGACGTGGACGACCTCGGATGACACGCGAACGACCGTCACCCGGACCAGCGGTCCGTTCGCCAGGTCGAATGGCGTGCCGTGCGCTCGCCGCAACGCCTCTCGCACGTCGTGCTCCGGCGCCTCCACCACGTCGAGCGCCGGCTTCATCGCCGGTACGTGCCGCATCACCGGCGTCCCGTCGGCCGCCTCCACCACCACCTGCAGGGCATCGTGACGCTCCGCCAGCATCCGGAGTGCCTCGCGCAGGACCTCGATCGAGAACGGTCCTTCGACGCGGCGAGCCCCCGAGATGACGTTCGTCGTGGAACCCGGGATCAGCTCCTCGTCCACCCACAGGCCTTCCTGGACCGCGGTCAGCCGGATCGGCACGTCCAAGGGAACCGTCGGCAGGAGCGGGATGTCCTCGGGGGCCGTCCCCTCGTCCACCGCGGGCGCATACAGGGGCGCGAGCGCCCGCACGGTCTGCCGTGCAAACAGCTCCGCGAGCGGGACATCCACCCCGGTCTCGCGCTTGAGGCGCGCGAGGACGCGCAGGCCGAGCAGCGAGTGACCGCCGACCTCGAAGAACGAGTCGGTGACCGACAGCCCTGCGACGCCCAGCACCTCGCGCCACACCGTCGCGACCCTTCGTTCGGCCTCCGTCGCGGGCTCGACCGTCGGCCGCTGCGCCGCGAACGGGTCGGGGAGGCGGTCGGCGTCCGGGCGGCCGTCGGCCGTTCGCGGCAGTTCGTCGAGGGTCACGAACACCGACGGCACGAGGGCCGACGGGAACTGCCGCTCCAAGGCGCGTCGCCACGCGGGCGCCTGCTCGTCGCCGTGATCCGACGACGCCACGTAGGCGACGACGCGCGTCGCGCCGGCCCGGTCCGCCCGAGCGACGATGCACGCGTCCCGAACCCCGTCGAGCGCGACGAGCGCGCGCTCGATCGCGGCCGTCGGGAGGGCCGGTGCAGCCGTCCGGACCACCGCGCCTTCGGAGTGGCGCGGGCGATGCGGCTGGAGCTGGCCAAGGAGGGCGTCGATCGCGATCGGCGTGACCGTGACGTGGGGCCCGGGCGCCGACTCGACGATGCGCAGGAAGGCCTCCACCCCTTCGCGTGGATCGAGGGCCTCCGCGTACCCCTCCGGTTCGCGACGGCTGCCGACCCCCACGACGTCGAAGCGGCCGCCCGCCGTGCCCGTCGGCGCCCGGCGCGTCCGGGAGCGGAGCGACGCCGGTTCGGCGACCCGCGTCAGCAAGAAGGCCTCCGCCGTGAGCAGCACCCCACCCGCCGCATCCGCGACCGTCACGTCGAACGCGATCACGTCGGGCGAGCCGAACTCCGTGTCGCGGACGCGCACGTGACTGACGATCGTCGGTGGCAACGGCGCATGGACGCGGACGGTCCCGTACGACATCGGGACGAACAGGGCGTCGCGTGCCTCGCCGCGCGGGAGAAGTCGAACGGCCCCCGCCGTGGCCATGTCGAGCAGTGCCGGGTGCAGCAGCCATCGCGTGACGTCCCCGTGGAACGCCGCCGAAAGCTCGAGCCGCATCAGCGCCTCGCGCCTGCCGTACGACACCCGACGGATGTTCTTCCACCGTGGCCCGAAGGCCAGCTGGGGATGCTCCCAGTCGGCGGCGTAGTCCACGACCTCGTCCGTGCAGCGCCCCTCGATGGCGGCCACATCGAGGGGCGTCGGCGTGGACGCCTCGACGTATCCCGCCTGTCCCGTCACGTGCACCTCCCACCCGCCGTCGGCGAGGCGCCCGGCGATCGCGAACGCACCATCCCCGCCGCGCGTGAGTGCCACGCGCAATTCGCGCGGCACGCCGTCGTCCACGACGAACGGCGCCACGAACGTCACATCGCGCAGCTCGAGGGTGCGGGGGTCCGGTTGCGTGGCCATGGCGGCGCGCACCAGCTCGAGGTATCCGGTGCCGGGGAGCAGCGCCGTGCCGTCCTTCACGCGGTGCTCGTCGAGCACCCAATGGGTGTCGGTCGCGAGCACGCCCGCGAACACCGTGTCGCCGCCACGCTCAGCCAGACGCGTGGAGAGCCCGGGATGGCCCGTCGCGGCCGGCTTGTTCCTTTCGCCGCGCGCCAACGCGGCCGCCATGCCGACCTCGCGCCATGCGCTCCAGCCGATCGCGATCGCCGGCTCCCCTGTCCGCCGCGTCCGTGCCTCGCAGAAGGCATCCAGGAACGCGTTCGCGGCCCCGTAGTCGGCCTGACCCGGGAGGCCCGCAGCCGCGGAGACCGAGGAGCAGCAGACGAAGAAGTCGAGCGGGGCGTCGCCGATGGCGGCGTCGAGCGCGATCGTGCCCTGGACCTTGGGCGCAAGCACGGCCGCGGCTCCCGCTGGCGTCTTCACCGCGAGCGGCCCGTCGTCGAGCGTCCCCGCCGCGTGCACGATGCCGTGCACCGCGCCGTTCGCGGCGCGTACGCGGGCCAGCACCGCCGCCACCTGCGCCGCGTCGGCCACGTCCGCTGTCGCGAGCATCACCGTGCCGCCGGCTGCTTCGATCGCGCGCACGGCGGCGATCCGGCGTGACGTCGCGTCGTCGGCGCCGTGCTCGGCCGTCCACGCGTCCCATGCCTCGCGCTCCGGCAGGCCGCTCCGCCCCACCAGCACAAGCGTGCCGCGCGTGTCGCGCGCCAGCCCTTCGGCCAGGGAGAGACCGATCCCGCCAAGGCCGCCGGTGACGAGGTAGGTGCCGCCCTCGCGCAGGCGCACGGGATGCGTGGGGTCGCGCGTCAGCGATACCGGCTGCCAGGTGCGGGTGAACCGGTCGCGCCCGCGCAATGCCACCGCGCGCTCGGCCACGGGGGCGGCGAGTTCACGGAGCACCTGCGCAAGCAGCGTCGCTTCGGCCGACGCGTCGGCTGGCCACGCGACGTCGATCCCGCGCGCCGCGACCGCCGGCACTTCGGCGGAGAGGGTCGCCGCGGGCGGCAGCGCCGTGGCCCGCGCGGGGTCGAGCGCCGGCTCACCGGCGACAGCCCACGCGCCGACGGTGAGCACCTCGAGCGCCACCGGAGACGTGACGTCGTCCCTGGCGAGCGCCTGCGACAGGGCGAAGACGTTGTCGAAGCTCCGCGCGAGGCGGTCGGCCAGCGGCGCCGTATCGTCCACCGGCACGAGGCCGAACGCATGCACGAGGCGCGTCGGGGTGACCCCCGACGCGCGCAGGGCGGCGAGCAGCGCCTCGTGGTCGTCGGCGACGCCGGGACGCACGTGCCACGCGTCCCCGGCGCCGCCGAAGCGGTCACCCGACCGCACCGTCACCACCGAGCCCCCGGCGGCACGCAGCGCCTCGGCGAGCGAGTCCCCGAGCGTCCCGGCATCGGCGAACACGACCGAAGTGCCGCCGGGTGTCGCGGGCGGCACCGCCGCCGCGCGACTCCATGCCGCGAGCGCCCCGAACTCGGACACGTCGGCGCGGCGGACCGCAGCGCTCGCTGCCGCAGGCTGCGCCGCGGGCCGGTCGAACCAGTAATACGCGCGGTCCCACGCGTACGTGGGAAGCGACACGCGGCGACGCGCCTCCCCACCGTGCAGCCCGGCCCAGTCGAGCGTGGCGCCGTTCGCCCAGAGTCGGCCGGCGACGAGCAGCGCGAAGGCGACATCGTCCGTGGCGTCGTCCGGATGCCGCATTGACTGCAGGACGGGCTGGTCCCGTGGACGCCCGGGATGCTGGCCGGCAAGGCTCGCCAGCGTCCGGCCCGGCCCGACCTCGAGCAGGATGCGGCTCGCGTCGGCGAAGAGTTCCTGCACGCCGTCCGAGAAGCGCACCGTCTCCCGCAGGTGGCGCACCCAGTACTCGGGACTCGTCGCCTCGGCGGGGGTGATCCACGTCCCGCTCAGGTTCGACACGAACGGCGTCCTGGGCACCGCAAAGCGGACCGTCCTGAGGAACGCCAGGAACTCGGCCAGGATCGGCTCGAGCATCGAGGAATGGGCCGCCACTTCGATGTGCACGCGCCGCGTCTGGACCTCGCGCTGGGCGAGTGTCCGCTCGAGCGCGGCGATGGCGGCCACCGGACCCGAGGCCACGCAGAGGGCCGGTCCGTTGACCGCGGCGAGACTGAGTTCGTCGCCGAGCAGGGGCGCGAGCGCTTCCGCTGACAGCGGCACCGACAGCATGCCCCCCGTCGGCAGCGTCTCGAAGAGCGTGCCGCGCACGTGCACCAGACGCAGCCCCGCCTCGAGCGAGAAGACGCCGGCGAGGTGCGCCGCCGTGTACTCGCCCATCGAATGGCCGATCATCGCGGTCGGCTCGACGCCCCACGACCGGAGCAGCGTCGCCAGTGCCACCTGCGTCGTGAAGAGCGCGGGGAGCGCGAAGGCGGGCCGCTCGAGGAGGCGGTCGGCCTCGGCCGTCCGCCCCCCCTCGGGGAACAGCAGGCCGACGAGGTCGCGGCCGAGATGCGGGTTGAGGAGCGCTGCGCACCGATCGATCACCGCGCGGTACACCGGTTCGTCGCGGTAGAGCGTCGCTCCCATCGCCGCGTACTGTGCCCCGCCGCCGGCGAACAGGAACGCCACCGCGCGTCCCTGCTCCGGTGCGGTGCCGGTAGCGCTCGTCGTCGGGTCGAACGCGTCGAGGATGGCGGCCCCGCCGTCGTGGTCGCGCGCCACCACGGCACGCCGCTCGGCGAAACCCTGCCGACCCGTCTGCAGCGTCCATGCCACGTCGGCCAGGGCCTGTTCGCCGTGGGCGCGCAGGTGATCGGCCAGGGTGCCCCGAGCCCGCTCGGCGCTGTCCGCCGTGCGGGCGGACACGGGGAGCAACTGCCATGCGCGCGACGCCTTCGCCGAGGGCGGGCGCGTCGGCGCCTCCTGCACCACGAGGTGGGCGTTGGTGCCCCCGACGCCGAGCGAACTGACCCCGGCGCGCCTGGGTGTCGCCCCGACCCGCCACGGCGCCCGGCCGCCGTTGACGTAGAACGGACTCGACGCGAAGTCGATGATCGGGTTCGGCGCCGTGTAGTGCAGACTGGCCGGTACCTCGCCGTGCTGCATCGCGAGCGTCGTCTTGATGAGGCCGGCGACGCCGGCGGCGGTGTCGAGGTGCCCGATGTTGGTCTTCAGCGAGCCGATCGGGATCGTCCCCGTGCCGGTGGCTCCCAGTGAGCGGAACGCCTGGGTCAGCGCCGTCACCTCGATCGGATCGCCCACCGGGGTGCCGGTGCCGTGCATCTCGACGTATCCGATCGAATCAGGGGGAACGTCGGCGATCGACAGCGCTTCGGCGACGCACGCCGCCTGGCCATCCACGCTCGGCGCCAGGTAGCCGACCTTCGACGACCCGTCGTTGTTGACCGCGGAGCCGAGGATCACGGCCTGGATCGGGTCCCCCGCCTCGAGCGCGTCCGACAGCCGGCGCAGCACCACCACGCCGGCGCCGGATCCGAACAGCGTGCCCTGTGACTTGGCGTCGAAGGCCCGGCAATGGCCGTCCGGTGAGAGGATCTCCTGCTCCTTGAAGCGATAGCCGACGCCCTGCGGCAGCTCGATCGTCACGCCGCCCGCCAGTGCCAGGTCGCACTCTCCCGAGAGGAGACTCTGCGAAGCGAGGTGGATCGCCACCAGCGACGTCGAGCAGGCCGTCTGCACGTTGATGCTCGGCCCGCGCAGGTCGAGGCAGTAGGAGACGCGCGTCGCGAGGAAGTCCTTGTCGTTGCCAGTGTGGCGGACGAGGAACAGCCCCACGGAGTCCATCAGCTGGCGGTTCGGGGCGAGGTGCCAGGTGAAGTACGAGTGCATCCCGGCGCCGGCGAAGACGCCGATCGCGCCGTCGAACCGGGATGGGACGATGCCGGCCTGCTCCAGCGCCTCCCAGCTCACCTCGAGGAAGAGGCGGTGCTGCGGGTCCATGATCGCGGCGTCCTTCGGGCTGAAGCCCCAGAAGCCGGCGTCCCACCAGCCCACTTCGTCCAGCACGGGGGCGGCCTTCACGTAGTGCGGGTCGCGCAGCTCGGCGTCGGGGACCCCGGCCGCACGCAGCGCCTCGTCGGTGAGCACGCGCACCGACTCGACCCCGTCGCGGAGGTTCGCCCAGAACTGCGCCAGCGTCCGCGCGCCGGGGAAGCGCCCGCCCATGCCGACGATCGCGATCGCATTGCCGGAGAGCCCCGGTGGCATGGACGCCGTCACGAGGATCAGGCCCCGAGCGGGCGCGAGGCGGTCGCCGCGGCGGCATCGGGCGCGGCGGCATCGGGCGCGGCGGC
>Ga0209985_10000444_pt1 | contig 45483 bp, 38 predicted proteins | sample NOAtaG_FD_187305 | JGI IMG/M metagenome (GOLD analysis project Ga0209985, IMG submission 187305) | Freshwater lake microbial communities from Lake Erie, under a cyanobacterial bloom - NOAA_Erie_Diel6S_1000h metaG (SPAdes) (version 2) | ecosystem: Environmental > Aquatic > Freshwater > Lake ...
CATCAAGAACAAACCGAAAGGAGCAAGCAGCTACAGTTGTCCACAGCCGGGATCACGCGATCCCGGCCACCAGCCCTGGGTCAAAGTTCAGTCGGCAGGGTGGGTCAAAGTTCGATCGGCGCGGACATACAGCCCCTCGCCAGGCTGTATGCCGGTGCGGATGAGGATGTTCTTCATGTCTCGGGCATGCGCCATCAGGTAGGCGCCGGTGACCCGCTTGATCGTCACTCCGGCGGCCACGTAGGCGTCCCACGAGCGCGTCAGATCGGCCGCGTTCACACCGGCCCTGGCCAGCACGTCGTGGCGCACCAGCAGAGTCCCGGGTCCGATGTCGGCGGGCACGGCCACGATGGCGCCACGGCGCGAAGTGGCCTGCGCCACCGCATAGGGAACGTACCGATCAACGACCGTGCCGATGTGGAAGGGGGGCTGCCTCAGGTCCTCGAGGCCACCGCCCTGCGCAAAGCGTCCGACGTAGCCGACCTCCAGCGCCATCACGTCAGGCAGATGGAAGCGCGTCGACAGCGCCGTCGTCATGGCCGTGTGATGGTCGGCGAACTGCCGGCTGACGACCTTGATGCCGACGTTCGGGTGCTGCTTCTTCCAGGCCGGGATCGCCGCTTCGACGATCTTGTCCACCGCCGGGTAGGCCGCAACGGTGAGCACTTGCTGGGCGTGAACGCAGGGCGCCAGCGTCACCGAGATGACCGCGGCCAGCCGCAAGAACACCCCGGCGTGTCCCGGCCAGCGACCCCCTCGATGCTCCATCCGCATGCTCCGTTGCGGGGCAGCGCCGCGACTCTGCCCAAGACTCACGCCCGTGGTGAAAGCGCTTTCACAATCTACGGTTGCAGCAGGATGCTGTCAATCGAGGGTATTCGCCAGGAGGCCGGCGGTAGGAGGCGGCAAACGACACGACGGCGGCAACCCAACCGCCGCCCGCAACCCTAGCGCAGTGCCCGGCTGGACTCGCGAACGATGAAGCGCGGAGCCGGCAGCGCCGCGGTCGGGACCTCGCCGGCCAGCAGTTGCAGCATCGCGATCGCAGCGGACTGCCCGAGTTCGTTGACCGGGTGGTGAACCGTGCTCAGCGGCGGAATCGAGTACACGGCACTGGCCACGTCATCAAAACCGACCAGCGACACGTCGTCGGGCACGCGCATCTGCCGCCGGTGCAGCGCCAGACGGGCGCCGAAGGCCATCTGGTCATTGGCCGCAAAGATGGCGGTGAAGGTCTCCCGACCGTCGATCAGGCGCTCCACGGCCAGGCGGCCACTGTCTTCGGTGTAGTGACCGGCCACGACCAGACCGGGCCTGATCGGCAGGCCCGCCGCGGCCATGGCGGCGCGATAGCCTCGCAGCCGTTCCTGGGTATCGGGGTGGCGGGCGTCGCCGGTGATGTGCGCGATGTCGCGGTGGCCCAGGTCGAGCAGATGCTGCGTCGCCAACCGGGCGCCTTCGAAGTTGTCGAAGTTCAGCGCGCACAGGTTCGGGGCGACCAGATTCCGCCCCGTCACCACCACCGGCAGATCCTGGGCATGACGCACGAGCGCCGCGTCGCTCAGGCGACCGGTCAGCACGATGATCCCGTCGACCCGTCGGGCTCGAAGCGTTTCGAAACAGCGCGACTCCTGAGCGGCATTCCAGTGGCCACTCACGAAGAGTGGGCTGTAGCCCACCCGAGCGAGCTCGTCCTCGATGCCACGCAACGCGCCACCATAGAACGGACTGTCGATGGCCTGGGTGACGACGCCGATGCTCATCGTGCGTCCGCCTGCGAGGCCACGCGCCATCGGGTTGGGCACGAAGCCCAGTCGCGCGACCGCTTCATCGACGGCGCTGCGCTTGTCTTCGCTGACCACGGCCGTGCCGTTGAGGATGCGCGACACCGTGCTGGGCGAGACGCCCGCATGGGCCGCGACCATTTCCAAGGTCACCTTGCCTTCGCCCTGCGGCACCGCACTGCGGCGTCGCGTGCGGCCTTCGGTCTTTGTCGTCATCCCGCCAGCCTCGTCGAGTCGTCGCCAGTGTACGGCGCGGTCCGGCGCGCCCCTGACCCGCCCCCAGGCGCCGGGCCAGCGATACTCCCCCATGCGCGGCTACAGCACCCACGACAACCCCGGCCACGTGCCCGGTGTCGCAGCGCTGACGATCCGCTCGTTGCTAGACCGCCAGCAGTACGCCGACGCGGCCGGCACGGCGGCCGGTCTGGGCATCGGGTCGGGCAACTGGTCGCTGTTCGGGCTGCTCTGGCCTTCGGGCGTGCAACTGGCCGCGCGGCTGGCCGAACGGCCGGTGCGGCCTGGCGAGCGCATCCTCGAGATCGGCTGTGGCCTGGGACTGGCCAGCCTGGTGGCGCACCGTCGCGGCGCCGACGTGACGGCCAGCGACAGCCACCCGTTGGCCGGGCCCTTCCTGGCCGACAACCTGCGGCTGAACGGCCTGGAACCGATGAAGTACCGCCACGGTCACTGGGGCGCCGATGCCCGGCAGAGCCGGCATGCCCTGGCCAGCGGCCTGCACACGCTGCGCGGACGCTTCGACCACATCGTCGGCAGCGACCTGCTCTATGAGCGCGACGAACGTGGCGTTCTGGCCCGCTTCATCGGCCGCCACGCCGCGCCGGGTGCGCTGGTCTGGATCGTCGACCCCGACCGCGGCAACCGCAGCGCCTTCAACCGCAACATGGCGGGCCTGGGCTTTACGCTGCACGAAGAGCGGCTGGACCGCGCCGCCACCGAGCACGCGCTGGCCTACAAGGGTCGGCTGATGAGCTACCGGCGCACGCCGATCGCGGCCTGACGCGGCGAAGCGTCGAACCGTTCAGGCGACCTGCGGCGCAAGGGCCTTCAGCGCCCGATGATGGCGTCGTGCTCCGGTCGTGCCCGCCCGTCCGGGCCGACGAGCCAACGGCGCAGCCGCCACTCCCGGCCCTGCGACACCCGGTCGACAAGATGGAAGGCTTCGGCCCGCACCCGTCCGGTCATCGACGACCCCTGGCGGCCGAGCAGCACCACGTTGCTGCCGGTGCGCTTGACCTCGCGTCCGCCGGCCAAGGTCTCGAAGTCGCGCGCCGACGGCACCGCGAAGCCTTCGACCTCCAGGTTGGCGGCCAGTCCGACGCCGATGCCACGCGCCACGGCGTAGTCGCTTTCGTCGAGCAAGGCCTTGAACAGCGACCGAGGCGGGCGCAGGCCCAGCAACGCCTCCCGGATCGGTTTGCTGGCTTCAAGCCGAGTCAGCAACTCCTCCAGGCCACTGCACTCGCCATCCAGCGCCGCCACCTCCAGGGTGCCGATGGGGCGCACGCTCAGGTAGGCCCGGTTCTCGAAGGCCGCCGGGCGCTGCGCGGCCAGGCCGGGCTGGCCCAGGCCGCTGGGGGCGGCGTAGTGCAGCAGTTCGGAGGCAACGGCGCCGCGGTCCAGGCTGCAATAGAAACCGCCGCGCTGCGGATCGACACGCGGGTAGCCCCAACGCTCGGGCAGCACACCGGTGAAGCGGTTGCCGTCGCCACCCTCGTCGCGCACCTTCAGGGCATCGAGCACGCAGTCGGCCGGAATGCTGCCGTCGGGCGCGATCCGCAGGTGCTGCCGGTCGATCGACCGCATCAGCACGTTCGCCGGTCCGAACACGCGCGTGCGAACGTAGCGCGACTCGATCTTCGCCTGCTTGAACACCTCCTGGGCCAGGCCGCGATTGGCGGCTGTCCAGCATGTCGCATCCCATCGGCCCGTCATCCTTGCCTCCCGCCGGCGCACATCGGTGCAACCTGCACCGCGGAGCGCAGGCTAACCCGGGTGTGCGGCCGGGGGCATCCGCTCACGAGGCCAGGCCGGCGCGCTCCGGCTGGGGATAGCTCCGGCGTGTCAAGATGGCGCGATGCTGAAGACGCTGCGTGAACTGTTCGACTCCCTGCTGCTGCCGCCCGGAGCAGGCGCGCCGTCCGACGACGAGCACCGGCTGCGCCTGGCCACGGCCGTGCTGTTGGTGGAGGTGATGCGTGCCGACAGTCACTTCGGCGTCGCCGAACAGGCGGCGGTGAGGGCCGCGCTGGTCGAGAAGTTCAGGCTCGCCAGCGACGAGGCCGAGCGCCTGGTCGAGCTGGCCACCTCCACCGCCAAGGAGGCGACGGACCTGTTCGGCTTCACGACGCGGCTGAACGAGCGTTTCGGCGACGCCCAGAAGCTGCGCATGGTCGAGCTGATGTGGGCCGTGGCCTATGCCGACGGCCACCTGGCCGACCACGAGCGGCACCTGATGTGGCGTGTGGCCGATCTGCTGCACGTGCCGCAGGGGGCCTACGTGCTGGCGCGACAACGTGCCGCGCAGCAAGCCCAGAGCGGGTAGGACGCCCGATCAGCCGCGCAGGTGGCAGGCCACCCAGTGCCCGGGGCGGCTTTCGCGCAGCGGTGGCTTTTCCTTGTCGCACAGGCCCTTCTGCGCGATCGGGCAGCGGGTGTGGAAGTGGCAGCCCGGCGGCGGGCGGATCGGGCTCGGGACGTCGCCCTGCAGCCGGATGCGCGTGCGCTTGACGGTGGGGTCGGGGATCGGCACCGCCGACAGCAGCGCCTCGGTGTAGGGGTGCAGCGGCTCGGTGTACAGGCCCTTGGCCGGCGCGATCTCGACGATGCGGCCGAGGTACATCACCGCGACGCGGTCGCTGATGTGCTCGACCACCGACAGATCATGCGCGATGAAGACATAGGTCAGGCCGAACTTGGCCTGCAAGTCCTCGAGCAGGTTGATGACCTGGGCCTGGATGGACACGTCAAGGGCACTGACCGCCTCGTCGCAGACCAGGAGCTTGGGACTCACCGCCAGCGCACGGGCGATGCCGATGCGCTGGCGCTGGCCGCCCGAGAACTCGTGCGGATAACGCCGCATGTGGTCGGCACTCAGGCCCACGGTCTCGAGCAGGTCGACGATGCGCGCTTCGTACTCGGCACGGGTCTTGGTCAGGCCGTGGATGGTCAGCGCCTCGCCGATGATCGAGGCCACCGTCATGCGCGGGTTCAGGCTCGCGTACGGATCCTGGAAGATGATCTGCATGTCGCGCGCCAGCGCACGCAGTTCGTCCTTGCTCGCCGTGGTGACGTTCTTGCCCTCGAAGAACACCTCGCCCGAGGTCGGCTCGATCAGGCGCAGGATGCAGCGTCCGGTCGTGCTCTTGCCGCAGCCGGATTCGCCGACCACGCCCAGCGTTTCGCCGGAGGCGAGATCGAAGCTCACGCCGTCCACGGCATGGACCTGGTCGACCACGCGCTGCAGCAGCCCACCCCGGATCGGGAAGCGCTTGACGAGGTTCTTGACGGAAAGCAGCGGTGCGGTCATGACGGTCAGCGCATCGCAGGGTGCAGGATGCAGGCCACCTTGTGCCCGGGCGCGACTTCCACCAGCGGCGGCGTCGCCGTGCTGCATTGCGGCGTCGCGTACTTGCAGCGCCCGGCGAAGCGGCAGCCTTCAGCGGGCTCGATCAGCTTGGGCACCGTGCCCGGGATCGCCTCGAGCCGCACCTTGTGCGCCGCAGCGGTGTCGATGCGAGGGATCGAGCGGATCAGTCCCTGGGTGTAGGGGTGCTTGGGGTTGCCGAAGAGCTCGGCCACCGGCGCCTCTTCAACCACCTTGCCGGCGTACATGACGACGACCCGCTGCGCGACCTCGGCGACCACGCCCATCGCGTGCGTGATCAGCATCACCGCCATGCCCAGGCGGTCTTTCAGTTCGGCCAGCAGGTCCAGGATCTGGGCCTGGATCGTGACGTCGAGCGCGGTCGTCGGCTCGTCGGCGATCACGAGTTGCGGGTTGCAGGCCAGTGCGATGGCGATCATCACGCGCTGGCGCATGCCGCCCGAGAACTGGTGCGGGTAGTCCAGCACGCGGCGCTCGGGGGTCGGGATGTTGACCAGCTTCAGCATCTCGACGGCGCGGTTCAGTGCCTCCTTCTTGGATAGGCCCTCGTGCAGGCGCACGCTTTCGGCGATCTGCTCGCCGACCGTGAACACCGGGTTCAGGCTCGTCATCGGCTCCTGGAAGATGATCGAGATCTCCTTGGCGCGGATCTTCTGCATCTCGGCCGGACCCAGCGGCACGAGGTCGCGGCCCTTCCAGAGCACCTGGCCGGCGACGATGCGGCCCGGTGGCATGTCGATCAGCTTCATCACCGTCTTGGCGGTGACGCTCTTGCCGCAGCCGGATTCGCCGACCACGCAGACCGTCTCGCCGGCGTCGATGGCGATGTCCACTCCGTCGACGGCATGCAGCCAGCCGTCGTCGGTCTTGAAGTGGGTTTTCAGGCCCCGGATGTCGAGCAGCGGCATCGTGGTCTTCAGAGCACCCGTCGCGGGTCGAGCGCGTCGCGCAGGCCGTCGCCGATGAAGTTGATGGTCAGCACGGTGATGAAGATCGCCAGCCCCGGGAACAGCGCCCAGTGCATCGCCAGGTCCATGTAGTCGCGGGCGTCGAACAGGATGCGACCCCAGGTCGGGATGTCCGGCGGGAAGCCCAGGCCCAGGAACGACAGCGTGCTCTCGGCGATGATGGCCGCGGCGACGTCGATGGTCGCCGCGACGATCACCGGGCCCAGGCTGTTGGGCAGGATGTGGCGGACCACGGTGCGCGGCGTGCTGGCGCCCAGGGCGCGCGCGGCCTCGACGAATTCCTTCTCGCGCAGGCTGAAGAACTGCGCCCGCACCAGCCGCGCCACCGGCATCCACCTGAAGCCGCCGATCACCGCGACGATGAGGATGAAGATGCCGAGCTCGAGCCCGAACATCTGCTTGAGCGGCTCGCGGAACAGGAAGATCAGCAGCAGCAGCAGCGGCAGTTGCGGCAGGCTCAGGAACAGGTCGGTGACCCACATCAGCGCGGCGTCGACCCAGCCGCGCGAGATGCCGGCGATGGCGCCGATGGTCACGCCGACCGCGATCGCCATCAGCATCGCCGAGATGCCGACCGCCAGCGAGATGCGGCCGCCGTAGAGCACCCGCGCGAGGATGTCGCGACCGAGGTCGTCGGTGCCCAGCGGGTGCTTCCAGCTCGGGCCGGCGAGGCGGGCCTGGAAGTCGATGTCGTTGATGCCTACCTTGTAGAACACCGGCCCCAGCAATACGGCCAGCACCAGCGCCATCAGCAGCCACAGGCTCCAGAAAGCCAGCCGATGCCGCTTGAAGCGCCGCCAGGCCTCGGCCCAGGGCGAAATGCTCTGCGACGGCTTGCTCAACACGGGGGCGGAGGCGGTGCTCATGTCAGCGGTAGCTGATGCGTGGATCGAGCAGGCCGTAGAGCACGTCGGCCAGCAGGTTGCACAGGATCACCAGGCAGGCGAAGACGAAGGTCACGGCCATGATGACCGGCGTGTCGTTGCGCAGGATCGCGTCGATCAGCAGGCTGCCGATGCCCGGGATGCGGAAGATCTGCTCGGTGACGATGGCGCCGCCGAACACCGCCGGCATCTGCAGCGCGATCAGCGTGACCACCGGGATCAGCGCATTGCGCACCACGTGCTTGTTGATCACGACGCGCTCGGTGAGGCCCTTGCTGCGTGCCGTGGTGACGTAGTCGAGCCGGATCACGTCGAGCACCGAACTGCGCACGTAACGCATCATGCTGGCGGCCTGGAAGAGGCCGAGCACCGTGATCGGCATGATCGACTGCCGGAACTGCTCCCACCACCAGCGCCAGCCGGTTTCGGACAGGTCCGCGCGGTAGACGAACGGCAGCCAGCCCAGGTAGATGCTGAAGAACAGGATGAACAGCACGCCGGTGAAGAACGTCGGCAGCGAGAAGCCGATGAAGGCGAAGGTGCTGGCGATGCGGTCGAACCACGAATACGGCCTGACCGCCGCCAGCACGCCCACCGGGATCGCCACCAGCAGTGCCAGCACCTGGGCCATGCCGATGACCGCGATGGTCACCGGCAGCCGGCCCAGGATCAGCGTGTCGACGTCGATGCGGCTGACGAACGAGAAGCCCCAGTCGCCGCGCAGCATGTTCACCAGCCAGTGAAAGTAGCGCTGCCAGATCGGATCGTCCAGGCCGAACTGCGCCCGCAGCGCCAAGCGCACCTCGGGCGGGACGTTGGGGTTCTGCGCCAGTTCCTCGAACGGGTCGCCCGGAGCCAGGGCCAGCACGCCGAACAGGATCGCGCTGATGCCCAGCAGGCTGGGCACCGCGATCAGGATGCGGCGGACGATGTAATGGAACAAGCAGGACGCCCGTCAGTCTGCAGGTGACGGCTGCGCGATCAGGCGTCGCGGGTCCAGAAACCGAGCATCCAGGTGTCGTTGTCCCACCCCGACAGCACGGTGTTCAGCTTGTTCACGATGCCGCGCGGCCGCGGCCGGTTGAACAGCGGGATCACATGGGCGTCGCCGACCACGAGGTCGTTCATCTTGACGAACATCGCCGCCCGCTTGACGGCGTCGAACTCGACCTGCGCGGCCTTGAACGTGGCGTCGTACTCGGCGTTGCTCCAGCGCACCAGGTTGCGGCTGGCCCACTTGTTGGCCTTCTGCGCGATCTGCTCGGTGGTGAACTGCTCCATGAAGATCTGCGGATCCGGCTGGGCCATGTTCGTGGTGTACATCTGCATGTCGGCCCAGAACTTCTGGTAGGTGTCCGGGTTGGCCGCATCGCTGCCGAAGAACACCGCCGCGGTCACGCTCTTCAACTCGAGCTCGATGCCGGCCTGCTTGCAGGCGTCCTTGATGATGGCCTGGCACTTCTGGCGCGGCTGGCTGACCGAGGTCTGGAACACGAACTTGAGCTTGCGGTCGCCCTTGGCGCGGATGCCGTCGGACCCGCGCCTCCAGCCCGCGGCCTCGAGCACCTGGTTGGCCTTGGCGATGTTGAACTCGTACCGGGTGTTCGGGCTGCGGAACCGCGCCGGGTTGTTCAGGAAGTTGCTCGTTGCGATGCCACCGCGGCCGTAGATGAAGTCCTGCACGCCCTTGCGGTCGATCAGCATCGTCATCGCGTCGCGCACCGCCTTCTCCTGGAAGATCGGGTGCTTGCTCTTCATGCTGGCGCGCTCGCCGTCGACCTCGTTCCAGGGGTCGCTTGCGTTCAGCGAGATGAACTCGATGTCGCTGCCCTGCAGGAAGGTCAGCTTGCCCTTGCCGCCGTCCTCCATGCGCTTGAGGAGCTCGTCCTCGACGGCCAGGTTCCAGGCAAAGTCGAACTCGGCCGTCTGCAGCACCGAGCGCGCGGCGCTGAGCGCGTCGCCGCCGCCCTTGACCTCGAGCGTGTCGAAGAACGGCTGGTTGGCCACGTGGTAGCCCATGTAGGCCTTGCCGCGCAGCATGTCACCGGGCTTGAAGTCCACGAACTCGTACGGCCCGGTTCCCACCGGCTTGACGTTGGCCGGGTTCTCGCGCGACTTGCCGCCGGTGAAGGGCTCGAACACGTGCTTGGGCAGGATCATGCCCTGGTTGCCGGTCAGGGCCTCGGCCCAGAAAGGCGTCGGCTTGGCGTAGGTGATGCGCACGGTATGCGAATCGATCTTCTCGGCCTTCAGGTCGCGGTAGGTCGCCACGGTGACCGTCGACGTCGCCGGGTCGCCGGCGTAGGCGACCGTGAAGACCACGTCGTCGGCGGTGAAGGGCTTGCCGTCGTGCCAGGTGACGCCGCGCTTCAACTTCCAGGTGACGCTGCGGCTGTCGGCGGACACGCCGCCATTCGCGCGGCTGGGGATCTCGGCCGCCAGCATCGGGACCAGGTTGCCTTCGGCGTCCCAGCCGGCGAGCGGCTCATAGAAGATGCGCGTCGCGTCCTGCTCCTTGGTGCCACCGGCGAAGTGCGGGTTCAGGTGCACCGCACCTTGCCACCAGATCAGCTTGAGCGGCCCGCCACCGCCACGCCGGGTGCCCTTGTAGGCAAAGGTCGGGGTGGTCTGGGCGATGCCCTCGTGCATCAGGATCATCGAAGCCATCGGCGCCGTCAGCCCCAGCCCGACCATGCGGGCGATGAAGCCACGCCGCGGCAGCGCGCCCTGGCGCACTTCGTCGACCCAGTGGCGGATCTGCTGTTCGGTGTCGGGGGTCGGGTCGTGACGATCGCTCATGGAGAACCTCAAGGCAAAAGGACGTTCGGAAAACTACCAGCAAGACTCGGGCCATGCCGCCACAGCCGCAGGCCGTTGGCATGCTAGCCACTGGGCAGAGCCCCACTGCCCCGGTCAAACCCGGGGCAGGACCGGCGTCGCGGCGGGTGGCCCGGCCATCGGCTGCAAGCCTTTCGGGCAAAGAGATACTCGGCACCCTGATGGAAGCTCAACCCCCGCCCCCCATCCTGGTGCACGGCCCTGCCCGCGCGACGGTCCCCCTGGTGCTGGATTCACCCCATTCCGGCACCTGGATGCCGCCGGACTTTGGCAGCGTGCGCAGCGTGGCCGAGTTGCGCGAAGGCGAGGACTCGTTCATCGACGAGCTCTGGCTGCCGGCCACCACGCGCGGCGTGCCGCTGCTCGCGGCGCAGTTTCCGCGCACCTACCTGGACCCCAACCGCGCCGCCGACGATCTGGACCCGGCGCTGTTCGCGGAAGACTGGGACGGCCCTCTGGCGCCAACCGGCAAGGCCGCCATCGGCATCGCGCTGATCTGGCGCAAGCTGCTGAACGACGCGCCGATCTACGAGCGCCGGCTTGCCAACGCCGAGATCCGCCAGCGGATCGCCCGCTGCCACACGCCCTATCACGACACCTTGAGCCGTCTGATCGCCGATGCCGCAGCCGACCACGGCCAGGTGCTGCACATCAACTGCCACTCGATGGGCGAAAGCAGCAGCCGCGACATCGAAGGCGTGGCCGGACTGCCGCGTGCGGACATCGTGCTCGGCGACCGCGACGGCAGCACCTGCGCGCCCTGGGTGACCGCCTTCGTGCGCGACGAACTGGCCGCCGCCGGGCTGGACGTGCGCATCAACGACCCGTTCAAGGGCGTGGAACTGGTGCGGGCCTACAGTGCGCCCGCCCTCGGCCGCCACAGCCTGCAGCTCGAGGTCAACAAGCGGCTGTACATGCACAGCGACCGGATCGAAAAGCACCGTGGGTTCGCCACGCTGCAAGCGACGCTGATGCGCCTGGTCGACCGGCTGATCGACCGCCTGGAGGAGGACACGCCATGAGCACGACCCGCAAGGACCTGCCCGCCATCGAGCTGGCGCCCCCGGACCTGGAGCCCTGGCGGGATGGCGACACCGGTGTCGACTGGGTGCACGCCTTCGACAGCGGCCGGCCCGGACCACGCGTCATGGTGCAGGCCTTGACCCATGGCAACGAGATCTGCGGCGCGATCGCGCTCGACTGGCTGCTCGCGCAGGGGTTCCGGCCCCAATGCGGGCGCCTGGTTCTGGCCTTTGCCAACGTCGCAGCCTACCGTCGATTCGACGTGGCCGACCCCTTCGCGTCGCGTTATGTCGACGAGGACCTGAACCGGGTCTGGGACGACAAGGTGCTGCTCGGCCCCGAGGACTCAACTGAGCTTCGACGCGCGCGTGAGCTGCGGCCCTTCGTCGACGCCAGCGAGTTGCTGCTCGACATCCATTCGATGGGCGAGCCCTGCGCGCCGCTGATGGTCTGCGGGCAGCTGGACAAGAACGCCGCCTTCGCCCGCGAGCTGGGGGTCCCGGGCGACCTGCTGATCGACACCGGCCACCCCGCCGGTCTGCGCATGATCGAGCGCGGCGCCTTCGGCCGTGCCGAAGCACCCGAGCGCGCCTTGCTGATCGAGTGCGGCCAGCACTGGGAGCGCGCTGCCACCGACGTGGCCATCGACACCCTGGTGCGCTTTCTGGCGCTGACCGGGCTGGCCGAAGGCGCCTGGGCGCGGGCCCACCAGCGGCTGACGCCACCGGCAACACAACGGCTGGTCCGCGTGACCGAGCCGCTGGTCGCCCGCAGCGAGGCCTTTCGCTTTCTCGTGCCTGTGGTCGCGATGAGCGTGATCGCGCACGCCGGCACCCCGATCGCCGAGGACAACGGCCACGTCTGGCACGCGCCCTACGACAACACCGTGCTCGTGATGCCCGGTACGAACAACCTCAAGCCCGGTGGCACGGCGGTGCGGCTGGGGCGGTTCGAAACCGCATGAGCGGCGCCGCGGGCGGGCTTCCGGCCCGCCACGGTCTCACTTGTTGACCCAGCCCAGCAAGGTGTCCAGGCTGTAGCTGACTCCAATCCGCCAACTCTTCTCGCGCCCGCCATTGGTCACTGGCGCCCCAGCGGCGTCGACCGAGTCGGACTTGGTCCAAAAGTGGCCGACGAAGAGCATGAAACCTCCATCGCCGGCCTTGCTGTCGCCCTTGGTGAACACACCGTCGGCAAATCGATAGCCGATGCCAATGCCGGCGCTGTCGAACGGGCGGCGTGTCGGCGACAGCATCAGTTTCAGCGTGATGCGCTTGGTGTCAGCCGCGTCGTATCTCCCCCAAAGATCCCCGAGCATGTAGTTCACGCCCAGATAGATCTGCTGGGGGTCCGACTGGGCGGCCAGGCGCTTCTTGGCTTGATCCCAACGCAGTTCCTTGGCGCCGCCGGGCAAGGCATCGCCGCTCAGGAACACATGCTCGGCCGGTCCGGATACGACTTCGGTCGACGCCAGGATGTCGCCTTCGGCCTTGCTGTCCTTGCGCACTTCGAAGTCCAGCAGTGCACGCGTGTGCATCAGTCTTTCTTCCCGGCTGGCGACGCACCAGCGGGGGCCAACCTCGCTCTTGGTTTCCTTCGCCCCGGCGGTCGTCAGGCCAGGAAGCAGCTTGGACATCACAAGATCCAACACCTTGGATGCACCGTCGCCGAACACCGTCTGCCGCTTGTTCTCCTTGAACAGGACCTGGTGGGGCGGGACGGCATTGCATTGCGACCCTTTGGCGTTGGCGTCGATGTAGACCTGATGCACCCGGACCAGGTCGCCTTGGGTCGCCATCGTTCGTCCAGCGGTACAGACCTCGAACCCTCGTGCGCCGGTCAGTGTCTCGCCACCGAGCAGCGGACTTGATTGGTCGTCCCGCGAGGGAGTGCGACACAGGAACACGGGTACATCAATCGCCTGATCCTTCGCCGAACCAGCGGTTTGGCCGAACGCCTCGACCTTGACGTTGGAAAGCAGGACTTCGTACTTGGGCTGCGCATGTGCCCAACCGGCTGTGACCACAAGAGCCAGGGCTGCAACGCAGTGGGCACCGACGCGCGTCGAGTTTCGATTCATGGAGATCTCCTGCCCGCGGTACTTGATGCGGGGTACAGGCATGCTGACAAACTGCAGATCGCCGTCATCGATCCTTCGATGCAGGTCAATTCGCGTCGATTGCAGCTTGCGCCCCCCACGCAGGGGGCAGCGGCTCAGCCGTCGATTGCCTTCGTCACCTCTTGGGCCGACTCGACCGGCCGCGCCTCAGACGATCTTCTCGCCCGGGTGGCCGATCTTGCGCATCGGCTCGTAGCGCGCACTGCTGGCCAGCAGCGGGTGCTGGCCGGTGCCCGCGGCGTCGGGCTGCCACTGCGGGTCCTCGATGCCCTCGAAGACCTCGCGCAGGCGCTGGCCCCAGGTGCTGCGGATCATCTGGAAGTACGGGTTGTGCTCGTCGATGCAGACATGCTGCTCGCTCTGGAACGTGCCCTCTCGGTACACCAGCAGGTCCAGCGGCAGGCCGACGCTGAGGTTGGACTTCAGCGTCGAGTCCATCGACACCAGCGCGCACTTGGCGGCCTCGGCCAGTTCGGTCGCGGGGGTCAGCACGCGGTCGAGGATGGGCTTGCCGTACTTGCTTTCGCCGACCTGGAAGAACAGCGTCTCGCGCGTCGCCTCGATGAAGTTGCCGGCCGAATAGACGAGGAACAGGCGCATCGCCTCGCCGGCGATCTGGCCGCCGAAGATCATGCTGGCGTTGAAGTCGATGCCTGCGGCCTTGAAGCTCGCGCCGTCGGTGGCGTAGACGCGGCGCACCGCGCTGCCCAGCACGCGCGCCGCGTCGAACATCGACGGCGCGTTCCAGATCGTCAACGGCTCCTGGCCGCCGCCCCGCTCGAGCTTCTCGACCTGCAGGATCTCGCGCACGCTCTGGCTGATCGAGAGGTTGCCGGCCGACAGCATGACCATGAAGCGGTCGCCCGGGCGCTCGTAGATGATCATCTTGCGGAAGGTGCTGATCGCGTCCAGACCGGCATTGGTACGCGAGTCGGACAGGAAGACAAGGCCTTGGTCCAGGCGGATGCCGACGCAGTAGGTCACGGGTTGGGCTCCAGGGAAGCGGTGGTCTCTTCGAGCAGGCTCTTCAGCCGGTACAGCGCCGCCTGCGCGTCGCGCGGGCTCAGCGCATCGGGGTCGATCTGTGCCAGCGCGGCTTCCACGGCCGACACCGCCGACACCGCAGCCACGCCGGGCACGACCGCGGTCTCGGCATCGGTCAACGACACCGGCGCGGCGGCAAACAGGTCGATCTGCGCCTGCTGCGCCGCAGCCTGCGACTCCAGCGCCTGCAGCGTCGCCTGCGCCTGGCGCAGCACGGCGGGTGGCATGCCGGCGAGCCGCGCCACCTGCACGCCGTAGCTGCGGCTCGCCGGGCCGGGCTCGAGCTGGTGAAGGAAGACGATGTCGCGCCCGCTTTCGGCCGCGCTGACGTGCCAGTTGGCCGCCTGAGGATGGCCCACGGGGAACTCGGTCAGCTCGAAGTAGTGGGTGGCAAACAGGCAGAACGCGCGCAGCCGGTCGTGCAGGTGGCTGGCGATGGCCGACGCCAGCGCCAGGCCGTCGAAGGTGCTGGTGCCGCGGCCGATCTCGTCCATCAGGACCAGGCTGTGTTCGCCCGCGCCGTGCAGGATCGCAGCCGCCTCGGTCATCTCGAGCATGAAGGTCGACTGCGCGTTGGCCAGGTCGTCGCTGGCGCCGATGCGGGTGTGGATGGCGTCGATCGGCCCCAGCCGGCAGGCGCTGGCCGGCACATACGAGCCGACGGCCGCCAGCAGCACGATCAGCGCCACCTGGCGCATGAAGGTGCTTTTGCCGCCCATGTTGGGCCCGGTGATCACCAGCATCTTGGTCCGCGCGTCAAGCCGGCAGTCGTTGGCGATGAACGGCGCGCCGGTGGTCTCGTTCAGCCGCGCCTGCACCACCGGATGGCGTCCGGCGACGATGTCGATGCAGGGCTGCGGCACGAACTGCGGCGCACACCAGTGCAGCGTCGCCGCCCTCTCGGCCAGGCAGGCCAGCACGTCGAGCGCCGCCAGGGCCGCGGCCAGGGCCTGCAGCGCCGGCAGGTGCGGCAGCAAGGCCGAGAGCAGCTGCTCGTAGAGCCACTTCTCGCGGGCCAGCGATCGTTCCTGCGCCGACAGGGCCTTGTCCTCGAAGGCCTTGAGCTCGGGCGTGATGAAGCGCTCGGCATTCTTCAGCGTCTGCCGGCGCTGATAGTCCGCCGGCACCCGCGACAGCTGCGACGCCGTGACCTCGATGTGGAAGCCATGGACCTTGTTGAAGGCCACGCGCAGGTTCGGGATCCCGGTGCGGTCACGCTCGCGGCGCTCCAGGTCCAGCAGGTAGGCGTCGCAATTGGCGCCGATGCCGCGCAGCTCGTCGAGCGTGTCGTCGACGCCATCGGCGATGACACCGCCGTCGCGCAGCAGCGGTGCCGGCTCGGCCGCCAGCGCACACAGCGCCTCGGCGATCGCCGCGTCCGGGGCCAGTGCCGACGCCAGCTCGCGCAGCAGAAGCGGCGCCGCGTCGTGCGCCAGGTCGGGCAAGGCGGCACGCAGCGCGGGCAGGGCCGCGAGCGTGTCGCGCAGGCCGGCCAGCTCACGCGGGCGGACCTGGCCCAGCGCCAGCCGGGCGCTGGTGCGCTCGACATCGCTGACCCCGCGCAGTGCCACGCGCAGCGGCTCGTAGCCCGCCTCGATCAGGGCCTGGACCGCACGCTGGCGCGCCACGGCCTCGCCGCGGTCGCGTCGCGGGTTCGTCAACCAGTGGCGCAGGCGGCGGCTGCCCATGCCGGTGGTGCAGGTGTCGAGCAGCGACAGCAAGGTCGGCGCGCTTTCGCCACGCAGCGTCTGCACCAGCTCGAGGTTGCGTTGCGTGGCCGGCGGCAGCGTCAGCAGCTCCTGACTGCGGCCGACCGTGACGTGTCGCACGTGGGCCAGCGCCGGCAAGGTGGCAGCACTGGCGCCACTGGCCGCACCAGCGGTGGTGTGTTCGGCATAGGCCAGCAAGGCCGCGGCTGCGGCATGGGCCAGCGGCAGGCCTTGCGCGCCCAGCCCGTCCAGGCTGGCGACCTGCAACTGCGCGCACAGCTTGCGCTCGCCAAGCGCGCTGTCCCATTGCCAGCCGGCGCGGCCGGTGCGCGGCACGTTCAGCGCCAAGGCAGCCGCCGGCAGCGGGGTGGGCGAATCGCGGTCGAACAACAGCTCGGCGGGTTCCAGCCGGGCCATCCACGCGGGCAGCTCGGCCTCGCTGCACTCCGCCAGGCCCAGCTCGCCGCTGGCCAGTGTCAGCCAGGCCAGACCAAACGCCGGTCCGCCCACGACCGCACGGCCCTTGGCCGGCGCTGCCCGGTGCAAGGCCACGAGCCGGGTGTCGGCTCGCTCAGCCAGCAGCTCGCCGTCGGTCAGGGTGCCGGGCGTGACCACGCGCACCACCTTGCGCTCGACGGGCCCCTTGGCCGTCGCGACGTCGCCCACCTGCTCGGCGATCGCGACCGCCTCGCCGGCCTTGACCAGCCGCGCGAGGTAGCCCTCCAGGGCATGCACCGGCACACCGGCCATCACGACCGGCTCGCCAGCGCTCTGCCCACGTGCGGTGAGCGTGATGTCCAGCAGGCGATGCGCCTTCTTCGCGTCGTCGAAGAACAGCTCGTAGAAATCGCCCATGCGATAGAGCACCAGCGTCTCGGGGTGCTCGGCCTTGATGCGCAGGTACTGCTGCATCATGGGCGTGTGGGCAGAGAGATCGCCCTTCAGCAACTCGGCGGTGGAGATCGGTTCGTTCATGAAGCCGAGCATCTTAGGCGAGGCACGCAGGACGCCTGGGAGCCAAGCCGGGGCCAGAGGACCCGTCCATCCGAGCCCTCAAGCGGCGCTCGCCACTGAGGTCAACCACGTCCAGGTTCTGTGTCGAAGCGAACGGCTCAGTACCCGCCGTTCGGGCGTGCCGGCAGTCGGCCATCAGCGGCAGCCCACCGAGCCCTGCTTTCAAGCAGCCCAACGAACTTCAATCGCCACTGTCCCGGCACCGTTCTTCTCAGCGTTCTCCTGGCTCTCGTTGATGGCCTGCGGCGTCGACAACCGGACGCGTGCAGGCGGATGCGCGCCGGTTGCTCCGGCACGGTGTTCAACTGCTTGACCGAGGGCTGTCGCGCCGTGTTCGACAGCCCACAGACCGCCGCTGCCTTTCGCGCCTACCCTGAACGGCGATGGCGCTCCCGTTCACGATCGAGCAGTTTCACGGTGTCTTCCGTGACTACAACACTTCCATGTGGCCGGCACCGTGGTTCCTGGTCGCCATGGCTCTGGCCGCAGTGGTTGCGGCGCTGAGACCTCGGCCCTGGTCGGGCGTTGCCGTGTCCGCCATCCTCGGGGTGCTCTGGGCCTGGATCGCCCTGGCCTACCACCTGGCCTTCATTTCGCGCATCAGTCCTCCCGCCTATGCGTTTGCCGCGCTCTCGATGCTGCCGTGCCCGACGACGATCTTCACCATCGGCATGCTGTGCTTCGCAGTGCCGCCAACACCGCGCAGCCCCTTGATCGTTCCCGTGTTGTGGTGCCTTGTCGGTGCCCAGGCTGCGTTTCTCCTCGGCGTGCAGCCTGACCTCGGGCTCATTGCTTCCGGCGCGGTGGGCGTGGCTCTGCTGGCGACCGCGGGCGGACAACCTTGGACACGGAGATCATGATCACTCGCAGACAGTTTGCCGCCTCGGCGCCGTACTGGGTGGCCAGCCCTTTGGCGCTTTCCGGCTGTTCCCAAGAGCCCGCAGCGGATGGCTACGAAGCGGTCGCTGCGCGCATTTGGCAGTCGGGTGCCGTGACGGGGCGCAGTGGCGCCGCACTCGGTCGGGAGCTGGTTCGCCACGCCACGCTGGCCCCGTCCAGCCACAACACGCAGTGCTGGAGGTTCGCACTCGACGGCAACGGCCGATCCATCACCGTCCTTCCCGACCTGGCGCGTCGCTGCCCTGCTGTCGACCCGGACGACCATCACGTCTTCGTCTCGCTGGGCTGCGCCACCGAGAACCTGATACAGGCCGCACTCGCGCACGGCCTCAAGGGCGAGGCGCAGTTCGACCCAACCGGCGACGCGATGCGCGTGGCGCTTGAACCCACTCGAGCTCAGACCACACCCCTGTTCACGGCCATCCCCGCCCGCCAGTGCACACGAGGCAACTACGACGGCAAGCCGCTGTCGGTCGAAGAACTGGCGCTGCTGCAACGCGTCGGCAGTTCGGACACCGTGCGCCTGCTGCTGCTGACGGAGCGCGCGGCGATGGAGCAGACGCTGGACTACGTGATTGAAGGCAACACGGCGCAGCTGGCCGATGCCGCCTTCGTCAAGGAGCTGAAGGCCTGGATCCGCTTCAACGGCGCCGATGCCGTTCGCACCCGCGACGGGCTGTACAGCGTGTGCACGGGCAATCCGAACATCCCGTCCTGGATCGGCGACCTGACGTTTCGGTGGCTCCTCGCCCCGAAGGGCGAGAACGAAAAGGCTGCGCGACAGGTACGCAGCTCCGCCGGCATCGCGATCTTCGTCGGCCAAGCCGCCGACAAGGCGCATTGGGTGGAGGTGGGGCGCTGCTACGAGCGCTTCGCACTGCAGGCCACGGCGCTGGGAATCCGCAATGCCTTCCTGAACCAGCCCGTTGAAGTCTCGGCGCTGCGCCCGCCCTTCGCTGCCGCACTGGGCCTGACGGGTCAGCGGCCCGACCTGGTCGTGCGATTCGGTCGCGGCCCGGTGATGCCGCGCTCGCTGCGACGGCCGGTCGAGGCCGTGCTGGTGTGATCGGCACGATGAGAGCCCATGGAACTGCGATGAACGTGCTGATGTGGCTGAGGTTTGCGCTAGGCGCGCTGGTTCGCGTGCACATCAGCCTGCTCGAATCGGGCAGCGTTGGCGCGCAGGGCCGGCTGCCCTCACCCGCGAGGTTTGACACGCAGGCCAGGCGTTCTTTGGAATTCCCAGGTGGATGTCTTTCCCGGCGTGCCCGCGCAGGTGGAGATGCGCTGCCTTGCGGATAGCCCGTGGAATCCCACTGCGTTTGCGGCCCAGCCAGGGCGCGCGGCGTGACGCCATCGACGACGCTTGCGCCAACGCCACCGTCGTCGATGGCCCGATCACCTGACCTTGCTGTTCTGCCTCAACGACGCCAACTTGATCGCTTCCGTGCGCGCCGAGGTGCGGGCGTGGGAAAGGACGGCATGCTGATTCCGATGGCCGGTGAAGCCTCCCGGGTGCGGCCTGAGGGCCGCAAGGCGTCCCTCATCGGGACCGTCCAGAAGCTGCGCTGCGAGTTCTCGCCGTGAGTCTGGCGCACCGGCTCAGGCGGGCACCCCTGCCAAGCTTCTTGATGCTGACCTTTGCCTGGTCCTGGGCTTGCTGGGGGTTGTCGCCCGTCATCAAGGCGCAGTGGCCCTGGCTGGCGACGCTGCTGATGTTTGCCGGCAGCTTCGGGCCCAGCCTTGCCGCAGTGGTGGTGGTTGCGAGCACCCGCAAGCGGCTGGGCCTGCGCGCCTGGTTGGGACGCTGCCTGCGGTGGCGCATCGGTTGGGCTTGGTGGGCCTTCGCACTGCTCTTGCCGCTGGCCGTGATGTCCATCGCGGCGGGCCTGCACATCGCGCTGGGTGGCGCCATCGCCACGTCGCCCGCATCCGGGCATTGGCTGATGACCCTCGTGAATCTGCCGCTGATCCTGCTGCTGGGCGGGCCTCTGGGTGAAGAGTTCGGCTGGCGCGGCTTTGCACTGCCCATGCTGCAGGAACGGTGGGGGCGGCGCAACGCCAGCCTGGGCTTGGGGCTGGTGTGGGGCGTGTGGCACCTGCCGCTGTTCTTCATCGATGGCACCTCGCAGGCCCACATCCCGCTCGCGCTGTTCTTGCTGAGCGTCGTGGCCATGTCCGTCCTGTTCGCGTGGCTGGTCCAGCGCACCGCGGGCAGCGTGGTGGCGGCATTGGTGCTGCACACTGCCATCAACTTCTGGCCGACCGTCGTGCCGGTGCTGCCCACTGAAGCCAGCCATCGGGCCTACGCGTTCGTGGTCGCCATGCTGGTTCTGCTGGCTCTTGTGGCATTCGGGCTGATGGGTCAACGCGGCGCGGTGGGCCCACCCCGGCATTCCGTCCAGGCGAAGCCATGAACAGCCTCTATCTCGCCCAGGCCGCGGTGCCCGTGGCCCTGATTCTGTGGATGGCGCTGGCGTCGCCACGCAGCGCGTCAGGCTTCTTGTTGCAGTTTGCCGCCAGTGCCGCCTGTCTGTGGGCCGCCGCCTCGCTCGGCATCTGGCTGGTGCCGCCGTGGTGGGCGCCCTGGGGGTTCGGTGCGGGCCTCGTGGCCGCTGCGTGGCTGGGGCTGCACAGGCGCCGCCCTTTTGCGTCCCCACATCCCCGGACCCCGGGCGCGTGGGTTGTTGCAGCCCTGTTCACGACACTGGGTGTGTCCTCAGCCTACGGCATCGTCACTGCATGGCGCAGCCGGACGGTGCCGCCGCTGCCAACGGTGAACCTGGCATTCCCGCTGGAGCCGGGCCGCTACCTCGTCGTCAACGGCGGCAGCGACTCCAGCACCAACGCCCATATCGAAACGCTCGATGCCAGCGTGCCCCGGTTCCGCGACTGGCGCGGGCAATCCTATGGCGTCGATCTCGTGCGGCTGGATGGCCTCGGGCTGCGCGCGCAGGGTCTGCAGCCGGCAGACCCGCGGGCCTATCGCATCTACGGCACCCGCGTTCTGGCACCGTGCGCTGGCCGGGTCGTGCTGGCGGTGGACGGTCTGCCCGACATGCAGGTGCCGCAGATGGACTGCGAGCACATGGCGGGCAACCACGTCATGCTGCGCTGCGATCAGGCCGACGTGCTGCTCGGCCATCTGAGCCCGGGAAGCGTCCAGGTCCGTGTGGGCGACGCCGTCGCCACGGGCGTCTGGCTGGGCTCGGTGGGGAACTCGGGCAACACCGGTGAGCCGCATCTGCATGTCCACGCACAACACCCGGGCCCGGCGGACGCGCCATTGAGCGGCGATCCCTTGCCCATCCTGTTCGACGGCCGCTTTCCCGTGCGTGGCGACCGCATCGGATTTCCACCGATCAGCACCTTGCCGGCCACGGGGTTCTTGATGCCGGTGTCGTTTTGGCTCTGCCCCCGGGGAAGTCACCGGTTGAGAGGCGTTCAAGTCAAAGTCGGTATCACCCAGGCCCCGGATGTAGAAGCGCAGGAAGGTGCGACCGAAGTCAGACTCGATGTTCAGGCTCGGCACCCGGCCCGACAGCGCCCGGACGTCCTGGCCGCTGGCGTTGTAGGTGTCCAGGGCTTCGCCCTTGATCGCCGAAACCGACACGGGAACGTCCCTCCTGTTTTCGAGCCGGCGGCCGCCGGTGACGATGACCTCCTGGAATTGGCCGGTGTCTCTCTTGGTCGACCATGGTGTTGCTTCCAAGCCGCCACGGGTCTGACCTCAAGAGCAAAACCCTCCCAGCCCCGGCGCGAACTTGCGGACCCGGGTCGCCTTGCCAGGCATTCACTTGAGCGCCGGCCCTCCGTGAAGCGTCAGAACCGCCTCGGGCTCGCGTCCATCCGGTTTTCGCTGATCCGGCTGCCGCGCTGGGCGACGGCGCCATCCAGGCCCAGGCCGTTGTCCGAGATCAGGCTGTCGGCGATCAGGCTGGCCCGGTCGGCACGTACGGCAATGCCGTTGAACTGGAGCTGGGCGCGCTCGATGCTGAAGCGGCCGTCCCCCGCGAAGAGGGCCGTGTCGTTGAGCTCGGCGCGCAGCTCGTGCACCTGCAGCACCGCCCCGCCATGCAGCTCGACCCCGACCAGGCTGTTGTGGCTGACGCGCAGCCGCTCGATGCGCCCGGCGGCGCGGAATGACAGTCCGGTCTCGAAGCCACTGATCGTGCCGTCGCGCACCACGGCATCGTGCGCCAGGGCGTCGATCTGGACACCTTGCGCCACGCCGGTGTCGCTGTTGCCCTGGCAGGCGATGGCGAATCGCGTGTTCAGACGGCACAGCCCGGGGCCGGCGATGGCGTGGCCGTTCAGGTTGATCGTCACCTGGGGCGCCACGATTCGCAGTGCCGACTGGCCTGCCGGCACAACCAGCGGCGCGTTGAGCGTGTAGTGGCCGGGCGCCGAAATCACGAGCGGCCAGCCCTTTGCACTCGGCGCACGGAGCACGGTCGGCTGGTTGTCGCCGGGCTCGGCGGCGACTCGGGTCTGCGCCCATGACGGCCCGACGCCGACAAGCAGCAGCGCCACGGCAGCGGCGCCCACGAGGGGATGCAGTTTCATGGGGGCACCCGACCGCAAGGCCGGCCCGTGCAAAGCGACAAGGTCACGCCTTCCCATCGGCCGCGAGCCGCAGGCGCTGAAGGGTCGACTGCCCACAGCGCCGCCACGAAGCGTGCATTCCTGCACGTTCGGCGGCCGCAGGCACCCGACTGGACTCAGGAGTTGGCGCGCACCTCTTTGATGGTCGTCACGCCGGCCAGCACCTTCTCGATGCCGTCCTGGCGCAACGTGCGCATGCCCTCCTGCAGCGCCCGGCATTGCAGCGCCGCGGCCGACGCGCTGGTCTGCACCAGGTGGCGCAGCCCGCGTGTGGCCATCATCAACTCGTGGATGCCCGCGCGCCCCCGGAAACCGGTTCCGTCGCAGCGCGGGCAACCCACCGGCCGGTAGCGGGTGATGTGTCCCCCGCTGCCGAAGCGGACCCGCCACTCGGCGAGCAGGGCATCGGCATCGGGGGCCTGCACGCCGGCCGCCTTGACGTCTTCATTCTCGTAGACGTGCAGGAAGTCGTGGACCAGTTCCTCCTCGTCCTCGGCGCTGGCGAGCTCGCCAATCCGGCAGTGCGTGCACAGTCGGCGCACCAGGCGCTGGGCCAGCACGCCCAGCAGCGCGTCGGCAAAGTTGAACGGGTCCATGCCCATGTCCAGCAGCCGTGTCACCGTCTCGGGGGCACTGTTGGTGTGCAGGGTCGACAGCACCAGGTGACCGGTGAGCGAGGCCTCGACGGCGCACTGGGCGGTCTCGGCGTCGCGGATCTCGCCGACCATGATCACGTCCGGATCGGCCCGCAGGAACGCGCGCAGCGCCTTGGCGAAGGTCCATTCGATCTTCGGGTTCACCTGCACCTGGCGCAATCCGGCCTGGGTGATCTCGACCGGGTCCTCGGCGGTCCAGATCTTGCGCTCCGGCGTGTTGATGGTCGAGATCGCCGAGTGCAGCGTCGTCGTCTTGCCGGAACCGGTCGGTCCGACGCACAGCAGCATGCCGTGCGGGCGCTGCATGCCGGTCTTGATCTGCTCGAGGTTGCGTGGCGACAAGCCGAGGTTGTCCAGCGGGATCGGCTTGCTGCTCGCCAGGAGCCGCAGCACCGCGTCCTCGACACCGCCCGAGGTCGGGATGGTCGCCACCCGCAGCTCGAGCTTGGAGCCGGCGACGAACTTGGCGAAGTTGATCTTGCCGTCCTGCGGCTTGCGGCGCTCGGCGATGTCGAGGTCGCACATGATCTTGATGCGCGCGATCAGGGCACTGCGGTAGGTCGGCGGCAGTTCCATGTAGGCGCGCATCTGGCCGTCGCGGCGGAAGCGGATCCGGATCTTCTCGCGACCGGGCAGGCATTCGACATGGATGTCCGAAACCCCCTGGGACTGCGCCTCGAGGATCATCGAGTTGATCAGGCGCACGAGCTGGTTGTCGCTCTGCGACACGGCGCCGAGCTCGTCTTCTTCGAAGTTGGTGTCGCTCTGCTCCAGTTCGGCAAGCAGCTTGGTGGCGTTCTCGGTGTCGCGATCCTGCATCGCCCCGCCGACCACGGCACCACCACCAGGATTGGCGTCGGTGCGGCCCTCGTAGGCGCGGGCAACCGCCGAGTCCAAGGTGCCAGCCCGGGCGAGCGCCGGCAGCACCTTGCACTGCGCTGCGAACTCGAGCTCGTCAAGCGCACGCCGGTTGCTCGGGTCCTCGAGTGCCACCACCAGCCGCCCGCCGCGCAGCATCAGCGGCAAGGCCGGCAGTCGGCTCGCGACCGCCAGCGGGATTCGGGCCACGGCATCAGGCTCGACCGGGAAACCGCCGACGTCGACCAGCGGGTAGCCCATCTTGCGGGACAGTGCCGTTTGCAGGTCGGCGCGCGAGACCAGACCCTGGCGAACGAGCAACTCTCCGAGCGGCACGCTGCGGTCGCTGCGCTGCTGGACCAGTGCCTCCTGCAGCTGCGCTTCGGTGATGAAGCCCAATGCCGTCAAGGCCTCGCCGATGCGCACCATGGGCATCGAGCTCTGACGCTCCAGCGCCAAGGCCAGTTCGTCGGGGCTGATGATGTTCTGCAGCAGCAGCACCTCGCCGAGCTTCTGCTGGCGCAGCCGCTCCTGCTCCAACAGGGCCTGCTCGACCTGCTGGGGGGTGGCCGAGTGCTGGTCGATCAGCGCCTCGCCGATGCGCATGCCCAACTCCAGCCGATCGTAGGCTGACCGCGGCACGAAGGTCCGCCTCAGCGTGCCGTCGCCGTCCGGCGCCAGCGGCTCGAAGAAGTACAGGCCCGCGGTGTCCTCGACCGGATCGAGCGTCGTGCCCTCCCAGACCGGGCCTTCGCGCATCGTCAGCCGGAACGGGGACCCGGCCATCGCCTGCAGGTCGTGCGGCGTCCCGTCAGAAGCCTGGATCGCCAGCAGCGGATCCAGCAGGCGCAGGCGCCGGAACTGTCCGAAGCGCAGGGTCATCGGCCCGCGCGAGCCGGCCAGTTGAACCCGCATCTGCTCGCGCTGGGGGTCGAATGCCAGCAGCCGCCCGGCCAAGGTGCGTTTGTTCAGGCCCTCGATCTGGCAACCGAGCGCCACCGGGGTGGCCGCCGGCCGGGGGTAGGCCGAAAGGTCCGGTGTCGGCCAGGCGAATCCGGCCTCGCCTTCGGTCGGCAGCAGGGTCAGCGGGGGTTGCGACAGGTCAGACATGAAGGGGCGCTCGGCAGGCTCGCGGATCACGGCGACGCCCATCCGGACGCCCGACACGGGGCGTCGGGGACAGGGGCATCTGTCGACCATCGTAGGCAAACAGGCCCCGGCGCAGTGCGCGGAGATGCGGGGCGATTCCGGGTCAGATCACGCTGACGCCGACGCCGCAGTCGCGTCGTCAGCGCAGGCGACTCAGCCGTCCAGGCCCTGGCCCGACCAGGGCAGCATCATCGTCAGCAGCAGCAGGCGCTCGAATTCCGGCGCGAACCGGTCGATGACGGCCTGCGGGTCCGGACAGAGTCTTTCGTCGGTGATGAGACCGAACTGGACCCCGCCGCCGTAGCTGAGGATCGACACGCCCATGCCGATGTCTCCCGAGGCAGGCACCCAGAACATGGTCTGGCGCAGCGTCGAGCCCAGGAACTTCAGTGGCTGGGCCGGGCCGGGCACGTTGGTCATGACCGCGGTCGCCTTCCTGGCGAACATGCCGGTCACGGCGTCCTGGACCGGCTTGACGAACAGGCCCGAGACCGCCAGCACGGCAAACGCCAGCAACGGCTGGTAGCTGCCCTTGAGCTCGGCCATGCGGCGATGCACCGCGTAGACCCGCTCGACCGGGTTGGCAATGCCGATCGGCAGCACCAGCGGCGCAAGGCCGAAGCGGTTGCCCAGCTGCCAGGCCTTGTCGAGCGGACGCAGGTTGACCGGGACCATCGCCCGGATGTCCTTGCCCGTCGGATCGTCGCCGCGGTCGGCGAGGTACTGCGCGATCGCGCCCGCGACGCAGGACAACAGGACATCGTTGATCGAGCAGTCCAGGCCCTTGCCGATCGTCTTGACGTCCACCAGCGGCAGCGGCTCGCTCCAGGCCACCCGCTTGCGACCCACCGGCTTGCCCTTGAGCAGCGTGGGCGAGTCGTCGGCCATCAGCGCCAGCGCGGCGACGTCGGACAGCACCTGGGCGCCGCCCCGGGCCATGTCCAGGGAGCCCATCATGGAGCCCATCAGCGAGCCTTGCGGGTGGGCCAGCATGTCGATGCCACGCGACACGCCGCTGCCGTACATGCCGATGGCCTTGACCGCGACATCGGTCAGCGGCTTGAGCACCGCGTCGGCGAGCCAGTCGGCTTCGCCAGCCTCGGTCGGGGTGCCCGCAGCCGGCTCGCGCGGCCGGCGCCGCGGCGGATCGGCACCTCCGTCCGTGATGCTCATCATCACCGAGATCAGCGCAATGCCGTCGGCGATGCAGTGGTGGATCCGGGCGATCAAGGCCGAGCCGCCCTCGTAGTGCTCGATCAGGTGGAACTGCCACAGCGGCCGGGTCGGGTCCAGCGGCGTGCTGCTGAGATGGCCGCACAGCGACTGCAGCGCCTCGCGCTCGCTTTGGCCTGCGGCAGGTTCCAGCACGGCCGGCAGCACATGCCGGGCGATGTCGAAGTCCGTGTCCTCGACCCAGGTTGCCCCTGCCGCATCGGCCACTGCGCATTGCCGAAAGCGCTCGTACTTCAGAAGCTTGTCGGCAATCCTTGCCCGCAAGGCGGCCAGACCCACCGCCGGCTCCAGCAGCCAGACACCGACGATCATCATCAGATTGACGTCGTTGTCCATGCGCAGCCAGGCGGTATCCACGCGCGACATGCGTTCGTCGGCCATCGGGTTTCTCCTTGTTATGCGCGGCGTCGCGAGGTCGGTGCGGTTCACGATGCTGGGTAACATCCCCGGCGTCAAGCCCCGATTTTCACTGCCGGAGACACCCACCATGGCCTCAAGCAAAGCCGCCTTCGACAAAGCCGTTGCCGACAGCAAGCAGCTGCCCGAAAAGCCCGACAACCAGACGCTGCTGCAGATCTACGCGCTGTACAAGCAGGCCACCGAGGGCGACGTCGAAGGCAAGCGCCCCGGCATGATGGATCTGGTCGGCCGTGCCAAGTACGACGCCTGGGCGGCCGTCAAGGGCAAGGCCAAGAACGACGCGATGGGCGAGTACGTCGACCTGATCGAGTCGCTGAAATAAGGTCGCCGCGCGGCGTCGGCCTTACTTCTTCTTGGCGGCGGTCTTCCTGGCTGGCGCCGCGGCGGCCTTGGCGAGTTGCGCATCCAGGTTCTTCTGGATCTCGCCTTCGATGGTCTTGGCGAACGCCCCCAGCAGGAAGCCGAGCTTGGCTTCCAGGTCGAAGTGGTCCGCCGCCACGATCAACCGTCCGTTGACGCCGCTGCGCACGAACTCGACCGTGTCGCTGGTCTCGCCTTCGAGCACCGAGCATTCCATGTCGAACTTCTGCTCCACCTCCTCGGCCCAGGCCCAGGCGACCTTGCGCGCCTTGGCCAGGCCCAGGCTGTGTTCACGGTGGATGCGGATGTCGGGCATGGTGATTCAGTTCGGGGGTGGTGCAATGGCGGCAAGTCTGGCGCGGCGCTCGGCCTTGGGCAAGTCGGCCAAGCCCTGCACCGCGGCATAGAAGCGGTCGAAGTCGCGGCCTTCGCGTTGCCAGAGGGCCTCGAACGCGGGCACCAGGTCGTTGTAGGCCGCGAGCACGGCGATCGAGGCGTTGTTCGCGCGCTCGAACCAGGGGTCGTAGCCCGCAAAGCCGGCCCAGGGTCCACCGCGCGTGGCGGCTTCGGTCTTCAAGGCGGCATAGCGTCCGCGCAATTCGGCCATCGCCGCGGCCTTGGCGACGCGCTTGTCGGCGTCGCTGCCCGGGCCGGTGTAGATCGCCTTCAGCGCGTCGCGGGTGGCAAAGCTCAGGCGGCGAAAGTCGGCTCGCCTCGCTTCCGTGGCGGCGACACGTTCCTGCGCCTGGGGCTGGCCGCTGCCGGGCGGGCGTGACGCCAGCCAGAGGCGGCCGCCGATGCGCTCGACCGCAGTGGCGAACGACTCGTTGAACTCGGTGTCGTCGTTGGCGTACACGACCTGATGCGCCAGTTCGTGGAAGATCAATCGTGCGAGTTCGAGCTCGGGCCAGAAGACGAAGGTGTCGAGCAGCGGGTCGCCGCCCAGCCATTCGGTCTTGCCGAGCGTCGAATAGGCCGGCACGCCGTAGACGTCGACCTCCCAGCCAGCGGCCTTCAGTTCAGTGGCCAGCGCGCGGGCCGCAGCCTCGTCGTAGTAGCCGCGGTAGCCGACGCAGCCGACGACCGGAAAGCACCAGGTCTTGAGCTGCAGCGACAGCTCGGGCGCCGCGACCACGTTCCAGACCACGCTGCTGCGGCCCAGTGCGGCGTAGCGGCGGTAGCTGCGGTTGTCCGGCAGCTTCAGCTCGCGCACCGCGAAGTCGCGCATCTGCTGGCTGAGCAGCAGGCGCTCGCGGGTGCGTTCGGGCACCGTCGGGTCGGCCACCAGATCGGCGACCGGCTGCGCCCGGTTGACGATCTCGAGATGGCCGCCCACGGCCTGCGCGTAGTACCCCAGGGTCGAGCAGCCGCTGGTCAGGCACACCGCACCCGCCGCGGCGAGCAGCGTGCCGGCAAGGCCCAGGCCGGCCACGGTCAACGCCCGGCGCCAGCGCACGTGCCGGGCTTCATGCGTCAGCCGCCACCACGGACGCCTGGCGCCGCTCGAGTGCCACCTCGACCAGGCAGTCGTAGAAGCTTGGCGCGCGGCCGATGTCGGTGAGCCGCTGGTGCGTCAGCTCGTTGACGTTGGTGCCGTCCAGGCCGAACTTGCGCCACCAGATCCCCAGACCGTTGACGACCCCGGGCCGGGCCCGCGAGCCGACCTGGACCTTGCAGCGATACGTCCCGCGGGCATTGAACACGCGCACCACGTCGCCTTCGGCGATGCCGCGGGCCCGGGCGTCGTCGGGGTGCATCTCCAGCAGCGGCTCGCCCTCGGCCGCGCGCAGGCTGGCGACGTTGACGAAGCTGCTGTTCAGGAAGTGGCGCGCCGGCGGCGAGATCATCGCCAGCGGGTACCGCGCCGCCAGTTCCGGAGTCGACTGCACCGACTCGTGGTTGGGCACATGGTCGGGCAGGCCGAGCGTCGGCGAGTCGACCTGCGCCTTGCCGCTGCGGGTCGGGAAGCCGCCTTCGGCAAACGGCCGCTCGGGCAGCGCGAGCTTGACGTAGCCCTCTCGCTGGAGCCGGTCGAAGTCCACCCACTCGGGCTTGAAGGCAGCCCGCGCCAGCGCTTCGTCGTCGTCGCGGAAACAAGGCTCGTCGAACCCCATGGCGGCGGCCAGGCGGCGGAAGATCTCGCTGTTGGGCAGTGCCTGGCCACGCGGCGCGATCGCCGGCTGGTTGATCAGCGCCCAGGTGTGGCCGTAGGAGCGGTGCACGTCCAGGTGCTCGAGCTGGGTGGTCGCCGGCAGCACATAGTCGGCAAAGTCGGCGGTGTCGGTCTGGAACTGCTCCAGCACCACAGTGAACAGGTCCCCGCGCGAGAAGCCTCGCACCACCTTGCCGCTTTCGGGCGCCACCGCCACCGGGTTGCTGTTGTAGACGATCAGGGCTTCGATGCGCGGCCCCCAGCCCGCGTCGCCGTCGCGAAGCAGGTCGTCGCCGATGGTGCTCATGTTGACGACGCGTCCTGGCCGTCCCCGCAGCGGCGAAGCGTGCAGCAGATCGGGCCGCTCCATTGCCGGCACGTCCAAGGCCGGCGCGAACCAGCCGCTGGACGAAAGCAACAGGCCGCCGCCGTCGTGCCGCCAGGCGCCGGTGACACACGGCAGCAGCGCGATCAGGCGCACCGCGTTGCCACCGCCGTGCGCGCGCTGCATGCCGTAGTTCAGGCGGATCCCGGTGCCGGCGGTGGTGGCGTACTCGCGCGCCAGCTCGCGGATGGTGTCGGCCCCGATGCCGCAGACCGCCGCTGCACGCTCGGCCGTCCAGGGCTCGGCCTGGCGGCGCAGCAGCGGCCAGCTGTCCACGTACTTGTCCAGGTAGTCGCGGTCGATCCAGCCCGCGTCGGCATGTGCGAAGAGCTCGTGGAGCAGCGCCAACGCCAGCGCACCGTCGGTGCCGGGCAGGATCGCCAGGTGCTGGTGGCACTTCTCGGCCGTCTCGCTGCGCCGCGGGTCGATGCAGACCAGGCGTGCGCCGGCTCGCTTGGCCTGCTGGGCATAGGTCCAGAAGTGCAGGTTGCTGGCGATCGAGTTGCTGCCCCAGATCAGGATCAGACGGGAGCGCGCGAAGTGCTCGACGTGCATGCCGACCTTGTGGCCGTAGGTCGCGGCCAGCGCCTCGCCACCGGCACTGGCGCAGATCGTGCGGTCCAGGCGCGACGCACCCAGTCGGTTGAAGAAGCGTTGCGCCATGCCCTCGCCCTGGACCATCCCCATCGTGCCGGCGTAGCTGTAGGGCACGATGGATTCGCTGCCCGATGCCAAGGCGATGGCCGTCAGCCGTGCGGCAATGTCGGCCAGCGCCTCGTCCCAGGACACGGGCACGAAGGAATCGGCACGGCCCTTGGGTCCGACACGCTTGAGCGGCTGGAGCAGCCGGTCCGGGTGCAGCACCCGTTCGGCGTAGCGGCTGACCTTGGTGCACAACGCGCCGTGGGTCGGCGGATGGTCGGCGTCGCCCTGGAGCCGCAGGATCCGGCCGTCCTGGACCGTGACCTTGATGGCGCAGGTGTCGGGGCAGTCGTGCGGACAGGCGGCGCGCACGACCCGTGGAGCGGCGTCCAGCGGCGCCGCGATGCCCTCGGCGACAGGTGCGAAATCGTTCATGGCACCCACTGTGCCACATCGCCGGCGGGCTACGATGACCGGTCTGCCTTCGCCCCGACACCGCCATGAACCTGCTCGAACCCATCCTGGCCGACGCGGCCGAGATCGTGTCCATCCGCCGCGACCTGCACGCCCACCCGGAGCTTTGCTTCAACGAGCACCGCACCGCCGACGTGGTCGCCAAAGCGCTGACCGACTGGGGCATCCCGATCCACCGCGGCCTGGGCAAGACCGGCGTTGTCGGCATCGTCAAGAGCGGCCAGTCCGACCGCGCCGTCGGCCTGCGCGCCGACATGGATGCGCTGCCGATGACCGAGCACAACGGCTTCGCCCACGCCAGCAAGTACCTGGGCAGGATGCACGCCTGCGGCCACGACGGCCACACCGCGATGCTGCTGGCCGCGGCCAAGCATCTCGCCCGGCACCGCAACTTCGATGGCACGGTCTACCTCGTGTTCCAGCCGGCCGAAGAAGGCGGTGGCGGTGCCCGCGAGATGATCCGGGACGGCCTGTTCGAGAGGTTCCCGATGCAGGCGATCTTCGGGGCGCACAACTGGCCGGGCCTTCCCGTGGGGCAGGTCGGGGTCGGTGCCGGCGGCGTGATGGCCTCGTCCAACGAGTTCGAAGTCACGATCCGCGGCAAGGGCTCGCACGCGGCGATGCCGCACCTGGGCGTCGATCCGGTGCCGGTGGCGGCGCAGCTGATCATGGCCTGGCAGACCATCGTCACGCGAAACCGCCGACCGATCGACCCGGGCGTGATCTCGGTCACCATGGTTGAAGCCGGCGAAGCGCTCAACGTCGTGCCCGACAGCGCCCGGCTGCGCGGCACCGTGCGCACTTTCAGCTTCGAGACACTGGATCTGATCGAGCGACGCATGCGCGAGGTCGCCGAACACACCTGCGCCGCCTTCGACGCACGCTGCGAGTTCCAGTTCACGCGCAACTACCCGCCGACCCTGAACCACAAGGCCGAGACCGAGTTCGTGCGCGAGGTGCTCGCCGACGTCGTCGGACCGCAAGGCGTGGTGCCCATCGAGCCCTCGATGGGGGCCGAGGACTTCAGCTTCTTCCTGCAAGCCGTGCCGGGCTGCTACTTCCACATCGGCAACGGCGACGGCGCACACCGCGCCGGCGGCCACGGCATGGGTCCGTGCATGCTTCACAACCCCAGTTACGACTTCAACGACGACCTGATCCCGCTCGGCGCCACTGCCTGGGTGCGCATTGCCGAGCGCTGGCTGGCGACGCCGCGGGGCTGAGACGGGCCGAGGCTGCGATGACGCCGCTGAAGGATCCCGCCGCACCGTCGGGCGGTCCGGAGCCGTCGGGCGCCGACCCGCTGGATGCCCTGCTCGAATCCCTGCCAACGGTGGCCGTTCAGGGCTTCGGCGAGGACTACCGGATCAACTTCTGGAACGGGACCAGCACCCAGCTCTATGGTTGGACCCGCGAGCAGGCGCTCGGGCGAGACCTGCCCGAACTGATGCTGATGCCGGCGGACCGGCCCGGCTACCGGGAGGTTGTCGAGCCGTACCGCCGCGGCTTGATCGAGTCGCCGCCGCCAGTGGCCATCGAGGTGATGCACCGCGACGGCCACACGCTGCCGATGCTGTGCTGCCTCGCCCGGCGCGAATACGCCGACGGCCGCGTGCAGGTGTTCTGCCTGGACATCGATCTCCGAGCCGAACGAGCCGCCACCGAGGCCCTGCGCCAGGCCCAGCAGCGCCTGTCGCTGGCACTGGCGGGGGCCAACGACGGCATCTGGGATTGGGACATCGTCAACGGCACTGCTCATTTCTCCGAACGCTTCCGACAGCTCCTGGGGTACGACAACGAGGCGGCATTCGATGGCGAGTTCCGCTTCCGCGACGCGCTGCATCCCGAGGACCACGCCACGACGACGGCGATGATGGATGCGCACCTGAACGCCGGCGGGCCGATGTTCGACTGCGACTACCGCCTGCGTTGCCGCGACGACAGCTGGCGCTGGTTCCACGGCCGCGGCCGAGCGCTGCACGATGCGGCTGGGCGCCCTTTGCGCTTTGCGGGCGCGATCACGGACATCACCTCTCGCCGCGACACCGAGCAGGCGCTGCGCGCCAGCCAGGAGCGACTGCAGGCCTTTGCCGAGCTGTCGGCCGACTGGTTCTGGGAGACCGACACCGAGCACCGCTATACCGCGCTGCATGGGCAGGACGGCAGTGCCGGCGAAGGATTCGAACGGGCCATCGGCCGCCAGCGCTGGGAAGTCGACGACGGCGGCCTTTCGCCCGAGGCCTGGGCGTCGCATCGCACGCTTCTGGCGCGGCACGAGTCCTTCCGCAACCTCGAGCTGCGCCGCATCGGACCCGACGGGCGCGAGCGCTTCCAGATCGTCAGCGGCCGGCCACGCTTTGATGGCGCGGGCCGCTTCGCAGGCTACATCGGCGTCGGCCGCGACCTGACCGAGCTGCACGAGGCTCGACGCGAGCGTGAGCGGCTGCAGATGCAGCTGCGCGAGTCGCAGAAGCTCGAGGCGCTCGGCACGCTCGCCAGTGGCGTCGCGCACGACTTCAACAATCTCCTCGGGGCGATGCTCGCGACGATGAAGATGGCGCGAGAGGACGCCGCCACCGGAACGCCTGTCCTGGACCATCTGGAACAGCTCGAGCGGACGGGCCGGCGCGCGCGCGATCTGGTGCAGCGCATCCTCGCCTACACGCGTCGCGTCCCGGCCAGCACGGCCGCCGTCTGCGTTCAGCCGCTGCTGTCGGAGACCATCGCGATGCTGCGTGCGACGCTGCCGGCGAGAGTGACGCTCGAAACCGAAATGGCCGACGAGCCGCTGTGGGCTGAACTCGACGCCGGCCAGTGGCAGCCTGCCCTGATGAACCTGGGCGTCAACGCCTGGCAGTCACTGGGCGAAGGGCCAGGTCAAATCCGTTTCGGTGCCGCGCCGGCACGATTGGCCGATGGCCGCGACGCGGTCGAACTGTGGGTGCAGGACAGCGGCTGCGGCATGGACGACGAGACGCGCCGCCGTGCCTTCGATCCGTTCTTCACCACCAAGGCACCGGGCGAAGGCACCGGTCTCGGGCTGGCGCTGGTGCACAGTGTTGTCACCATGCACGGCGGCCAGATCCGGCTCGACAGCGCGCCGCGGGCCGGCACCAAGGTGCACATCCTGCTGCCGCGGGTGCTGCCGGCGGCGCCGTCCGCCGAGGTGATGGGCAAGCCGACGCCCATGAGCGCCCTGCCGAACGGCACCCAGGTGCTGCTGGTCGACGATGACGAGGTCGTGCGCATCGTCGCCACCGCCCTGCTCGAGCGCGCGGGCTGTGTCGTGCACGCATCTGAACAGGCCCAGCAGGCGATCCAGGCGCTCGCCGCCGAACCCGGTCGCTGGGACGTACTCGTCACCGATCTCCACATGCCCGGACTCGACGGCCTGGTGCTGGCGCACCGCGCGCTCGAACTTGTACCGGGCCTGCCCGTGGTGCTGGTTTCGGGCAACCTGGAGGACACCACCAGGGCCAGAGCGCTGACCCTGGGCGTGAGCGCGCTGGTCAACAAGGAACGCATCGCGGAAGAACTGCAGCCGGTGATCTCGCGGCTGCTGAGCCCGGCCGAGACCGGCCCGGACTGAATCGACCTCTCGGCGCCCGGAGCTGGGCCTGCGGTCAGTGCATGAAGCCGATCGCCGACCGGCGCGCCGGGGCCACCGGCAGATCGGCCAGTTCGATCGCGCCGCGTCCGGCCAGGCGCGCATTGCCGAAAGCGGTCATCCACGCGCGACGCATCTCGCGCGGCGGCATCGTCGCGACCCGCTGCAGCACGGCCTCTCCAGGCTCGTCGTCGAATCGGCGGCCCCAGTCGTGCGCGCCGCGCAGGCGCTGGTACAGGCGCAACGCGATCGTCCGCGCGCCGTCGGCATCCGGCGCCTGGACCTCGAACACGTTCATCCGGTTGAGCAGCGGCTCCGGGATGCCGCTTTCGTCGTTGGCGGTGGCGATCCAGATCACCTGGCTGGCATCGATGGGCACCTCGGCGAACTCGTCGGTGAAGGCCAGGGCGGTGTCGTGTTCGAGAAGGCTGTACAGCGAGCCCAGCGGGTCGTAGGCATGTTCGGCGCGGGCCTTGTCGATCTCGTCGACCACCATCACCGGGTTGGCATAGGCGCCGTCCACGAGCGTTTCGAAGACCTTTCCCGGTCGGGCACCCTTCCACTGGCTGCTGGCGCCTGAAAGCACCCAGCCCGCGGTGAGCTGGCTCATCGCGACGAAGCCCATGCCCGTGCCCAGCAGGTCCGACAGCATGCGGGCGAAGTGCGTCTTGCCGATGCCAGGAGGGCCGAGCAACAGCATCGGTGCGATCTCCAGCGCATCACCGCTGTCCTGGCACAGCGCGAGCTGGCGCTTGACGTCGTCGAGCACGGCAGCGAAGTTCGGCAGCTCTTCGTAGAGATGCTCCATCGCCGGCAGGCCGGATGGCTTGACCTGGAATCGCTCCGCGCCCTTCTCGAGCATCCTCTCGTAGGTCGCCCGGAGGTTCTCGTGCTCGCGTGGTGGAAGCCGGTCGAGCCGCCGTGAAACCTCCCCGACACGGTAGACGCTGCGCATCTGCGCGATCGGCATTCCGGCGCCCGCAGGCGGGACGCAAGGCAACAGCTCGGGGTTCATCGTGGGCCTCACCTTCGCAAGACAAGTTCGAATCCACCAGGGCCGTCGCTGAAGGCGGCAGCCCCAACTGAGCCGAAGATTGCCACAAACCGGGTCCGACCCGAGCGTCGGAAATGCACGACTCGGCCCCCTTGATTCGGGCCTTGCCAGCATCGCTTCGTCGCGTTCAGGGGCGTTCGGTCACCCGCTTCCGGCCGCTCGTCGCAGGGCGCTGGGCGGCCCAGGTGACGGTGCCTACATTCCACTCCATCGACAAACCCCTGCAGCCGGCAACAGCCACCGCAAGACCCTCAAGCCGCTGCCCCGCCCCCAAGGAGAACCCCATGAACGTCCGCACCACCACCCGCGCTGCCTCGATGGCCTTTGCCTTCATCTTCACGTTCGCGATGCTCGCCGGCGTGAACGGACTGGCCACCAGCGACACCCATCCGGACGCGCTGCTTGCCACCAGCGCGAGCCAGCCCACCCAGGGCTGAAGTCGCAACCCACGCCACCCACGCGGCCCGATCCGCCCGATCGGCCGCGACACCGATCCCTCCTACGGTCTCGCTGCGAGACCTCTTCGCGCCCCGCCTCGTGCGGGGCGCTTTTTTTTGCCGGTTCAGTCGGCGCTGAACGAGTCTGCCCTGCGGCCCTTGATCGGGGCGTAGAAGCGCTTGATCTCGGCCATGTCGGCCTGCACGTCCCCAGTGGGCACGAACACCGGACCCAAGCCGCCGACCTTGCGCTCGTAGTCCAGGTAGGCCAGCACGATGGGCACCTGGGCCTGGAGCGCGATGTAGTAGAAGCCCGTCTTCCAGTGTCGGGTGCGTCCTCGCGTGCCCTCAGGCGGCACGATCAGTTGCACGGGACCATCGGCGTCTCGCAGTGCCTGGGCCGAAGCCTCGACCAGGTTGTTGCTGCGCTCGCGTTGCACGGCGATGCCGCCAAGCCACCGCATCGTCGCTCCAAACGGCGCACGAAAGATGCTGTGCTTGCCCATCCAGTACACGTTCAGGCGCAGGCAGAACGCCACCATCAGCGTGTACGGCAGATCCCAGTTGCTGGTGTGCGGTGCGGCGATCAGCACCGCCTTCGCAGCCCCGGTCGGCAACGCGCCTTCGACGCGCCAGCCATTCAGCCGCAGAAAGACCCGAGAGCCGGCGCGAAGCACGGCGTTGACCCCGGGCGTGTCGAAGATGGTGCGATGCATGGCAAGGATTCTGACCGCGTCGGCGCGATCTGAAGCCCGTACCGGCGCAGCCTCAGTACGCCCGACCTTTGCGAATCTGCGCGTGCTGGCGCCGCTGCAGCGGCGATGCCGCTGCCAACGCGGCCATCGACGCGCTGGCATGGGCATGCGTGATCGCGATGCCCAGCGCGTCGGCCGCATCGCGCGACGGTTCGGCGTTCAGGCGCAGCAGCCGCTGCACCATCGCCTGCACCTGCGGCTTGGCGGCAAGCCCGTGGCCGACGACCGACTTCTTCATCTGCAATGCGGTGTATTCGCTGACGGCCAGGTCCCGCGACACCAGCGCCGCCAGCGCCGCGCCACGCGCCTGCCCGAGCAGCAGGGTGCTCTGCGGGTTGACGTTGACGAAGACGATCTCCACCGCCGCCACCGTGGGCGTGAAGCGCTGCACGACTTCGAGCACACCTTCGAAGATCAGCTTCAGCCGCGCCGGAAGGTCGCCACGCGGCGCCTCGAGCGTTGCGATGGTGCCGCTGGCCACGTAACTGAGACGTTGGCCGTCGACGTCGACCAGGCCGAAGCCGGTGCGTTGCAGGCCCGGATCGATGCCCAGCACCCTCATGGTCGGCCGCTCACGCGAGGTACCAGCGCACGGAATGGAAGAACACCGGCGCCGCAAAGCACATCGGCGCGACGCGGTCGAGCAATCCAACGGCACCGGTGATCGAACTGCGGTTGCCCCAGAAGCGGACCCCGGCGTCCTTCTTGAGCGCCCGCATGACCAGCTCACCCAGCGTGCCGCAGCCCCCGGTCACCAGGCCTGCACCGGCGGCTTGCAACGGGCCCATCGGCGTGATCCAGAACAACAGCGCTCCTGCCAGCGCCGAAGCCAGCACGCCGATGCCGAAGGCACGGAACGAGAAGCTGCGGTCGATCTGCCGCGCCACCGGCCGCCGCCGCAGCTGCCGGCTCGCCAGCTCCTGCCCGAGTTGCGCCACGGCAGTCACGACGACGAAGAAGAACACGAGGAAGGCGCCACGCTGGGCATAGCCCTCGAACTCCAGCAGCAGCAGTGCCGGCGCATGCGACAAGCCGTAGATGCAGACCATGACGCCCCACTGGATCTTGGCGTTGCGCTCCAGAAACCGGCCCGGGTCGCCAGCCAGCGCGCTGATCACCGGGATCGCGAAGAACACGTAGACCGGGATCAGCACCGTGAACAGATCGAAGTGCCGCGTGCCGACCAGCAGGTACTGCAGCGGCAGGACGACGAAGAAGGCCAGGATCAGGCTGCGGTGGTCGCCTCGGCGGGTGTGCGCCAGGGTGATGAACTCGCGCATCGCCAGGAACGAGAACACGGCAAACGTCAGTGTTGCGCCGACCGGGCCGCTGACCCAGGCGATCCAGAACACCAGCGCGCCGATCCACAGCGCGCGCAGGTCGCGTTGCAGGCGGAGCTCCCGGGCCCGACCCTCCTCGTCGCGCTCGCGCACCGACCGCAGAACGACGACGACGCTGGCCAGCAGCAGCACACCGAACAGGGCGACAAACAGCAGTCCGACCTGCTCGCCGGTATCGAGACCGCGCAACGCGTTCAGCTCGTGCAGGTTGGGCATGTGGGGACGTTCAGACCACCAAGGGACGCTGGTCGAGCACCGCCTGGCGGGCACGCACCAGGAACCCGCTCTTGTCCTCCAGGCTGCCATCGTCGGCGGTGCCCAGGCGCAGCGGCTCGCCAAACGTCACCGTGCACAAGATCGGAACCGGCACGACCTCGCCCTTGGGCATCACGCGCTGGACGTTGTCGATCCAGGCCGGGACCAGCGGCACCTGCGGGAACTGCTTCGCGAGATGGAACAGGCCACTCTTGAACGGCAGAGGGTCCCCTTTGTTGCTGCGGGTGCCCTCCGGAAAGATCACGAGGGAGTCACCGTTGCTCAGGGCTTCGACCAGCGGCTCGAGCGGATCCTGGTCGTCGGTCCGCTGGCGGCTCACGTAGACGGCGTTGAAGACCTCGGTCGTCAGCCATTGCTTGAACGGCGACGACGTCCAGTAGTCGCGCGCCGCGATCGGCCGGGTCCGCACCCGCAGCTCCTTTGGCAGCGCCGCCCAGATCAGCACCCAGTCGAGATGGCTCTGGTGGTTGGCGAAGTAGATGCGCTGCTCGGCCTTGGGTGCGCAGCCCCGCCAATGGCCCTGCGCACCCGTGATCAGGCGTGCGATGAAGGCCAGCAGTTGGCCCATCAGGTCGGCCGAGGTCATGCTCCGGGATGCTAGTGCAGCCCTGTGACCGACGACCCCCGGTCCGACCCTGCGCGTCGCGGGCCTGGTCGGGTGGAGGTTTGACGCCCGGCAGCGGGGCCACGAACATCGCAGGCCATGTCCACGCGCCACCGAAACAACGGTCCCGATGCCCTGCCGCTGTGGCCGCTGCTCTTGCTGGCCGGGCTGCTGCCGCTTGCCGCCACGGTGGTGGCCACCACGATCTCGATGCACCAGGGCCTGGTCCCGGCCTGCAACCCTTTTGTCGATGGGTGCACGTCCATCAGTCGTGCGGCACGCTACGAGCTGGCCAACCACGTGTTCCGGGCCCTGATGCTGCCCGCCGCCGTCCTGCAGGCACTGTGCTGGCTGCTGCTGGCACGCTGGCTCTCAGGCTTGTGCGGTGCCAGCACCAGCCGCCCGGCGCTGCGGCCCGCCGGTATGGGCTTGCTGGCTCCTCTGGGGGTGCTGGCGGGTATCGCACTGGTGATGTACGGCGCCTTTCTTGGCACCGAGGGCGCGGTCTACCGCTTGCTGCGCCAATACGGAACGGTCTTCTACTTCGGCTTCACGTGCATCAACATGGTCATCGCCGGCGGCTGCATCCAGCGCCTGATCGCGGCCGGCCGAATGCCCGTGGCCGCGCACACCGGCCACGGCTTGATCGGCCTGGCCGCGCTTCTCGTCGGCCTGGGCCTGCTGAACGCCGCGCTGGCGCCGCTGCTCGGGCCCGAGGGCAAGCTGCGGCTGGAGAACGTCACCGAGTGGTGGGGCGCGCTGATCTTCGTCGTCGTCTTCTGCACCCTCGCCTCACTGGCCTGGCGGACGCGGCTGGTGCTGGCGCTGGGAACGCGAGCAGACTGAGGGATGCCGGGGACCCACGACGGGGAGTTGCTGCGTGGGACGATGGGCGGCTCCCGGCCATCAGGAGCCGTTCGCATCCGGCGGCTTACTGGCTAGACAGTGGTGGTCGCGCCTGCAGCGTCGTGCAGTCCGGAGTACCGCCGGGCAACAGGTTGACCTCAGCCAGGCGCCGTTCAGAGCCCTAGCAACAGGCTCTGACGCGGCAGGACTTGGGCTTGTCGAGCGAGTTGCCGATTCCACGCCTGATTCGCAAGCAACACCGCTTCGTTCCTGTATGAACGGGCATGATCCAGGTGCAGGCAGACCAAGGAGTGGCGGGCCCGCTGGCCCCGCACGCCAGCGTGATGCAGGCGGATGCCGATGTTGCGATCTTCGCCCCCGTAGCCCATGGCTTCATCGAAGCCGCCGACGCGCAGCAGGTCAGCGCGCCACGCACCGCTGTTGTTCCCTACGAAGGCGCTGCGCGGGGTCAGCACGTCGAGCAGGCGCGCCAGCGGGCCGGGCTGCAACGTGCGCGACCACGGGACCGCCACACCTTGCGAGGCGAGGAAATGACGGTCGAACACCCGCTGCGTGGCAATCATCTCAGCGGTCAGTCGCTGTCGATGGAAGTTCTCGGGGAGATTGACATGGCTGCCGCCGGCGACGAAGTGTCTTGGCCGGGCCAGTCGGGCATAGGTGGCCAACAGGTCGGCACGGGGGATGCAATCGGCGTCCGTGAAGACCAGAAAGTCGCTGAGCGCGCCCGCGATGGCCCGATTGAGGACCAGGCACTTGCGAAAGCCATGGTCGGCCTGGTGCAGATGGCGGAGCGGGAACGGAGCCAAGCGGGCATGCTGCGCCACCACTTCGGCCACCGACGAAAACTCACTGTCTTCGGCGACCACCACCTCGGCAGGGGCATGCGTCTGCATGCGCAGGCCGAGCAGCGTCAGATCCAGTGCCCGCCAGTTATCGTAAGCCGAGACGATGACGCCGATCTTCACGGTACAAAGTCTAGCAAGCCCACGCAACTGACCGCTTGCCTGCGCACGGCGGCGCCATCTATCACTGGCACCAAACGTTGCGCCTAGACCGATTGCGCTGCGCTGCTTTCTCGGCCTCTGTCAATGGTTTCCGGCGAGGATACCTTGCGGATTTGTCCTTGGTGACCACAGGGCTGCCAGGCAGGCACACTCGTGGCCAGGTGCCGGACAGCCCGGACAAGCCCCAGCAGAGGATTCGAGCATGTGCAACAACTGCAATCCCAGGTTCATGGCCTTCATGCGCGCCTACGGCGGGCGCCGCGACACATTGCGCCGCATCGGGGCGGGCATGCTTTTCACCGGGCTGCCTGGCCTGTCCGGGGTGGGCGCACTGGCACAGGCTGCACCGGCGACGCCGGCCGCGGCGGCTGCAGGGCCGGCCGACACCATCTTCCTTGCCCGGCGCTTCCACACGATGTCGGCACGCCGCCAGCAGGCGCAGGCTTTGGCGGTGCGCGGCGGTCGCATTGCTGCCGTCGGAAGCCGGACCGAGGTCATGGGTCTGAAGGGCAGTGGCACGCAGGTCATCGATCTCGGTGACCTCACCGTGCTCCCGGGCTTCGTTGACCCGCACATGCACTCCAACTTCTGCGGGCTGCGTCCGTGGCTGGACGTGGGGCCTTTCACGACGCGCGACATGGAGGAAGCCCGCCGCAAGATTGCGCAGGCTGCAGGCGCGGCCCGCGCTGGGGAATGGGTGTCGGCCAAGATGCTCGACCCGTCGCTGATGCCCGGCAAGCCGTTGACGCGGCGCGACCTGGACGCGATCGCGCCGCAGGTGCCGGTGTTCGTGCTCGAATCCAACGGCCACGTCGCCTACGTCAACTCCAAGGCCATCGAGCTGGCCAAGGTGACCAAGGACACCCCAGACCCGCCGCAAGCCCGCTTCGGCCGCGACGCCGACGGCGAGCTCAACGGCCGGCTCGACGAGCCGCCCGCCTTCAACCCCTTCGTGTCGGCTCTGCCCAAGCCCAGCCCTTCGGAATTCGTCGGCTTCCTGCGTGCCGACCTCGACGACGCAGTGGCCCGCGGCTGCACGGCGCTGCACGACTGCGGCATCGGCGGCTTGTATGCCGAGGGCGACATCGCGCTCATCGAGGCGGCGATGAAGACCGATCCTGGCGTGCGGTACGCCGGGATGCTGGTTTCCACGCACATGAAGAAGTGGCGTGAGATGGGTCTGCGGCCCGGCGAGCTTTCCCCCCGCTTCACGCTCAATGGCATCAAGGCCTGGTCCGACGGCTCCAACCAGGGCGGCACGGGTTACCAGCGCCAGCCTTACCTCGGTGGCAGCAACCGGGGTGCGCTGAACTACAAGCCCGAGGAGATCGAGCAGGTCGTGCGCGAGGCACACGGCGAGGGCTGGCAGCTCGGCATCCACGCCAACGGCGACGCGGCCATCGACGTCACGCTCGACGCCTTCGAACGCGGCACACGCGGCGCGGGCGGCCACAAGCTGCGCCACCGCATCGAACACTGCAGCATCCTGCACGACGAGCAGATCGCCCGCATGAAGAAGCTGGGGATCTCGCCCTCGTTCCTGATCGGACACGTCCACTTCTGGGGCCGTGCCTTCCGCGACCGGCTGCTCGGGCCGGCCAGGGCCAACCGGCTCGACCCCTGCCATTCGGCGCTCAAGGGCGGGCTGCGCATCTCGCTGCACTCCGACTACAACGTGACGCCCATCGACCCGCTGCGCTGCGTGCAGAACGCCGTGCTGCGCGACATGCGCGAGGGCGGCGGCGTGCTCAATCCGACAGAGCGCATCACGCCGATGCAGGCCCTGCGCGCGGTGACGATCGACGCCGCCTGGCAGTGCCATCTCGACCACCTGTGTGGCAGCCTGGAGCCCGGCAAGGCTGCCGACCTCGTGGTGCTCGAGAAAGACCCCCTGACCGTGGCCCCCGACGCCATCCAGTCGATCAAGATCCACTCCACCTGGCTGGATGGGCGCCAGCGCCATGCCGGATGAGGTGTCGGGCGGGGCGCTGAACAACGAAGGCAGCACCGGGGCGGTGTCCGAAGGCGTGTCCGCCCGCGACGGCAGGCATGCCGTGGGTGCCGCGGCGGCACCGGCGCCTGTGGGGCTGGAAGACGCGGTCCGCGTGCTGCGGGATGGCCTGCTGGCCGTGCGCCCCGACCCTGCGCTGACGCCCCTGGAGCAGGGCGCGCACGCCAGTCGGCAGCTGCTGGCGCTGTGCCAAGACGCCGCGCACCTGGACCGCCTGCGCTTGGCGGTGCGCACCCTGCTGGCCATCCCGTCGCAGCAGGCCTTCTTTGCCGAAACGGGCATGCACAGCGCCAAAGGCTTCACTCTGGAACTGGCCGGACGCATCGGGCAGCGGCTGCTGCCCGTGCCGGCGCCGGGGGGGTCGTTGTACGAACTGGTGCAGCGCGTGGTGGCCGCCGACGACCACCGCTGGATTCCGCTCGTCTCGCCGACGGCCTGGGCCCGGGTGCTGGAAGCGGTGTCGCCTGCGGTGGACATTGACGCACGTGCCGTGACGCAGCGCAGCCTTGGCGAGGCAGCGCGCATGCTGTCGTACCGGCTTGCCGGCTGCGCGCTGGACCGCGAACTGCTGCGCGCCGATGCCGCACTCGAAGAGCACGAGTCTCCGTTCCTGGCCCTGAATGCCCTGCTCGTGCCCTGGCTCGACCGGTTGCGCACCACCGGTGTGGGGCTCTCCATTGAGGAGGGCCGCAGCGCCGATGTGCTGCTTGCGCAATGCGAGGCCGCCCTGGCGCGCGTGCACCGGCGTGTGCCCGACATTGGCGTGTCCATTCGCCTGACCTACCTCCTAGCGCGCATGAGCCAGCTCGTGTCGCGGCTGCGAGTGGTACTGGGCACGATCGCGCAGCAGCCATCGCCGGCTGCGGTGGTCGCCTTGCTGGGCGAGACGATCCACGGGGCGCACCAGCGCGACCAGGTCGGCCCCTACATCGGCGAGACCGTGGGCCTGCTCGCGCGCAACATCACCGACCATGCGGCACGTCATGGCGAACACTACATCGCGCAGGATCGCGCGGGCTGGTTGCACATGGCGCGCGCGGCCGCCGGCGGCGGCGTCGTGATCGCCTTCATGGCGCTGGCCAAGGTGCAGCTGGCGCTGCTGCATCTGCCGCCGCTGACGGCGGGCATCGTCTACGGGCTCAACTACGGATTGGGTTTCGTCCTCATCCACATGCTCGGCTTCGTCGTGGCCACCAAGCAGCCCGCCATGACGGCTGCAACGATCGCCAGCACGCTGCAAGATGCGGCGGCCGATCGGCTGGACCGGCTGGCCGATCTCGCGCAGAACATGGTGCGCACCCAGTTCGTCGCCGTGCTCGGCAACGTGGGGCTCGCCTTCCCGCTGGCCTGCCTGATTGCGTTCGTGTGGGTGGCGCTGTTCGGCACCACAGTTGCCCCGCCCGAAAAGCTCAACGCGATGCTTGCCGATGTGCATCCGTTGACGAGCGGGGCGCTCTTCTTTGCGGCCGTGGCCGGTATGGGGCTGTTTCTGTCCGGACTCGTCTCGGGCTACTTCGACAACCAGGCCCGCTACCACGCACTGGGCGACCGCGTGGCGCGGTCGCCCCGCTTCGCCCGGCTGGGCGCGGAACGCGCCTGCCAGCTTGGAAGCTATCTGGATGCCCATTTCGGCGCCATCCTGGGCAACCTGTTCTTCGGCATGTACCTGGGCCTGGTCGGCACCATGGGAGTGCTGACCGGCCTGCCCATCGACATCCGCCATGTCGCCTTCTCCAGCGCCAACGTTGGCACGGCCCTGGTCAGCCTGGGCTGGAACGAGGTGCGCACCGTGTTGCCGTGGGCCATGGCTGGCGTGGTCGGCATTGCTGCGGTCAACCTGCTGGTCAGCTTCACGCTGGCCCTGTACGTGGCGGTCAAGTCCCGTCAGTTGGGCTTTGCCCAGCTGTGGCAGTTGGGCGGCATGCTGGCCTTGCGCTTCGCGCGCAAGCCCTTGTCGTTCTTTCGCTCGCCGTAGAGAAGGGCTGCACAACGCGCAGCAAGGTTTTCCCCCACATCTTCGCGAAGGTCGTTCCTCAAGGCGTAGCCAGCTTGAACTGTTGGCTGCATGGCCAAGCAAGCCCGCAGGCTGATTGGTCGATCCAATTTGAGGCCGCGGCGCAGATTGAAACGAGGGACTGCTGTGGGCCGCCGAATCCTGAGCGGTGAGGGTCGCTGAAGGGTCGAAAGACTCCATCAAGACACACCGCGTGCCGCCAGCGAATCCTGATTCGTGCCGCGATGGCTGGGCATGGCCACAGTGCGAAGGGCAAGTCCCTTCAAGCGCAGTCGCGGCGTTCGTTGCACGCTGGCTCAGTGCCGGAAGTGCCGCACGCCGGTGAGCACCATCGCGATGCCGCGTTCGTTTGCCGCGACGACGACCTCGTCGTCGCGCACGCTGCCGCCGGGCTGGATGACGCAGCTTGCACCGGCGTCGATCAACACGTCCAGCCCGTCGCGGAACGGGAAGAACGCATCGCTCGCTGCTGCCGATCCCTGAAGGCTCAGGCCGGCATTCGCGGCCTTGATGCCGGCGATTCGGGCACTGTCGATGCGGCTCATCTGGCCCGCGCCGACGCCCAGCGTCATGCCACCAGCGCAGAACACGATGGCGTTGCTCTTCACGTACTGCGCCACGGTCCAGGCGAACATCAGGTCGTCAAGCTGTTCGGGCGTCGGCGCGATCTTC
>Ga0209985_10000445_pt1 | contig 45480 bp, 47 predicted proteins | sample NOAtaG_FD_187305 | JGI IMG/M metagenome (GOLD analysis project Ga0209985, IMG submission 187305) | Freshwater lake microbial communities from Lake Erie, under a cyanobacterial bloom - NOAA_Erie_Diel6S_1000h metaG (SPAdes) (version 2) | ecosystem: Environmental > Aquatic > Freshwater > Lake ...
CGCCGTACCTGACCGAAGGCTCCTCGGGGCTGACGTTCGTGGTGGACCGCTTCAAGGGCTGGCCGCACTCGGGCCACGTCACCCTGCAGCGCGGCGAGCGGTCGCGCCTGGCCGACCATGCGGCGGAAGTGCTTTGACGAACTGCCGGTGCAGTGCGTCGGCTGCACTGCCGAGCCACACCGGCGGTGATCGATCGGCCAGACAAAGCTCGCGGCGAGAGGGCGAACGCCCTGCGCCCTGCGCCCTGCGCCCAGGGGGGGCGGGCGCCAGTAGCGCCTGCGCCCCCTTTTCGTCGCCCGCTACAAAACGATCGCGACGACGAACACGCCGATCATCGTGAAGACGATCGCCAGCTTGAGCACAGTGCCCACCAGCAGTCCGACCCAGGTTGCCAGGCCGATACGTCCGGCCTTCAGCGCATCGCGCTGGGCCAGATACTCGCCGATGGCCGCCCCGACCAGGGGCATGAACAGCAGGCCGATGAAGCCGGTAAAGATGCCCAGGACGGTGCCAAGGGCCGCGCCTGCCAGGCCTAGCTTGCTGGCGCCCGCCTTCTTGGCGGCAGCGGCCGAAGCGACGTAATCGATCACGAAGGCCACCAGCGCCAGGGCGCCGAGCACAGCGACCGTCAGCCCGCTGATGCGCGTGAAGCCCTCAGCATAGGCGGCCAATACGATGCCGCCGTAAACGAGCATCACCCCGGGCAAGGCCGGCAGCACGGTGCCGACGACGCCCACGATCATCATCAGCACCGCCAGGATCCAGAGCGCCGTCACCATCGCGCGGGAGCCCCGTCTAGGCGTGGCGCAGGACGATGGCCTCGACGTCCTTCGCCACCTCTTTGCACTTGTCGGTCAGCGACTCCAGCACCTCGTAAACAGCCTTCAGCTTGACGAGCTGGTGGGCGTCGGGCTCCTCGCGGAACAGGCGCGACATCGCTGCCCGCATCAGATGGTCGGCCTGGGACTCCAGCTCGTCGACCTCGGCACACAGCGCGAGGATGGTGCGCGGCTGCTGCAACTGCGCCAGCTGGCCGATGGCCGACTGCAGCTTCAGCGCACTATCGACCGCCAGTTCGGCCAGACGTACCGCCTCCGGCGTGACGCGCGTGACGTGGTACAGATGCAGCGACTGGGCGGCGTCCTCGCACACGTCGAGCACGTCGTCCAGGTGATTGGCGAGCGCGTAGACCTGCACGCGCCCGAAGGGCGGAAACAGCGAGCGCCGCAGCGCCCCGCGCACCTCGTCCATCACGGTGTCGGCGCGCTTTTCCAGCGCCTCGATCTCGCGCACTCGTCCTTCGGGATCGCGTACATCGCGCAGCAAGGAAGTCAGCGCGCGCAGCGCATCGGCCGCCAGCGCGGCATGCGCATCGAACAGCGGGAAGAAGCGCCGATCCACCGGCCGCAGCCGCCGCAGCAGCAGCCGCGACACGCTGGTGCGCTCGCGTTGCTCAGCAGCCAGGGGCAAGAACGGGGTCGTCATCGGTTCAGTACGACGGCGCTGCAATCGCGCCGGCGGCCAGGTTGTCGAAGCGCGTGTTGGCGCCCGCAAAGCGCAGATTGATGCGCCCGGTAGGGCCGTTGCGCTGCTTGAGCACCAGCACCTCGGCGACCCCCTTTTCGGTGCTGTCCGGGTTGTAGAACTCCTCCCGGTACAGCGCGAAGATGACGTCGGCGTCCTGTTCGATGGCGCCGGATTCGCGCAGATCGCTCATCACCGGCCGCTTGTCCGTGCGCTGCTCGACCGTACGGTTCAACTGCGACAGCGCGACCACCGGTACCTGCAGCTCCTTTGCCAGCGCCTTGAGCGAGCGGCTGATCTCGGAGATCTCGGTAGCGCGGTTCTCCCCCTGCGTGGCGCTGGACATCAGCTGCAGGTAGTCGACCACGATGAGGCCAAGACGCCCGCACATCCGGGCCAGCCGCCGGGCGCGCGCGCGCAGTTCCAGCGAGTTCAGCGCCGGAGTCTCGTCGATGTACATGGGTGCGGCCTGGATCTTCTCCATCGCCACGCTGAGCCGGGGCCAGTCGTCGTGCTCGAGTCGGCCGGTACGCAGCCGTTGCTGGTCGATGCGCCCGATCGAGCTCAGCATGCGCAAGGCCAGCTGCGGCGCTCCCATTTCCATCGAGAATACGGCCACCGGCAGGCCCTGCTCCACCGCCACGTACTCGCCGATGTTGACCGCAAAGGCAGTCTTGCCCATCGACGGGCGTCCGGCCACGATGATGAGGTCGCCCGGCTGCAGCCCGGAGGTGTAGCGGTCGACGTCGACGAAGCCGGTCGGCACGCCGGTCACGTCGGATGGACTGCCCCGCTCGAACAGTTCCGTGATGCGCTCGACCACCTGCGTGAGCAGCGGCTGCATTTCGACGAAACCCTGGCGGCCGCGGGCGCCGTGCTCGGCGATGTTGAAGACCTTGGACTCGGCCTCGTCGAGGATCTGCTTGGTGTCCTTGCCCTGCGGGTTCAGTGCGGTGGTGGCGATCTCGTCGCCCACCGAGACCAGCCGCCGCAGCACCGAGCGGTCGCGCACGATCTCGGCATAGCGGCGGATGTTGGCGGCCGAGGGCGTGTTCTGCGACAAGGCGTTCAGATACGCCAGGCCGCCCACCTCGTCGGCCTTGCCGGCATTCTTCAGCGACTCGAACACCGTGACGGCGTCGGCCGGCCGATTGGCATCGACCAGCCGGGCCACGTGCTGGAAGATGAGCCGGTGCTCGTGCCGGTAGAAGTCGTCGGCCGAGACCATGTCGGCGATCTTCTCCCACGCGGTGTTGTCGAGCAGGAGCCCGCCCAGGACCGACTGTTCGGCCTCAACGGAATGCGGGGAGCGGCGGACGCTCAGGAGTTCCGGGTCCGCGACGGGGGAATTCATCGACCCTCCAGTAGGGGCGACGAGTCTACAAGCAGGCCGGCGGCCGGCGCGGCGTCGCCGCGACGGCCTGCCGCGTCAAGCACTTACGAGGCGGCCGCGGGCCTACGCAGCCTCGCCGCTGACTTGAACGGCGATTTCCACCACGACATCGGTGTGCAGGGCCACCGAGACGTGGTGTTCCCCTACCGTCTTCAGCGAGCCATTGGGCATGCGGATCTGGGCCTTTTCGACCTTGAGATTCTGCCGGCCGAGCGCCTCGGCGATGTCGAAATTGGTGACCGAGCCGAACAGCCGGCCATCCACACCGGCCTTGGCGCCGACGTTCAGGGTGAGGCCGCTCATCTTCTCGCCCAGGGCCTGCGCGGCGGCGAGCTTCTCCGCCTGCGCCCTTTCAAGGTCAGCGCGGCGCGCCTCGAACTCCTTGATCGCAGCCTCGGTGGCACGACGGGCCTTGCCCTGCGGGATCAGGAAGTTGCGCGCGTAGCCCTGCCTGACCTTGACGACGTCGCCCAGGCCACCCAGGTTGATGACTTTCTCGAGCAGGATGACTTGCATGATCTTCGCTCCCACTCAGTGGTTGTCGCTGTACGGCAGCAGGGCCAGGAAGCGCGCCCGCTTGATTGCCGAATCCAGTTGGCGCTGATAGTGCGCCTTGGTGCCCGTGAGGCGGGCCGGCATGATCTTGCCGTTATCGGTGATGAAGTCGCGCAGCGTCTCAACGTCCTTGTAGTCGATCTGCTCCACACCCTCGGCCGTGAAGCGGCAGAACTTCTTGCGCTTGAACAGCGCATTTTGCTTGTCGCCGCGGCGACCGCCCTTACCCTTACCCTTGCCCTTGCCTTTGGCGCCAAATCGTCCAGTTGCCATTTCAGACTCCAGAAACTCGTGTGTATCCCGTGATGTGAACCCTAAGCCGTTGACTGCGGCGGCTGGTGGTGGCGATGAACCCGTCGACGTCGATGATGCCGCCCAGGGGCTCCGCTGCCAGCTGCTCGGCCAAGCTGCCCACAGCCACCGCGGCTACCTCGAACTCGACCTGCCTTTCGAGGCCCGCCTCGATCGCCGCCCCGCCGTGCTTCAGACGCGCCTCGCAGACCGGGATCCCGGCCGGCGTGTAGCGCAGCGCAGCCAGAACAACGATGCCGGCCCGCAGCCGAAGTCGGTTCAACCGCCGCGCCCGGCCCTAGGGTGCCGCCGCTGGGGCCGGCTCGGCTGCGGCTTTCTTGGCTTCTTCGCGCTCGACGACCTTCATCATCGGGCTGGGCGCCGTCTCGGCCTTCTTCATGCCGACAGTCAGGTGGCGCAGAACGGCATCGTTGTAGCGGAAGGCGTGCTCGAGTTCGTCCAAGACCGGCTTGCCGCACTCGATGTTCATGAGTACGTAGTGGGCCTTGACCAGCTTGTCGATCGGATAAGCCAGCTGGCGACGGCCCCAGTCCTCGATCCGGTGAACCTTGCCGGCACCGGCCGAGATGGTCGCCTTGTAGCGATCGATCATCGCCGGCACCTGCTCGCTCTGGTCCGGGTGGACGATGAAGCAGATTTCGTAATGACGCATGCACGCTCCTTGTGGGTGTCCTTGGAAGGATTGAAGCCGCCCCGCGTGCGACGGGTGCGGCAAGGGGTTTTTCAGAGAAGCCGAAGATTCTAGCGCGGCGGCACCAGCCCGGCAAAGCCTTGGGCAAGCCAAAGGCGCCCGTCAAGATTCCGAATCCTCCAGCAGCAGCGGCAGGGCCGCAGCAGCGCCCGCCCGGATCACCACGGCGGCCAGGTGGTCGAGCTCGCTCGGCTGCGGATTGACGACGATCAAGGCGCTCCCCGCACGTTGCGCCGCGCCCGGCAGCGCCGCGGCCGGCTGCACCAGACCCGAGGTTCCGATCACCAGCATCGCGTCGGACCTCACTGCCGCGGCTTGCGCCCGTTGGAGCGTGGCCGGCTCGAGCGCCTCGCCAAACCACACGACCGAGGGGCGCAGGTGCCCCCCGCAGCGAGGACAGCCCGGGGGCTCGCCCGCCGGCAGGTCGGCCGGCCGGGCAATCGCCACGCCGCAGCCGGCGCTGCAGTGGCTGCGCATCAGGTGGCCATGCAACTCGAGCACACCCCTGCTGCCGGCTGCCGCGTGCAGGCCGTCCACGTTCTGCGTGATCAGCGTTAAGTCGCCGAAGCGCCCGCGCTCCTGCGCTGCGGCCAGCGCGCGGTGTCCGGCGTGCGGCTGCGCCTGCGCCACCCGCTCACGCCGCCATGCGTACCAGCGCCAGACCAGCGCCGGATCCGCCGCAAAGCCCTCCGCTGAGGCCAGCGTGTGGGGGTCGAAGCGGGCCCACAAACCCGTTTGCGCATCGCGAAAAGTTGGCACCCCGCTCTCGGCCGACATGCCAGCCCCGGTCAGCACCGCCACGCGGTGCGCCCGTGCCAGGGCGGCACGCGCGGCGGCGATCGGCGCAAGGTTGCCCGGCGGCGTCACGCCGCAAGCGCTGCGAGGCGGCGGTGCATCAGGGCAAACCACAGAGGCGGCACCAGCGCCACCACCACCATGGCCGGATACCCGGCAGGCAACTGCGGCGCGGCCGGCATGGAGCGCAGCGCCTCGTAGGGGCGCGCCACGTGCGCATGGTGATCCGAGTGCAGCTGGAGATTGAACAGCAGCCAGTTACTGACCGGAAAGTCGGCGTTCCAGGAGTGCTCCGGCCGCACCGGCTCGTAGCGCGCGCCGACGCGGCGCCGCTGCAGACCGTAGTGTTCGATGTAGTTGACGACTTCGAGCAAGGCCACCGCGACCACCGACTGCCCAACCCACAGCAGCAGCGCGGCGGCACCGCCGACCTGCCAGGCCGCCAGCGCGATGCCCAGCGACAGGGCGCTGCCGCCGAGCACCCAGTTGGACGGATGCCAGACGCTCATGCCGCGCGCACCCAGGCGCAGCGCCTCCAGGCGCCAGGCGTGGCGCAGGCTGCCCCAGGCCGACCGCAGGATAAACCGGTAAGCATGCATGCCGCGCGGCGCCGTGGCAGGATCCTCGGGCGTAGCCACGCGCGCGTGGTGGCCGCGGTTGTGCTCGACGTAGAAGTGCCCGTAGGCCACGCTGACCAGCAGCAGTCGCGCCAGCGTACGGTCGAGCGCGGCGGGGCGATGTCCCAGCTCGTGGGCGACGGTGATGCCGATGCCGCCGGTGACCGTGCCGAGCGACAGCGCGAACCAGAAGAGCTCCGCCGCGCTCAAGGTCGGCGCCAGCACCACCGCGGCGGCCAGCAGCAGCGCCTGCAAGGGCAGCTGCGCGCGCGGCAGCCAGCGGGCCACGCGCTCGGGGAGCCGTTGCAGACCCACGGGCCGTCCCGAGCGAGCGACCCCCACCACCGCGTCGAGCAGCGGAATCAGGCCGAAGGTCACGACCAGCGGCATCCACGGCAGGCCGACCGCCAACCAGGGGAGAGGCATCAGGGTGAATCCGGCCAGGCCAAGCAGGCAGACGAAAGCGATCCACATGGTCGAATGGTGGGCCCGCAGGGGCGCCATTTCAAGCCTGGCGAACCTGCGCGCCAGCGGAACCGGTTCCACGCGGAGCCGCACGCGCCGCCCGCTGGCGCTGCGTCTCGAACAGGCAGATCCCGGTAGCCACGGAGACGTTCAGGCTCTGCACCTGTCCGCGCATGGGTATGCGGGCGAGGTAGTCGCAACGCTCGCGCGTCAGGCGCCGCAGTCCCTCGCCCTCGGCACCGAGAGCCCAGGCGATTGGGCCGGTCAGGTCGAGCTCGTAGACCATGCGATCGGCCTCGCCAGCCGCGCCGGCGATCCACACGCCGGCTTCGCGCAGTTCGTCCATCGCCCGCGCCAGATTGGTTACGGCGATGAGCGGCACCGTATCGGCGGCGCCGGCCGCTGCCTTGGCCACCACCGGGGACATGGCGGCCGAACGATCGCGCGGCACGATCACAGCCGCCGCGCCGGCCGCATCGGCGGTGCGCAGGCAGGCGCCGAGGTTGCGGGGATCGGTCACGCCATCGAGCAGCAGAAGCAGCGTCGTCGGCTGCACGGCGGCCACCACATCGCCGAGCGTGGCCGCAGTCCGGACAGTGGCGCGGCACAGCGCCACCACGCCCTGGTGCGGCACCTCGCCGGCCAGGCCCCGCAGGCGCCGGGCGTCGGCAGCAACGGCCCTGACGCCGGCCTGCTCGGCCAGCGCGAGCAACTGCTTCATGCGGCCATCATGGCGCTGGGCGTCGACATACAGCGCCTCGACCGAGGCGGCGTCGTGCTTCAGCCGGGCCGCCACGGCATGAAAGCCGGCCAGCATGCGCGCGCCGTCGTGGCTCATGGCGTCAGCATCCTGCCCCGCGGCCCGTGAGGCTTAATGGACGGTCTTCGCGCGGCGCACTCGGGATTTCGCCCTTGGGACGGCCCCGCGGGCTGTCAGGACTACCTGCGCGCTGCGCGCCCAGGGATTCGCCCTTGGGACGGCCCGGCGGGCTGTCAGGACTACCTGCGCGCTGCGCGCCCAGGGATTCGCCCTTGGGACGGCCCGGCGGGCTCATGCCGAACCGCGGCGGCGTGCCCGCCGCGCGCGCGCGCCAGCGAGCGCCTTGCCCCGCGAGGGCTCCGGGGTGCCGCGCTGGTCCGACCGGCGCGCCTGCACCTTGGCCACACGTGCCTTGCGCTCTTCCACACTCTCGCCCTTCTTCCTCGCCTTGCCTGCGGGTAAGGCCGGCTCGGTCAGCAGTGCCTTGCGATCGAGCGCCTTGACGAGCCGGAACTCGATGCGGCGGGCCTCCAGGTCCACGCGCGAGACCTGCACCGTGACGCGGTCGGCCAGCCGGTAGCGCAGGCCCGTGCGCTCGCCGCGCAGCTCGTGCAGCGGTTCGTTGTAGGTGAAGTACTCCGAGCCCAGCTCGGAAACGTGCACCAGGCCCTCCACGAAGAGGTCGTCGAGCACGACGAAGATGCCAAAGGGCACCACGCTGGCAATCGTGCCGCTGAAGCTCTCGCCGACGCGCTCGCGCATGTAGTAGCTCTTCAGCCAGGCCTCGACGTCGCGCGAGGCGTCGTCGGCGCGCCGCTCGTTGGCGCTGCAGATCAGGCCAAGCTTCTCCCAGGTGGCCAGCGCCGTGCCCTCCTTGGCGGGCTTGTGGCGCGGCTCCTGGCGCCCCCGGTTGCTCTTGAGCGGGACCGCCTGCTCCACGGCCACCTGCGGCACGTAGCTGCCGCGCGCCAGCACCGCCTTGATCGAACGGTGTACCAGCAGGTCCGGGTAGCGGCGGATCGGCGAGGTGAAGTGGGCGTAGGCGCCGTAGGCCAGTCCAAAGTGACCGGCATTGTGCGGGCTGTAGATCGCCTGCTGCATCGAGCGCAGCATGACGGTCTGCAGCAGCTGCTGGTCGGGCCGGCCGGCGATCTTGCGGATCAGCGCGGCATAGTCGGCCGGGCTGGGCTCGTCGCCGCCGTCCAGGTGCAGGCCGAGCGTCTTGAGCAGCGCCTGCAGGTTGGCCAGCCGCTCCGGAGAGGGGCCCTCGTGGATGCGATACAGCGATGCGTGCTTGTGCCGCTGCAGCAGGTCGGCCGCGCAGACGTTGGCCGCCAGCATGCACTCCTCGATCAGCTTGTGGGCATCGTTGCGCGTGCGCGGCACGATCTTCTCGATGCGGCCGTTGGGATCGCACACGATGTAGGTCTCGGTCGTCTCCAGTTCGAGCGCGCCGCGGCTGCCGCGTGCCTTGGCCAGGACCTGATACAGGTCGTACAGGTGATTCAGGTGGGGCGCCAGGTGGGCCAGGCGCTGCGCGCCCTTGCTGCCAGGCACCGAGAGCGCCTCCCAGACCTCGGTGTAGGTGAGGCGCGCATGCGAATGCATCACCGCCGGGTAGAACTGGTAAGCCGTGACCTGCCCCTTGGCGTCGATCACCATGTCGGCCACCATCACCAGGCGGTCGACGTCCGGGTTCAGCGAGCACAGGCCGTTGCTGAGCTTCTCCGGCAGCATCGGGATCACGCGCCGCGGGAAGTACACCGAGGTCGAGCGGCGCTGCGCCTCAGCGTCGATGACGCTGCCCGGCTGGACGTAGTGGCTGACATCGGCGATGGCCACCAGCAGGCGCCACTTGCGCCGCCGCGCGTCCATCGGCTCGGCGTACACAGCATCGTCGAAGTCGCGGGCGTCCTCGCCATCGATGGTGACCAGCGGCACGTCGCGCAGGTCGACCCGGTGGGCCAGATCGGCATCGCGCACCGCCTCGGGCAGGCGGCGCGCCGCCTCGATGGTCGCCTCGTCGAACTCGTGCGGCACGGCGAACTTGCGCACCGCGATCTCGATCTCCATGCCGGGGTCGTCGACTGCGCCCAGCACTTCGGTCACGCGGCCCACCGGCTGCACGTGGCGCTGCGGCTGCTGGACGATCTGCACCACGACCACCTGGCCATGCTCGGCACCGGCCGACGCACCGGGCGGCACCAGGATGTCGTGCTGAATGCGCTGGTCCTCGGGCACCACGATCATGGCGCCGCGCTCGTTGAGAAAGCGGCCCACCAGGGTGTTGGTCCGGTGCTCGATGACCTCGACGATCTCGCCCTCCTGGCGGCCGCGGCGATCGAGCCCCGCCGGGCGCGCGAGCACCCGGTCGCCGTGCAGCACCTTCGACATCTCGTGCTCGGGCAGCATGAGGTCCGGGCCGCCGTCGTCGCGCAGCAGGAAGCCGAAGCCGTCGCGGTGACCCTGCACCTGCCCGGACAGCAGGTTGGCGCGGGCGGCCACCAGCAGCAGCCCGGCGCGGTTTCGCACCACGCGACCGGCGCGTTCGAGCTCGGTGAGTTCGGCGTCGAAGGCAGTCTGCTGCGCCGGCGCGAGGTCGAGCCGCCCGGCCAGTTCATCGGGCGTCAGCGGCGAGCGTGCGGCGGTCAGAGCCGCCAGCAGCGACTCGCCCGGCAGTTCAGTCTTCTTGTTCGGCAAATCGGCTTCCCTCTGTTCCTTCTGTCGAATGCGTCGACCCGCCGAGTCTCCCGCGCCCTCTCATTTGACAGGCAAAGGCCGGCAATTACAATTCGCGCCCTCGCAGTTCGAAAGCCGAGAGGCTCCGGACTGCTCGTCCACCGGGCCCAGGTGGCGGAATTGGTAGACGCACTAGTTTCAGGTACTAGCGCCGCAAGGTGTGGAGGTTCGAGTCCTCTCCTGGGCACCATCGTTGTCTTGCGAAAGAGCCGGCCCGCGCCGGCTCTTTTGCTTCCTACCCCACCTTGCTGCGCAGACGCGGCGCCAACTGGTTGGGCCGCAGCGTGTCGTATTCCTCGAACGGCTGATGGATCCAGGGGCTTGTCTCGAGATACTGCACGAAAAAATCCGGCTTGAACTTCGACACCGCTTTCCACCACAGCACGGCGGTGCGCACCTCCGTGATCCCCGGGTAGCGCGACCGCAGGTGGTCGATCACCTTGTGCAGCGTGGCGCCCGAATCCACGAGGTCGTCGACCAGCAGCAGCCGGCCTCGCATCTCGCCGCCGGTCTTGGTGATGAACTGGGCGATGTCGAGCTCTCCCTGCTCCGTGCCCGCCGCCTCCCGATAGGAGCTGGCAGCCAGGATGGCCAGCGGCATGTCGTACACCCGCGAGATCACGTCACCCACGCGCAAGCCGCCGCGCGCCAGGCAAAGAAGACAGTCGAACTTGTAGCCCGACTCGTACACCTGCATCGTGAGCGTCTCGATCAGGCGGTGATACTCGTCCCAGCTCACCCACAGGTCTTTCATCGGCCGCTTTCTGGTCGTGGTCGGTTCAGGATTGGAAAGGGTGGCGCAGCAGGATCGTCTGATCGCGCTCGGGTCCTGTGGAGACCATGTCGATCGGCACCCCGGTCACCTGCGCGAGCCGGTCCAGATAGCGGCGCGCGGACGCCGGCAGCTCGTTCCATTCGCGCACGCCGTAGGTCGACTCGCTCCAGCCGGCGAACTCCTCGTAAACCGGCTGGCACTGCGCAACCTCCTCGGCGCCAAAGGGCAGGATATCGGCGGTCGAGCCACGATAGCGATAGCCGGTACACAGCTTCACGACCGGCATGCCGTCGAGTACATCGAGCTTGGTGATGCACAGCCCCGTGGTGCCGTTCACCTGCACCGAGCGGCGCAGCGCCGCGGCATCGAACCAGCCGCAGCGGCGCGGCCGACCGGTCACGGAACCGAACTCCTTGCCCTTGATACGCAAGTGCTCGCCGTCGGCGTCGAGCAGCTCGGTGGGAAACGGCCCAGAACCGACGCGCGTCGAGTACGCCTTGGTGATGCCCAAGACGTAGTGGAGCTTCTGCGGCGCGACGCCCGCACCGGCCGCGGCAGCGCCAGCGACCGTGTTGCTCGATGTGACGAAAGGATACGTGCCGTGGTCGACATCGAGCAGCGTGCCTTGCGCGCCTTCAAAGAGGAAGCTCTTGCCGGCGGCCATCTCGGAATTGAGCCGATGCGAGACGTCGGCGATCATCGGCTTCAGGCGATCGGCCACGCGCAGAGTTCCGTCGATCACCTGCGCCGCATCCACGGCCTCGGCACCGAGGTACCGGGTCAGCACGAAGTTGTGATAGTCCAGCACCTCGCGCACCATTTCCGCAAAGCGCGGCGCGTCGAACAGATCCTGCGTGCGAATGGCGCGGCGCGCGACTTTGTCCTCGTAGGCGGGGCCCACGCCACGGCCGGTGGTGCCGATCTTGGCGTCGCCTCGCTTGGCCTCGCGCGCCTTGTCGAGCGCAACGTGGTAGTCGAGGATCAACGGGCAGTTGCCGCTGACGACGATGCGACCTGCCGTGGCCAGCCCGGCTGCCTCGAGCTCGTCGATCTCGGCAAACAGCGCCTGCGGCGACAGCACGACGCCGTTGCCGATGTAGCACTGCACCGCCGGTCGCAGGATGCCCGAGGGGATCAGGCGCAGGATCGTCTTGCGGCCATTGACGACGAGCGAATGCCCCGCGTTATGGCCTCCCTGAAAGCGCACCACGCCGTCGACGTTTTCGGTGAGCCAGTCGACCATCTTGCCCTTGCCCTCGTCGCCCCACTGCGTGCCGACGACGACCACATTCTTTGCCATGGCTTCTTTCTGCGCGACTAGCGGCCGCGCGACTGGACGCACCAGCGTCCATTGACAAGCTTCAGTTCGCGCGCGAACTCGAAGGTCTCGGGTACGTCGCTCGCGTCGAGTTGCTGAACCACCACTTCGCCGGCCGCCCGCAGCTCGGCCACCTTGGCCCGCAGCGCGGCATCCTGGCCGGCCGGCGCCAGGACCGCTGCCGCATCGGTCGCAACGTCGACCCGTGCCAGCTCACGCAGGTCGATCGAAAAGCCGGTGGCCGCGCGCGCGCGGCCGAAGGCACGGCCGATGTCGTCGTAGCGACCACCGCGCAGGACGGCACCCTGCAAACCCGCCGTCCGGCTGTAGGCCGCGAAGTTGACGCCCGTGTAGTAACGGTAACCGTGCAGGTCCGACAGGTCGATGCTCACGGCATCGGCAACCACAGCCGCGGTCAGCTCCGCGAGATCGTCGAGGGCGCGCGCGATGGCCGGCATGGCGGGCAGTTGCTCGCGCGCCTGCGCCAGCACCGCTGCCGGCGCGCCGTGCAGCGTGACCAGCACGTCCAGCGCCCGGGCGGTGGCCGGAGCAAGCTGCGCTGCCAGCACCCGAAGCGCGGCACGGTCCTTGGCGCCGAGCGCCGCGAGCAGATCGTCGGCAAGCGGCTGCGCCGCCGGGTCGGCCGCCAGCAGCGCCCTCACCACGCCCGTGTGGCCAAAGTCCATACGAATGTCCGTCAGCCCGGCCAGCCGCAACGATTCCAGCGCTAGGCGCTGCACCTCCAGGTCGGCCGCCAGCGAGGCATGGCCATAAAGCTCGGCGCCCACCTGAACCGGCTGGCGCGTGGCCAGCGGGTGCGCGGGCCGGGTGTGCAGCACCGAGCCGGCGTAGCACAGGCGCACGACGCCGCGCCGATTGAGGATATGGGCATCTATGCGAGCCGTCTGCGGCGTGATGTCGGCGCGCAGTCCGAGCTGCCGCCCGGACAACTGGTCCACCAGCTTGAACGTGCGCAGGTCGAGGTCGCGCCCGGTGCCCGTGAGCAGCGAGTCGAGGTACTCGATCAGCGGCGGAATCACCAGCTCATAGCCGTGGACGCGATACAGGTCCAGCAGGCGGCGCCGCAGCGACTCGATGTGCTGCGCCTCCGCCGGCAGGGTGTCCGAGATTCCTTCAGGCAACAGCCAGCGGGCCATGAACGGGAGGCAGGAAAATCACGGGCGAAGGGACGCGGGCACGCAGCGCGGAGTATGCGCCTGGAGCGGAGGCAGCGACGCTCAGCTGACGAGAGCGAACAACAGAAGCCCGGCGCCGACCGAGGCCAGGCCGATGAAGCGGATCTGGCCGTCGGACAGTGCGAGCAGGTGGCGGAAAACCTCGCGCCAGCGTTGCGGGAAGGCAAACGGCATGAGGCCTTCGAACACCAGCATCAGCGCTATCGCAAGCCCGACCGTCTGCCAGTCCACGGCGCCGGTTGTCCGGCTAGCGGGCCGGGCGGCCGCTCGGCGAGGGCGACTTCAGGTACTTGAAGAAGTCGGAGGACGGGTCCACCACCAGCAGGTCCGAGCGGTTGCGGAAGCTGGCGCGGTACGCCTCCAGACTGCGGTAGAAATTGAAGAACTCCGGGTTCTGCCCGAACGACTGCGCGTAGATGGCCGAAGCCTTGGCATCGCCCGCACCCTTGACCTCCTGCGCCTGGCGATAGGCCTCGGCGAGCAGCACCTCACGCTGGCGGTCGGCATCGGCGCGGATCTTCTCGCCCTCGGCCGAACCGATCGAACGCTGCTCGTTGGCAACCCGCTTGCGCTCGGCCTCCATCCGACGGAACACCGAGTCAGAGATCTCGGGCACGAAGTCCACGCGCTTCAGGCGCACGTCGACGATTTCGACACCGACCTCCTTGACGCGCTCCTGCACCGCGACCCGGATCTCTTCCATGGCCTTGTCGCGTTCGCGGCTGGTGACCTCGTTGACGGTACGCTTGTTGACCGCCTGGTTCATGGCATCGCGCACCAGCGTGTTGATGCGCTCCTGCGCTGCACGCTCGCTGCCCTGGAAGCTCACCCAGTAGCGGCGCGGTTCATTGATGCGCCACTTGACGAACGAGTCGACCAGCAGGTTCTTCTTCTCCGAGGTCTGCACGCGGTCGGGTTGCGGCGTGTCGATCGTGAGAATGCGCTTGTCGAGGTAGACGACATTGTTGATCAGCGGCAGCTTGAAGTGCAGCCCGGGCTCGCTGATGACTTCCTTGATCTGACCGAGCGCAAACACGATGGCGAACTGGCGCTGGTCGACGATGAAGGCGCAGGCGCGGAACAGCACCGCGGCGGCGACAATGGCGACGAGCGTGGCGACGATCTTGTTCATGGCGTCCTCATCGGCTCAGCGGTTCTCGCGTTCGCGGCTGCGCACGTTGTCGCGCGCCCGCGTGTCGGCCGGCGGCGGCGCCGGCTCCGCCGCGGGCGGCTGCACCGCCCCGGACCGTGCCGCCTGGTTGGTCTCCGCGATGGCCTGCTGCATCAGGCGGTCGAACGGCAGATACAGCAGATTGTTGCCGCTGCGCGAATCGATCATCACCTTGGTGGTGTTGGAGAAGACCTGCTGCATCGTCTCCAGGTACATACGGTCGCGCGTGACCTGCGGCGCACGGTTGTACTCCACCAGGATCTGGCGGAAGCGCGCCGCATCGCCCTGCGCGTTCTCGACGACCCGGGCGCGATAACCCTCGGCCTCCTGCACCAGGCGCGAAGCCATGCCGCGCGCCTTGGGCACGACGTCGTTGGCGTAGGCCTGGCCCTCGTTGATCTGCCGCTCACGGTCCTGGGTGGCGCGCACGGCGTCGTCGAAGGCCGCCTGCACCTGCTCCGGCGGCTGGGCGTTCTGGATCGCCACCGCCGACACCAGGATGCCGGTGCCGTAGCGGTCGAGCATTTCCTGCATGCGCTTGCGCACCTCGTCGGCGATTTCCTGGCGCGATTCATACAAAACCGAGTCCATCGCCTTGCGGCCGACCACCTCGCGCATCGCGCTCTCGGCCGCCTGCACCACAGCCTCGGTGGGACCGCGGCTGTTGAACAAGAAGTCGCGCGCTCCGTCCGGGCCTTCCTTGATGCGGTACTGCACGGTGAAGTGCATGTCGACGATGTTCTCGTCGTCGGTAAGCATCAGCGCCTCCTTGAGGCGGTCGCCGCGGCCACGCGCGCCGACCTCGACGGTGCGCAGCGACAGAACGTCGACGACCTCGTGCGCCTGCACCGGCCAGGGCGCGCGCCAGCGGAAGCCTGGCGGGGTGCTCTCGCTGTACTTGCCGAAGGTGGTAACCACACCGAGCTGGCCTTCCTGCACGATGTAGAAGCCCGAGCCGAGCCAGATCAGCGCTGCGGCCACGACGATGGCAAAGGCGCCGATGCCGGCGCCGCGCGCATCGGGCCGGAAGCCGCCGCCGCCGCCATCGGCACCGCGACCGCCGCCGTCGGCGCCGCGGCCGCCTTTCTTGCCGAACAGGCCGTTGAGGCGGCGATTGAAGTCCCGCCACAACTCGTCCAAATCGGGCGGGCCATCCTGGGAGCCGCCGCGTTCAGGGCGCTGCGGGGGCCGGTTGCGATCGGACTCGTCCTTGCCATCAGAGCCCGAGGAACTGCCACGGCCCCACTGCGGGTCGTTAAGCGACATCTTGTTCGGTCCGGAACGTCGAGAACTTCATGGGTTGAGCGGCCACCGGCACACCCGCCGGTCCGATCAGAGAGCGATCGGCGCGGCAGGCTGATCGAATTGCCGATCGCTTGGAACCTGCTCGCCTGCGTCGGATGCTTGACTGCGCGCCAAGCGAACCTGCTGGGCGATCGCTGTGCGCAGAGCGTCGATTCCCTGACCCGTGGCCGCGCTCATAAACACGCGGGGAATCGTAGCATGCAGCCCCTCTGCAGCAGCCGGCACGGCGTCAAGCAGGTCGGCCTTGTTGAACACCCGCAGTAGCGGCACGCCGCCGGCGCCGATCTCTTGCAAAACGTGTTCGACTTCGTCCATTTGCGCCTCACGCGCCGGACTGGCGGCATCGACGACGTGCAGCAGCAGGTCCGCCTCCACCGTTTCTTCCAGAGTGGACTTGAAGGCCTCGACCAGGGCATGGGGAAGGCCGCGGATAAACCCTACCGTGTCCGACAACACGACCTCGACGTCCGGCGCGACAAAGCAACGACGCGAGGTGGTGTCGAGGGTGGCAAACAACTGATCGGCCGCATAGGTGCCGGCCCGGGTCAGCGCGTTGAACAAGGTCGACTTGCCGGCGTTGGTATAGCCGACCAGCGAGACCGAAAAGACGTCGCGCCGGGCACGCGAACGCCGCTGGGTGCGGCGCTGCCTGCTCAAGGTCTTGAGCCGCTCGCGCAGCAACTTGACCCGCGCGGAGATCATCCGCCGGTCGAGTTCGATCTGCTTTTCGCCCGGGCCGCCGGTCTTGCTCAGACCGCCGCGCTGGCGCTCGAGGTGGGTCCAGCCACGGACCAGCCGGGTCGCCAGGTACTCCAGTTGCGCCAGTTCGACCTGCAACTTGCCCTCCCGGCTCTTGGCCCGGCGGGCAAAGATATCGAGGATCAGGTTAGAGCGGTCGAGCACCGGCACCTTGAGCACCTGCTCGAGGTTGCGCTGCTGCGCCGGGGAAAGGGCCACGTCGAACAACACGACGCCGGCGTCGAGCAGCCTGAGTTGCGCCTCGATCTCCTCGGCCTTGCCGGCGCCTACGAACAGACGCGGATCCGGCCGGTCGCGACGAGCGCCGATGGCCCCACGCACGGTGTAGCCGGCGGACTCGGCCAGTTGCTGCAGTTCATCGAGGGCGTCGCGGCTGGCGCCGGGGACGCAGCGCCCGACCGTGACGCTGACCAGCAGCGCCTGTTCGGTCGACTGGGCGCGCGCCGCCTCAACCTGGAAGACGGTCAGCTGGAAGACTCCGTGTTGAGGTTGACCGGCCGCGCCGGCACGACAGTGGAAATCGCATGCTTGTAGACCATCTGCGTCACCGTGTTGCGCAGCAAGACGACGTACTGGTCGAACGACTCGATCTGGCCCTGCAGCTTGATGCCATTGACCAGGTAGATCGATACCGGCACGTGCTCCTTACGCAGCGCGTTGAGGAACGGGTCTTGTAGAAGTTGCCCTTTATTGCTCATTGTCTACTCCGGAAATGTTCACCGCAGCGCTCAAAGGCGCACTGCGATCGCTGCCGGCCGGCCGCCCGAGGCACGCCAGCGAAACCTTAGATGGGCTAGTCGGAAGAAAATTCAATTTAGCGGAAAAGGTCAGGGCACGCCATCGTGCCCCCGGTCCGTCGGGCGGCTCAGCGTGCCCGCCGGCGATCGTCGGCGTAGGGATTCGTACTGGTACGGAACTCGATGCGCAACGGCGTTCCGGCCAGGTCGAACAGCTCGCGAAACCAGCCTTCGAGGTAGCGGCGATAGCCATCGCTCACGTGCGCCAGCGCGTTGCCATGGACGACGACCACGGGCGGGTTGTGTCCCCCCTGGTGCGCATAGCGCATCTTGGGGCGACCGCGGCCAGCCCGCGGGGGCGGCTGCCGCTCAACCGCCGCCTGCAGCGCACGGGTGAGCTTGGGCGTGGGCAGCTTGGCAAAGGCGGCGCGGTGGGCGGCGGACACCGACCGCATGACCGCACCCAGACCCGTGCCCTTGCGGGCCGAGATGAAGTGCATGCGCGCCCAGCGCAGGAAATGCAGCTTGTGGTCCAGTTCGCGCTTGATCAGGCTGCGGTGGTACTCGTCCAGTCCGTCCCACTTGTTGACCGCCACCACCAGCGCGCGACCCGACTCGAGAATGTAGCCGGCGATGTGCGCGTCCTGTTCGGCGATCTCGGCGCCGCCGTCGAGCAGCAGCACCGCCACGTTGCAGGCATCGATCGCCTGCAGCGTCTTGACCACCGAGAACTTCTCGATCGACTCGAACACCTTGCCCTTGCGACGGATGCCGGCCGTATCGACCAGCTGGAACTGCTGCCCACCGTACTCGAAGTCCACCGCGATCGCATCGCGCGTCGTGCCGGGCTGGTCGAAGGCGATCAGACGTTGCTCGCCCAGCAAGGCGTTGACGAAGGTCGACTTGCCCACGTTGGGACGACCGACGATCGCTACCTTGATGCGATGGCTGGTCTGGCCGTCGGTTGGCCCGTCGGGCTCGTCGGCCGGCGGCGGAAATGGCGCCAGCACCTCGTCCATCAGGTCCGCCACGCCGTCCCCATGCGCGGCCGAGACCGGGTTCGGATGGCCCAGTCCCAGCTCATGGAACTCGGCAACGGCCTCGGGCGGCAGGCCCTCGGACTTGTTGACGGCCATGACCGGACGCTTGCCGGCGATCCGCAGCCGCTCGGCAATGCGCCGATCCTGCGGCGTCAGGCCATCGCGCGCATCGAGCACGAAGACGACGACATCGCTCTCGGCGATCGCGGCTTCGGCCTGTGCGGCCATTTCCTTGACCAGGCCCTCGGCGGCCACCGGCTCGAAGCCACCGGTGTCGATAACGATGTAGGGCACGGGGCCGATGCGCCCCTCGCCGTAGTGGCGATCACGCGTCAGCCCCGGGAAGTCCGCCACCAGCGCCGCCCGCGAACGGGTCAGCCGGTTGAACAGGGTCGACTTGCCGACGTTGGGCCGGCCGACCAGGGCGACAATCGGTTTCATGCCCGCGGCCGGCTGGAAGCTAGCGATCGAGGTCAACCCGCGCCAGCGTGCCATCCTGGGTCAGGATGATGACGCTGCCCGCCCAGAGCGCGGGCGGCGCGACGATGGCACTGCTGTCGGGCCGCAAGCGGGCTGCGAATTCGCCGGACTCGGGCCGTAGAAAGTGCAGGTAGCCCCGCCCGTCGCCGACGACCACCGCCTGCGGCAGCACGCCGGGTGACGACAGGCCGCGGTGGGACAGCCCGGTGTTGCGCCACACGCTGGCGCCGGTGCTGCGCGCATGCGCCACCACCGCATCCGTGCCATCGACCCCGTAGACGTTGCGCTCGTCCATGGCAACGCCGGCACCGGCGGGCACATCGCGCGCCCAGCGCAGGTTGCCGTTGCCGTTGTCGACGCAGGTGAGGCGACCCTGATAGGCGGCCGCGCACAGGTCGCGCCCGCCGACGGCGAGCGTGCCGACCACGTCGGTCAGGCGCTCGACCTCGGTGGTGCCACGCGGCTCGGCGACGGCGGCCTCCCAACGCGCCGCGCCGTTGGACAGCGACAGGGCCACCACGCGCCCGCCGGGCAACGGCACGACCACGCTGTCGCCCGCGAACGCCATGGCACTGGGCGCCCGCAGCGTCAACGGCGGTGTCGCGCGCGAAAAGGTCCAGCGCCGCTTGCCGCTGTCGGCCTCGAAGGCGTTGACGCGGTGATCGGTGGAGCGGACGATCACCAGGCCCCGCCCCACCAGCGGCGGCGATCGAACGTCGCTCGTGACCTGCGCGCGCCATAAGGGCTTGCCGTCGGCACCGAAGGCCAGCACTTCGCCGCGGGGCGTACCAACCGCCACCACGAAGCCGTCCGACCCCACGCCTGAGGTCAACGGGGTGCCGGCGCTGATGCGCCAGGCGACCTGGCCGTTGTCGGGAGCCACGCGCACGATGCTGCCGTCGCCGGCGGCCGCATAGACGGCGTTGTCCAGGACCGCGGGCTTCAGCGGGGCCCCACGCGCCGCGCCGACCGCTACGGTCCAGGCGGTGCGCGGACTCAGCGTCGCCTTGAAGTCGGCCAGTTCGGCCGGCTTGGGACGGTTGCTGGAGGACGAACAGCCCGCCGCAAGCAACGCGAGGAGCACCGCGGCGAGCACGGCATGGCGCCGGCCGGGCGTGAGGATCGAGAAGTTCACGGGCGCCTTCTTGGGTTCAGGACGCGGCCGCAGCCGGCAGCGAATCGAGCTTGAGCTGGATGATGTTGCGCAGCGGGTGCTGCGCATCGGCCTTGACGAGCGCCTGCTGCCAAGCGGCGCGGGCCTCCGCGCTCTTGCCCTGCGCCAGCAGGATGTCGCCGCGGCGGTCGGCAAAGGTCGTGGCATGTGCGTCGGGTACTTCGCCGGTCACCAGCCCGAGGGCCTCGTCGAAGGCCTTCTCGTCCAGCAGCACCCCGGCCAGGCGGACCCGCGCCACGAGGGTGAATTCCTCGTGGCCCGACCGGTCGATCACCCAGCGCAACTGCGCCTTGGCACCCGCGACATCATTGGCGTCGTGGTGGGCCCGGGCCGCATGCAGCGCAGCCATGGCGGCATACACCGTGCGCGGGTGGCGTTCCACCAGCGCGCCGGCCAGCTCCTTCACGCGCGCCGCATTGTTGCCGTTCAGCGCAGTCTTCATCTCGTCATACAGCACCGCAGCCTGACTGGCCTCACGGCGCTCGTACCAGCCCCAGCCGTTGTACGCCGCGATCGCCAGCAGCACCGCCGTGACCGCGGTGAGGATGAAGTTGCCGTACTTATCCCACCACGCCTTGATGGAGGCGAGCTGTTCCTGCTCTTGGAGGTCGTATGCCATCGTGCTCCTGCCGGTATCTGCTACTCGTCCTGTTCCGCCTCGGCCACCAGCGCGTCCACCAGCGCCTCACCCAGCTGCGGCAGCGGCACCAGCGCCTGCTCCGCGTACCGCCGGGCGCCGGGGCGCAGCGCCTTGACCGCCGCTGCGTCCTGCTCCAGTTCTGACTGGCCGACAATCACAGCGTACTGCGCACCGCTGGCGTCGGCCTTCTTCATCTGCGACCTCATGCTCGCCTCGCCGGCATGCAGTTGCACGTCGAGCCCGGCGTCGCGCAGCGCCTCGGCCACCTCGAAGGCGCGCGGCTGGGTCGCGCCGCCCTGGTGCAGCACGTAGACATCGACCGCCGCCGGCGCCACCGGCAGGCCGGCGGCGCGGATCAGCTCGACGACGCGCTCGATGCCCATGCCGAAGCCGATGCCCGGCGTCGGCCTGCCGCCCATGCGCTCGATCAGCGGGTCGTAGCGCCCGCCGCCGCACAGGGTGCCCTGGGCGCCGAGCGCGTCGGTGATCCACTCGAACACCGTGAGGTTGTAGTAATCGAGTCCGCGCACCATGCGAGGGTTGATGGTGAACTCGATCCCGGCCACCCGCAGCAGCGCCTGCACGCCCTCGAAATGGGCGCGCGAGGCTGCGCCCAGGTAGTCCGTGATGCGCGGTGCGCCGGTTACCACCTCGGCCAGCGCCGGATTCTTGCTGTCGAGGATGCGCAGCGGATTGCTGTGCAGCCGGCGCCGCGCCTCGTCGTCCAGATGCGCCTCGTGGCGCGCCAGGTAGGCCACCAGGTCCTGCCGGTGGCGCGCCCGCTCGTCGCCCTGCCCCAGGCAATTGAGCTCGAGCCGCACGCGGCCTGCCTTTTCGATGCCCAGGATCTTCCACAGCCGCGCCAGCATCACGATCAATTCGGCATCGATGTCCGGCCCGGCAAAGCCGACCGCCTCGACGTTGACCTGATGGAACTGGCGGTAGCGCCCGCGCTGCGGCCGCTCGTGGCGGAACAGCGGCCCCATCGACCACAGCCGTCGCGGCGACTCGTAGGTGAGGTTGTGCTCCACGATCGCGCGCATCACCCCGGCGGTGAATTCCGGCCGCAACGTGAGTTGCTCGCCGTTGAGCCGGTCCTCGAAGGAGTACATCTCCTTCTCGACGATGTCGGTGACCTCGCCGATGCTCTTGACGAACAGCTCGGTGGGCTCGACGATCGGCGTGCGGATCTGCTGGTAGCCGTAGCTGCGCAACCAGTCGGTTACCCGCGCCTCGAACCACTCCCACAGCGGCGCGTCCGCAGGCAACAGATCGTTCATGCCGCGCACGGCGGCGAGCTTCCGGTTCGACATGGTGCTCAGGCGGACGCGCGCGCGTAGCGGCGCCTCACATAGTCCTCGACGATCGCCTGGAACTCCTCGGCGATCCGCTCGCCCTTCAGGGTGACGGTGCGCTCGCCGTCGACGAAGACGGGAGCCACCGGCGCCTCGCCGGAGCCCGGCAGGCTGATGCCGATGTTGGCATGCTTGCTCTCTCCGGGGCCGTTGACCACGCAGCCCATGACCGCCACGTTCATCGCTTCCACTCCCGGGAACTCGTCGCGCCAGCCGGGCATCTGCTCGCGCAGGTAGCCTTCGATCTTCTGCGCCAGTTCCTGGAAAAAGGTGCTGGTCGTGCGGCCGCAGCCGGGGCAAGCGATCACCAGCGGGGTGAAGGCGCGCAGGCCCATGGTCTGCAGGATCTGCTGGGCCACCTCGACCTCCCGCGTGCGCGGCTCGCCCGGCGCCGGCGTCAGCGACACGCGGATGGTGTCGCCGATGCCCTCCTGCAACAGCACCGCCAGCGCTGCGGTCGAGGCGACGATGCCCTTGCTGCCCATGCCAGCCTCGGTGAGCCCGAGGTGCAACGGATAGTCGCAGCGGCGCGACAGCTCGCGGTAGACCGCGATCAGATCCTGCACGCCGCTCACCTTGGCTGACAGGACGATCATGTCGCCGCCCAGGCCGAGCTCCTCGGCGCGCTGCGCGTTCTCGATGGCCGAGCGCACCAGCGCCTCGCGCAGCACCGCATTGGCCACCCACGGCTGCGCGCGCTGCGCGTTCTCGTCCATCATCCGCGCCAGCAGTTCCTGGTCGAGCGAGCCCCAGTTGACGCCGATTCGCACCGGCTTGCCGTGGCGTGCGGCGATCTCGATCATCTGCGCGAAGTTGTCCTCGCGCCGCGTGCCCCGGCCGATGTTGCCGGGGTTGATGCGATAGGCCGACAGCGACCGGGCGCAGCCGGGATACTCGGCCAGCAGCTTGTGGCCGTTGTAGTGGAAGTCGCCCACCAGGGGCACGTCCACGCCCATCCGGTCGAGTTGGGCGCGAATGGCCTCCACCTCGGCCGCCGCCTCGGGCGAGTTGACCGTGATGCGAACCACCTCGCTGCCGGCCTGGGCCAGGGCTTTGATCTGGATGGCCGTGGCGACCGCGTCGGCGGTGTCGGTGTTGGTCATCGACTGCACCATGACCGGCGCACTACCCCCCAGGCGCACGACACGGCTGCCCCAGCGCAAGGCCACCTGCCGCGTCTGGCGGCGCGGCGCAGGCCCGACAGCAGCGGGCAGACAGGCGAAGTCGATCGGCTGGATCATCGCGGACCTAATCGGGTCAGTCGGTCTTCATACGGGCACGCAGCGGTCGTCACTCGATCGTCAGCCGGGCCACGCCGCTGCGCGTGTAAGGTGCAAGATCCACCACCTGGCCACGGTACTCGAGCCGCACCGACGCGGCGTTGCCGACGATCAGCCGAAGGGGCGGCGCCGCGAGCAGCCGATGCTCGGAGCGTGCCTCGGTCAGCCCCGAATGGATCACCTGGCCCTCGTTGCCTTGCAGGACCTCGATCCAGGACGGCTGCTCGCCAATCGAAATTCGCAGCAGCGGCGCCGTTGCGGGCGCGGCAGCCGGCGGGAAAGCCGCCGTGGCGGCTGCCTCGGGCGCCGGCTGCGCGGAAACAGGACCACCGGGCGGTGGCCCGCTGGCGACCACCGCCGGCGCTGCCGAGGCCGACGGGCTGGCGGGAGCCGGGACCGCGGCGGAGACGACCAGTGGAGCAGCCGCGCGCTGCGACGCGAACCAGCCGATGGCAGCGAGCGCCATCAAGGCGGCGACCGATCCGAGCACGACGACCTGGCGGGACAGCCGTTCGCGCCGGGCGTTGCGCAAGACCGACGACGTGCCGCCACCGATGGCGCGCAGGTCCGGTAGCGGGCCGAACCGCACGTCGAGCGCAGCAAGCAGGGGCCCCGGATCGACCTGCACTTCCTTAGCGAAATTGCGGATGAAGCCGCGTAGAAAAGTCCCTGCGGGCAGCGACTCCAGTTGCTCGGCCTCGATCGCGGCGATCTGGCGCGGATGCAGCCGCAGTCGGCTTGCCACATCCGCCTGCGACAAGCCAAGTGCCTCGCGAGCGGCCGCCAGTGGCGACCCGAAGGCCGCCGCTGGCGCTGTCTGCAGCGGGGGCTCCGGCGCAGCTGCGACTGCTGGCGGTTCGGCTCTCGCCTCGGACGGCTCGACCGGCGCGGTCAGCCGGTCACTCATCGAACGCTCCGCGCCGCAACAGGGCCGCCTCCGGCGAGTTGGGAAAGCGGCTGCGCAGGATCTCTGCGTACTGCCGCTCGCCGCGCAAATCGCCCTGGGCGCGCATCAGGCGCAGCCCGAGCCAGGCCACTTCCGCCGTCTGGCCGACGTCACGCTCCACTAGGCCGAAGTAGAAGCTGGCCCGATCATTCTGCCGGGTGGCGAGGTAAAGCCGGGCCAGCTGAAACTTGACCACCGGGTTGCCAGCATCGATCTCGAAGGATCGACGCAGGTAGGACTCGGCACCTTTGAAGTCGCGCTCCTGCAGGAGGCAGGTGCCGGCGTTCTGCAGCGCCAGCGACGGGGTGGCGTAGAGCTTGTTGGCGGCAGCCCGGTCGAAGTGCTCGATCGCAGACTTCTGGCGCCCGGTACGACACAGGAACCAGCCGTAGTTGTTGTTGATCTCGGGGTCATCGGGCTCAATGCGCAGCGCGCGGCCGAAGCTCGCCTCGGCATTGGTGCGGTCGTTCAGATCCATGTAAATGAGGCCGAGCATCGCGTGCGCCGCCGCCGAATTCGGGTTGGCCTGCAGCGCCCGCTGGGTCTCCTCGATGGCGATCGGATACTGGCGCTGCGCGTAGTAGGTGGCAGCCAGCTGCAAACGGATCTGGGCACGCTTGACGGGATCGGCCTCGTTGACGTCGCGCGGCACCGGCTGACCGTTGACGGTCGTGGTGGTCTGGCAGCCGGTCAGAGCCGCGAGGGCTGCCGCCAGCAGCAGGAACAGCGTCATGCGCATGAGCCCGTCCTCCTATGAGTCGACCGCCACCAGAGGCAGCAGCCGGCGCACGGCCCGCTGCGCCATACGGGTGCGGTCCTGCACCTCGCCCGCCAGCTGGCCGCAGGCCGCGTCGATGTCATCGCCGCGCGTCTTGCGGATCGTGGTCACGAAGCCGGCATCCTGCAGTCGCAGAGCAAACGCGCGGATGCGTTCGGACGTCGAGCGCTTCAGACCCGAGCCCGGAAACGGATTGAACGGGATCAGGTTGAACTTGCAGGGCACGTCGGCCACCAGCGCGATCAGCTGGCGCGCCTGGGCGTCGCTGTCGTTCAAGCCGTCGAGCATCACGTACTCGAAGGTGATGAAGTCGCGCGGCGCAAAGGCCAGATAGCGGCGACACGCCGCCAGCAGTTCGCGCAGCGGGTACTTGCGGTTCAGCGGCACCAGGTCGTCGCGCAGCGCGTCGTTCGGGGCGTGCAGCGACACGGCCAGGGCCACCGGGCAGTCCTGCGCCAGCCGGTCCATCTGCGGCACCATCCCGCTGGTGGACAGAGTCACGCGCCGCCGCGACAAGCCATAGGCATCGTCGTCGAGCATCAGGCGCAGCGCCGGCAGCGTGGCCTCGTAGTTCTGCAGCGGCTCGCCCATGCCCATCAAAACCACGTTGCCGATTACGCGCTCGTGCTCGGCGGTGATGCCGCGCGACGCGCGTAACGCGTGCTCGGCCCACCAGAGCTGGCCGATGATCTCGGCCGTCGTCAGGTTGCGCGAGAAGCCCTGCTTGCCGGTGGAACAGAAGCGGCAGTTCACCGCACAACCGGCCTGCGTGGACACGCACAGCGTGCCGCGTTCATCCTCGGGGATGAACACCGTCTCGATCGCATCGCCCTGCCCGACGTCCAGCAGCCACTTGCGGGTGCCGTCCTCGGAAATGGCGTCGCGGATCACCGCCGGGGCGCGCACCTGGGCCACGCTGTCGAGCTTGGACCGCAGGCTCTTGGCCAGGTCGGTCATCGCCTCGAACTGAGCGGCTCCGCGCCGATGCACCCAGCGCGTGAGCTGGCGTGCACGAAACGCCTTTTCTCCGAGCCCAGCGACCAAGGCCGCGACCTGCGCGGCATCGAGATCGAGTAGGTTGACCCGGTCCACGGCACCTCGTCGGGCGGCGCGTTCAGCGCGAGTACACGTTCATCGAGGGGAAGAAGAACGCCACCTCGACGCAGGCCGTCTCGGGCGCGTCGGAGCCATGCACGGCATTGGCGTCGATGCTGTCGGCGAAGTCGGCGCGGATCGTGCCCGGCGCGGCCTTCTTCGGATCGGTGGCGCCCATCAGCTCGCGGTTCCTGGCGATGGCGCCCTCGCCTTCGAGCACGCTCACCACAATGGGGCCGGACACCATGAAGTCCACCAGGTCCTTGAAGAACGGACGCGCCTTGTGGACGCCGTAGAAGGCCTCGGCCTCGGCGCGAGACAGGTGCATCATGCGGACGGCGACGATCTTCAACCCCGCCTTCTCGAAACGCGAGAGGATGGCGCCGATCGCGTTCTTGCCGACCGCATCGGGCTTGATGATGGAGAGGGTTTTTTCGATAGCCATGTCGGATTGCCTTTTGGCATTGCTTGGAAAACGGCGCTATCCCAGCAAAAAACCTATGTAAATGAAGAACTTGGGACGTGCGATTAACCCGAAATTGTAGCATGCCGCCCCGGCCTCAGCGGGCTGCCGACGCGCCGGGCTCGAGCACTGCGATTGACTCGACGTGGGTGGTGTGCGGGAACATGTTGACCACGCCGGCGGCCTTCAGTTGCCAGCCGCCCTCGTGCACCAGCACGGCGCAGTCGCGCGCCAGCGTGGCCGGATTGCAGGAGACATAAACCACGCGCCGCGGCTGGAGTACCGCGCCGGCGAGCGCCTGGGCGACGGCCAGCGCGCCCTCCCGCGGCGGGTCCACCAGCACGGCATCGATCGGGCCGTCGCTGCGCTGCAAGGCCTCCCAGTCGGCCGCCGTCCATTCGAACAGATTGCGCGCCGCAAAGCGGGTGCGGCCGGCCAGACCGTTGGCCGTGGCGGCCGCTGTGGCCCGCTCGACCAGGGCGGCGCTGCCCTCCAGGCCGACGACGCGGGCGGCCCGCGTGGCCAGCGGCAGCGTGAAGTTGCCCAGGCCGCAGAAAAAGTCGGCCACCCGCTCCCGCGGCTGGGGATCGAGCAGCCGCAGCGCGCGCCGCACCAGCACTTCGTTGATGCGGTGGTTCACCTGGGTAAAGTCGGTTGGACCGAACGGCAGCGCCACGCCGAACTCCGGGAGCGCCAGTTGCAGCGGGCCTGCCGCCGCAGACAGCGGCGCCGCCGTGTGCGGCCCACCCGGCTGCAGCCAGGGCTCGACGCCATGCCGCACGCCGAACTCGGCGAGCCGCGCCCGATCGGCTGCGGTCGGCGGATCGAGGTGGCGGAAGACCAGCACGATGCGCTCGGCGCCGCCGGCGGCGCCCACGGCCAGCTCGATCTGCGGCAGCCGCTGCCGGATCGACAGCGCCGCCACCAGATCGCGCAGCTGCGGCAGCAAGGCGGCCACCCGCGCCGGCAGGATATGGCACTCGCGCATGTCGGCCACGTAGCTGCTGGCGCGCTCGTGGAAGCCGACCAGCACGCCGCCCTTCTTCACCACGTCGCGGACCGACAGGCGCGCGCGGTAGCGGTAGTGCCAGGCCGGCCCATGGATCGGACGCAACACCTGCTGCGGTCGCAGCTTGCCGATGTGCCAGAGCGCGTCCTCGAGCGCCCGCTGCTTGACCGCCACCTGGCCGGCGGGTTCCAGGTGCTGCATCGCGCAACCGCCGCACTGTCCCGGCGCCACGCCAAAGTGTGGGCAGCGTGGCCGAACGCGCAACGCGCTGTCGCGCAGCACCTCGATCGTCTCGGCGGTCTCGTAGCTGGGCTTGCTGCGGCGCAGCTGCGCGCGGACCCGCTCGCCCGGCAGCGCGCCCGCCACGAAGATGACCTTGCCGTCGCGATGCGCGATCCCGCGGCCCTCGAGATCGAGCGACTCGATCTCGAGTTCGATCAGCGCCATCACCCCAGCCAGGCCTTCAGGTACTCGTGCCAGTGCGGCGCATCGAGTGCGCGCAGCGACTCGCGCACCAGGGCCACCTCCGCGGCGTACTGCGCCTCGGTCCAGTGGCCACGCATCTTCTGGAAGCGGCAGTACAGCAGGTGCGTATTGACGACGTCGGTCTCGCAGTAGTTGCGGATGGCCGCCAGTTCGCCCCCGCAGTACGCCTCCCAGACGCGGCTGCCATCCATGCCGAGCTTGCCCGCAAAGCCGCACAACTTGGCCAGATCGTCGAGCGGAACACTGGCACGCGGCTGGTACAAGGCCAGCAGATCCATCAGGTCCATATGGCGCTGGTGGTAGCGGCTGATGTAGTTGTTCCACTTGAAGTCGCGGTCATCGTCGCCCAGGTCCCAGTAGCGGGCCGCGCTGGCGCCATGCATCAGCCCCCGGTAGTGCAGCACCGGCAGATCGAAGCCTCCGCCATTCCAGCTGACCAACTGCGGCGTGTGCTTCTCGATGGTCCTGAAGAAGTCCTGGATCAGCTTGGCCTCGCCGTCCTCCGGCGTGCCCAGGCAGCGCACGCGAAACCCGCTGTCGTCGCGGAAGGCGCAGCCGATGGCCACCACGCGGTGAACATGGTGCTGCAGGAAGTCGCTGCCGGTCTTGTCGCGACGCTCGGCGAAGGCGGCCGCCGCCACCGCCCGGTCGTCGAGCGCCGACCACTCGGGGCGCAGGCGACGCAAGCCCGCCACGTCCGGGACGGTCTCGATGTCGAAGCTGAGGATGGGGGTCATCGGCGGCGCCGGCCGGACTCAGCGCTTGGGCAGCAAGCCCAGCGGGTCGATGGGCTTGCCCTGCTGGCGGATCTCGAAGTGCAGCTTCGGCACGTCGGCATCGGTGCGGCCCAGTTCGGCAATCCGCTGGCCACGACGCACCGACTGGCCCTGCTTGACCAGAATGCTGCGATTGTGCGCGTAGGCCGAGATGAAGTCTTCTCCATGCTTGAGGATGACGAGGTTGCCATAGCCGCGCAGACCGCTGCCGCTGTAGACCACCTGGCCGTCGGCCGCCGCGACCACCGGGTCGCCCTCCTTGCCGGCAATATCGATGCCCTTGTTGCGCGTTTCGTGGAAGCCTTCGATCAGCTTGCCTTCTGCCGGCCAGAGCCACGGGCCGAGTTGCGCGGCCCCATTCGCCGTGGCCGCCGACGGCGCGCTCGCCGCGGCGGCCGGCGCGACCGACGTTGCACCACCGGCGGCAGCCGCGGGCAGCGGCGGCGTGGCGGCGGGCAGGGTCGCGCTGCCAGGGGCCGTAGGCGTGCCGGCCGGTGCCTGGACTGACGGCGCCGCTGCCGCACCGGATGCGCCAGCCGCAGCGCCGGCGGTGGCCGGGGGCAGCGGCGTGGGCTGCGCCGCCGCCACCGGGGCGACTGGAACCACGGCCGCCGCGGCAGCCGGCGGCTCGACGCGCAGCAGCTGGCCCACCGCAAGACGCGACGGATCTTCGATGCCGTTCCAGCGTGCAAGGTCGCGATGGTCCTGTCCAAAGGCGAGCGCGATGCTGTAGAGCGTGTCGCCGCGCTGCACCGTGTATGCGCCGTCGCGTGCCTGGCGCGTGGCCGCAGGCGACTGCGCTGCTGCAGCCGGCGCAGCCGTCGTCGGGGCCGGCGATGTGGCCGTAGCGCGCTCGGATCGATCGACGATCGGCGCAGGATTCAACGCGGTGGTCGAGCAGCCAGCCAACCCGACAACGAGAGCAGCAAGCGCAAGGCGGAGGGAGTTCATCGGCACCCGTATCGACAGCAACGCCAGTACAGACCGGAACGAAGTCAGACCGTTCCGCCCCGGAGCGGGACGAAGCGTACCGGCTCCGACGTGCGGCGGCTGACCCGTCCCTGCGCGTCCTTACTGACGATCGTCATCTGCTGCTCACCGGATCCCACCGGCGCAACGATGCGTCCGCCCGGCTTGAGCTGCGCGATCCACGCCGGCGGTATCTCCTCGCCCGCCGCCGCCGCGGTGATCACGTCGAAGGGCGCCTCGCTCGGCACGCCCAGCGAGCCGTCGCCGAAGGCCAGGCGCAGTTGGGCGATTCGCAGCGGCCGCAGGTTGCCGCGCGCCAGTTCATGCAGCGCGCGTACCCGCTCGATCGAGATCACGGTCCCGAACAACTGCGCCAGGACCGCCGCCGCGTAGCCGCAGCCAGTGCCGATCTCCAGTACCTTGGACGACTTCGGGTCCGGGCACTCGGCCAGCGCCAGCTCGGCCGTGCGCGCCACGATGTAGGGCTGCGAGATGGTCTGACCGTGGCCGATCGGCAGCGCCGTGTCCTCGTAGGCACGACTGGCCAGAGCCGGATCGACGAAGACTTGGCGCGGCACCGCGCGCAACGCATCGAGCACGCGCGCGTCGCGCACACCCAGTTCCCGCACCCGCTCGACCATGCGATCGCGAATGCGCGCAGAGGCAAGGCCGCCATTGGCGGCGGCCAATCTGTTCAAGGGCCCTGCAGCCACTGACGCACCGTCGGCAGTAATCCGGTATGGGTGAGGTCGATCTGCAGGGGCGTCACCGACACCCAGCCTTCGGCCGTGGCGTGGAAGTCGGTACCCGGGCCCGCATCGCGGGCGGTGCCGGCAGCGCCCACCCAGTAGATCGTCTCGCCGCGCGGGTTCTGCGCCCGTACTACCGGCTCGGAGTGGTGGCGCTTGCCCAGGCGCGTGACCTGCACGCCCTTGACCTGATCGCGCGGCAAGTTGGGCAGGTTGACATTCAGCAGGAACGGCGCCGGCAGCGGCGCCTCCAGGTAGCGCCGCACGATCTGCGCGGCCCAGTGCGCCGCGTCGTGCACATGCTCGGGGCCACGCTCCACCAGCGAGAACGCAAACGACGGCACGCCGAACAGATAGCCCTCCATGGCTGCCGCCACGGTGCCCGAATAGATGGTGTCGTCGCCCATGTTCTGGCCACTGTTGATGCCGGAGACGACGATATCGGGCATCGCGTCGAGCAGGCCCGTCAAGGCGATGTGTACGCAGTCGGTAGGTGTGCCGTTGACGTAGAAGAAGCCGCTTTGGGCGCGCTGCACCGTCAGCGGTCGCGACAGCGTGAGCGAGTTGCTGGCGCCGCTGTGGTTCTGCTCGGGCGCCACGACAGTGACTGCGCCGAAGGCGGACATGGCCTGTGCCAAGGCTGCCAGCCCTGGCGCGAGGTAGCCGTCGTCGTTGGAAACGAGGATGCGCAAAGAAAAGAGGCCGGTGGCGCAAGCACCACCGGCCTGTCCGGTGTGTTCAATGGTCGGGGCGGCGGGATTCGAACTCGCGACCCCTTGCACCCCATGCAAGTGCGCTACCAGGCTGCGCTACGCCCCGACACCCTGTTGATTGTACGCGACGCCGGCCACTCCTCCGCTACTCGCCATCCAGCAGTTTACGAATCGCCTCGAGTTCGGCGCGCAGGTCGAGCGCCCTGTCGGCCACTGCCGCGGCGTCGGCAGCGTGGCTGTTGCCGCGGCCGCGCGGACTGCGGGCGACTTCATCGAGGCGGTTGCGCGCGCCGCTGATGGTGAAGCCCTGCTCGTACAGCAGTTCGCGGATGCGCCGGATCAGCAGCACCTCGTGGTGCTGGTAGTAGCGCCGGTTGCCGCGCCGCTTGATGGGCTTCAGTTGCGTGAACTCCTGCTCCCAGTAGCGCAGCACGTGCGGCTTGACGCCACACAGGTCGCTCACCTCACCGATGGTGAAGTAGCGCTTGGCCGGGATCGGGGGCAGAACCGCCTGCGCTTCGGCGCGCTGCATGCTTCGGGGGCGGCAAAGGCAGCTAGACGCCCTGGGCCCGGGCGACGGCCGCCTTCAACTTCTGGCTGGCGTGGAACGTGACAACGCGGCGCGCCGTGATGGCGATTTCTTCGCCCGTCTTGGGATTGCGGCCGGGCCGCTGCGGCTTGTTCCGCAACTGAAAATTGCCGAAGCCGGACAGCTTGACCGACTCACCGCGCTCGAGCGCGGCACGGATCTCATCGAAGAAACCGTCTACCATGTCCCTGGCTTCCCGCTTGTTCAGGCCGAGCCGATCGAACAGTGCATCGGCAAGTTCGGCCTTGGTCACCGTGCGGCTGGCCGCATCGGCCGCCGGGGCGCGGCTGCTCGCAGGCAGCTCCGGGAACTTGAAGGCCGGCATGTGCTGGTCGTTGTCCATCGTTCTTCACTGACGCAGGCGAGCCCCCAACCGAGTCCCGAGTTCTTCGACGAGGCAGGCGACGGCCGCGTCAGCAACGGTATCGCTCAAGGTGCGTTCAGTATCTTGCAGAAGAATCCTGAAGGCAAGGCTCTTTTCTTTTATTAACAATGCGTTAGCGCCCGCTTCCGCATTGCTTCCGGAAGCGGCGGGCGGGTTGCCGACAGAAGGGCGGTAGACGTCGAAGAGGCGGAATCCCACCAGGGACGCCAGCCGCGGATCGGTCGCCTTGCGCGCCGCCACGGCGTCTAGCACCTGCTGCAGCGTGACCTCCTCGCCAAACCAGAGCGCCAGGTCCCGCTGCACCGCCGGGAAGCGCGGCACTTGGCCGATGCGCGGCAGTTCGCGCTGCTGCAGGGGGGCCACATCGAGTTCGAACACCACCGGCGCTTTGGGCAATTCATAGCGCTGGCACAGCCGCGGATGCAGCTCGCCCAGCCAGCCGGCCGGCTGGCCATCGATCTCGATGCGCGCGCTGCGTCCCGGATGAAGTGCCGGATGGGCCGCCGCGGCGAGGCGATAGGGCTGGCGTGCATTCAGCCGCTCGACGTCGCCCTTGAGGTCGAAGAAGTCGACATCGCGGCGCGGCGCACCCCACTGCTCCTCGGCCACCGGCCCGTAAGCCAGCCCGCCCAGGCGCTGCGGCTGGCGCAGGCCGGCCACTGCCAGCGGCCCATCGGGCGCCTGCGCATCGCGCAGGAACACGCGGCCCAGTTCGAACACGCGGACCCGCACGGCCTTGCGGTTCAGGTTGTAGCGCAGAGCCTCAACCAGCCCGCCGATCAGGCTGGTGCGCATGACAGCGAGGTGGCTGGCGATCGGGTTGAGCAGCCGGACCGGCACAACGTCGCCCGCGAAGTCGCGCTCCCAGGCCGCCTCGACGAAGGCGTAGTTGACGAGTTCCTGGTAGCCGGCGGCAGCCAGGCGACCGCGCAGGTCATGCGCGCCGACCCGCTTCTCGCTGGGCGAACGCATCCGCGCCGCCGCGCGCGGGGGCTGCGCCGGCAGGCGGTCAAAGCCGTGCAGCCGCGCGACCTCCTCGATCAGGTCCTCCTCGATCGCCAGATCGAAACGGTAAGGCGGCGGCGTCACGACGAAGCGCCCGCCCTCGGCCCGGCTCGGCATGTCGAGCCGCCGGAACACGGCCTCGATCTCGGCGTCGCTGACCGGAATGCCCAGCACCTTGCGGCAGCGGTCGGCGCGCAGCGCGACCTCGCGGCGCTCCGGCAGCTTCAGTATCTGGTCGTCGATCGGCCCGACGCGTGTCTGCGGCGTGCCGCAGATGTCCAAGATGAGCCGCGTGATGTACTCGATGTGCTCGACGGTGGTGGCGGGATCGACGCCGCGCTCAAAGCGGTGCGCCGCGTCGGTCGAGAAGTTGTAGCGGCGCGCGCGCCCCTGGATGGCCTCGGGCCACCAGAATGCCGCCTCGACATAGACGTTGACGGTGTCGAGCGACACCGCCGTGGCCGTACCGCCCATCACCCCAGCCAGAGCCTCCACACCGCGCTCGTCGGCAATCACGCCGACCCATTCGTCGATGGTCACGGTCTGACCGTTGAGCAGTTCGACCGCCTCGCCCGGCCGGCCCCAGCGCACCGTGAGTCCGCCCTTGACCTGGTCTAGGTCGAACACATGCGACGGCCGTCCAAGCTCGAGCATCACGTAGTTGGAGATGTCCACCAATGCCGAGATCGAGCGCTGGCCGCTCGCCTGCAGGCGTTGCTTCATCCAAGACGGCGTTGCGGCGCGCGCATCCAGCCCGCGGATCACCCGCCCCGAGAAGCGGCCGCACAGGTCGGGCGCCTGTACCGTAACCGCGAGCCGCTCGTCCAGTGTCGGCGGCACCGGCACGAACCGCGGCACGCACAGCGGCGCACCGGTGATGGCCGCCACCTCGCGCGCCACCCCGACCACGCCGAGGCAATCGCCGCGATTGGGCGTGAGCTTGATCGTGAAGCGCCGGTCGTCGAGCGACAGATGGTCGCGGATGTCGCGGCCGACCGGCGCCCCGGCCTCGAGAATCATGAGGCCACTGTGGTCCTCCGACAGGCCAAGCTCGCGCGCCGAGCACAGCATCCCTTCCGACACCACGCCGCGCATCTTCGCTTCCTTGATGCGGAAGTCGCCCGGCAGGACAGACCCGGTCAGCGCGCAGGGTACGCGGATGCCCGCGGCCACATTGGGCGCGCCGCACACGATCCGCAGCAAGCGCCCGGTGCCGGCGTCGACCTCGCAGACCGTGAGCTTGTCGGCGTTCGGATGGCGCTCCACCTTGCGCACTTCGGCCACGACCACGCCGGCAAACGGCGGCGCTGCCGCGACCACGTCCTCGACCTCGAGACCAGCCATGGTGAGGGCATGCGCAAGTTCGTCGGTGCCCAGCGCGGGATTGACATACTGGCGCAGCCAGTCTTCCGAGAATTGCATGGCGGCTCGCCCTAGTTGAACTGCTGCAGAAAACGCAGGTCGCCCTCGAAGAACAGTCGCAAGTCATCGACGCCGTGACGGATCATCGTCAGGCGCTCCAGACCCGAGCCGAAGGCAAAGCCGATGTAGCGCTCGGGATCCAGACCGAAGTTGCGCACCACCGTCGGATGCACCTGCCCGGCGCCCGAGATCTCCAGCCACTTGCCCTTGTTGGGGCCGGCCGTGAACATCATGTCGATCTCGGCACTGGGCTCGGTGAACGGGAAGAACGACGGGCGGAAGCGCACCTCCAGGCCGTCGGTCTCGAAAAAGCAGCGCAGGAAGTCCGTGTAGACGCCTTTCAGGTCGGCAAACGAGATGTCCTCGTCGATCCACAGGCCTTCCACCTGGTGGAACATCGGCGAGTGCGTCGCATCCGAGTCGACCCGGTAAGTGCGGCCTGCCGCGATCACCTTGATCGGCGGCGCGTGCATGCGCGCGTAGCGCACCTGCATCGGCGAGGTGTGCGTGCGCAGCATCATCGGCCGGCCCTGCGCGTCGTTCAGGTCGACGTAGAACGTGTCCTGCATCGAGCGCGCCGGGTGGTTCTCGGGATTGTTGAGCGCGGTGAAGTTGTACCAGTCGGTCTCGATCTCCGGACCGTCGGCGACGTCGAAGCCGATCGAGCCGAAAATCTGCTCGACCCGTATCCATGTCTGCAGGACAGGATGGATCCCGCCGCCGCCGGTGCGCCGGCCCGGCAGAGTGACGTCGATCGACTCCTGCGCCAGGCGGGCGTTCAACTCGGCCTCGGCCAGTTCGCCGCGCCGAGCTTCCAGCAGCCCTTCGATGGCCTGCTTGGCGGCGTTGATCGCCGCTCCGCGCGTCTTCCTGTCTTCAGGCGCAAGCCGGGCCAGCTCCTTGAGCGACTCGGTGACGCTGCCGCTCTTGCCGAGGAATCGGGCCTTTTCGTTTTCGAGTGCGGCCGGCTCGCGGGCCACTGCGAAGGCCGCGCGGGCCGCATTGACCAGGCTGTCGAGGTCGTTCATCAGGGTCCGGACAAAGAAAAACGGGACCTGCCGCCAAGGCCAGGCCCCGTTCCAGTTGGCGTCCCACAGGGGACGCAAGGCTTACGCGGCGAGGCTGGACTTGACCTTGTCGACGATCGCCGAAAAACCCGGCTTGTCGAGCACCGCCATGTCGGCCAGAACCTTGCGATCGAGCTCGATGGCAGCCTTCTTCAGGCCGTTCATGAACACGCTGTACGACAGATCGTGCTCGCGCACCGCGGCGTTGATGCGGGCGATCCACAGCGACCTAAAAACGCGTTTCTTGGTGCGGCGATCGCGATAGGCGTATTGCCCCGCCTTCATCACCGCTTCTTTGGCCACCCGGAACACATTGTTCCGGCGCTGGGTGAAGCCCTTGGCTTTCGCCAGGACTTTCTTGTGACGGGCGCGTGCCGTTACACCACGTTTGACGCGAGGCATTGTCCGGTCCTCCTCAGGCGTAGGGCAGCATGCGGCGCACGCTCTCGACATCGGAGGCGTGCAGTTCCACCGGACCGCGCAGATGGCGCTTGTTCTTCGTGGACTTCTTGGTGAGGATGTGGCGCTTCATCGCCTGTCCCCGCTTGATCGAGCCGCTGTTGCGGACCGTGAAGCGCTTGGCAGCGCTCTTTTTCGTCTTCATCTTCGGCATGGGAGCCGTCCTTTCGGTCTTGGATGGCGTTCAGGCGGCGGTCGTTGCGACACGCGCTTACTGGGCCCGACACCACTTGTGTCCGGCGCGACAGGGATGAGCCGCGCGCCGGGGTGCTGCAACCGCGCTACTTCTTCTTCTTGGGCGCCAGCATCATCACCATCTGGCGGCCTTCGAGCCGGGGCATCTGCTCGACCTGGGCCAGTTCGTCCAAGTCGCCGCGGACCCGCTCCAGCAGCTTCAAACCGAGTTCCTGATGCGCCATCTCGCGCCCGCGGAACCGCAGGGTCACCTTCGCCTTGTCGCCTTCGTCGAGGAACTCGCGCAGCTTGCGCACCTTGGTGGCGTAGTCGTGATCGTCGGTGGCCGGCCGGAACTTGATTTCCTTGACCTCGATGATCTTCTGCTTGAGCTTGGCCTCGTGCGCCTTCTTCTGTTCCTGGTACTTGAACTTGCCGTAGTCCATCAGTCGGACCACGGGCGGCTGGGCGGTCGGGGCGATCTCCACGAGATCTACGTCGGCTTCTTCAGCCAGCCGAAGCGCCTCGATGGTGCGCATGACCCCAAGCGCTTCGCCGTCCTTGCCGATCACGCGCACGTCGAGTGCGCCGATCTCGCGGTTCAAGCGGTGCGTGCGTTCCTGAGCGATGGTCTTTGCCTCCGGTGATCCAATAAATCAGGCCGCTGGCCCCACGTTGCGGCGTCCGCCAACGTCTGCTGCCAGACGCTCGACGAATTGCGCCAGAGGCATCGATCCGAGGTCGACACCGCCACGGGCACGAACGGCCACCTGTCCGCTCTGCAGTTCCTTATCACCCACCACGAGGATGTAAGGCAGCTTCTGCAGCGCAAGGGCGCGGATCTTATAGGTGATTTTCTCGTTCCGCAAATCGGCTTCAGCCCTAAAGCCTTGTTTTTTCAGCGTTTGCACCACGCTCTCGGCGTAAGTCGCCTGGTGCTCGGAGATGCAGGCCACCGCCACCTGCACCGGCGCCAGCCAGGGCGGCAGCGCACCCGCGTGGTTCTCGATCAGGATGCCGATGAAGCGCTCGAGCGAACCGACAATCGCCCGGTGCAGCAGAACCGGCACCTTGCGCGTGTTGTCCTCGGCCACGTACTCCGCGCCCAGCCGGCCCGGCATGGAGAAGTCGACCTGCATGGTGCCGCACTGCCAGGTCCGACCGATCGCGTCCCTCAGGTGGTACTCGATCTTCGGGCCGTAGAACGCGCCGTCGCCCGGCGCAATCTCGAACGGGACGCCGGAAGCCCTCAGCGACTCCATCAGCGCCTGCTCGGCCTTGTCCCACAACGCGTCGGCGCCGATTCGCTTCTCGGGCCGCGTGGCGACCCTGTACTGCACCTCGGCGAAGCCGAAATCCGAATACACCATCTGCAACTGCGCCGTGAAGGCGACGCACTCGGCCCGGATCTGGTCCTCGGTGCAAAAGATGTGACCGTCGTCCTGCGTGAAGCCGCGCACCCGCATCAGCCCATGCAGGGCACCGGAGGCTTCGTTGCGATGGCACTGGCCGAACTCGCCGTAGCGCAGCGGCAGGTCGCGATAGCTGCGCAAGTCCGACTTGTAGATCTGGATGTGGCCAGGGCAATTCATGGGCTTGAGCGCGTAGTACCGGTTCTCCGACTCTGTCGTGAACATGTTGTCGCGGTACTTCTCCCAATGGCCCGAGGCCTCCCACAGCGAACGGTCCAGGATCTGCGGCGCCTTGACTTCCCGGTAGCCGGTGTCGCGATAGACCTGCCGCATGTACTGCTCGACTGCCTGCCAGATGGCCCAGCCCCTCGGGTGCCAGAACACCAGGCCCGGCGCCTCGTCCTGGAAGTGGAACAGGCCCAGGTCGCGGCCCAGCTTGCGGTGGTCGCGCCTTTCCGCCTCCTCGAGCATCTTCAGGTAGGCATCCTGGTCCTCCTTCCTGGCCCAGGCCGTGCCGTAGATGCGCTGGAGCATCTCGTTCCTGCTGTCGCCGCGCCAATAGGCACCGGCCACCTTCATGAGCTTGAAGGTCTTCAGCCTGCCGGTGCTGGGGACGTGGGGGCCGCGGCACAGGTCGACGAAGCGGCCCTCGCGATACAGCGAGATGCCCTCCTCGGTCGGGATTGAGGCGATGATTTCCGCCTTGTACCGCTCGCCGATGGAGTGGAAGAACTGCACGGCCTCACCCCGGTTCCATTCTTCGCGCACGACTTTCTCGTCCCGACGCGCGAGTTCGGCCATCTTCTGCTCTATGGCCTCCAGATCCTCGGGGGTGAACGGACGCTTGTAGGAGAAGTCGTAGTAGAAGCCGTTCTCGATCACCGGGCCGATGGTCACCTGCGCCTCGGGAAACAGCTCCTTGACCGCATAGGCCAGCAGGTGGGCTGTCGAGTGACGGATGATGTCCAGCCCGTCGGCGTCCTTGTCGGTGACGACGGCCAGCTGCGCGTCGCGGTCGATCACGTGAGATACGTCGACCAGCCGGCCGTCCACCCGGCCCGCGAGCGCGGCCTTGGCCAGGCCGGGGCCGATGGCGGCGGCCACTTCGGCCACGCTCACCGGGCGCTCGAACGACCGCTTGGAGCCATCGGGCAGCTGCACTGAAATCATCTGTATCCCCACCAAAAAAAAAGTGCGGTCGAGCCGCACTTTCTTCCGAACCAAAAGGAGGGCGAACTCGTCCGGGCCGCTAGACGACGGTGAACGAAGTTCGGAGGCGCATCGGCATCATCCTTCGATTGCTGGAACCCACGCTGCGCGAGTCGGTGGATGGTAGGCGCGATTGGACTCGAACCAACGACCCCCACCATGTCAAGGTGGTGCTCTAACCAGCTGAGCTACGCGCCTGCACGAAAAGGACCAGACTGAGCGGTCCCACCAGCAGAAGCGAAATGATACATGAGGCCCGCCGCGCCGGTCCCCGAGCGGGCTCAGGGCGACAGCAGCCGCGCGCGTCCGGTCACCGTCATCTGATGCAGGCTGCGGCCGGCATCGAGCTGCGGCTCGGCCACCGGCTCGGCTGCGGAGGCGCGCATTTCCATTGCGCGCACCTGCATCGGCGGCCGCGCCGCGGTCGCGGCGAAGTTCAGCTCTTCCATACGCAGCCGTTCAGGCGCCACACCAAGGGCGCGCGCAGCCGCAGCAAGACGGGCATTCAGGTTGGCCACGGCTGCCAGGATCAAATCCGCCTCCACCCGATCGCGCCCCAGGCGCGACAACCGGAAGTCGACCCCGCCCAGTGCGAGCGTCCGCTGCGCGGCCGCCACGGTGCGCGGCAGTCCCGCCAGGTCGGACGTGCGCAGGGTGACTGCCTGGCGGACGCGCCAGGCGATGACTTGCCGGCCCTCGCGCGAGTAAATGGGATAGCTGCCGTAGCCAGCAGTCTCGACCTGGCCCTTCGGGTCGCTGCGCTTCAACTGCGCCACGCCTTCGGCGACGCGCTGGTTCAGCAGCGACTGCGCCTTGGCGAGATCGCCGTCCTGCACCTCCAGGTAGAAGCTCGCCACGGCTTCGTCGTTGGGCACCTCGATTTCAGCGCTGCCCGTCATGACGATCGCCGCCCCGTCGCTGCGGGGGCTGGCCGCGTTTACCTGGGCAAAGGCCAGCGCGGGCGCAAGGAGCATGGCGGGAATCAGGCTACGCATCATGGCTTGGCTATGGATCAATCCGAAGAGGTGGCCGCCACCGCGGCGACGGGGCTGGCGCGATCCGAGGCGGCAGCGCGGGACCCGCTACGCTCGCCCGCGCATTGCTGCGCGGGCGCCCGAGCCCCGATCGACCCGCTCGTCCTACTAGTTGCGCGACCGATCGACCAGGCGATTGGCCTTGATCCACGGCATCATCGCGCGCAGCTTCTCGCCCACCTGCTCGATCGGATGCTCGGCCATGAGACGGCGCCGGGCCGTCAGGGTCGGCGCGCCGGCGCGGTTTTCGAGGATGAACATCTTCGCGTACTCGCCGGTCTGGATGCGCTCCAGCGCCTTCTTCATCGCCTGCTTGGTCGCGGGCGTGATGATTTCCGGACCGGTAACGTACTCGCCGAACTCCGCATTGTTGGAGATCGAGTAGTTCATGTTGGCGATGCCGCCCTCGTACATCAGGTCGACGATGAGCTTGAGTTCGTGCAGGCACTCGAAGTAGGCCATCTCGGGCGCGTAACCGGCCTCGACCAGCGTCTCGAAGCCGGCCTTCACCAGCTCCACGGCGCCGCCGCACAGCACGGTCTGTTCGCCGAAAAGGTCGGTCTCGGTCTCTTCGCGGAAATTGGTCTCGATGACGCCGGCCTTGCCGCTGCCGATAGCCGCCGCATAGGACAGCGCAATGTCGCGCGCAGCACCAGAGACATCGCGGTGTACTGCGATCAGCGACGGCACGCCGCCGCCCTGCATGTAGGTGGAGCGCACCGTGTGGCCTGGGGCCTTGGGCGCGACCATGATGACGTCGAGATCCTCGCGCGGGGCAATCTGGCCGAAGTGAATGTTGAAGCCGTGCGCGAAGGCCAGCGCCGCTCCCTTCTTGATGTTGGTGTGGATCGAGTCGTAGTACACCTGTGGATGACTCTCGTCCGGCAGCAGGATCATCACGATGTCGGCGTCCTTCACCGCGTCGGCCACCTCCTTGACCTGCAGGCCGGCCTTGACCGCCTTGTCCCAGGAGCCGCCCTTGCGCAGCGCGACGGTGACGTTGACACCCGACTCCTTCAGGTTGAGGGCATGCGCATGCCCCTGCGAACCATAGCCCACGATCGCCACCGTCTTGCCCTTGACCAGCGAGAGGTCGGCGTCCTTGTCGTAGAAGACTTTCATCTCATGTTCCCTTCGTGTTGAAGGTCGAGCGTCGGGCGCCGGCGGTTGAGCGTGGAATCATTGTGCGCTCAACGCTGGCCGCTCGACGCTAGACCCGAAGAATTCGCTCGCCGCGCCCGATCCCCGACGACCCCGTACGCACCGTCTCGAGGATCGCGGTGCGATCGACCGCGCGGATGAACGCATCGATCTTGCTCGTGTTGCCGGTGAGCTCGATCGTGTAGGTGCGCTCGGTCACGTCGATGATGCGACCGCGGAAGATGTCCGCCATGCGCTTCATCTCCTCGCGCTCCTTGCCCACCGCGCGCACCTTGATCAGCATGAGTTCGCGCTCGGTGTACTCGCCCTCGGTCAGATCGACCACCTTGACCACTTCGATCAGGCGGTTCAGGTGCTTGGTGATCTGCTCGACTACGTCGTCCGAGCCGACGGTCACGATCGTCATGCGCGACAGCGAGGCGTCCTCGGTGGGCGCGACGGTCAGCGTCTCGATGTTGTAGCCGCGGGCCGAGAACAGGCCGACGATGCGCGACAGGGCACCCGGCTCGTTCTCCACCAGCACCGACAGGACGTGGCGCATGGCTAGAGGTCCTCGCTGCCGAGCAGCATCTCGGTCAGCCCCTTGCCGGCCTTCACCATCGGCCAGACGTTCTCGGTCTGATCGGTGATGAAGTCGAGGAAGACCAGCCGATCCTTGTACTTCCCGAAGGCGTCCCTGAGCGCCGGCTCCACGTCTGCCGGCTTGTGGATCTGCAGGCCCACGTGGCCGTAGCTCTCCGCCAGCTTGACGAAGTCGGGCAGCGCATCGACGTAGGACTCGGAATAGCGGCTGCCGTAGTCGATCTGCTGCCACTGCCGCACCATGCCGAGGTAGCGGTTGTTCAGGTTGACCACCTTTGGCGTGAGCCGGTACTGCTTGCAGGTCGACAGCTCCTGGATGCACATCTGGATCGATGCCTCGCCGGTGATCACCGCCACCTGCGCGCCCGGATTGGCCATCTGGACGCCCATCGCGTAAGGCAGGCCCACGCCCATCGTGCCCAGGCCCCCGGAGTTGATCCAGCGGCGCGGCTTGTCGAACCGGTAATACTGCGCGGCCCACATCTGGTGCTGGCCAACGTCGGAGGTGACGAACGCGTCGCCACCCGTCACCTCCCACAGCTTCTCGACCACGAACTGCGGCTTGATGATGTCGCTCGCCTTGTCGTACCTGAGGCAGTCGCGGCTACGCCACTGGTCGATCTGGTTCCACCACGCCTTCAGGGCCTGCGCGTCCGGGCGGGCGCTCGCCGCCTCGATCTGCACCACCAGTTCCGCCAGCACCTCGCGCACGTCACCGACGATCGGCACATCGACCTTGACGCGCTTGGAGATGGACGACGGGTCGACGTCGATGTGGATGATCTTGCGCGGGTTGGTCGCGAAGTGCTTGGGGTTGCCGATCACGCGATCGTCGAAGCGCGCGCCCACCGCCAGCAGCACGTCGCAGTGCTGCATGGCCATGTTGGCCTCGTACGTGCCGTGCATGCCCAGCATGCCGACGAACTTCGGATCGGTCGCCTTGAAGCCGCCCAGCCCCATCAGCGTGTTGGTGCACGGGTAGCCGAGCAGGTTGACGAGCTTGTTCAACAGGTCGGACGAGTCCGACAGGATCACGCCACCGCCTGTGTAGACCATCGGCCGCTCGGCTGCGAGCAGCAACTGCACCGCCTTCTTGATCTGCCCGGCATGGCCCTTGACTACCGGGTTGTAAGAACGCATCGCCATGTCGCGCGGGTAGGAAAACGGCGCCTTGGCGATGGTGATGTCCTTCGGAATGTCCACCAGCACCGGGCCCGGACGGCCGCTCTGCGCGATGAAGAAGGCCTTGCGCATGGCCGGCGCCAGATCCCTGATGTCCTTCACCAGGATGTTGTGCTTGACGCACGGGCGGGTGATGCCGACCGTGTCGCACTCCTGGAAGGCGTCCTGGCCGATGGCGTGCGTCGGCACCTGGCCGGTGATGATCACCAGCGGCACCGAGTCCATGTAGGCCGTGGCGATGCCGGTCACCGCATTGGTCACGCCCGGCCCGCTGGTGACGATGCACACCCCGACCTTGTTGCTCGACCGCGAGTAAGCATCGGCCGCGTGCACGGCAGCCTGCTCGTGGCGCACGAGAATGTGCTGGAACCGGTCCTGCTTGAAGATCTCGTCGTAGATGTAAAGCACCGCACCGCCGGGGTACCCGAAGACGTGCTCCACGCCCTCTTCGGCGAGACAACGGACGACGATCTCGGCCCCGGTGATGGGCTGGCCTGACTCACTGCGGTGGGCGGCTGCGGCGGCCGCCCGGGATTCCGCGCTGACGGACTGCATTGCTGCGACTCCTCTCAAGTCCTTCTGGAGATTGATTGGATGCCGTTCCGTGGCTGCTTGTGGCGGCTGGTGCGGCAGATTGCGCGTTACGAGTAACGACGACTGACAAGGTCGAAAACAACGAAGGTGGCGCTGCTCCGGGTCAGTGAGGTTCTTGGGTTACAAGAGGCCGCGACTCTAATGCGTTGCACCAAAAGGCGCAAACCAATGGGCCGTTCCGGTGCGACCTGCCGTGGCCGGGCGTACGCCGCGGCGACGGCAGGCCGTCCTCTGATAGCATCGACCGGCGCGGCTCGTTCCCCTGCTGCTGCACGCGAAATGCACAGGGTGGCCGTTCGGTTCCGGGCGATGGCATGGCCCGCCTTCATGGCCACTCGAGAAGAACTGTCCGCCTTCCTGGCCGGCGTCGAGCGCCGAGCCTTCAAGCAAGCCCTCTTTGCCGTCCGCGACGAGGACTCAGCCTTGGACATCGTCCAGGAGGCCATGAGCAAGCTCGCCGAACACTACGGAGACCGGCCGGCGGTCGAGTTGCCCCTGCTGTTTACCCGGATCCTGCAAAACGCAATCACCGATCACTTTCGACGACAAAAGGTCCGAAACACCTGGATCTCGCTGTTTTCCTCGTTCACTTCGCCGGACGACGAGGATAGCGACCCACTCGCAACGATCGAGGCGCTGGCAGGCACCGGGCAGGTCGAGAGCTCGGCCGACCAGGTAGAGCGGGCGCAGATCGTCAGGATGATCGAGGAGGAGATCGCCCGGCTGCCGGCCCGTCAACGGGAAGCTTTCCTGCTTCGTTACTGGGAGGATTACGACGTTGCGGAAACTGCCGCGGCGATGGGATGCTCCGAAGGCAGCGTCAAGACCCATTGCTCGCGCGCCACGCATACCCTGGCCCGGGCCCTGCGCACCCGGGGAATCAAGCTATGAAGGAAGCAGAGTTCGGTTATCGCATCCGCCAGGCCCTCAACGAGGGGGCGGATCGCCTTGACTACACGGCCGTTTACCGCCTGGAGCGTGCCCGTCAGGCCGCTCTGTCGCGTCATCGCGTGGCGACCATGCCGGTGCGCAGCTGGGTGCCGGCACTGGAACCCGCTCTGCTGGACCACGCGGGTGCGGCCACCACGGACGCGGCCCGCGGCGGCCTTTGGCCCTGGCTGCGCGGGGCCGGGCTGGTCGCTCCGCTCGTCGCGTTGGCGGTGGGCTTCGTCGGCATCTACCAGTGGCACCAGTATCAGCGCATCGCGAGCCTGGCCGACATCGACTTCGCGGTGCTGCTGGACGAGCACCCGCTCGAGGCCTACGCCGACCGCGGCTTTGGTCTGTTCCTGCAGACCGAGGCACACGAGTAAGCGGACTCCACATGTCACGGACCATCGCCTGCCTGGCACTGGCCGCAGCGCTCAGCTCCGCGGCGCTGGCGCAGGGGAGCGCTGCACCAGCGGCGCCGGCTGCCGCCGCCAAGCCCGCGGCCCGCAGCGCGCCGGTGGCACGGCCGGCCTGGTCGGACCTCACCGCCGCCCAGCGTGAGGCGCTGGCGCCGCTGCAGGACGACTGGGACAGCTTCGAGCGCGACCGCAAGCGAAAATGGCTTGAGGTCGCCACCAAGTACCCGCGCATGACGCCCGAGGCGCAGCAGCACCTGCACGAGCGCATGCTCGAATTCGTACGGCTCACGCCACAGCAGCGCCGCACCGCACGCGAGAACTTCAAGAAAGCCTACGAGCTGCCGCTGGAGCAGCGACAACAACTGGTGGACCAGTTCAAGGCACTGCCGCCGGAACGGCGACAGGAACTCGCCGACAAGGCGGCCGAACAGGCCGTCGCCCGCAAGAGCGAGCCGCCGCGCCGAGCCGCGCGCGATGCGCGCACCGAGGCCAACAAGGCAAGCCTCACGCCGCAACCGGTGTCTTCGCGGCCTGCGAAGTCCGCGCCTGCGCGCGCGGTCGGGCCAGACGACGGCAGTCCCGCAAAGTAAGTCACTGCCCCAACGTCACGCAGGCCGTCGGTCAGCAACGCAGAGTCCTTTACCGTGCTCTACGATCTCACCGCATCAGAGGGTGAGAGGCAATCCGGCGTGCCCGAGGGGGCTGCCCAAAGCGCTCCAATCTAGGCGCAAAGCGCAGCCGTAGCTCGGGCTACGGCGAGCATTTGCAACGACGAGTGGGGCGCTTTGGGC
>Ga0209985_10000446_pt1 | contig 45361 bp, 39 predicted proteins | sample NOAtaG_FD_187305 | JGI IMG/M metagenome (GOLD analysis project Ga0209985, IMG submission 187305) | Freshwater lake microbial communities from Lake Erie, under a cyanobacterial bloom - NOAA_Erie_Diel6S_1000h metaG (SPAdes) (version 2) | ecosystem: Environmental > Aquatic > Freshwater > Lake ...
CAGGCGGGATTCTCCGCGGTGGCGCTGGGCATCGCGCGGGCGATGCTGGATTCCTTCATCAAGCTGGCCGGCGAGAAGACGCCGTCCGGACAGGGCGTCATGCTGCGCGACAGCGCGGTGATCCAGACGCGGGTGGCCGTTTCCGAGGCGCGCATCGCCTCCATGCGGGCCTGGCTGCTGCAATCCCTGCGCCAATCATGGGACGGCTGCGTCGCCACCGGGGCGCATGCCTACGAGCACCGCATGACCATGCGCCTGGCCTCGACCTATGCCATCGGCGAGGCGGCCAGGGTGGTCGAGGACGCCTATGCGGATGCCGGCGCCACCGCCATCTTCGATAGCCACCCCTTCGAGCGCCGCCTGCGCGACATGCATGCGGTGACGCAGCAGGTGCAGTCGCGCCCCATGCATCTGGAGACGGCAGGCCAGCATTTCCTGGGCCTTAAGCCCGGCACGCGCTTCCTCTAGCGGCGCGGCCACCGCAGTAACCACAACCACAATCACACCGCCACAACAAGGTAGAAGACATGAGCGCCAGCCGCCGCCCGTTCCTCGGCGGGCATGTCGCCTGCGCACAGGCCAGGCGCCGCCCGGCATGGCTGCCGCGAGCGCGCATCAGCTGGATTTATCCGATCGACACGCAAGGGGTATTCGCATGAGCAAGAAAAACGCAGCATCCAGGGGCGCAAGCCGTTTCCCGGTACTCACGCCCGAGACCCTGACCAAGGCGCAGACCAGGATGCTCAAGGCGCTGCTCGCCGGCCCGCGCGGCGGCGGCGACATGAGCAAGGACGCCATGACGAGCGCCCTCAACCGCGGGCCGTTCAATGCCTGGCTGCGCAGTCCCGCACTGGGCGACCGCCTGCAGAAGGTGGGCGAGTACATCCGCTTCGGCTCGTCCATGCCGCAGGACTTGAACGAGATGGCCATCCTCATCACCGCGCGCTACTGGACCTCGCAGTTCGAATGGTTCGCGCATTCCGCGCTGGCGCTCAAGGCCGGGCTCGACCCGAAGATCGTCGAGGCGCTGGCCAGGAACAAGCGCCCGTCGAAGATGACCCGGCAGCAGGCGGCGGTCTACGCATTCTGCGCCCAGCTGCACCACAAGAAGAAGGTGAGCAACAGCGCCTACGCGCGCGCGGTGGAATGCTTCGGCGAGCAGGGGGTGATGGACATGATCGCCGCATGCGGCTACTACACCGCCGTGTCGATGACCCTCAACGTCGCCAAGGTGCCGGTGCCCGCCGGGCACAAGAAGCCGCTCAAGTAGGGGCGCGGCGGCGTCAGGCCTTGGCGCCCTTCCAGCCTGAATGGGTGATGTCGAAGATGATGCCGTCCGGGTCCTGGTACTTCTTCTCGTAATATCCGGTGGCCTTGCCCGGCGCGACGTCCTGGAACAGCGCGGCGCCGGCGGCCTCCACGGCGCGGCTTTGCGCTTCGAGGTCCTCGCACAGGAAGCCCATGTGATGCAGGCCCACGAAGTCGCGCCCGCGCGGGCCGGCCGGGGCGTCGGTGCGGTAGCGCAGCAGCGCGAGGCTGACGGTACCGTCGGAAAGATAGACGCCGGTGGCGGTGGCCGAGTTGGCCTCGCCCACCACCTCCATGCCGAAGGCGTCGCAGTAGAAACGCGCCGACTTTTGCGGGTCCGGCACCGAAAGGGCGATGTGGCGCAGCTTGGCCATGGCGTGTCCTGTGGTTGCGGGCTTATTCGGGCTTGACGCCGGATTTCCTGACCACCTCGCCCCAGCGCACCACCTCGGACTTGACATACTCGACCGTGCGTGCCGGCGGTTCGGTGATGGGGTCGAAGGCAAGTCCGGCGACCCGCTCCTTGATGTCCGGCGTCTGCAGCACGCGTTGCATGGCGTCATAGAGCCGGTTGACCGCTGCGGCGGGCGTGCCGGCGGGCATGAACACGCCGACCCAGGTGTAGTCCAGCATGTCGGGATAGCCCGATTCGACCAGCGTGGGCACATCCGGCAGGCTGGCGATGCGCCGTGCGGAAGATACCGCCAGCGCGCGCAGCTTGCCGGCCCTGATGTGCGGCAGCGGGGCGGTCATCGCCATCACGCCCACCGGCGGCTCGCCGCCCAGGACGGCGGTGACCGCCGGGCCCGCGCCGCGGAAATGCGCGGCGGGAATGCCCAGCTTGGCGGCGATGTTGAACAGGTTCTCGCCGGTCAGGTGCGGGGTGGTGCCGCTGCCGGGCGACGAGAACGCCAGCTTGCGGGTTCGCGCATAGGCGATGAATTCGGCCAGGGTCTTGACCGGCAGGCCGGGATGCGCCACCACCACATTCGGCTGCGCCGCGACGATGGTCACCGGCGCGAAGTCGCGCTCGGCCGAATAGCCGGAGTCCGGAAAACTGGTGTTGACGGCGTACGCCGAGGAGGTGATCAGCACGGTGTAGCCGTCGGCGGGTGACTTCGCCACCGCCACCGTGCCGATGTTGCCGCCGGCACCGGTCCGGTTTTCGATGACCATCGGCTGGCCGAGGATTTCGGTGAGCTTGGGGCTGAGCAGGCGGGCGATGGTGTCGGGCGGCCCGCCCGGCGCGAACGGGATGATGATGCGGACCGGCTTGTCAGGCCATGCCGCCGCCTGGGCGCACACCCCGTGCGCCGCCAGCGCGGCGATTGCGCCGACGAGCAGGCGCCCCGCCGCGCGTGGCCAAGCCGGCCGGCCCCGGCCTGCGGTGGCCGCGCCCATGGTTGCCGATGTCTGCATGATCTTTACCTGCCGAAGTTGCCGGGAGCGCGAGTTTGACACAGGGCGGGGCAGGGCGCGCGCCGCGCGCTGGGGTATGCTGGGGGGGCCGCGCCGCGGCGCGCGCCGCAACGCGCGGCGTCTTTCAGGACCCGCCCGCAACCCCGCCCGCCCATGACCCGACCCGACTTCCTGCTCTATCACGCGTGGAACTCCAGCGCCTCGCGCAAGGTGCGCTTTTGCATGGCCGAGAAGGGCCTCGCGTTTCGCGGCCTGGTGCTCGACCTCAACCGCTTCCAGCACCATACCGACTGGTACAAGCGCCTCAACCCCTCGGGCATCGTGCCCTGCCTGGTCGTCGACGGCCGGCCGCTGATCGAAAGCAACCTCATCAACGAATACCTGGACGAGGCGTTTCCCGCCCCGCCCCTGATGCCGGACGATCCGTTCGACCGCCATGAACTGCGCCGCTGGTCCAAGTACATCGACGATGTATGCCTGCCGGCGGTGCAAAAGCCGAACTGGACGCAGTTGATGCGGCCGATGGCGGAAAAATGGAGCGATGAGGAACTGCAGGGCCGGCTGGCGGCCATTCCCAGCCAGGAGCGGCGCGACCTGTGGACGCGGATGGCGCGCAACCCCTTCAGCCGGGCCGAGATCGACGCCGCCCTGGACATCCTCGAAGACATGACCGTGCAGATCGACGGCTACCTGCGGAAGAGCGGCGGGCCGTGGATCTTCGGCGCGCGCTTCACCCTGGCCGACATCAACGTGTCGCCCTATGTGGTGCGCTTCGAGGAGGAACGTCCGGGGCGGCTTCGGCCGCGGGTGGCCGAATGGTGGCGCCTTGTGACGGCACGGCCGGCCTGGCGCACCGCCGAGATCGGCGGATTCACCGCCGACAGCGAGCGCAGCGTGCGCGAGGCGATGCCCGACCCGGCCTGACCATTACCGCCGGATCCGGCCTGTCCGGCCGGCCGGGCGCGCGCCTCAGGCGGCGGCCGGCGCGATGTCCAGCGTGGTGGTGCGGCGCAGTTCGCGCCGGTACTTGGTGTCGTCGAAGGGGCGCGCGCGGTGCATGGTGGCGCGGTTGTCCCAGATGACGAAGTCGCCCACGCTCCAGCGGTGGCTGTAGACGAACCGGGGCTGAGTGGCGTGCTCCATCAGTTCGCGCAGCAAGAGGCGTCCTTCGGGCACACGCCAGCCGATGATGGAGGAGGCGTGCGAGGCGAGGTACAGGCCGCGGCGCCCGGTGCGCGGGAAATGCCGTACCAGCGGATGCACCGCGCCCTTGAGCTGCTCTTTCTCGGAAGGCTGGAACTCGAAGCCCAGCACCTCGCGCGAGTAGGCGATGGAGTGGTGCACCTTGAGGTCCGCGATGGCGGCCTTCATGGCGTCGTCGAGCGCGTCGTAGGCGGCGCGCATGTCGGCGAACTGGGTGTCGGCGTCCACCGGCGGGATCACCCGGGCGGAGAGCATCGAGTAGCGCCCGGGCGGATCGACGAAGGTGGCGTCGGCATGCCACAACTGGTTGGCTAGGCCCGTCATGCGGCGGCGGTCGTCCGGCGACAGCAGGTTGCCGTCGGCGCCTACGTTGGAGATGTCCGAGAGCGCCTCGTTGCCGAAGCGGTTCTTCACCAGCACCGAGGTGGAGGTCCTGGCATGCAGCTGGCCGTCGAAGCGCTGCGCGAAATCGAGCTGCTCGGCGTCGCTGAAGGGCTGGTTGCGAAACACCAGCACGGCATAGCGGTCCATGCCGGCGCGCAGGGCTTCCAGCGTTTCGCGGTCATGCACGGTGCGCAGGTCGACGGGGCCGACCTCACCCACGAAACAGGGATGGAGCTGCTTGATCGAAATTGTCACGTCGATTCCTCCTGCGTGTTTTGCGGAAATCCTATTCCGGCTTGATGTTGCCATCCTTGATTACCTTGGCCCACTTGCGCAGTTCGCTGCGCGCAAAGGCGTCGAGCTCGGCCGGGCTGCCGCCGCCGGGCAGGGCGCCCAGTTCCTCGACCTTCTGGCGCACCTCGGGCATGGCGAAGATTTTCGCCACCTCGGCCTGCACCCGCGACACGATCTCCGCCGGCGTGCCGGCCGGCGCCAGCAGGGCGCCCCAGGTGAAGGCTTCATAGCCGGGCAAGCCCACCTCGGAGAGGGCGGGCACGTTGGGCCAGGAGGGCAGGCGCTGACGGTTGCCGGTGGCCAGCACCTTGAGCTTGCCCGCCTTCACATGCGGGCCGGAGGAGAGCACGCTGTCGAACAGCACCGAGCACACCGCGCCGATGGTCGCGATGATGGCGGGCCCGCTGCCCGCGTAGGGGATGTGCGTCATCTCCACGCCCGCGCTGGACTTGAATAGCTCCGCCGCCAGGTGCGAGGGCGAGCCGGCGCCGATGGAACAGTAGTTCGCCTTGGCCTTGTTCTCCTTCGCCCAGGCGATGAACTCCTGCGCGGTGTTCACCGGCAGGTTGGCCGGCACCACCATCAAGAGCGGATTGATGGACATCAGCGTGATCGGCGCGAAGTCCTTCAACGGGTCGTAGGGAATCTTGGGGAACAGGCTCACATTGATGACGTGCGGGCCGGCGCCGGTGGAGAGCAGGGTGTAGCCGTCGGGTGCGGCCTTGGCGACGATGTCGCTGCCGATCATGGCTGCGCCGCCGGCGCGGTTTTCCACCACCACCGGCTGCTTGAGCGCCTCCGACAACTTCTGCCCGACCAGGCGGGTGAGGATGTCGGTGGTGCCGCCCGGCGGGTAGGGTACGACGATGCGGATGGATTTTTCCGGCCACGCCGCATGGGCGCTGAAGGAAACGAGGGCCGCCAGCAGGGCCGGCACGAAACGTCTCACCATCGGGTCTCCCGGATTTTTCTGTATGCCGCACTCGTGGTTTGCATGAGAAGCGGCGGTGAAATGCAAGTTTGTCATCTTTCCGGTTTTCGCTCCAGCACGTCAGGCTCGGTAAGATGCGTCCCATATGTCCACCCAGACCCGTAACCCCTCGTTTTGCACCCAGTGCCGCTCGCGCTGCGGCTGCGTGGCCGTGGTCGAAGACGGCAGGCTTGCCGCCATCGAGCCCGACCCGACCCATCCCACCGGCGCCAAGCTGTGCCCCAAGGGCCGCGCCGCGCCGGAACTGGTGTATCACGCGGACCGCCTGACTACACCTCTGAAGCGCACCGCGCCGAAGGGCGCCGCCGATCCCGGCTGGCAGCCGATTTCGTGGGATGAGGCGTTGGACGAAATCGCAACGCGCATGGTCGGCATCAAGGCGCAGCACGGGGCGGAGCAGGTGGCTTTCTCCGTCACCACGCCATCCGGCTCGCACCTCCAGGATTGCATCCCGTGGATCGAGCGCCTGATCCGCGCCTACGGCAGCCCCAACACCATCTACGCCACCGAGATCTGCAACTGGCACAAGGACCATGCCACGCGCTTCACCTTCGGCCATGACATCGGCACGCCGGATTTCGCGCATACCGACTGCATTCTCCTGTGGGGCAACAACCCGGCGGTGACCTGGCTGGCACGGGTGGCGGAGATCCAGGGGGCAGTCAAGCGCGGCGCGCGCATGGTGGTGGTGGACCCGCGCCCGACCGCGTTCGCCAGGCAGGCGGATTGCTGGCTGCAGGTGCGGCCCGGTACCGACCAGGCGTTGGCCCTGGGCATCGCACACCTGATGATCGAGGCCGGCACGTTCAACGCCGCCTTCATGCGCGAGTGGACCAATGCGCCCTTGCTGGTGCGTACCGACACCGGACGATTCTTGCGCCAATGCGATGTCGAGGCTGGCGGCAGCGACAAGGTGTTCTACGGGCTGGGCGAAGCCGATCGCCTCGTCCCTTATGACACGACTCGTGGCGTATGGCTGGCTGACCCGACGGAGATCGCCCTGACGGGTGCCGCGCACGTGCCCACGCTCTCCGGTGAAGTCGCCTGCCATACGGCCTTTGAACTCTACGCGACGGCGGCCGCCGAATGGCCGCCGGAGCGCGTGGCCGAACACACGGGCGTGGATGAAGCCGCCTTGCGCCAGGCGGCAACACTCATCGGCGGCGCGAAGTCGGTGGCCTACTTCGCCTGGAACGGCATCGGCCAGAGCGTCACCGCCACGCAAACCGACCGTGCCCTCACGCTCCTGTACTCGCTGACCGGCAGCGTCGGCGCACAGGGCGGCAACGTGCCGGGCGGTGCGGCCACCTTCGGCGACATTTCCGGCGCCGACCTGATGCCTGCCGCGCAGCGCCCCAAGGCGCTGGGCCTCAAAGAGCGTCCGCTCGGCCCGGGACTCAACGGCTGGGTCACCGCGCGCGATGTGTATCGTGCGGTGCTGCAGGGCGACCCCTACCCGGTGCGCATGCTGGTGTCCTTCGGCACCAACCTGCTGGCCTCGCAACCGGACACCGCGCTGGCACGCCAGGCGCTGGAGCATCTCGAGTTCCACGTGCATGCGGACTTTTTTCTCAACCCCACGGCGGCGTATGCGGACATCGTCCTGCCCGCCGCCACCTCATGGGAACGCGAGGGGCTACGCGCCGGCTTCGATACCAGCCTGGCCTCCTTGAAGCGCGTGCAGCTGCGCCAGGCCGTGATCGCGCCAAGGGGTGAAGCGCGCAGCGACACCGACATCGTGTTGGGTCTGGCTGAGCGCCTGGGCATGCGCGCGCAGTTCTTCGACGGCAGCGCGGATGCCGGCCACGACGCCGTGCTCAAACCGGCCGGACTGTCTGTGGCGTACCTGCGCCAACACCCGGAGGGTGTCGAATTGCCGGGCGAGGCGCTGCTCAAGGCCTATGCGAGGCGGGTCGACGGCGTACCCAAGGGGTTCGCCACCCCCACCCGCCGCGTCGAGATCTACGCCGAGACCCTGGTCAAGCACGGCATCGCGCCACTGCCCGTGCTGGAAGCGGCCGACCTGCCCGCGCCACCGCCCGGCTTCCCGCTGCGCCTGGGGGCCGCCAAGGTGCTGGCCTTTTGCCACAGCCAGCACCGCAACATCGATTCGCTGCGCAAGCTGATGCCCGACCCGCAAGTCGAGATCGCGCCGGAAACCGCGCGTGCGCGCGGCATCGCCACCGGCGACTGGGTCCGCATCCGCACCGGCACCGGCAGCGCCGTGGCGCGCGCGCGGGTTTCGCGCGATCTGGCCGAAGGCACGGTATGCGCCCAGCACGGCTGGTGGGTGGAGGGTGCTGCCGGGACCCCTTATGATCGCGCGCATCCCCTGGCCGCCAACCTCAACCAGGTGGTCGATACCTCGCGCGCTGATCCGGTGTCGGGGTCGATTCCATTGCGGGCGGGCTGGTGTGAAATCGAACCGCTGGCAGGACCGCACCGTTGAAAACAACAATCGAGTTGCAAGGGGAGACGACATGACACCGTTCGACACCATCATCGTCGGCGCCGGTTCCGCCGGCTGTGTGCTGGCCAATCGCCTCACGGCGGACGGCAAGCGCAAGGTCCTGCTGCTGGAAGCGGGTCCGCGCGACACCAACCCGTGGATCCACATACCGCTGGGCTACGGCAAGCTGTTCGCGGAGCCCAGCGTCAACTGGAGCTACGAGTCCGAGCCCGAGCCCACCTGCAACAACCGCCGCATCTTCACCCCGCGCGGCAAGGTGCTGGGCGGGTCGTCCTCGATCAATGGTCTCGTGTACATCCGCGGCCAGAAAGAGGATTACGACGACTGGGCCGTGCCGGGCTGGAACTTTGACGGCATGCTGCCCTATTTCATCAAGGCCGAAGACCAGAGCCGCGGCAAGAGCGCGTACCACGGGGTGGGCGGGCCGTTCGCCGTATCCGACCTGCCGGACCGCCACGAGATGTGCGATGCCTTCATCGAGGCGGCGGTGGCCAACGGCATCCCGAGGAACGACGACTTCAACGGCGCCGCGCAGGAAGGCGCCGGTTATTTCCAGGCCAACACCCGCAACGGCCGGCGCATCTCCACCGCGGTGGGTTACCTGCGCCCGGCCGAGAAGCGGCCCAACCTCAAGGTGGAGGTGGAGGCGCTCGCCACCCGGATCCTGTTCGAGGGCAAGCGGGCCACCGGCGTGGAGTACCGCCAGGGTGGCGTGACCATGACGGCGCAGGCGCGCGAGGTCATCCTGGCGGGCGGCGCGATCAATTCGCCGCAGCTGCTGCAGCTCTCCGGCGTGGGCCCGGCGGCGTTGCTGCAGGCGAATGGCATCCCGGTGGTGCACGAGTCGCCCGATGTGGGCGAGGGCCTGCAGGACCATTTCTACGTGCGCACCTTCTGGCGCTGCACCCGGCCCGTCACGCTGAACGACGACATGAAGAGCCTCTGGCGCAAGGCCGGGATCGGGCTCAAGTATCTGCTGCAAAAGCGCGGGCCGCTCACCGTGAGCGCGGGCTATGCGGCGGCGTTCACCAGGACCCGGCCGGAACTGGGCCGGCCGGACGCGCAGTTCTACTTCATCAATTTCTCGGTGGCCAAGCGCGGCGGCATCCTCGACCCGTTCTCCGGCTTCACCTGCTCGATGTCGCAATTGCGCGCCGAGTCGCGCGGCCATGTGCGCATCAAGTCGGCCGATCCGTCCGCGGCACCCGCCATCCTCTACAACTACCTGGCCACGGAGAACGACCGCCGCACCATGGTCGATGGCCTGAAGAAGCTGCGCCGGCTGGTCAATACCGCGCCCTTCAACCGCTATGTGGCCGAGGAGCGCACCCCGGGCCGGGATGTGAACACCGACGACGAGTGGCTGGACTTCTGCCGCGCCACCGGCGAGACCGTGTACCACCCCACCTCCACCTGCCGCATGGGCACCGATGCCCGCTCGGTGGTCGATGCCGAGCTGCGCGTGCGCGGCATCGCAGGCCTGCGGGTGGTCGATGCTTCCATCATGCCGGCGGTGGTGTCCGGCAACACCAATGCCGCGGTGGTGGCGATCGCCGAGAAGGCGTCCGACCTGATCCTGGCGGGTTGAGGCGGGGCGCCCGGCGCCCATCGTCCAAGCAGAGGGGCATTTCCGCGGTTCTTTCGCGCTTCGCGTGGGCGAAGTGCCGCGCACACTATTAGTGCGCTTATTCCAATTTGGTGCATGGATGCCGACTGCCTGTTTGTCGCGACCGTTGATGCATCGCCGGACGGCGTGTTGATTCAAACGCCGGCCCCGGGGAGGTCTAAGGCGGCGGTCATTCTTATCGAGGAGAACAAATAATGAACATCAACAATTGGAACATCGGCACCAGGCTCGGCGCCGCTTTTGCGGCCGTCCTGGCGATGGTCGCGATCCTGGCGGGCGTGAGCCTTTTGGCGCTGCAGCGCTTCGACGCCAAGGTGGTGCAGTTGGTCGAAGTCGAAAGCGCCAGGCTGGAGGCGGCGCTGACCATGCAGGTGTATGTGCGCGCCAATTCGCGCCGCATCATGGAACTGGCGATCGCCGACGACGCCGCGCAGCGCAAGCATGTCCAGGAGCGCATGGTCGTCAACCAGAAGCAATCCGACGCGGCGCGCGACGTCCTTGGCAAGCTCACCGACAACCCGGAGGGCCAGGCGCTGTTCGAAAAGATTCTCGAGGCCGAGAAGGTCATGGTCGCCGCGTTCGCCAAGGTGGCCGAGGCCGCCAATGAAGGCGACACGAAGCGCGCGGTCGCACTGGTCAACGGCGAGGCCACGAAGAAGATCAGCGTCGTCACCAAGGCACTGGAAGAACTGGTGGCGATGCAGAAAAAGGCGTCCGCCGCCGGCTTGCAGGAATCGCAGGCCCTGTACGCGTCGGTGAAGGCGCAGGTGGTGGGTGTGGCGGCCGTGGCCATGCTGCTGGCACTGGTTCTGGCGTTCATGATCACCCGGTCCATCACCCGGCCGGTCGCGCAGGCCTTGGCTGGAGCGCGGGCGATCGCCGCGGGCGACCTGTCGACGAGTTACCACACCGCCGGCACGGACGAAATCGCCCAGCTGTCGCGCGAAATGGAGCTCATGCAGGCGCGCGTTCGCGGCGTGATCGAAGCGCAGATGGAGATGGCGCGGCAGCACGAGGCGGGCGAGGTGTCGCACCGTATCGATGTGGCGGCGCTGCCCGGCGCGTTCGGCGAACTGGCCGACAAGGTCAACCATCTCGCGGAGCAGCACATCGCGATCAGCCGGCGGACCATCGAGGTGGTGGGGGCCTACGCGAAGGGTGACCTGTCGGGCGACATGGATGTGTTGCCCGGCGAGCAGGGGGCGATCACCGCGGCGGTGGCCACGGTCAAGCGCCAGCTGCAGGGCATCAACGGCGAGATCAAGGCGCTGGTGGATGCGGCTGCCGCGGGCGAATTCAGCATGCGCGGCCACGCCCAATCCTATGACTTCACCTTCCGCGAAATGATCGAGGGGCTCAACCGGCTGATGGCGACCTGCGAGGCGGGTCTCGACGAAGTCAGCCACGTGATGGGGCGCATCGTACAGGGCGACCTCACCGCCCGCATGACGGGCGAATACAGCGGCGCCTTCCGGCGCATCAAGCAGGACTGCAACGCCACCGCCGACCAGCTGGTGGCCATCGTGGGCGAGATCCGCCAGGCGACCGAGGTCATCGATACGGCCGCTCGCGAGATCGCCACCGGCAACGCCGACCTGTCGCAGCGCACCGAGGAGCAGTCTTCCAGCCTCCAGGAGACCGCCTCGAGCATGGAGGAACTCACCTCCACCGTAAAGCAGAACGCCGACAATGCCCGCCAGGCCAATCAGCTGGCGGTAAGCGCGAGCCAGATTGCGGAGGAAGGGGGCGCGGTGGTGGGCAAGGTGGTGGGCACGATGGAGGCGATTTCGGCTTCCTCGAAGAAGATCGTCGACATCATCAGCGTGATCGACGGGATCGCCTTCCAGACCAACATCCTGGCGCTCAATGCCGCGGTGGAGGCCGCGCGCGCCGGGGAGCAGGGGCGCGGCTTCGCGGTGGTGGCCACCGAGGTGCGCAGCCTGGCGCAGCGCAGCGCCAACGCGGCGCGCGAGATCAAGGGCCTGATCGGAGACTCGGTCGCCACGGTCGAGACGGGTTCGCAGCTGGCGGGCAACGCGGGCGTCACCATGGAAGACGTGGTCAAGGCCGTCAAGCGAGTGACCGACATCATGGGCGAGATCACCGCGGCGTCGGCCGAGCAGGGCGAGGGTATCGAGCAGGTGAACACGGCGGTTTCGCAGATGGACCAGGTGACGCAGCAGAATGCCGCCCTGGTCGAGGAGGCCGCGGCAGCTGCCGAATCGATGGCACAGCAGGCGCAGGAGTTGTCGAAGACCGTATCGGTGTTCCGCCTGCCCGCCGCGTCGCGTTCTACCCAGCGTACCGCCCCGGGCATCGCGCCGCGGACGGTAGCGCAGCCTGCATCGCAAGCCGCCCCGCAACCGGCATCACAGGCGAAGTCCGGGCCGGCGCTTCCGCCGGCCCCGCGGCCCGCAGCGCGCCTCGCGCCGCCGGCCGAGGCTGCCTTGCCGGCGGCGGCGCCGCAGAAGCGAGCGCCCGTGCCGGTCGCGCCGGGCACGGCCGAGACCTGGGAAGAGTTCTAGCCGGCGTTGTCCCTGGCCCGGGAATACCAGGCCGCGTCGCGCTTTTCGCGAAACGACGCCAGTCCTTCGGCGGCTTCCGCCGACTGTCGGCCGGCTGCATGCTCGGCGACGATGGCGCCGAAGTGGCTGCGATGCACCTCCGACCAAGCCTGGCGCAATACGCCAGCCTTGGTCGTCGCGTTGGCGCGCGGCGCGTTGCGCAGCAGTGCGTCGACCATCTTCGCCCCGGCCGCGTCCAGCGCAGCCGCCGGCACCACCTCGTGGACCAGCCCGATCCGCCTGGCCTCGTCGGCGCCGAAGCGCTCGCCGGTTTGCGCATAGCGGCGCAGATGGCGCACGCCGATGGCGTCGGCCAGTTGCGGAAAGATGATGGTGGCCGCCATGCCCCAGCGTGTTTCAGCAATCGCGAACATGGCGTTGTCGGCGGCGATGACCACGTCGCAGGAAGCGGCGATGCCGGTGCCGCCGCCGAAGCAGCCGCCCTGCACCAGCGCCACGGTCGGCGCCGGCAGAGTGTTCAATTCCCACATCGCGCGGGCGGTGCGCTCGGAGGCCTCCAGGTTGGCCTGCGCGCCCTGCACGCGCACCGCGTCGAGCCAGCCCAGGTCGGCACCGGCCTGGAAGTGGCGGCCGGCGCCGGCGAGCAACACGACGCGCGTGCCGCTGCCGGCGCGCGCCTCGGCACAGCCGGCGATGATGCCGTCGAGCATGTCGCCGTTGTAGGCGTTGTTGACCCCCGGGCGGTTGAGCGTTATGCGCAGCACGCCGCGGGCGTCGCGTTCGGTCAGGACGCTAGGCGCGGTCGGGGCGGAAGCGGCGCTCACGGTGCATGCAGCGGCCGGTTCAGCGGCGCGCCTCGAGCGAGGCGCGGTCGTAGCCTGCGACCTTCTTGTAGGAATTCATCATCGCGGCGATCTCTTCCGGAGAGATGATGTCGTTGATGTCGGCGAACGGCTGGTCGCCGCTGCGCTCATAGACCTCGCGCAGGATCGCATCCGGCGGGCCGGAGCGATTGGTGCGCACCACCGCCGCGGTGGCCGGCAGGCGCGCGGCCTCATAGGTCTTGAGCGCGGCATGCACGTCGCCGGCGGCGGCCAGGCAGTCGGTGAGGCAGCGCGCGTCGAGGATGGATTGCCCCGCGCCATTGGAGCCGCGCGGATACATCGGGTGCGCCGCGTCGCCCAGGAGCGTGACGCGGCCGAAGCTCCAGCGCGGCAGCGGGTCGCGGTCGACCATCGGGTATTCGAGCACTTGGGCGGCACCGCGGATCAGCGCCGGCACGTCGAGGAAATCCCAGCGCCATTCCTCGAAGGCGCCGATGAAGTCCTCCAGCCTGCCGACCTTGTTCCAGTCCTGCCGGTCGTGGCGCGGGGTTTCGATCTCGGCCACCCAGTTGATCAGCTGCGTGCCGTCGGCGTGGTTGCGGATCGGGTAGATCACCATCTTGCCGTGGGTGAGCCAGCCGCCGCGCATGTAGCTCTGCCCGGTGAGGTAGGGCTTGGCCACGGTGACGCCGCGCCACATGTTCACGCCGGAATAGATGGGCGGGCCTTCGTCGGGGTAGAACTGGCGGCGCACCACCGAGTGGATGCCGTCCGCGGCCACGATGACGCGCGCCTGCACCGCCGGCAGCGCCGCGCCGGTGGTGGTGTCGACGAAGTGTGCGCTGGCATGGTCCGGGCCGTCCTCGACGCGCACGCAGCGCTGGCCGGTGACCACGCTTTGCGCGCCGGCGCGCTCGATCAGGGCGCGGTAGAGGATTTGCTGCAGGTCGCCGCGATGGATCTGGATCTGCGGCCATTCATAGCCCGCGAAGGTGCCCACGGCTTCCTTGTGCACCAGTTGCCCGTGGCGGGTGTAGAAGCAGCTTTCCTTCGCCACCACGCCGGTGGCCGCCATCGCCTCGACGACGCCCAGGGCGGCCAGTTCCTTGTTGGCATGCGGCAGGATGGTGATGCCCACCCCGATGGGGCGGATCTCCGGCGCGGTTTCGTGGATGCGGAACGCGATGCCGGCCCTGTGCAGCATCAGGCCCAAGGTGAGGCCGCCGATGCCGGCGCCGATGATGAGGACTTCCATGGAATGCGTTCGGGGTTGCGGAAGGCGGAATTATCCCGCCTTTGGCCGCAGTGGCTACAACGCGGGAATGTCCAGCGGCGTCAGCGGCGCCTTGTGCAGCATGACGACCTCGCTGTCGCCGTCTTTCCAGGCCGGATAGCGCGCGCGCACCAGCGGGTCGTGGCCGGGCACCAGGTGGTCGGGCGTGTCGGCCAGCTTCATCAGCTTGCGGAAGCCTTCGAGCATGTCGCCCACGTGGAAGATGATCGGGAAGGGGGACTCCTTGTGCAGGTTGGCGTAGTAGTGGGCCGCATCCGAGGCCAGCACCACCCAGCCGCGCTCGGTATGCACCCGCACGCCCTGCAGGCCGGCGGTGTGCCCGCCGACGTACACCAGCTGTATGCCGGGCGCGAAATCGGCGTCGCCTGCGTAGAAATCGACCCGCTGGTCGTACACGCCGCGCACGATGTGCACCACGTCGTCGACGTCGTAGGCATGGCGCATCACGTCGTACTTCATGTATTTGCCGGTGGCGTACTGCAACTCCTTTTCCTGCAGGTGCAATCGCGCGTTGGGCAGCATGTGCACGTTGCCGGCGTGGTCGTAGTGCAGGTGGGTGACGATCACGTCCTTCACATCCCCCGGGGCGATGCCCAGTTTGGCGATGGCATCGATCGGCGAGCACAGGAACTGCCGCTTGCGTCGTACCGAGGCTTCCTGCGAAAAGCCGGTGTCGACCATGATGGTGCGCCCGGCGCCGCGGATGACCCACACGAAATAGTCGATCGGGTAGGGCCCGTCATGCGGGTCGAAGGCCATGAAGGCCTCCTGGCGGCGGCGCGCCATGGTGGCATAGCGCAGGGCGAAGATCTCGTACTCGGGCAGGGCGGTGGTCATGGCGGAAGGCTTTGATCGGTTGTCGGTGGGTCCCGGGGCGGCGCGTCGATTTCGTTTCTCAGTATCCCAGGGATTGCCCCTGCTGAGCGTCGCCGGCGCTTCTGCGGCAGAGCGCGCTGATCGCGGGGGTGCGCATGGGAATGCCTCCTGCCTAGGGCAGGCGGTCGAGCTCGGCGTTGATCTCGGCGGTGTGTTCGCCGAGCGCCGGTGCGGGCCGGCGGAAACCGCCCGGACTGCCGGTCAGGCGCGGCACGATGTTGTGCATGGGCAGGCTGCCCATGTCGGCGTCCTCCAGCCTGACGATGGCTGCACGGCCGTTGGTGTAGGGATGGTCGAGCAGGTCGGCCATCGAGCACACCGGGCCCACGGTGACGCCGGCGGCTTCGAAGAGGTCGAGATTTTCCCGGGTCGTACGCGCGCCGATGAACGCGGCGATGATGCGGTCGAGTTCCTCGCGGTTGGCCACCCTGCCCTCGTTGGTGGCGAAGCGCGGGTCCTCTTTGAGTTCCGGGGGGCCGATGGTGTCCAGGATGCGCATGGCCATCGACTGCATGGATCCCGACAGGGCGACGAAGCCGCCGTCGCCGCACTGGTACACGTTGCGCGGCGCCGTATGGGTGGACTGGTTGCCGGCACGCAGGGTGGCCACGCCGGTCAGCTGGGTCTTGGCCGCCTCGGAGGCGATGAACGAGAAGATCGGCTCGAAGAGCGACAGGTCGATCACCTGGCCGCGGCCGTGACGCTCGGCCACGCGCAGCGCGGTGAGCACGCCGGCGGCGCCGTAGACCCCGGCGATCATGTCGGCCATGGCCAGCGGCGGCAGCACCGGCGGACGGTCCGGAAAGCCGTTGAGGTAGGCGAAGCCCGACATCGCCTCCACCAGGGTGCCGAAGCCGGGCTTGTGGCTGTACGGGCCGGTCTGGCCCCAGCCGGAAATGCGCACGATCACCAGCGCCGGGTTGTCCTCGAGGAGTTCCGCCGGGATGAGGCCCATCTTCTCCAGCCCGCCGGGGACGAAGTTTTCGACCAGGATCTGCGCATGGCGCACGAGCTTTTTCAGTCGTGCCAGGCCCTCAGCGGTCTTGAAATCCAGCACCATGGAGCGCTTGTTGCGGCCATAGACCTTCCAGTAGATCGGCTGGCCGGCCTCGTTCCAGCGCCGCAGGTCGTCGCCGCCTTCCGCGCGTTCGACCTTGATGACATCCGCGCCGAAATCGGCGAGGTAGGCGGTGAGCATGTTGCCCGCCACCAGGCGCGAAAGATCCACCACGCGCACGCCTTCGAGCGGGCCCTGGGTATCGGGGTCGTACTTGAGCATGGCGTGTTCCCGCACAGGTGGGGCCGGCGCGATCAGTCGATGGTGGCGCCGGATTCCCTGACGATCTTCGCCCAGCGTGCCAGGTCTTCGGTGAGGAGCGTCGCCAGTTGCGCGGGCGTGGCGTTGGCCAGGTCCACGCCGAGCGCCACCAGCTTTTCCCGGGTGTCGGCGGCGTCGAGCACCCTTTTCATCGCGTTCTGCAATTGCGTTTCCACCGCGGCCGGGATGCCCTGTGGCGCATAGACCGCGATCCACAGGAGGCCGGTGTAGCCGGGCAGCGTTTCGGCAATCGCCGGCACGTTGGGCAGGCTGGGCGAGCGTGTGGGCGAGCTCACGCCCAGCGGCAGCAGCTTGCCCGCCTTGATGTGCTGCAGCACCGCCGCCGGGGTGGAGAAGGCGATCTGCACCTGGCCGCCCAAGAGGTCGTTCAAGGCCGGGGCCACGCCCTTGTAGGGCACATGCTGCAGTCTCACCCCCGCGTAACCGGCGAGCATTTCGCCCAGCAGGTGGTTGAGCGTGCCGTTGCCGGCCGACGCGTACTGGTAGAAGCCGGGTTTGGCCCGGGTGACCTCGATGAATTCCTTGAGCGTCCTGGCCGGAAAGGCCGGGTTGACCACCAGCACGTTGGGTACCGCGCCGATGAGCGAGATGGGCACGAAATCCCTGACCGGATCGAACCCCGGGTTCTTGTAGAGCGCCGGGTTGATGGCCTGCGTCGAGGACACCGTCAGCATCAGCGTATGGCCGTCCCTGGGCGCCTTGGCCACATAGGCCGTGCCGATGTTGCCGCCGGCGCCGGGGCGGTTCTCCGCCACGACGCTGCCGCCCAGGGCCTCGCCCAGTTTCTGCGCGATCAGGCGGCCGACGATATCGTTGGTGCCGCCCACCGCCTGCGGGATCACCATGGTGACCGGCCGGGCGGGATACGGCTGCGCGTGGGCCACGCCCGTCGCGACCGCGAGCGTGCCCAGCGCGGTGACGAGCCGCCGGGCCAGGCGCGCAAGCCGCATGCCGGGACGGGTTTTCATGTCAGGCCTCCTTTCTTGCCGGCCAGCCGCCGGCGTCGATGACTTCCCGCGTGTGTTCGCCGAGCCGGGGCGCCGCGTGGCGGATGGTGCCCGGCGTGCCGCTCAGCTTGGGCACCACGCCGGGCACCTTGAGCGGGCGGCCGTCGGCGCCGCGGGCCTCGACGATCATGTCGCGCGCCAGGTATTGCGGGTCGGCGACGATGTCGGCCACCGAATAGATGCGCCCGGCCGGCACGCTGGCGCGTTCGAGCGCCTGCAGCACGCTGTCGAGGGGGTGCCGGCGCGTCCAGGCGCCGATGGCGGCGTCGATTTCCGCCACCCGCGCCACCCGCCCGTCGTTGCGCGCCAGGTCGGGATCGTTGCCCAGGTCGTCGCGGCCGATCGCCGCCATCAGGCGGCGGAAGATGCTGTCGCCGTTGCCGGCGATCAGCGCATAGCCGCCGTCGGCGCACAGGTAGGCGTTGGTGGGCGCGATTCCGGGCAGCGCGCTGCCGGAACGCTCGCGCACGGCACCAAAGGCGTCGTATTCCGGCACCAGGCTTTCCATCACGTTGAAGACGCTCTCGTAGAGCGCGACATCGACCACCTGGCCTTCCCCGCCGTGCGCGTCGCGGTGATACAGCGCGGTCAGCACGCCCATCACGCCATGCAGGGCCGACAGGGTGTCGCCGATGGATACGCCCGTGCGTACCGGCACCCGCCCCGGCTCGCCGGTGAGGTAGCGCAGGCCGCCCATCGCCTCGCCCAGCACGCCGAAACCCGGCTTGTGCCGGTACGGGCCGGTCTGGCCGTAGCCGGAGATGCGCAGCATGATCAGGCGCGGATTGAGGGCGTGCAGCGCATCCCAGCCGAGGCCCCAGCCCTCCAGCGTGCCCGGCTTGAAGTTCTCGATGAGCACATCGGCCTCGCGCGCCAGGGCGCGGATCACGTCCTGGCCTTCGGGCAGGCGCAGATCGAGTTCCACCGAGCGCTTGTTGCGCGACTGCACCTCCCACCATACCGAGGTGCCGTCGCGCAGCATGCGCCACTTGCGCAGGGGGTCCCCGGCACCGGGCGGCTCGATCTTGATGACGTCGGCGCCGAACTCCGCGAGGGTCTTGCCGGCGAACGGCCCGGCGATGAGCTGCCCGAGTTCGATGACCTTGATGCCCTTGAGTGCCTGCATGCGTGCTTTCGGCCGATTGCGGTCCGCCTACTCTAGGGCCGTTGGCCGGCCGTGGCAATTGCCGACCCGGCAGGGGAGCTTCGCGTTTTGCGAAGGCTCGTAGAATCGCGGTATGGAACCCAGTGTCAATCCGGCGCGCGTCGACTTCGTGACCCTGCGCCTGTTCTGCGCCGTCTCGCGCGGCGGCAGCATCACGCGCGGCGCGCAGGCCTGCAACCTCGCCCTGTCGGCGGCGAGCCGGCGCCTGGCCGACCTGGAGCAGGCCTTCGGGGCCACGCTGCTGGAGCGTTCCGCGCAAGGCGTCGCCCTGACCTCGGCCGGTCATGTCGCGCTGCAGCATGCGATGCGCCTGTTCCAGGGGTTCGAGCAGCTCGGCCGCGAGCTGAAGGACTATTCGCGCGGCATCCGCGGCCATGTGCGACTGTGGGCCAACATGTCGGCCCTGACCGAATTCCTGCCCGCGGCGCTCGCGACCTTTCTGCGCGCGCAGCCCGACATCCGCGTCGAGGTCGAGGAGCAGTTGAGCGGCGACATCGTGCGCGCGCTGATGGAAGGGGTGGCCGACATCGGCGTTTTCGCCGAGAACACCTCGACCGACGGCCTGGACATCATGCCGTTCCAGAGCGACGAACTGGTGGTCCTGTGTCCGCGCGGGCATGCGCTTGCCGTGCGCCGCAGCGTCGATTTCCGCGCCTGCCTGCGCCACGATTTCGTCGGCCTGAACCGCGGCAGCTCGCTCCTCGAGCTGACCGCCCGCGCCGCCGAAGAGGCGGGCGTCGCCATGAACATCCGCGTCCAGGTGCGCAGTTTCGACGCCATGTGCCACATGATCAGCGCAGGTCTGGGCATCGGTGTGCTGCCGCTGGCGGCCTGCCGCGCGCAGGTCGGCGCGCTCGGGCTCAAGGCGGTGCGGCTCCGCGACGCGTGGGCGAAGCGGCGCCTGTTGCTGGGCCTGAAAAAGGGCGCCGCGCTGCCGCCGGCGCCGGCCCTGCTGTTCGACCACCTCGCGCGGCGCGCCGGCGAGGAGAGCCGGCGCGCCGCCTGACCTCAGGCCGCCGGCGCGGGGTCGGCGCCCGGGAGGGTGGCGCCGCGATGAACCGCCTGGTGCGACCGAAGCCACGCGGCGCGCCGGCGGAACAGGTCCGGCACGACGCGGTTGGCATCCGCGATCGCCTGCCGCAGGTCGCCCGACAACAGTTCGCCGTTATCGACCAGCACGCGGCCGCGCACCATCGTGAGATCGACGTCGCCGCCGCGCACCGCATGCACCAGGTTGTGGTGCAGGTTGCCGTCCTGTCCGCCCAGGAGCGGGGTCATGCGCGGCGTGTCGGTGCGCACGGCGATCAGATCGGCGCTTTTCCCGGCTTCAAGCGAGCCGATGTCGCCGTCGAGCCCGAGCGCGCGGGCGCCGTGGATGGTCGCCATCCGGCAGACGGACCAGGCGTCCAGCGCGGCGGCATCGAGCCTGGTGAGCTTCGCCAGCAGGGAAGCCACCTTCATTTCCTCGAACATGTCGAGGTTGTTGTTTTCCTTTTCGCCGTCCGTGCCCAGGCCCACGCTGATGCCGGCAGCGAGCATGGCCTCGACCGGCGCCGCGCCGCTGGCGAGCTTCATGTTGCTCACCGGGTTGTGGGCCACGGCGATCCTGCGGCGCGCGAGGATGCCGATCTCCGCCTCTGACAGCCAGACGCAATGGGCGAGCAGCGTTCTGGGCGCATCGAGCAGGCCGAAGGATTCCAGCGCCTCGATCGGGCGCATGCCGTGGCGCCGCCGGGTCTCCTCGACGTCGAAGCGGCTCTCGTTGCTGTGGGTGTGGAACCCGGTGCCGTGCCGCCGGCTGATCTCGATGGCGCGCCGCCAGGCCGGCGGCGTGGCGTAGAACATGTGCTCCAGGCCCACCCATACCTGGATGCGCCCGTCGGCGCGGCCATGCCAGCGCTCGATCAGGGCTTCGTTGGCGTCGAGGGTCTCGAAATAGTCGTGGTCGGGATGCTCGGCCACGTAAGGAACCAGGACGGCGCGCATGCCCAGGTCGCTGGCCGCGCGCGCGCTGCCTTCCATGTGGCGCCACATGTCGACGATAGTGGTGGTGCCGGCCAGCAGGGACTCCGCGTAGCACAGGCGCGAGGCGATCTCGGCGTCCTCGGGATTGAGCACGCGGTGCATGGGGTCGATGTATTGCTGCAGCCAGTCCCACACGGGCAAGCCCTCGGCGGTGCCGCGCAGCACCCCCGAATGGGCGTGGGTATTGATGAGGCCGGGCATCAGGAGCCGGTTTTCCAGGCGCCGCACCGGCACGCCGGGATTGCGCGGCAGCAGGTCGGCCGCCGGTCCGAGCGCGGCGATGCGGCCATCGGCGCCGACCAGAAGCGCGGCGTCGCTCAGGACGGCGTTGTCCGCGTTCATCGTCAGCAGGTGGTCGGCGTGAAGAATCAGGGGTTCCATGGCGTGCTCCGCTGCGTCGAATCGACTCCCGGGGTCAAGCAAGAATCAGGCAAGAATCAGCCAAGCATCAGGCAGGCGGCCGGCAAGGGACATGCCGCCTGGCGCAACCTTCGCTACGGCCGGCCCTCAGGCCTTGTTCAGGCCCAGCGACCTGGCGATCACTTCCTTCATGATCTCGTTGGTGCCGCCATAGATGCGCTGCACCCGCGCGTCGATGTAGGCCCGGGCGATCGGATACTCCATCATGAAGCCGTAGCCGCCGTGCAGTTGCAGGCATTCGTCGATGATGCGGTTTTCCATGTCGGACGCCCACATCTTGGCCATGGCGGCGGTCGCGGCATCGAGCTTGTTTTCGAGCAGCAGTTCCATGCAGCGGTCGACGAAAACCCGGCCCACCTGGCACTGGGTGACCACCTCGGCCAGCTTGAAGCGGGTGTTCTGGAACGACGATACCGGGGTGCCGAAGGCCTTGCGGTTGTTGACATAGTCGAGTGTCCACTTGATGGCCGCCTCGGTCTTGGCCATGGCGGCGATGGCGATCTGCATGCGTTCCCAGGGCAGCTCCTGCATCAGGTAGATGAAGCCGTTGTTCTCCTCGCCCAGGAGGTTCTCGGCCGGCACCTCGACGTTGTCGAAGAACAGCTCCGCCGTGTCCTGGCCCTTCAGGCCCATCTTTTTCAGTCGCCTGCCCTTGGTGAAGCCCGCCATGCCGGTGTCGACGATGAGAAGCGAGGTGCCCTTGGCGCCCTTCGACGGGTCGGTCTTGGCGACCACGATCACAAGGTCGGAATGCCAGCCGTTGGTGATGAAGGTTTTCGCGCCGTTGAGGATGTACTTGTCGCCCTTCTTCACCGCGCTGGTCTTGATGGACTGCAGGTCGGAACCGGCGCCCGGTTCGGTCATGGCGATGGCGCCGATCATCTCGCCGCTGGCCATCCTCGGCAGGTATTTGCGTTTCACCGCCTCGCTGCCGTAGCTCTTCAGGTAGGGCGCGACGATTTCCGAATGCAGGCCGAAACCCAGCGAGGAGCTGTTGATGAAGGCCTGTTCCTCCATCAGCACCATGCTGTAGAGCCGATCGGCGCCGACCCCGCCGTATTGCTCCGGCATGCTCGCGCACAGGAAGCCGTTGGCGCCGGCCTTGTGCCATACCTCGCGGTCGACATAGCCCTGCTCCTGCCAGCGCTCCTCGTGCGGGGCGACCTCCTCGTTCATGAAGCGGCGCGCGGAATCGCGAAAGGCCTCGTGGTCGGGCGTGAAAAGGGTGCGTGGCAGCATGGCTTGTCCGGTGGTTGTGGATGGCGCGGCCGCCGGCGGACGCGCTGCCCGACAGTGTGCCGCAAAACCGCTTGCGGGCCGACTCGGGTTTATGCGCCGGCGGACAGGTCGACGGCGCGCGCGAGCAGGCTTGGGTCGCGGCGCATCTTGAATTTCTCGACCCGGTGCGTCGGGGTGTGCGGCAGCGCGTCGACGAAGGTGACATAGCGCGGCACCTTGATCGGCGCCAGGCGGGCGCGGCACCAGTCGGCGATCTCCGGCGCACTGACCGACTGGCCTTCGCGCAGCACCACGGCGACGAGAATGTCGTCCTCGCCCAGGTCGGCCGGCACCGGAACGGCGGCGGCCTCCAGTACCGCCGGGTGGTTGCCGATCACCCGGTCGAGTTCCGCGCCGGAGATGTTCTCGCCGCGCTTTCTGATGATGTCCTTCTTGCGGGCGACGAACCAGTAGTAGCCGTCGGCATCCGCCCAGGCCAGGTCGCCGGTCATGAACCAGCCGTCGCGGAACGCGGCCCTGGTCTGCTCGGGATCGTTGAAGTACCCCTGCATTACGGTCGGTGTCTTCACTGCGAGTTCGCCGACGGTGCCGACCGGCACGGTGTTGCCATCGTCATCGACCACCTTCAGTTCGGTGAGCCGGATCGCGGGGTCGGGGTGCAGGCTGGGCTTGCCCATGGCGCGCACGCGGCGCTCGCCCGCGAACGGATTGTTGACCGCGCCGGGAATCTCCGACATGCCGAAGCCTTCGATCACGTGCGGCATGTTGAATTCGTCGCGGAACACACGGTAGGTTTCGTCGTCGAAGGGCGCGCCGAACATCTTGCGCAGCCTGTGGCCCGGGCGATATTCGCTGCGCGGCCGGCGCATCAGGATGCCCGCGGCCGCGGCGATGGTGTTGACCTCGGTGGCGCCGGTGGCGAGCGCGACGTCCCAGAAGCGCGTGGCCGAGAAGCGCGGCTCGAGGATCAGCGTGGCGCCGGCGGCGAGCGCGCCGCACAGCGAGTAGAAGATGGCGTTGATGTGGAACATCGGCAGCACGCACATCAGCCGCTCGTCCGGCTGCAGGTGCATGCGCTCGACGAAGCCCTCGGCGGCCAGTACCACGCTCTTCTGCGCATGCATCACCCCCTTGGGAAAGCCGGTGGTTCCCGAGGTGTAGACCAGGATGCAGGTGGCATCGGGCCGGGCGGCCGGCAGTACCGCCGCCCCGGGCAGGTCGTGCAGCACCGGCACGCCGCGCGCGGCCGGGATGTCGGCCCCGGCCGGCCGGTTGAGCGCAAACCAGGGCGCTGGTTCGAGGGCGGCGCAGGCCTGCTGCGCCACCGCCAGCGCCTCCGGCGCGGCGATCACCCCGCGCACGCCGGAATGGGTGAACACGTAGCGCACCTCGTCGACGCCGTAGTCGGCGTTGACCGACACCATGATCGCACCCAGCTGCGCCAGCGCGAAGAATGCGAACACCGTCGCCGGATGGTTGGGCGACATCACGCCGATGCGGTCGCCCGCCGTGACGCCCCGTGCCGACAACACCGCGGCGGTATCGAGCACCGCCTCGAGCACCTGCGCGTAGGTGAGCGCCCGTTCCTCGAAGACGATGAACTCCTTGTCCGGAATCTGCCGCGCGCGGGTCGTAAGCAGGCTCATGAGCGTGTAGTCATGCCGCTCGAAACGCGAGATGACCTCCAGCGGGGCGATGCTGCCCGGTTCGGGCGGCACGGTGAAGGCGGCGGGATGCATGCGGGGTGCGCCCCGGAGAAGGCGGGTCGCGCGACCGGTCAGACCAGAAATCCGGGCGGCGGCGGCAGGCCCAGGACCTCCTGGCCAAACATCGGCGCCTGCACGTCCCAGGTCAGGGCGATGTGCGAGGCGCCGGCGTTGAGGTCGCGGAACTGGCGCTGCAGGTGGCCCTCGGCATTTAGGCCGCCGGCGCCGCTCATGGCCATCACGTTGTCCATCGCCTGCTTGGCCAGGCGGGTGCCCCAGGCGAGATTGCGTTTCCAGCGCAACTTGTCGCCGCGCGGCGACCCGGCACCCGCCTCGGTCTGCGCGACCATCTGCGCTAAGTCGGCACGGAACTGGGTCTCGAAGAAATCCACCGCGGCCAGCGTCTCGGCAAGCCGCAGTTGCAGGGGGGCCATCTCGGCCAAGCGGGCGCCGGTGTAGGTGCCGGCGCGCTTCCTGAGGGTGTCCGCCATCTCGGCGGCGGCCGCGCGGGCCAGGCCCAGCGGCACCATGCCCAGCGCGAAGCCGAACATCGCGAAGGTAGGCAGGCGATACAGCGGCGAGGCGTGGACGCGGCCGCCGGGCACGTTGGACCCCTCGGCGAACACCTCGGCGGCCAGGGTGCGGTGTTCAGGCACGAACGCGTCTTCCACTTCTACCGTGTGGCTGCCGGAGCCGGCCAGCCCGTAGGCGCGCCAGTCGTCCAGGCTCCTGAACTGCGGCTGCGGCACCAGGAAAAAGCGTCGTTCCGGAGGCCCGCTGCGCTCCACCAGCGCCCCCACCAGCATCCAGGAGGCGGCATCCACGCCGCTGCCGAAGGGCCACTTGCCGCTCACTCGGTAGCCGCCGGCGACCGGGATCGCCTTGCCGCAGGGAAAGGCCAGGCCGGTGGCGGCGACCGCGCCGGGTTCGCTGTCCCACACGTCATGCTGCGCCTGCAGTTCAAACTGGCCGATGTTCCACGAGTGGGTGGCCAGGTTGAGCCATACCCAGGCGGTGGAGGCGCAGGCCTTGCACATCTCGAGCACGACCTCAAGCAGCACGTCGGCGCCGAGTTCCGAGCCGCCGAACATGCGCGGCTGCATCATGCGCATCAGCCCGCTCGAATACAACTCGGCGATGGTCTCGCCGGGGCAGCGCCGCGCGGCTTCGCAGGCCGCGGCGCGTTGCGCGAGCTTCGGTGTCAGGCGGCGCGCGGCCTCGATGGCCTCGGCCGCGCTGATGATCGGGGATGGGGGGTGGTTCATCGGGTCTGGCGGGGGTGCGCGTGGCGCGCACCCCCGGCTCCGCGCTTAGTCGATCTTGTATTCCGAAGGGAAGTTGTAGCCGAGTTTCTTCAGCTGGGCGATGTAGGCGCGGAAAACCTGGGTGCCCGGCTCGCCGCGCTTGTTGGCATCCTTGGCCATGTCGCCGGGCAGGGTGGCGATGGCCTTGGCCCACTTGGCGCGTTCGGCCAGCGGCAGGTCGACCACCGTCACGCCGGCGGCCTTGAGCTTGTCCAGGGCCTCGACGTCGGCTTTCTGTTGCATCTGCGCGTTGACCACGTCGTATTCCCGACCCACGGCGACGAACACGTCCTGCACCGGCTTGGGCAGTTTCTTCCAGGTGTCCATGTTGATGGTCAGGCCGATGGCCGCGGGGGCGCCGAGTCCGGCGTTGAGGTAGTACTTGCCCACCTCATGCAGCTTGAAGCCGAAGTAGGGGCCGGGGAAGATCACGAATCCCTGGTACACGCCGGTCTGCATGGCGTTGTAGCCTTCGTTCAGGCTGCTTTGCACCCCCACCACGCCGGTATTGCGGAACCAGTTCAGGTTCGGGCCGGCCGCGCCCACCTTCTTGCCCTTGAGGTCGTCGAAGGTCTTGATCTCGAAGCGTGCGCCGATACCGTAGTCGCCGTTCTGGCCGATGCCCAGGTGCTTCTGGTTGTACTTCTTCTCGAAAACCTCGTACAGCCACGGCACCTGGTCGTAGGTGGCGCGCACCGCCTTGACCGCCAGCACATGGTCGGAGGACTGGAACGGAAAGTAGAACGGGAAGTTGTTGGTGAACAGCGTCGCGCTGTGGAACGGGAAATTGATCACGCCCACGTCCAAGAGGCCGGTCTTGGTGGCCTCCAGGGTTTCCGGCAGCTTGGCGACCGAGCCGCCCCAGGCGGCGGTCCATTCCACCTTGTGGCCGAGCGGTTCGAGGCGCTTGTTCACCTCTGGCATGAAGAAATCCTGCACCGCCGTGACATGCGCGATGCCGGTCACCGGATGCCCGGCGCCGATGCGCAGCTTGAAGGTCTCGGCCGTGGCGGAACCCGCGACGGCCAGCGCGACAGCCGCCAGCGTCGCGCGCATCGGCGCGCGCGTGTGCAAAAGCATGGAACGTTTCATTTTCGTCTCCTCATGGAAAGCCGCGCGCTAGAAGCGTGTCGGCAAAAGCGTTGCAATGACGGGGAAATAGTAAATCATGAATACCTCGCCTACCAGAAACACCCAGTACGGCGTCGAGCCGCTGAAGATCTGCCGCAGCGTCACGTCGCGATCCGGCACGCACGCCTTGACCGTGTAGACGGCCAGGCCGAACGGCGGGGTCAGGATGCCCGCCTCGATGGCGAGAATGCCCATGATGGCGAATGCGATCGGGTCGATGCCCAGCTTGGCCGCCACCGGCGCGAAGATCGGTACGGTCAGGAGGATGATCGACACCGAGTCGATGAACATGCCGAGGATGAACCACACCACCACCATGCAGGTGACGATAAGAAGCGGCGACAACCCGAGCCCCAGGATCAGGTCCTGCATGCTGTTGACCACGCCGCCCATGGCGAGCAGGCGCGAATACATCTGCGCGCAGATGAGCAGGAACAGCAGCGGCGCGGAGGTGCGGCCGGTCTCGGAGATCGCCTCGACCACGTCCTTCCACTTCAGGCCCTTGGCCAGCGCCAGCGCCAGCGCGATCAGCGCGCCGATGCCGGAGGCCTCGGTGGGCGTGAAGATGCCGGTCCAGATGCCGCCCAGGACCACGAGGATCAGGAGCGCCGTGCCGGTGGTGCCGATGACGACGTCGCGGTCTATCGGGGTTTCGTCCAGGCCCGCTTTCCCGACCGCCCGGTCGATGGCGCGCTTGCCTTCGCCGAACAGTTCGGGCTTGATCAGCGCCAGCACCACGCAGTAGGCGGCATACAAGAAGGCCAGCAGCATGCCGGGCAGGAACCCGGCCAGGAAGAGCTTGCCGATGGAGAGTTCGGTGAGCACGCCCCAGACGATCATCAGCACCGAGGGCGGGATCAGCATGCCCAGCGAGGAGCTGCCGGCGATGCAGCCGAGCGCGACCGTCTTGTCGTACCTGAGCGCCACCATCTGCGGATAGGCGACGCGCGAGAAGGTCGCCGCCGAGGCGATCGACACGCCCACCACCGCGGCGAACACCGCGTTGCCGAGCACGGTGGCCACCGCGAGCCTGCCGGGCACCCGCTTGAGCAGGCGGTTGAGGACGACGAACATGTCCTTGGCGGCGCCGCTCCGGGCGATGAGCTCCCCCATCAGGATGAACATCGGGATGACTGCGAAGACGTAGTCGCGCAGCACCTCGTAGGACGTGGTCGATAGGATGGACAGGGCCACGCTGGCCTTGCCGGCCAGGATGCCCACGCCCACCACGCTGGCGGCCGCCAGGGCGACGTTGATGTGGAAGCCGGCGGCGATCATGAGGATCAGGATGACGATCATCATCCCGGCGAATGCGGTCGAGCCCATCAGTGGCCTCCCGCGCTCTGGCTCGCGCCGGCGTCCGGCGCGGCCTCGTGGTCGCCGCGCAGGCCGCGGGCGAACAGGGAGGCGTAGGACAGCGCCGAGAGCACGCTCATGGCCACGATGATGATGCGCACCGGCCAGGTCGGCACCCGCAGCGCCCCGTCGCCCTGGTATTCGCCGATCTCCACCGCGTTGAGCATGGGCTCCCAGGAGGCGTAGGCGATGGCGAGGAAAAGCACGATCGCCACGAGGTAGCCGAGCATGGAGAATCCGCGCATCAGCCAGGCCGGCAGGTAGGCGTCGAGGAACTCCGCGCGCAGCATGCCGCGCATGCGGATGGAGTGCGAGAGCTGCAGGAAGCCGATGGCGACGATCGAATTGGCCACCAGCTCGGCGGTGCCCTGGATGGGCTGGTTGAAGATGCCGCGACCGATCACGTCGGCCAGGATCAGGAAGGCCAGCGAGAACAGCCATATCGCGGCCAGCATGTGCAGGCTGCGGGCGAGCTGCCCCAGCCATCGGTCGAACAATCCCATTGCCTCCTCCGTTGTATTTGGCGCTGCGCGGATTGCGTTGTTGGTCGTTGTTGTAGTATCGACCCCGTTTTCCGGGGGCGAATCCGCTTCAAGCGAGTGTAGCGCACCGTGGAAGAATAGACCATCGCGCGGCCGCGCGACCGACATCGGGGGCAGTGATCATGCACTACGGAGAAATCGAAGGCAGCGGGTTCGAGGTGGTCGAACCCGAATTCGCGCGCTGTTTTGTCGGGCATGCGCGGGTGGAGCGCCTGTGGACCGGATGCCGCTGGGCCGAGGGCCCGGCCTGGTTCGGCGGCGGCCGCTACCTGCTGTGGTCGGACTTGCCCAACAACCGCATCATGCGCTACGACGACACCGACGGCTCGGTGTCGGTGTTCCGCGAGCCGTCCAACTACACCAACGGCAATACCAACGACCGTGAAGGCCGGCTCGTGAGCTGCGAGCACCAGGGGCGCCGAGTCACCCGCACCGAGCACGACGGCAGCGTCACGGTGCTGGCCGACCGCTACGAAGGCAAGCGCCTGAATTCGCCCAATGACGTGGTGGTCAAGTCCGATGGCTCGATCTGGTTCACCGACCCGGATTACGGCATCATCGCCGACTACGAGGGGGCGCGCGCCCCGCAGGAGCAGGACGGCGGCCATGTCTACCGCATCGATCCTGGCAGCGGCTCGGTCACCCGGGTGGCGGACGACTTCCACCATCCCAACGGCCTGGCCTTCTCGCGCGACGAGAAATGGCTGTACGTTGCCGACAGCGGCGGCACCGAGGACCCCGACGGCCCGCGCCACATCCGCCGCCTGGCGGTCAATGCGGACGGCCGCACCCTGGGCGCCTCCAGCGTGTTCGCGGTCTGCAACGCGGGTTTCTTCGACGGCTTTCGCATCGACGGCGACGGCCGACTGTGGACCAGCTGCGCCGAAGGGGTGCAGTGCTACCGCGCGGACGGCACGCTGATCGGCCGGGTGCGGATCCCGGAATTCGCCGGCAACCTCGCCTTCGGCGGCGCGCGGCGCAACCGCCTGTTCATCTGCGGCACCACCTCCCTCTACGCGGTGTACCTCAAGATCAACGGCTGAATCCACGCCACGGCCCTCTTCAGGCCGGCGGGCGTCCCGAGACCTCGGCGCCGGCATGCGTGTGCAGCCGCAGGTTGAACCAGAAGGACGAGGCCGAAATCAGCGCCACCACGGCGAAGGCGATGCCGAAGTCGCCGGCCGCCACCTCGGTGCGGCCGTGCGCGGCGGCGGCATGTTCGAGGATGAAGGCGCCGATGGTCACGCCCAGGCTCAGGGAAAGCTGCTGCGTCACATTCGCCAGGCTCGAGGCGGCGCTCATGCGCTCGCGCTCGATGTCCGCATAGGCCAGCGCGTTGAGCGAGGTGAACTGCAGGGAGCGGAAGAAGCCGCCGGCCAGCAGCACTCCCACCATCAGCATGTAGGGCGTGGCCGGCGTGAACAGCCCGTAGCAGCCGATGGTGGCGGCGGCGATCAGCGCATTCCAGGTGAGCACGGTGCGGAAGCCGAAGCGGCGCAGGATGGCGACCGCCTGGGTCTTCATGAACATCGCCGCGAGCGCCGACGTGCAGGTCAGCAATCCGGATTGCACCGCCGAAAAGCCGAAGCCCAGCTGCAGCATCAGCGGCAGGAGGAAGGGCATGGCGCCCACGCCGATGCGAAACAGCCCGCCGCCGATCACGCCGGTGCGGTAGGTGGCCACGCGCAGGAAGCGGAAGTCCAGCAGCGGATGGGCGGCGCGCAGCGCGTGGCGCACATAGAACGCCAGCGCCAGCGCGCCGGCGGCGATGCAGGCGGCCGACGCCTGCGCCGGCAGCAGGTGTTCGCCCGCGGTGGCCAGCCCCAGGGTCATGGCCGACAGGCCGAATGCCGTCATCATGAAGCCGGCGAGGTCGGGCGGCGCGACGCCGGGTTCGCGTATTTGCGGCACATGGCGGGTGGCGAGGTAGATGCCCACCAGCCCGATGGGCACGTTGATGAGGAAGATCCAGCGCCAGTGGAAGTAGGTGCTGATGGCGCCGCCCAGCGGCGGGCCGATCACCGGGCCCAGCAGGGCCGGAATGGTGAGGTAGCTCATGGCCTGCACCAGCTGGTTCTTCTGCACGCTCTTGAGCAGCACCAGCCTGCCCACCGGCACCATCATCGCGCCGCCCATGCCCTGCATGAAGCGTGCCACCACGAAACCGCCCAGGGTGGAGGAGAACGCGCAGGCGAGCGAACCGAGCATGAACACGCCGATGGCCAGGCGGAACACGGTTTTCGAGCCGAAGCGGTCGGCCATCCAGCCGGAAATCGGGATGAACACCGCCAGGCTCACCAGGTAGGCGGTGAGCGCCAGCTTGAGCGAGATCGGGTTGACATGCAGGTCCGCGGCGATCACCGGCAGCGAAGTCGCGATCACGGTGGAGTCCATGTTCTCCATGAACAGGGCGCAGGCGATGATGAGCGGCAGCAGGACCTCGCGGCGCATGTCGCCCCCGGCGATCAGTCGAGCGCGGCGCGCACGCCGACGGCGAGAAGGCGTTCCAGGTGGCGCTGCACCGGGCCCGCGAAGCGCGGGTCGGCGGGCAGGTCGCGGCCGAATACCGGTTCGATGGCGAGCAGGCCCGCGCACAGGTCGCGCGCGCGCCCGCCGGTTGCCGCGGCGACGGCGGCGAAGCGCGCCGATAGCGGGTCGCGCACCTCGACGGCGTGGCCGTGCTCGTCGCGGCCGCTCGCATAGCGCATCCAAGCCGCCACCGCCAGGGCGATGGCGTCGATCGATTGCCGCGCCGCGAGGCGTTCGCGCGCCGGTGCCAGCAGGCGCTGCGGCAGCTTTTGCGAACCGTCCATGGCGATCTGCCGGGTGCGGTGCGGCAGGGCGGTGTTGCGGAAGCGCCGCATCAGGTCCCGCCGGTAGGCGGCGATGTCGATGCCGGGCGTCGCGGGCAGGGTCGGCTCGAGTTCGTTCCAGAGCCGCTCGACCATGCGGGCTAGGCCGGGATCGCTGCTGGCCTGGTAGATGAATTCGTGGCCCGCCAGGCAGCCCAGATAGGCCATGGCCGAATGCGCGCCGTTGAGCAGGCGCAGCTTCATCAGCTCGAACGGCGCCACGTCGGCGACGAACTGCGCGCCGGCCGCCTCCCATGCCGGCCGGCCGCCGGCGAAGCGCTCCTCGATGACCCACTGGCTGAACGGTTCGGTGGAAACCGGCGCGGCGTCATCGAGCCCGAGCTCGCGCGCCGTCGCGATGTCCGCCGGCGTGGTCGCCGGAACGATGCGATCGACCATGCTGGCGGGGAACGCGACGCAAGTCTCGATCCAGCGCGCCAGCGCCGGATCGCGCAGTTCGGCCAGTTCAAGCAGGAGTCCGCGCACCAGCGCGCCGTTGCGCGGCAGGTTGTCGCAGCAGAGCACCGTGACGGGCCGGCCGGACGGCATGCGCGCCGCCAGGCCCGCCAGCAGCACACCGGGCGCGCTGCGCGGTGCGCCGGGGTGGGCCAGGTCGTGCACGATATCCGGATGCGCGCGGTCCAGGCTGCCGCTGGCGGGGAGATGGCAGTAGCCCTTTTCCGTGACGGTGAGCGAGACGATGCGGGTCGCCGGCGCGGCGATGCGGCGGATCGCCTGCGCCGCCCCGTCGACCCCCGCGAGCGCTTCGCGCAGGCTGCCGATCACGCGTGCCTGCGTGCCGTCCGGGCCGCGTTCGAGAACCGTGTAGCGGCAGTCCTGCGCAGCCAGCGCATCGACGACGCCGCGCGTGCGCAGGCTCACGCCGCAGATGCCCCAGGCCGCATCGTCCGCCAGCACGGCATCGGTGTAGACGGCCTGATGGGCGCGATGGAAGTTGCCCAGGCCAAGGTGGACGATGCCCACGCCAACCGCGCGCGGGTTATAGCCGGGCGTGCGCACACCGGCCGGCGGCACGTGCGGTGCTCCGGCGGACGGGTTCAACCTTGCGCCCGCATCACGGCAGCGTGACGATCTCGACCCAGTTCGGATTCTTGCCCATGGCGTACTTGCGCAGTTCGCGCAGTGAACCGTCGGCGCGGTCGATCGCGTAGCAGGTGAGCGAATGCGAGGCCTGGCCGGCCGCCAGCAGGTAGTTGCCCGACGGGTCGATGGCGAAGCCGCGCGGTTCTGATTCGGTCGCGCAATGCCCCCGCGGTGACAGGCGTCCGTCGGCGGCGATGGCGAAAACGGCCAGGGTGCTGGAACGGCGTTCCGAGGTGTAGAGGAAACGTCCGTCCGGCGAGACATGGATGTCCGCCGCCCACGGCCGCTCCGGGTGGCCCGGTGGCATCGCGACTTCGGTTTGCACCAGATCGAGCGTGCCGGTGTCCTGGTCGAAGGCGAACACGCACACCGTGCCGTCGAGCTCGTTCATCAGGTAGGCGTGGAAGCCGTCCGGATGGAACACGAAATGGCGCGGCCCGGCGCCGTGGCGGACCGCCACGCGCGGCGGATCGTTGGGCAGCAGCGTGCCGTCGGTCTCGTCGAAGCGGTATTGCATGATCGTGTGCGCGCCCAGGCAGGGCACGAACACGAAGCGGTTCGACGGGTCGGGCACGATGGCGTGCGCGTTGGGCCCGGTGGAGCTGACCTGGTGCGGCGCATCCGGCACCCCGTTTTCCCCCAGGCGGCTGACCGCCACCATATGGCCGCCGTAGGAGGCCGAAAGCAGGTGGTTGCCGGTGCGGTCGGTGGCCAGGTACGGCATGCTGTCCGGCAGGGGGCCGTAGCCCAGGATCGCGAGATGCCCGCTGTGCGCATCGATGGCGTAGCCGGCCGCCCGATAGGGCGCCGAGCGCAGGCCGGCATAGAGCCGGCGCCGGTCGGGGCTGACCGCCAGCGGCATGACCGCGCCGCCCGCCGGCACGCGCTGCACCAGGGCCAGGTCGCCGTTGGCCGGGTTGAGTTCGAGCGCCAGGATTTCGCGGCTGTCGGCACACGAAACATAGGCGAAGGTGCGGGCTTGGGTTTGGCTCATCGGCGGCGCGGCTGCGGGGTTGGGCGGTGTCCGTACGGGCCGCGGCACACCGCGGACCATACCTGCCGGCAGCGCCGGCGCAGGCGATGCCTAGCCGCAGTATAGTGTCTGCGGTTCGGCGGCCGGGCGTTCTAGCCGGTGATGCCGATCTGCCACGGCACGAACTCGTGGTCGCCCAGGCCCAGCAGTTCGCTCTTGCTCTTCGCGCCGGGTTGGCGGTGAGGCCGGAAAAGCCGTCGGAGCCGCCGCATTGCAGGCCGATGCAGAGATGGCTCGCCGGCACCCGGGTGCGGGTGGCCAGGTTGGCCGCCGGCAGCAGTTCGCGCACCGCGGCCACGCCGGCTTCCACCGTCTTGCGGGTGCCGCCGGTGTCCTGCATGACGAAGGTCTTCAGGCGCGGACCCTCGCGCAGGCCCTGCGCCTGCAGCAGGCCGGCGATCTGGTTGCGTTCGCAGCCCAGGCCGATCACCAGCACGGCGGCCAGGTTGGCATGGCTCACAGAGCCGGCCAGCGTGCGGCGCAGCAGGTCCATGGGCTCGCCGGTCATTTCCATGCCGCAACCCAGGCCATGGGCGAAGGCGGCCACGCCGTCGATGTTGGGGAAACTCCGCCAGACGCTCCGGCGTGAACCACTCGGCGATGCGGTGCACCACCGTGGCCGAGCAGTTGACCGTGGAGATGATGCCCACGTAGTTGCGCGTGGCCACCTCGGTGCGGGCGATGACGATGTTGTCGCCGTCATGCAGGCGGATGGTGGGGCCGGCGGCCAGCCGGTCCTGGAGTTCGATCATTCCTGGCGCCCGCGAACAGTGAAAATGGGGTCTGACCCCATTTTCATTTCATCACCGAGGGCAGCCACAGGGAAATGGCCGGCACATAGGTGACCAGCAGCAGGGCCATGCACATGGCGCCGTAGAACGGCCACAGCTCCCTGGACACCTGTTCCATGGTGACCTTGCCGATTGCGCATCCGACGAACAGCGTGGGCCCGACCGGCGGGGTGATCAGGCCGATGCCGAGGTTGAGGATCATGATCATGCCGAAGTGCACCGGGTCGATGCCGAACTTGGCGATCACCGGCATGAAGATCGGCGTGCAGATGAGCAGCATCGGCGCCAAGTCCATGAACGTGCCCAGCAGCAGGAGCAGGATGTTCACCAGCAGCAGGAACACGTACTTGTTGTCGGAGATCGAGAGGAAGAACTGGGTCACCTTGGCGGGAATCTGCATGATCGCCATCATGTAGCCGAAGGCCACCGAGAAGCCGATCAGCATCATCACCATGGCCACGGTCTTGACCACCCGGTGCACCAGGTGCGGCAGGTCGCGCCACTTGTAGTCCCGGTAGACCAGGAAGGTGACCAGGAAGGCGTACACGCAGGCCACCGCCGCCGACTCCGTGGGGGTGAACACGCCGGAGAGGATGCCGCCCATGATGATGAACACCGTCACCAGGCCCCACAGGGCGTCGGTGATGATCTTCGGCACGTCCTTCAGCGCCACCGGCTCGCCCTTGGGATAGCCGCGCCGGTGCGACGTCCACAGGACCAGCCCGATCAGGCACAGGCCGAACAGCAGGCCCGGAAAGATGCCTGCCAGGAACAGTTGCGCCACCGAGATGGTGCCGCCGGCGGCCAGCGAATAGATCACCGCGTTGTGCGAAGGCGGGATGAGCAGGGCCTGCACCGAGCCGCAGATGGTGACATTGGTGGCGAACACGCGCGGAAAGCCGGCCTTGACCATCTGCGGGATCATCACCGAGCCGATCGCCGAGGTGTCGGCCACCGAGGAGCCGGAGATGCAGCCGAACAGCGTCGAGGCCATGATGTTGACCAGGGCCAGCCCGCCGCGGATGAAGCCGACGAAAATGCGCGCCATGTTGATCAGGCGCGCGGCCATGCCGCCCTCGGCCATGATGGCGCCGGCCAGCACGAAGAAAGGGATCGCCAGCAGGGCGAAATCGTCGGTGCCGTCCGAGATCTTGAGCATCACCGCCTCGAGCGGGATGTCGACCCACAGCGCGGCACAGATGGTGGCCAGGCCGAGGGCATAGGCGACCGGCACCCCGAGCGCGCACAGCAGCGCGAACGAACCCAGCAGGATCAGGACGTCCATGGACTCACTCCAGGTCGCTCGCGGCGTCGCTGTACATGACCGAGGTAGGCGGCGGCTGCCCCACCCAGACCCGCTCGATCAGGAACAGCAGGGTGAGCAGGCCCGCCACCGGGATCGGCATGTAGACCACGCCCACCGGCAGGCCGGGAAACTCGGCGACCGACTGGTTCCAGGTGATCTGGCACAGGTGCGCGCCGTAGCCCGTCATGAACAGGGCCGTGGCGGCCATGCACAAGTCCACGCCCCACAGCATCAGTGTCTTGACGCCCGCCGGCACCGCATTGAGCAACGCCTCCACGGCCACATGAACATTGGCACGGTACACCGCGGCGCCGCCGATGAAGGAAAACATCACCATCATCACCACGGCGGCCGGCTCGGGCCAGGACTGCGGGCTGTTCATCGCGTAGCGCATGAACACGCCGAACGGGATGATCAGCGTGATCACCACGATGGCGAGGCCGGACAGGACGATGCAGGCCAGGTACAGCGACTCCATCGCCTGGGCGTAGCGTTGCTTGAGACTCATGGCGGATTCCCGGGGTCGGACGGCGAGGCGGGACCGCGCGGCCGGTCCGGGCCGCGCCGGCGTGGCGGGCAGGGGGGCTATTTGGTTTCCTCGATGCGCTTGATCAGCGCGGCGTACTTGGCGCCGTACTTGTCGCGCACCGGCTGGGTGGCCTTGTAGAACGCCGCCTTGTCGGCCGGCACGAATTGCACCCCGGCCCCTTGAGCTTGGTTTCGGCCTCGCCGGAGTAGGCGTCCCACAGCGTGCGCTGTTCCATCTGCGCCTCGCGCGAGAGTTTCCTGAGCAGGGCCTGGTCCTCCTTGGACAATCCGTCCCAGGTGCGCTTGGAGAAGACGAAGATCTCGGGGATGATCAGGTGGCCGGTCAGGCTGTACACCTTGCTGACGGTGTAGTGGTTCTGCGCCAGCAGCGTGGGCGGATTGTTCTCCGCGCCGTCGACCACGCCTGTCTGCAGGGCCGAATAGAGCTCGTTGAAGCCCATCGCCACGCCGTTGCCGCCCATCGCGTTCATGGTGTCGACGAACAGCGGGTTGCCCATCATGCGGATCTTCATGCCCTTGAGGTCGGCGGGAGCGGTCACCGCCTTCTTGGCGTAGATGTTGCGCGTGCCGGAGTCCATCCAGCCCAGCGCGATCAGGCGCGAGCCGGGCGCGTTGGACATGCGTTCGAGGAACTCGTTGCCGATCGGCCCGTCGATCACCTTGCGCATGTGCGCCTCGTCGCGGAACACGAAGGGCATGTTGAAGACGTTGAGGTCGTCGACCACCGGACCCATGGCGCCGACCGAGATGCGCGCGATCTGCAGGGCACCCACCTGGGCCTGCTCGATCATCTCCTTCTCGCCGCCCAGCTGCATGGCGGGGAACATCTGGATGGAGATGCGGCCGTTGGTGGCGGCCTCGAGTTTCTTGCCCATGCGCACGATGGCTTCGACGGTCGGATACCCGAGCGGATGGACGTCGGAGGCCTTCCAGACCACCTTCTGCTGGGCAAGCGCGCCGCCCGCGGGCAGGCCGCTCAATGAAGCCAGCGCGGTGGCGGCGCCGGCGCGGATCAGGTCACGTCTTTTCATGCTTTGTCTCCTCTGGGTTGGCGAAGCGATGGGTCCCTGCATGGCCCTCCCGGGGCCTGGGTTTTGTGGGGGCCGCTCATGGTGCAGGCGGGGGCTGCATGGCGACTGCGCCGCTTGTGCGTGCCGTGGCTTGTAGATGGCTTGTACGGGCTTATACGGGCTTATCCGCGGCTTGTACGCCGCTTGTACGTCGCTTGTGCATGGCTTGGTCGTATGTCATCATACAACTTTCGAAGGATTATCCGGGCCGCATCATCGATATGTCAAGCATCGCTGCACCGGGTCAAGCCAAGACGGCGCCGCTGCCGCGCTCAGCGCCGCGCGCGCGCCGCAGCGTGTCGCTGGCCGAGCAGCTCGTGGAGCGGCTGACCCTGCAGATCCGTGCCGGCGAACTCGCGCCAGGCGCCAAATTGCCCACCGAGGCCGAGATCATCGCCAGCCACGGTGTATCGCGCACGGTGGTGCGGGAAGCCTTGTCGCGGCTGTCCGCGGCCGGGCTCACCGAAACACACCACGGCATCGGCACTTTCGTCCGCGAAGCGGCGCCGGCATCCGGCTTCGGCATCGATACCACCCAGATGGCGACCATGGTCGAGGTGCTTGCACTGCTCGAGGTGCGCATCAGCATGGAAACAGAGGCCTCAGCGCTGGCAGCGTTACGACGAAGTGAGCACCAACTTGAGACGATCCGCCAGGTGCAGGCGTCGTTCGGCAAGGCGATTGCCGACGAGGCCGGCACGGTCGATCATGATTTCCAGTTTCATCTGCAGATCGCGCGGGCGACGGGCAACCGCTACTTCGCCGAACTCATGACGCACCTGGGCACGATGGTCATCCCGCGTACCCGCCTGAACACCGCCGAACTGGCCAATCTAGACCGCAAGGAATATCTCGTCCGTGTCCATCGCGAGCATCAGGATATCGTCGATGCCATCGCGCGCCAGGACCCGGAAGCGGCCCGTGCTGCCATGCGTACCCATCTTGCCAACAGTCGGGAGCGCCTGCGCCGTGCCCAGGAAGCGGCGCGTTCCGGCGCCTGAGGCAGATGCGGGGCATTGATGTTTGGGATGCAAGTGATATGACAACGTATGAGTCATGCCAGGCAGGGCGGTTTGCGCGCTCCCTGGTCCGGCCCGCCTTTCCGGACTTGTCATGACCCGCCGCCATCGCATGGCCCTGATCGGGCTCGGCATGGGCGCCACGCCCCATGCGCAAAGTCTCATCGACCTGCATGCGCGTGTCGAGGTGGCGGCGGCCTGCACCCGCACGGCAGAGCGCGCCGCCGCGTTCGGCGCGCGTTTCCCCTTTCCCTTGCGTACCGACATCGACGCCGTGATCGCCGACCCCGCGGTGACATGCGTGCTGATCGCCACGCCGCCCGCATCCCACCTCGATCTCGCCGAGCGCTGTGCGGCCGCCGGCAAGCATGTGCTTCTTGAAAAGCCGGTCGAACTGACCCTCGCGCGCGCCTCCGCCCTGGTGGCGGCCTGCGAGCGCGCGGGCGTCTGCCTCGGCGTGGTGTTCCAGCATCGTTTCCGGCCCGGCGCCATGCGGCTGGCGGCGCTGCTGGCCGAGGGCGCACTGGGCGGCATCGTCGCCGCCAATGTGTATGTGCCCTGGTGGCGGCCGCAGAGCTACTACGACGCGCCCGGACGGGGTACCCTGGCGCGCGACGGCGGCGGCGTTCTCATCACCCAGGCCATCCACCAACTCGACCTGTTCCTTTCGCTTACCGATCCGGTCAGCGCCGTCGCCGCCTTCGCCGCGACCACACCCGTGCACAGGATGGAAACCGAGGACATGGTCGCCGCGGCGCTGCGCTTCGCGAGCGGGGCGATCGGCGCGCTGATGGCCACCACCGCGGCCTATCCCGGATACGGCGAGCGCATCGAACTCATCTGCACGCGCGGCACCGCCGCGCTCACCGACGGCGCGCTGGAAGTGCAGTGGCACGACAGTCGCGTCGAGCGGGCCGGCAGCGGCGGCGGCGGGGGCGGCGGCGCCGACCCGATGGCATTTTCCAACGATGCGCATCGGGCGGTGCTGGCGGAATTCCTCGACGCCATCGAGGCGGGCCGCCAGCCGGTCAATAGCGGGCGCGCCGCCCTGCGGGTGCATCGCCTGATCGAGGCGCTCCTGGCGTCAGCGCGCGAGGGGTGCAGCATGCCGGTCGCGGCGGGCTAGGCCGGCGCGACCGCGTGGTAGTGCCAATATAATTGTCCGCTTATATGCTGATGATTGCCATGCCGTGAAGCACGTCACCCCCCGCGAGGCCTACGCCTACATGGCAGGGCATCCCGAAGCCCTGCTCATCGATTGCCGCAGCGAAATCGAATTCTTCTATGTGGGCCATCCGGTGGGCGCCGTGCATGTGGCATGGCAGGAGGCGCCCGACTGGGCGGTCAATCCGTATTTCGCTCGCGAAGTGCTGGCCGAGGCGAAGTCCCGTGAACGGCCGATCTTCCTGATCTGCCGCTCCGGTCGGCGCACCCTGGACGCAGGGCGCGCGCTCGAAACCGATGGTTTTTCGGATGTCACCAATGTCCTGCACGGGTTCGAGGGCGACCTCGATGAAAGGTCGCAGCGCGGCAATCGCAATGGCTGGCGCCACGACGGACTGCCGTGGGAGCAAATGTAGCCTGCCGCGCCCGCGAGGCCGGCGATCAGCGGGCCGCGCCACGCGCGCCGAATCCGGGCGTAGCGCCCGCCCCCTTGGCCGTGCTCGCAGGATATGGCGTGCAGCCGATGCGCCCAGAGCGCAAATGAAAAACGCCCGGGCGTCCGGGCGTCTTCGGGTTATACGATGATGCGGCGGCGAGCGTCCCGGGGGGGGCGCCGCGCGTCCGGGCGAGTCAGTGGAACACCACGCGCTGCATCAACAGGGCGTCGTAGCCGCTGATGAACTCGTCGACCTGGTCGGGCGTGACGTCGCCTTCATGTTCAGCCACCATGGCCCGGAAGGAATCGCGCATCTTGGCCGCCACGGCGCCGTCGATGAAGGCGCCGCGTCCGGTGAACTTGTCGACCACCTCGAAACCCTGCAGGGCGCGCCCCTGGCAAACCTCGGCGACATAGTAGTTCGGGCTGTTGAACAGCACGTTGGTAAGGATCGCGGGCGCACTGGATTGCAACTGGATGGTCATGTAAGGCTCCAAGGTGGGAGTCTCGGCGGCAGGGGCCGGGGCTCCGTTTCAATGCTTTGCGGCTGTCGTGCCTGTTCAACCCTGCCCAACATCTTCAACATCCGGCCTGAAACGCTGAATTCAAGGGCTTTTCAGGGCCACATCGGGTTTCCGGCAGGCCGGCGCCGTCGCGGCGGCGCGGTGGATCTGGCGGGCATTCGGGATTTCCCAAGGATATCGGCCGCGCGCGCGCCAACTTGATGGCTGTTTTCGGTCCGGCTGCCGCCGGTGCAGCCTATCCGCCGGCAAGGGGCGGCGCGGCGCGGCCGGTGTCTTCCTGCAGACGGATCAAGGATGCGAACTGCGCCCCTTCCAGCGTGGCGCGCATTTGTTCGGCATGCCGCGACGGGCCTGCGTCGACCAGTATCTTTGCGGGGGGGGCGGCCGCCATGCTGCGCAGCAGACGAACGAGGCCGACCCGAAACGGCAACAGGCCGGTGCAACACAGGCAGCCCGGGGCGATGAATGCGGCTTTCACGCCAGGCGCGGCCGAAAGTGCGGCGAGCGCGGACAGGTCCGGGGTGATCACCGCCCAGGTGTGGTGCGGCGGCCGCGTGCCCAACAGGGCCTGCAGGTCGCGGGCGCGTTGATCCGCATCGAGGCCCGTGACGAGCACTGCCGGTATCGGGGTCGGCAGATTCGCGGGATCGTCGTCAGGCGCCGTCGGCGGGTTCATCGGCTTTCCTTCCGCCGACCGGCAGTCCAAGTGCCTTGAGCTTGCGGTACAGATGGGTGCGCTCGAGTCCGGTCTTCTCGGCGATGCGCGTCATGCTGCCTTTTTCGCGCGCCAGGTGATAAGCGAAGTAGGCACGCTCGAAGGCGTCGCGCGCCTCGCGCAGCGGCAACTCGAGATCGAGCCCCGAGATGGTGGGAGGGGGCAGTGCCTCGGCCGCTGCCGCGGGCGCGGCCGGAGGCGAAGGCGCCCCGGTGGTGCGCGGGATGCTGCGCAGCGAAAGCGCGCGCTTGACGGCCGCAAGCAGCTTCGCAAGCGCGATCGGCTTTTCGAGGAAATCGATCGCGCCTATGCGAGTGGCCTCGACGGCGGTGTCGATGGTGGCATGGCCGCTCATCATCAGCACCGGCATGGTCAGAAGGCCGCCGGCCGACCATTCCTTGAGCAGCGAGACGCCATCGGTATCTGGCATCCAGATGTCGAGCAGCACCAGGTCGTGCGACCCGGCCAACCGTGCGGCGCGCGCCTGCGCGGCGTTCTCTGCCAGGGTGATGCTGTGCCCCTCGTCGCCCAGGATCTCCGAGAGCAGTTCGCGGATGCCGATTTCGTCGTCTACCACCAGTATGTTGGCCATGCCCTAAGCCTTTGCCATGAGGAAACCGTCAAGCCGGGATGGCTCGATGCGCCGCGCGCGCGTGGACCGGCATGTCGACGGCTGCGGCCCGGTTTGCTGCCCCCGCGCGAATTCTATGCCAAGCTTGCATGCCGTCCCTCAGGCCGCCGCGCGCAGCAGGATGCTCACACGGGCGCCGCCCCCTTCCCGATTGCCGATCTCGATGGTGCCGTGATGGTCGTCGACGATGCGCTTGACGATCGCCAGGCCCAATCCGGTGCCGCGCGCCTTGGTGGTGACGTAGGGCTCGAAGGCGCGTGCGATGATCTTTTGCGAGAAGCCCGGGCCGCTGTCGGCCACCGTGAGGCGCGCGCCGCCCGGCGCGCGCGCGGTCTCGAGTTCGATATCGGTGCGTGCGCCGCCGGCCACGGCATCCTGGGCGTTCTGCAGCAGGTTATGGATCACCTGGCGCAATTGCGCCGAGTCGCCCTGGATGGCCGGCAAGGCCGGATCCAGGTGCAGCGCCACCGGGGTTGCCGCGGTCTCATAGAGTCCCAGCACCTCGCGCACCAGCGCGTTGAGATCGAGGCTCGCCAGGGCCGCCGGCGGCGTGCGCGCGTACTCGCGGAAGTCGTCGACCATGTTCTTCATGGCGGTGACCTGCGAGACGATCATGCCGGTGCCGCGCGCGAGGATCTCGGCGTCGGGGCCGGCGAGCTTCTCGGCGAGCTTCATCTGCAGGCGCTCGGCGGAGAGCTGGATCGGCGTGAGCGGATTCTTGATCTCGTGCGCGAGGCGCTGCGCGACCTCGCCCCAGGCCGCGCTGCGTTGCGCCGATACCAGCTCGCTGATGTCGTCGCAGACCACGATGTAGCCCTGGCCGCCCGCGACCTCGAGGCGCGAGCCGCGCACCAGCAGCGTCAGGCTGCGCTCGTCAGCCTCGCGCGGGCCCCGGCGCGTGAGCTCGATCTGCTGCTGCCAGACGCGGTCGCCCTGCTGCTTGAAGGCGTCGGTGACGCGTGCGGCGAAATCGGCCAGGCCGGGCAACTCGGACAGCGGCTTCCATTGCGCCTGCGACGCATCAAAAGCAAGGATCGTCTCGGCGCCCTGGTTGGCGGTAGCCAGGCGCATGTCGGGATCGAACACCATCACGCCCGCAGTCAGGTTGGCGAGGATGCTCTCCAGGTAACCCTTGGCGGATTCGAGCTGGGCCTCGCGCTGGCGCACGCTGGCGCGCGCCTCGTCGAGCTGCCGGGTCATGCGGTTGAAGGACTGCGTGAGCATGCCCAGTTCGTCACGGCCGGCAATTTCCGCGCGCGGGGTGAAATCGCCCTGGGCGACCGCCTCGGTGCCCTGGGCGAGCAGGGACAGCGGCGCCGACAGCCGGTTGGAAAGATAGAACGCGGTGGCGATCGCGCCGAACAGCGCGAGCAGCAGGGTCAGGGTCAGCGTGACCGCGTAGATTTCGCGCAGATTCTTGCGCGACAGCGAAAGCTCCTGGTAGTCGCGGTAGCCGGCCTGCACCGATTCGGCGCTGGCGGTGAGCTGTTCGGGCACGTTCTGCAGTACTTGCAGGACGCGCGGTTCCGCGCCCAGCAGGCGCAGGGTGATTGGCGCCACCACACGCATGCGCAAGGCCGGCTTGTCGGCCGACTGCGCGACGTTTTCCACGCCTGCGTAGCCGCGCCCGCGCGCGGCGTCCGCCAGGATCTGCGCCGAGGGCATGTCGAGCGCGAAGCGCACGCTGACGGTGCCGCCGGTGGCGATCAGCCTTCCCGAGGTCGTGAACACGGCGGCTTCCTGCAGGCCGGTCTGATCGATCATGCGGCCGAGGAGCGCGCCGATGGAGGCATCCGGCACGTTGGTCAGCTCCTGGGCCATCAGGCGGCTGCGACCGGCCACATCCTGCAGCATGGCGTCGAGCGTCGTGCGGGCCAGGGTCAGGCCGGACTCCAGACTGGCGTCGACCCTCACGTTGAACCAGGACTCGATGGAGCGGGACAGGAATTGCACCGAGACGGTGTAGACCAGGGTTCCGGGGATGATGGCCATGAGCGCGAACATGAGCGTCAGGCGCGCCATCAGCTGGGTGCCGAACTGCTTGGCGCGATAGCGCCGCCACAGGCTGGCCAGCAGGTAGGCGATCACCAGCAGCATGACCACCGCGATGGCCGCGTTGAGCTTGAGCAGGAGCGCGTAGTGCCGGGTGAAGCCGCCGGTGTTGGCGCTGGCGGTGGCCAGCAGGTACAGCAGCACGCCGGAGAGCGCGAAGGTGGCGAAGAGGATGTAGCGCAGGCGGCCGCTCATTTGCGCTCGCCGCCGCTGTTGACGATGGGGGCTTCCGGCCTGAACGGAAAGCGTTTCCAGTCGGAGTCGAGCGTCCACTCGCGGTTGGTGAGCGAGGACAGCTGGAACGGCTTGGGAAGCTGATTGACATCCAGGCGCATGCGCACCGAGGCGATGTAGGTTTCCCCATTCCTGATGCGCGCGCGCTCGATGGGCAGGGGGCGCGGCCGAGCCAGCAGGCGCAATGCCTCCCCGAGCGAATTGAAGCTCTGGTAGAGCGTACCGGCCGACAGGCGGTACTGGCGGGTCAGGGCATGGTAGGAAAGCCGGTAGGTTTGCGAGATCTCGACCGGCTTTTCGTCGAACCAGTACCAGCGCGGGCGCGCCAGCTCGAGTTCGAAATTGAAGAACAGCGCCACGCCCTTGTTGATCGCCTCCTCAAGGCGCGGCGACAATTCAATGTTGTATTCGACCACCACGGCGAAGGCGTCGTCCTGGGCTTCCAGGCGCGCCTCGCGCAGTTCGATGAATTCAGCCTGCGCGTGGAATGCGGTGGCCAGGAACAGCGCCGCCAGCCAGAAACGGCTAGGCCTTGGCGATGAGCGCGTAGAAAAAACCGTCGTGAAGAGCGCACGGCAGAAGCTGGCCGTCCGCATGAACAGGGCGGACGGCATCGCTGCCTGCGAACCCGAGGTCGATCGGAGGTGACGAAGCATCCGGGTGCAGTGTCAGAAAACGGGCGATCTGCCGTTGATTTTCTTCCGGAAAGACCGAGCAGGTGGCATATAGCAATTTACCACCCGGCCGCAAGACGTGCCACAACGCATCGAGCAGACGTGCCTGTTCGCGGGCCAGCGCGGCGATGTCGCGTTCGCGCTTGAGCCACTTGCCGTCAGGATGGCGGCGGATGACGCCCGAAGCGGTGCAGGGCGCATCGAGCAGGATGCGGTCGAACGCCCCTCCGTCCCACCATTGGCCGAGTTGGCCGGCGTCGGCGCTGCGCGTCGCGGCGGCCAAGCCCAGCCGGGCGAGGTTGGCATCGACCGTGGCCAGGCGACGCGTATCGCGGTCGAGCGCCAGCAGGCTGCAATCGGCCAGTTCAAGCATGTGGGCGGTCTTGCCGCCCGGCGCGGCGCAGGCGTCGAGCACGCGCATGCCGGGCGCGATATCGGCCAGCGGGGCGGCCAGTTGTGCGCCCAGGTCCTGCACCGACACCAGGCCCTCTGCGAATCCGGGCAAGCTGCGTGCGGGTTGCGGCCTGGCCAGGCGCAGGGCGGCAGCGCCGGCGGGTTGCGCCTCGATGCTGGCCTGGCGCAGCAGGGCGCCGTATTCCGCGACGCTCGAGCGCCTGCGGTTCACGCGCAGGGTCATCGGTGCGCGCGTATTGCCCTGCGCCAGCACTTCGTCCGCCCTGTGTTCCCAGGCCGTGCGGATGCGTCTGATCCACCAGGCGGGATAGCCGAGCCGGCTGGGCTCGCTCGCCATCGCGGTT
>Ga0209985_10000447_pt1 | contig 45320 bp, 44 predicted proteins | sample NOAtaG_FD_187305 | JGI IMG/M metagenome (GOLD analysis project Ga0209985, IMG submission 187305) | Freshwater lake microbial communities from Lake Erie, under a cyanobacterial bloom - NOAA_Erie_Diel6S_1000h metaG (SPAdes) (version 2) | ecosystem: Environmental > Aquatic > Freshwater > Lake ...
GTTGTTGCCCATGGTCCCGAGGAACGCGAGGTTGCGCTCCATCATGAGCTTGCTGAGCTGCTTCTCTTCGTCCATCCGGGTGCTCGCCGAGGCGTGACCGTCGTCGGCCGAGCCGAGCCCGACGAGCGCGATGCGCGCCTCGGTGGAGGGGGACTTCTTGAGGAGCCCCGCGGCCGCCTCGAGGTCGTCGCCGTCGAGCTTGGTGCGCAGCGCCTTGCGGAGCGCCTCGAAGTCGTCCCGCGTCTGCCAGAAGAAGTAGGCCCGCTCCAGCATCACTGCGAGGCCGAGGATGGAGAGGCCCACGAGCAGCCACATCACCCAGGTGGCGCCGAGCATCGCGAAGGCTGTGAGTCGTTCCTGCAGGTCCATGCGCTCTTCGTTCCGTCGCGGCGCGCCGGCCGCCGTCAGGAGGGGGTCGAGGTGTAGGGCCGGCTCCTTGCGCGAGCAAGCGTCGCGCCCGCAGGGCCGAGCACGCGACGCGGGTCGACCGCCGCCGCCGGGGATTCTATCGTCCCGCCGCTCGATGCTCCGAGGCCTTCTTCGCACGATGCGGCCGCACCAGTGGGTGAAGAACCTCTTCGTCCTCGTGCCGCTCGTGTTCGCGCAGGAGCTCTTCGAGACGCGGGTCGCGCTCCGCGCGGTCTTCGGGTTCGCGATCTTCTGCCTCGTCGCCGGTGCGGTCTACATCCTCAACGATCTCGTCGACATCGCTGCGGACCGCAAGCACCCGACGAAGAAGAACCGCCCGCTCGCGAGCGGCAAGGTGCCGGAGCAGGCGGCGCGCAGCGCGCTCGGGGTGCTCATCCTCGTGGCGCTCGGGGGCATGGTCTTTCTCGGCTGGCCCTTCCTCGGCGCGACGATGGCCTACCTCGCGCTGAACCTCGCGTACTCCTTCGCCCTGAAGAAGGTCGCCTACCTCGACGTGCTCTGCATCGCCGCGGGCTTCGAGCTGCGGGTCATCGCCGGGGCCTTCGCCGCCGAGGTGCCGGCCTCCTGGTACGTCCTCGTCGTCACGTTCTTGCTCGCGCTCTTCCTCGGCCTCGGCAAGCGGCTGCACGAGATCGGGCACAGCGGGGAGGGCGAGACCCGCGCCGCGCTGCGGGCCTACGACGCGAAGGTCATCACCGCCCTCATGGCGCTGAGCGGCCTCGCGACGGTCGCGACCTACGCGGCCTACACCGTCGACGCGCACACTGCCGAGATGTTCGGTACGGGCAACCTGTGGCTCAGCACCGTCTTCGTGCTGGTGGGCTTCGGCCGCTTCCTCATGCTCGTCCGCCGCGAGGACGACGCCGACAGCCCCACCGACGCGATGCTGCGCGACGTGCCGTTCATCGCGACGCTGGGCTGCTGGGCGGTCTGCGTCGTGGCGCTCATCTACATCGGCTGAGCCGGCGGGCGGCGCATCGGCATCGGCCGGAGGTGGGTGAGGCTCCGCCACAGCCACTCGACCGGGCCGAGGGCGAAGTGGCGCATCCATGCCCGGGCGAGGGCGAGCTCGACGAGCCACGTCGCGGCGGCGAGCGCCGTGCCGGCGAGCGGCCCGAGTTGGCCGTAGAGGCCGAGACCGTAGCCGTAGAAGACGAGCGTGAAGACGAGGGTCTGGCCGAGGTAGGCGCTGATCGCCACGCGGCCGAGCGGCGCGAGCACGAGGAGCCGGCTGCCCGCGGGCGCCGTGGCGAGCCAGAGGAAGAGCGCGCCCCAGCCGAGGCCGAGCACGTCGCCGGCCGGGATGTAGAGGAACGGCACGAGCGCGAGGAGAAGGCCCGAGACGGTCAGCGCCGCGGCGATGCGCCCGAGCGCGGCGCGTTTGTCCCGCAGGTTCGCGAGCAGCCCGGCGCGGTGCATCCAGAGGCCGAGGCACGCCATCGTGAGCGTGTTCGCGCGGTAGCTGCGGTTGTAGGGCGCGAAGAAGCCCAGCAGCTCGTCGAGGCGCCGCGCGGTGATCTCGGCGAAGGAGCCGCTCCCGTAGATGCGCACCATCTCGGCGAGCTCCGCGGCGTGCGCGGGATCGTCCTCGCCTCCGCCGGAGAGCCAGCCGTCGAAGAGGTACGAGAGCACGCAGCTCGCGGCGAACGAGGTGGCCGCGACGGCGAGGATGCCCCGCGGCGCAAGCAGCGCGACGAGTCCGAGCAGCACGCCGACGAGCGCGTAGTCGAGGAGGATGTCGCCCCACCAGCCGAAGAGCGCGTGCAGGAGGCCGAAGCCGAAGAGGACCGCGATGCGCCGGGCGTAGAGGGCGCCGCCGCGCGCGAGGAGCACGCCCGCACCGAAGCCGAAGAGGGCGCTGAATTGGGGGTAGAACTTGCCCTCGGCGAGCCACTCGACGAGCGCCGCGCAGGCGAGATCGGCGGCCGGGGTCGCGCTGCGGAGCGACTCGTCGAGCAGCAACTCGGAGAGGGGTATCGGCGCCCCGAGCCAGGGCACGTTCACGATCGCGATGCCGAGCAGGCAGAGCCCGCGGAGCGCGTCGATCGCCGGCTCGCGCTCGCCCTCCATCAGCGGGCGCGCCGCGCCGGCGCAGGTCCGAGCCGCAGCACCGCCTCGGCCGATCCCTGGTTGCCGCCCGCGTCGAAGGCCCGCACCGCGACGACATGATCGCCGCTCGGCGTCTCGAGGAGCAGCGCCGCGTCGATCGCGAAGCGCTCGCGTGCGCCGTCGAAGAGATCGTCCTCGGGGAAGAGCAGGCGGAAGTCCCCGCCGTCGATCGCGACCTCGAGCCGCACGATGGGCCCGAGACCGTCGACGGCCTCGCCGGTGATCTGGGTTCCGCTCGCCGTGAGGGTCACGGTGGGCGGGTGGTGATCGACGAGCAGCGGCTCGGAGCTCGCGCTCGAGCGCAGCGCGAGGTCGACCGGGTTGCTGAGCTCGTCGGAGGCCTCGACCTCGACGACGTACCAGCCGTCGGGGAGCGCGCTGGTGTCCCAGGCGTACTCCGCCGCGGTGAGGGTCTCGTGCTCCTCGAGGATCGAACGCCACACCGGCTGGCTCTCCTCACGGAAGCGCAGGCGGTAGCGCACGCGATCGCCGTCGGGGTTGTCGGTGGTCCAGCTGAGCGGGAGGCTCGGACTCGCGGCGGGCGGTGCGGTCGGGTCCTCGCGCTTGCTCGGCGTGCGCTTCAGGCCGACGCCGGCGACGACCGGGCGCTGGTTCTCGGGGAGGTAGTAGGCGGTGACGGCCCGCAGCTCGCCGCCCTCGGGCAGCGTCGCGCGGAGCTGGAGGAAGCGGCCTGCGGCGCTGCGGATCGGCCCAGGCGAGGCGAGGGGGCTCGACCAGTCGCTCCAGGTGGCGTCGGGTCGCGCGGTGTTGCCGCTCCGGGTCTCGAAGCGAATGCCCTCGCTGCCGCGCCAGTCGAGGCCGCCCCAGCGCGCGGCGAAGTCGGCGTCGAGCACCCGGCTCGTCCAGGTGCGTGCGCTGGCGGTCTCGCTCGGGCGGTACAGCGCCGCGCCGTCGCCGGTCGCGAAGAACGGGCTCGGTCCGGTCAGCCCCAGCGCGAGCACCTGCCGCTCGTCGACGTCGGCCCACACCGAGCTCGAGCGATCGGTCTCGATCCGGACGATGCGCCCCTCGGCGCCGGTCGCGGCGTAGATCGCGCCGCCGGCGTCGAGCTCGAGGCGGGTGACGTGGCCCTCGTCCTGGCTGAAGACGCGCTCGGTGCGGCCATCGGTGCCCCGGCGGTAGACGATCGCCTTGCCCGGCCTCGGCCGCGCGCTGCGCGCGGCGCTGGCCGAGCGCTTCGTGGTACCGCCGCTCACCGCGGGAGGATCGGGGAACTCGTTGGCGGCCACCACGAGCACGCCATCACGGAGGGCGAGCGCGGTGATCTCGTTGCCGGGGAAGTCATGCACCACGCTGGCCGTGTTCGCGGCGGTGATGCGGAGCACCAGCGCCTCGTCGGTGGTGCCGGCGTAGAGCGAGCCGTCCGGTGCGAGCGCGAGCGACATGACGTGCTCGGCGAGCGTGTCGTAGTAGACGCTCGCCGTGCCGGTGCGGAGGTCGATGGCGTGGACGCGGCCCTCGGGCCCGGTCGCGGCGAAGAGGCGCTGCTGCGCGGCGTCGAGGGCCAGGGCCCAGACGAGCTCGGGCTGCGCCTCGGCCCCTGCCTCGGGCGGCGTGACCACGAGGCGCGCGAGCTCGCGCGGCGCGGTGAGCGGCGCGGCGGCGGTGTCGATCGCGTAGATGCGGCCGTCGGGCAGCGTCGCGGCGTAGAGCGTCGCGCCGTCGAGGGCGAGCGCCGAGACGACCAGCTGTCCGGTCTCGACGAAGGTCTCGATGCGTCCGGCCCGCGCCCGGTGGATCCGGCCGCCATCGCCCGTGCCCAGGTAGATGGTGCCATCGGGCGCGGCGAGCGCTGCGTACACGAGGCCTGCGTCATCCGGCATCGCGCTGCGCTCGAAGCGGCTCGCCGCCACCACGCGGCCGTCGGAGCGTACCGCGACCCCGGCCAGCTCGCCCTGGCCGAACGACGCTGCGTCGTCGAGGACGAAGGCCCGGGTCGAGACCGCGTGCGCTGGAGCCGAGAGCGAGAGCGCGCCGACCGAAGCGAGCGACGAGAACAGAGCGAGGGCGAGGACGCGCTGGTGCGCGGAGCCGCGGACGGTGCGACGCATGGGCCCGCGAGGATACGCGCCTCTGGGGCCTCCGGGTACCGCGACCGGTCGTGCCGCGTGCCGACTCAGCGCTTCTTGATCGTCTCGGCCTTGTGGTTGCCGGTGACTTCTTCCCAGGTGGGTAGCAGCTGCTCCGGGGTCACCGAGAGCACGCGCAGGCGCATCACCACCCGGGTCACCGACGAGGTCTGCGAGAAGCGCACGTGGCGGCCGGCGGTCTGCTCGAAGACCGCCTCCGAGCCCGGCCGCGGGAAGGGATGCGAGAGCTCGATCGACTCTCCGTCGCGGGACTGTCCGCCGACGAGGCGCGCGCCGCGCAGCGGATGATCGCCCTGGCTCTTGCGGCTGGCCTGATCGACGACGTCGATGCACACGAGCCGCCCATCGAGGTGGTAGATCGTGTTGCGGGTCCAGATCTCCACGAAGACCCACGGCTGATCGGCCAGCGGCGCCGAGCGCCGCTCGTACACGAGGTCGATGTCGACGGCCGGGGTCGCGGTGCGCTTCGACGCACCCTGCACAGCCCCCGGGGGCCCGCCCACCGTTCGCACGCTCCCGACCACTTCCGGCGAGGCGCCGACCGGCTCGACCGTCGTCAGTTCCTCGTCGTACGTGCCGAGCTCGGCCACCTGCATCGGTCCGATCGGCTCCCGCAGGGGCTCGAAGCCTGGGACCGTCCCTTGTTTCGTCCTGCCTTGCGTCATCCGGGCCCGCGAAAGGTACACGCAGCTGCGCGCGAAGGGAACCGCGCGGGGGGCCGGTGCAGACGCCGCGCGCGGTCAGCCGAGCGTGAGGCGGGCGAAGGCGAGCCAGCGCTGCGACTCCTCCCGATCCAGGTCGGCGCGCTCGAGGAGGATCCGGTGGTGGCCGCGCAGGGCCTCCGGGCCATCGGGATCCGGCACCGACAGCAGGATGCGCTGTGCCTTGGTCCGGTAGTAGTCGGCCAGGGCCCGGCCGACGACGACGACCGCCGCGGTATCGACCGGCGCGAGCGGATCGCCGGGCAGGCGGACGTGCCGGCCCACGCGGGCCAGGTCCGTCCCCGCTTCGCGCGCGTAGCCCTGCACGTCGCTCAGCGTCCGGCGCAGGAGGATCTCGCCGCGATCGAGGTCGACGCCCACGCGGCGCGCGTCGAGCACGACCTCCCGCTGCAGCGCGTGATCGCCGAGGTCGAACACGATCTCGCGCACCGGCTCCTCGAGCAGCGCGCGGTCTTTGCCCCGCAGCGGGCCGACGGCCTCCGACACGTTCGCGACGGCCTTGCGCCAGCGGAAGCGCTCGGGGCTGCGGCCCCGCAGCACGCGCACCGCGGGCTTCAGCTCGTCGCGCCTGCGCCAGTAGTCCACCGCGTCCGTGACGCGCGATCCGTCGTACATGCCGTCCTCCGTGGGAGCGCCCCGTATCGCAAGGGCGGGTCCGCAGGGTCAACAAATCGGCCCGGCCATGCCCCGCGCTCAGTCCGGGAGGGCCGCCGAGAACCGGCCGCCCGTGAGCACGTCGAGCAGCGCCGTGAGCTCGGCGACCCGCATCGCCGCGCCGAGCTCGGCCGTGCCCGTCAGCTCGGCTTCCACCTGCAGGCGGCGCCGCTCGAAGTAGAGGGCGATCACCCGGCAGGCGAGCTCGAAGCGGCCCTCCTCCAGGCTGCGCCGCTCGCGGAGCAGGCCGCTCTCCTCGCCCGGGGCGAGCAGCCGATCGAGCTGGAACACGAGGCTCCCGACCAGCGACAGATCTTCCCCGCCGGCGAGCGAGGCGGTGTCGCTCGTCGTCGTCTGCCGGGCCGCCCAGTCCCACCCGAGCCCGCGGGTCACGCCGACCCGCAGCTGGGGCAGCAGCGCAGACCAGCGCGCCCGGTCGAGGGCGTCGCTGGCCGCGGCGGGATCCGTGGTGCTCGCGGCGCCCGCCCAGGCGATCACTTCGTCCACCCGCGGCTCGTCCGCGAAGGCCGCGACGGCCCGCCTCAGGCGCGTCGCATCGACGGCGTCCTGCGCAGCCGCGAAGGACGGCAGCAGCACCAGCACGACGAGCAGCAGCGGCCTCATGGCGCTGCTCCGATCACCCGGGCGCGGGCCTCGGCGGCAGCGCGGCGCTCCCACGCGCACGCGGCCGAGACCCGGCAAGGAGCAGGGGGGCCGAGGTCGGGCGCGGAGGCCAGCTCGGGCAAGGCCTCCGGCGGCGCCGCGAAGCGGGCGACGAGCGCGACGTCGAGCCGGCTCTCCTCGGCGTGGAAGGGGCGCCCGGCGCTCGCGGCCTGCGCAGGCCGCAGCATCGCGCGGAGATGGAGATCGGGCAGACGCAGCGGTGCGCATCCACCGAGCGCGAGCGAGGCGAGCGAGAGGAGGACGACGATCGGCATGCGCTCGCCTCTGCATCCCGCGTTCCGGACGTTTCGGACCACGAACGCGGGGAATTCGCGGTGCCGGGTGGCGGCCTCCGCCACCCTCCGCCGGCGGACGAGGGGTTCCCGCTCTCTCTTCGGAACGGTACGCTCGCGGGTCATGGATGCACGCGCGCTCCGACGCCTCGCCACCTCGTTCGCTCTTCTGCTCTCCGGCTGCCCCGCGCCCGAGGTCCCGGTCGATGCACCGATCGGGGACGCGGCCCGTTCCGACGTGCCCGCCGTCGATGGGGGCTGCGTGCCCGACTGCGCGCCCGCCCTGCCTTCGTTCTCGGTGACGAACCCGAGCGCGGAGGCCCGCACCGAAGTGCTTCGGGTCAGCCTCCCGCTGCCCCGCGGCAACGCCCTGGCCGGCGCGCTCGAGGGCTGGAGCGTCGACGGCAGCCCCGCCGAGCTCGTTCCGCTGAAGTGGCACTACGACCCCGAGACCGGCGCCCGCGACTCCCTCGCCATCGTGCAACTGCGGGTTCGCGCGACGCTCGGAGCGGCAGAGGAGCGCTCGTTCTCGCCCGTGCAGGACGGCTCGGTCGTGCCGCCGTACGCGGCCGGCGCTGCGCTCGCGGCGTGGCGCTCGCGTGCCGCCGAGGATGCCCGCGTCGAACTCGAACTCGCCGATGGGACATCGCTCTCGGCGGCTCTCTTCGGCGGCGGCGAGCGGACCGTCGAGGCGGGTGAGCTCGGGCGGACGATCCGGCACCGGCTGCACTTCGTCGATGGCGCCGGGGTGCCCTCCAGCCTCGCGCTGACCGTCTATGCCACCGAGGACGCGGGGCTGGATCAAGGCGAGCTCGTGGTTCTCGTCGGCAACGACACGCTCGAGCAGCCGGTCGGGGGGATCCGCGTCCGGCGCATCGCGCTCCGCGCGCGGGCTCCCTTCCGCTTCGCGCTGCGCGATCCCGGGGCCTACGGGGTGACCCCGCCGGCCGCCGCGGACGAGGAGGTCTGGCCGCTCGTCTCGGCCGAGACCGAACTCGCCGATGGCGCGTCGTTCGTCTTCCGCGGGCGCTGGGCGGTCAGCGCGGATCGCAGCGGGCCGACCCACGCGTCGTTTCTCGCCGCGGTCGAGCACCGGCTCTTCCCACTCGCGGGGCACGAGGACTGGCGACGGAGCGGTGCCGCGGGCCCCTACGGCCATCTGCCGGAGGCGCGCGAGACCGAGGCCGCCCGCCGCGCCGCGGTTGCGGCCGACTGCACGCGCGCGATCGCCGGCAGCCCGGTCGCGCACCTCGGGTACCTGAACCAGAACCCGCCCTCGACCGGCGACCAGCCCGACTTCGGCAGCGCGGTGCCGACGTTCTACCGGCAGGCGATCGAGGCCGCCTCGCCGTGTCCGCTCCGGCCCGCGGCGCTCGCCGTGGATCGCGAGGCGCTGCGGCCGAGCTTCTACTGGATGACCCGCGACGGCGTCGAAGAGCGGGTCCGTACCGAGGACTTCCCGACGCTGTTCTTCTGGGGCGGCCGCATGCACTTCGACCCGAGCTGGAACACCGATCAGCCCGCGTGGCTGCCCCGGGCGCGCCCCTTCGCCGCGGGGGAGGACCACGGCTGGGGCGGCATGGACGACCAGCACTACGGCAACAACGCGCTGCGGGCGGTCTACGAGCTCACGGGCGATCCGTACCTCCGCGAGCTGCTCGTCGCCCACCAGGCCCTCGTGACTTGGCTGTTCTTCACCGACTACGCGCCGAACCTCGGCGCCGAGCGCTCGATGCGGCTCATGGAGGAGGCGATCGCGCTCTACGCGGTCGAGGACGACACGGCGAGCGCGGCGCAGCTGCGCGAAGGCGCCATCGCGAAGAACCGCCTGGTGCTCGCCGCGGTCGAGGAGCGGCTGCGGCGCGTGTCGAGTCCGTCCTACGGCGTCGTGATGGGCGATGCGCGGGTCACCGGTGCCTTCAGCGAGCCGCCCGCCGCCGACGTGCCCATCGTCATGGCCTGGCAGACCGGCTTCCACATGGAGTTCCAGTCCCTCGCGATGCGCCACGGCTGGGACCCCGCGACGGCCCGCGCGATCGCCTCGCATTACCTCGACGCTGCGGACCTGTTCTTCCTGCCCGACGGCACGCCGGTCACCTATTTCGTCGAGGCCGATCCGGCGCGCCGCGCCCTCGGGGGCATCTCGCCGGCGTGGTGGTCGGGCTGGGTGCAGGTCGCCGACGCGCTGCCCGAGCATCCGGGCGCAGCGCTCGTCGGCGGGCCGGTGCGCGATCAGCTCTGCCCACTCCTCGCGCCTGCCCCGGGCATGGCCTTCGATCCCGATCAGCGTTGGGAGAGCTACGCCTGCCCCTGAAGCCCTTGCGGCGGCACGGTCGGACCGGCACCCTCGCACCATGTCGCGTCTCTCGTTCGCGCCGGTCTCGGTCGAGATGGCCCTCGACCTCATGCACGTGATGACCCTCGCGACGCGCGCGGACGGAGTCGTCGACCCCGGCGAGCGCCGGCTCCTCGACGCTGCGGGTCGCGCCGTCGGCCTCGGCTCGCTCCCGGTGCCCGAGTCCCGCCCGGCGGCATTTCGCCCCACGCGCCCCGAGCCCGAGCGGGCGCTGCTCTTCGCCGGCGCAGCCTGGGTGATGGTCGCGGACGGACGCCTCGCGCAGGCCGAGCAGCAGCAGCTCGGCGAGCTCGGTGCGCGCCTCGGGCTCGACGCGGCGCGCATCCGCGGGCTCTGGACGATGGCCCAGCGCGCGGCCTCGTCGGTCTCGGAGCAGGCCTCGGGCGCGGAGCTCACGGTCGCGTTCGCCTCGCTCGTGCAAGAGGTCCTCGGCGCCTGAGGGGAGGGTCGATGCCCCCGGGTTCGGGTGGCGTGGCCCGCTCGGGATCGAGCCGGTGCTGCGCGCGGGCTCGGTGGTTCGGCCGCCGCTCCGCGCGATGAACGTCGATTCACTCCGCAGTCAGGGCCGCGACGTCCTCGATCCACCGGCGCAGCTCGGCGGCGTCGGGGATCGTGCGGACCTCCAGCCCCTTTGCCCGCGCCCTCGTGCCCGGCGGGATCACGACGAGCTCGCCGTCCGCGTGCCAGCTCTCCGCGCCGTTCCACCGCGCCTTCGCGGCCTGCACCAGCGAGGCGGGGCCGCGCCGCCGGATCTGCAGCCAATGCGCGTTGCTCCGCGGCGAGTAGCCCCGCACCGAGATCGGCACGCCGCCGAGCTCCCCGCCGAGCCGACCCCACGAGAACGCTCCAGGCTCCGCTGCCTCGTAGCGGAGCCCGAGCTCCTCGCCGATCGCAGCGAGCGTCTCGCCCTGCCGCGCCACGAGCGGCCGGAGCTCCGCGATCGCCTGCCGGCTCCGCTGGACGATCAGCGCGATGAGGATCACGGGGATGGCGAGGCCTCCGAGGACCCCGAGCGCGACGTTCATGGCTGCACCTCGGCGATATGATGGCCGCGGGCCGCACCGCGATCCGGTTCGCTGCGCGCTGCGCTGCCGTGCGGGCCCGTCACCGGAGCCGAACGGTACCACTTCCTCGCCTTCGTCGATGCGCCGCGGTGGAGGTGGGGACGCTTCGTGGTAGATGCCGCGCCCCGATGGCCCTGTCGCTCGGACACCTCGACGAGAACCAGAAGCAGGCGGTCCTCTTCACCGGCGGGCCGCTGCTCGTGCTGGCCGGTGCAGGCAGCGGCAAGACCCGCGTGCTCACACACCGCATCGCGCACCTCGTCCTCGAGGCGGGCGTGCGGCCGGACCAGATCCTCGCCGTCTCCTTCACGAACAAGGCGGCCGAGGAGATGGGCGAGCGCATGGTGCCGCTCGTGGGCGCGGCGGCCGCGCAGAAGCTCTGGCTCTCCACCTTCCACTCCTTCGGCGTGCGCTTTGCGCGCGAGGAGTCGAAGGCCCTCTTCGGCGAGGCGGGCCGCTTCTCGATCTTCGATCAGGGCGACGCGGTCGGCCTCGTGCGCGAGATCGCCAAGCGCGAGGGCCTGCTCGACCGGAAGATGGACCTCTGGGCGGTGCTCGCGCGGATCTCTCTCTGGAAGAACAAGATGGTCGGCCCGTCGGCGGTGAAGGTGAACGACGCCGTCGAGTACGACCGCATCGCCGCCGAGGTCTACCCGCACTACGAGGCCGCGCTCCGCTCGATGCGGGCGCTCGACTTCGACGATCTCGTGGTGCGGCCCGCCGCGCTGCTGCAGAAGGACGCCGCGCTCCGCGAGCGCTGGGCGGGCCGCTTCCGTCACCTCATGGTCGACGAGTTCCAGGACACGAACGTCGCGCAGATGGAGCTCGTGAAGGCGCTCACGCCGGCGCTGCGGAACGTCATGGTGGTCGGCGACGACGACCAGGCCATCTACGGCTGGCGGGGCGCGGAGGTCACCAACATCCTCGATTTCGCCTCCACCTTTCCCGGCACCACGACGATCAAGATCCTCCGCAATTACCGGTCGATCCCCGAGGTGCTGTCGATCGCCAACGCGGCGATGAAGCAGGCGACGCGCAGGCTCGAGAAGTCCCTCGTCGCGACCCGCCGGAGCGGCGACAAGATCCGCCTCGTCACGCTCGGCACGCCGGAGGAGGAGGCGAAGTGGATCGCCGGCGAGCTGCGGCGCGTGCACCAGGACGGCCGGCGCTGGTGCGATCTCGCGGTGCTCTACCGGAGCAACCTCCAAGCCCGGCTCGTGGAGGAGGAGCTGCGGGTCGAGGGGATCCCGTTCCGGCTCGTCGGCGGCCAGCAGTTCTTCGAGAAGAAGGAGGTCAAGGACGCCATCGCCTACCTCCGCATCGCGGTGAACCCGCGCGACGAGCTCAGCCTGCGCCGCATCCTCAACTACCCGACCCGCGGCGTCGGCGACGTGGCCGTCGAGCGCCTCGAGCGCTTCGCTCTGGCGCGGCAGCGCAGCTTCGTGCACGCGGTCTTCCAGGCCGAGACCGTGCCCGACTTCGCCGACGCCGCGCGCGCCGGCTGCCAGAAGCTCGCGCGGGCCATCGAGCGGATGCGCGAGCGCCTCGAGACCACGGCCGCGAGCGGCAAGGGCCTCGCGGGCGCGGCGCTCGACTACTTCGAGGACGTGGGCCTGCGCGCCGACCTGACGCCGAAGGACGCGAAGGAGGGCGAGGCGGCCAAGCAGCGCTGGGGCAACGTGGAGTTCCTCGTCCGCAGCCTCGAGCGCTGGGAGACCACCGAGAAGGAGGACAAGCCCTCCCTCGCGACCTTCCTGCAGCGCCTCACCGTGCGCCGCGAAGAAGAGGGCGAGGCGGTCGGCGACGAGGTCACGCTCAGCTCGCTTCACGGCAGCAAGGGCCTCGAGTGGCCGGTGGTGATGCTGATCGGCCTCAACGAGGGCACGCTGCCGCACCTCCGCACCATCGACCCGAAGGCCAGCGAGGCCGCGCCCACCGACGTCGACGAGGAGCGGCGGCTCTTCTACGTCGGCGTCACCCGCGCGCGCGACCGGCTGTACCTCAGCCGCTTTCTCCGCCGCGAGCTGCGGGGCAAGGAGGTGCCGACCTCGCCCTCGCGCTTTCTGTCGGGGCTGCCGGCGGAGATCTGCGAGACGATCACGCAGGACGGCGCTGCGCCCCTCGGCGCCGAGGGCAACGCGGCGAGCGCCGCGAACCTCCTCGCGATGCTCCGCGCCCGCTGACGCGCCTCGCGCTCAGCGCGCGGTGGTCATGCAGGCGCTGCCGTACACGGCTCGGCTCGAGCTCGAGCCGACCGGCATGCAGCGGCTCCCGGCGCCGCACGCGTCGTCGCTCGTGCAGGCCGCGGTGCAGCGGCGCGCCCCGTCGGGCATCCGCACGCACATGTTGCCCAAGCCCCCGCAGTCCGCGTTCGCGGCGCAGAGCTCGCCGAGCATCTCGCGATCGGCGTAGGGATGCAGGCGGGGCAGCGCGTCGACGCCGTGCATCCCATACATCGTGTGGAAGCCGCTGCCGCCATTGTCGTCGAGGTCGGCGAGGAGCGAGCGGACCGTCCGCGGGCGGTGGCGGCCGCGGCTGTCGCGCTCGATCAGGCGGGTGAGGAAGTCCTGCACCGCGTCGGGCGTGCTCGCGTTGGAGAACGAGGTCGTGGTGATCACCGACAGGTTCCGGAGCCCTGGGTGGGCCGGGTTGCGCGCGAACGCCGCGCCGGTCTGGTAGGTGTCGCAGCCCTCGGCGAGCACGATCTGGTAGCGGCTGCTCATCTCCACGCTCTCCATCTCGGAGTCGTCGAGATCGCCCTCGGAGGTGCGGCGCCAGTTCGCGAGCGCGAAGCCGTAGAAGGGGCCGCTGTGGCCCGAATAGACGATGACGTCGCGGCTCCGGAGCGAGGCGCGCATGTCGCGCTCGAGCGTGCGGCCGCCCGCGTCGGTGTCGGGATCGGTCTCGCTGCCGGTGCGGCCGTAGAAGATGCGGACCTCGACGCGGACGGTCCGGCCGTTCGCGCTGATCGTCCGGGTGAAGGCGCCGCTCGTGCGGGTGAGCTGATCGAAGCTCGCGACCGGAGCGGTGAAGCCGCGCGCCCGCAGCCAGGTGTTGAGCGCCCGCGCGTGCAGCACGTGGTAGCCGTCGTGGTAGTCCCATCCGAAGTGCACGTCGATGTCGAGGACGCCGTCGGCGAAGAGCTGCGGGTAGTCGAACCACGCGTCGCGCGACTCGCGCTCGTTCCGGATGGAGACGGTGAGGTCGCGTCGGCGCGAGGCCTCGACGGTGCTCGGGTTCCACGCATCCCAGGGCGCCTGCCGGTACCACTCCGCGTTCGTCTCGAGGGCGGCCATCTCGGCGTTCGTCGGCAGGCCCACCGTCAGCACGAAGGTGCGGACCGCCGGGTCGCTGGTGCGCGTGGTGGGCAGTCGGGTCATCAGGTCGATGCGGCCCGCGACGAGCTGCTGGAAGTCGAACGCGTAGGTGAGCGGCGCGGTCTCGCGGAGGTTCAGCGCCTCGTAGTCGCCCGCCTTCGCCATCGCCCCGAAGCCGCCGTAGCCCGCGTTCGAGTCCTCGTCCCCCTTGTCGACGAGGTACTGGTTCAGGAACCACGCGATCGCGATCTGCCGCAGCGACACGAGCTCGCGGGCGCGGCGCAGGCGGTCGGCGGCGCTGCGGGTCCGGTACTCGCTCTCGAGCACGACGGTGTCGCTGCCCGAGATGACGAACTCCCGCGCGGTCGCCGAGAGGAAGTCGTCGGCCTTGTCGTCGGTCACGATCTCGCCGTCCTCGACCAGATCGAGCGCGCCCGTCTCGTCCGGATCGAGCGAGGACTCGGGCGCGCAGGCGGCCAGGGCGAGGCAGAGGAGCGGGGCGAGGCGGCGTTCCATGTCCTGCCCTCAGCACGCCACGTGCCGCCCCGATGTCCCCGAAAGCACGGCCTTTCTCTCCGGACTGAGGTGGCTACTGCGGCTGCCAGGTGGCTGGAGCAGCCGGTCCCTCGAGACCCCACCTCCGGCGTCGGCAGCGACCTCGTTTTGCCAGGGCGGCGCGACCGGCCCGGACGACGGGACCCTGCTCGCTGCGCTCGATACGGCCTGCGCGGAGTGGACCGCCGGGCTCGTCTCGGACGGCGGAGCGCGGCCACCTCCCGCTCGTCGGTGGGGAAGTCCGCGGTGGTCGCGGCCCACCGCATCCGGTCTGGTCGCGCTGCCCGCGCTCAGCGCCTGCGGCGCCGCGCCCCTCGGCGCCGAGGGCAACGCGGCGAGCGCCGTGAACCTCCTCGTGATGCTCCGAGCCTGCTGAGGGACGGAGAGGGGCCGCAACAACCGGTTGCCCTCGCGCCCGCCGTGCACGAACCTGTCGCCGATGCGTCTCGTCCTCCGACCTCGCTCCATGCCCAGCTTCGACGAGGTCGGCGTACTGCTCCGCGAGCAGCTCGGACCCCTGCTCGAGCAGGCCGCCGAGGACGGCCCCGACGGCACCGAGCTCATCACGCTCTTCGATGTGCTCGATGAGGGTGGGCAACACCTCTACGACCTTCACCTCTTCTGCGGCGACGACGGTCAGGTCCACCGCGCCGGAACGCTCGAACACGTCGCGTCGTTTTCGCAGGGTGGGGCGACCGGCTCGGACGACGCGGCGATGCTGGCCGCCCTCGACGCGGCCCTCGCCGAGTGGGCCGCTGGCCACGCATCGGAGTAGAGACCCTCCCGGCGCGTCCCGGTGTGGAGCAGGGAGGCCGCGCCGAAGTGCTCTGGGCCGGGTGGCACGTGCTCGACGACGCCGGGCGCGCGCGGATGCTCGGGGCGGCGTGCCACGCCAGCCAGGAGGCCATCGTACGGTCGGTCCTCGTCCGCGGCGCGCCCGTCGATCGGCGCGACCCCATCGAACAGACGCTGCTCGCCTGGGCCTCCGCAGGGGACCACGCGGCTGTCTGCCGGGCGCGTGAGCCCTCCTGCCCTCCTGCACGCTCAGGGGCAGCGGGCGCGCGCAGCCTCGACGAGCGCGGTCTGGTGCACGGCGTACGCCTCCTCCGGTGGGCTCGCGGGCGGCGCGCTCGTCTCGGCCGAAGCGTCGCCGGCGGGCACCACGAACCACCCCGGATCGGGGCTCGGATCGATCAGGTCTTCGCCGCGCACGAGACGACGGCAGTTCTCCTCCTCGACGAACGCGAGCAGCTGCGGCAGCGCCTCCACCGTCCACGGGTGCGTGTCGTGGAGCAGCACCACGCCGCCGGGCGAGCCCCGGGCGATGCGCCCGCGCAGCGAGCGGGTGAACGCGCGCACGACGACGTCCGGGTCCTCGGTGGTGAAGTCCGCGGTGATCACGTCCCACAGCATCTGGGTGTAGCCGCGTTCCCGGAGCAGGGCGTCGCTGGTGCGCGAGCGCGCCCCGCCGGGCGGCCGGAACAGCCAGGGTCGCTCGCCGAGCACCGCCGCGATCGCTGCCTCGGCCTCCTCGATCTCGGCGCGCACCTCGGCCGGATCGAGCCGGTGCAGATGCCGGTGCCGCATCGAGTGGCTCCCGACGATGTGGCCGCGTCGCACGATCTCCCGGAGCAGCTCGGCCTCGCTCCGTCCCCGCGTGGTGTCTGCGGCGAGTCGGTTCGGAACGACGAAGAACACCGCCCGGACCCCGTGCGCGTCGAGTGTGTCGAGGATGGCGGGGGTCGCGCGCGGGTCGGGGCCGTCGTCGAAGGTGAAGAGCAGCATCGGCCGCCGGGTCGCCCCGGTCACGACGAGCCCTCCGCCGAGCGGCGGCCGGGGCGGCGCCACCACCGACACCTCCGCGGTCGCAGGGGCTTCTGGCGCGCTCGCCGACTCGGCCGCGGCGGGGCCGCTGGGCGCCGCGTGCACCTCGGGACGCGCGAAGGTCGCGTTCGGCAGGGGCGGCGCCGCGGCGCAGCCGACGAGGAGCAGGGCCAGGACGCGCATGCCGGCATCCTAGAAATGCGGCGTCCAGCCCGGCAACAAAGCGGCCCTGCCCCGCGCTCCCGCCGAGGGAAGGCCCCGAGATTTCCTGACTTGCCGGAATGGCCCGCGGCCCGAGGGTGTCTAGCCATGAGCCCGATGCCCTGGTTCCGCCTCGTCTCCCCGCGCGCCCGCGACACCCTCTTCGATCTCGTCGTGCACGTCCTCTGGGCGGACGGTCGCGTGACCCCCGACGAGCTCAGCTCGGCCCGCGGCGCGGCCCTCGCGCTCGAGCTCGACACCACCACCTTCGGAGGCCTCTTCGGTCGGGTCAACCGAACCTTCGAGTCACTCGGCCTCGAGGCGCTCGGGCCGCTCGAGCGGCCGCTCGCTTACGCCGCCGCGGTGTGGATGGCCTTCGCCGACCGCGAGCTCGCCGTCACCGAGAACCTGCTCCTTCAGCGCACGCGCCGCGCCCTCGACGTGGGCGAGGGCATGGGCCTCCGGATCGAGTCGCTCGTGCAGGCGGCGCTCGCGACCCGCGCGCCGGTCGGGACGGACGCCCCGGTGCGCGCCGCCGAGCTCGGCCAGCTCCTCGATCAGGTCACGGCCCTGATGATCGACGGCGTCAGCGCGAACGTGGCCTGAGCCCCGGTCACGCGGTCTTGCGGAAGGCCGCCATGAAGTCGACGAGCACCTCTACCGAATCCATCGAGACCGCGGCGTAGATCGACGCGCGGATGCCGCCGGTCGAGCGGTGGCCCTTCAGCCCGACGAGGCCTGCCTTCGTCGCCTCGCTCAGAAAGCGCTTCTCGAGCTCGGGGGTCGGCAAACGGAACACGACGTTCGTCCGGCTGCGGCTCTCCTTCTCCACCGGCGCGCGGAAGAAGTCCGGGTCGCCGTCGCAGACCGCGTACACCGCGCCCGACTTTCGCCCGCTCTCCGCCTCGAGCCACGCGACGCCGCCCTGCTGCTCGATCCAGCGGAGCGTGCCCCGGAGCAGATAGATCGAGAACGTCGGCGGCGTGTTGTAGAGCGACTGCGCGTCGGCGAAGGACTTGTAGCGGAAGATCGACGGGATGTCGGTGCGGCCGGCCTCGAGGAAGTCCTTGCGGACGATCACCAGCGTCACGCCCGAGGGGCCGATGTTCTTCTGCGCGCCCGCGTACAGGCACGCGACGCGGTCCCACGGCACGCTCCGGGTCATCACGTCGCTCGTCGCGTCGATCACCAGAGGCACCGAGCCGGTGTCGGGGTAGTTGCCCCACGCGGTCCCGAAGAGCGTGTTGTTCGACGTGAGGTGCACGTAGAGCGCCTTCGGATCGAGGTCGAGCTCGCTTTGCTTGGGCACCCGCACGAAGCGTCCGTCGGGGAGCTTGGTGTTGCCTGCGATGCGGCGGCTGCCGACGAGCGCGGCCTCTTCGGCGGCGCCCTCGGCCCAGGTGCCGGTGACGAGGTAGTCGGCGCTCGTTCCGGGCTTCAGGAAGTTCATCGGCACGAGCGCGAACTGCGCCCGCGCCCCGCCCTGCATGAAGAGGACGGTGTGCTCGTCGCCGAGGCCGTAGAGGCGCTTGGTCAGCGCGATCGCCTCGTGGTGAATGGCCTCGTAGGGCGCCTCGCGGTGCGAGTGCTCGAGGAGCGACATGCCGGTGCTCTTGCCCTCGTGGGGCAGCTCGAGAAGATCGCGCTGCGCCTCCTCGAGGACGGACAAGGGGAGGGCAGCCGGACCGGCGTTGAAGTTGTGGACGCGCGCCATGGTTCAGGGAGGCTACCCGAAGCGGCGGGCCGCTGGGGAGGGCCGTTCGTGAGCACCCTCCGCGCGTGGCATCCTCGGGCCGTGTCTGCGCTCCGCTCCCGCCTCGGCGCCCTGGCCGTCGATGGTTTCTTCAACGGCATCTCGCGGCTCGGCCGCCTGCATCCCCGATCGCGCCCTTCGTCGCACGGCCTCGAGGTGCTCCGCGACCGGCGCTATCTGTCAGGCCGCGATCCGGCCCACACCTACGACGTCTACCGGCCGCGCGGCACCGCGGCGGGCGCGGGCCTGCCGCTCGTCCTCTACGTCCACGGCGGCGGCTTCCGCATCCTCAGCAAGGACACCCACTGGGTGATGGGCCTGGCCTTCGCCCGGCGAGGCTACGTCGTGGCGAGCGTGAACTACCGCCTCTCGGGGCAGGCGCCGTTTCCTGCCGCGGTCGAGGACGTCTGCGCCGCCTATCGCCACGTCGTCGACGAGGCCGAGTCGCTCGGGGCCGATCCCTCGCGGCTGGTGCTCGCGGGCGAATCGGCGGGCGCGAATCTCGTCACCGCGCTCACGGTCGCGGCGTGCTTTCCGCGGCAGGAGCCGTGGGCGCGTACGGTCTTCGAGACCGGCGTGCGTCCGCGGGTCGCCATCCCCGCGTGCGGCATCCTGCAGGTCACCGACCCGCAGCGCTTCTCCCGCCGCCGCCGCATCGCGCCGGTCGTGCAAGACCGCATCGACGAGGTCAGCCGCAACTACCTGCGGCAGTGGGGCCTCGAGCCGAACGGCCACCCTCACCTCGATCTCGCCGACCCGCTGCTCGTCCTCGAGCGGCACGAGGCGCCGGCCCACCCGCTGCCTTCGTTCTTCGTGCCGGTGGGCACGAAGGATCCGCTCCTGGACGACTCCCGCCGCCTCGAGCGCGCGCTGTCACGGCGCGGGGTCGACGTGGAGCTCGCGGTCTATCCCGGCGAGGTCCATGCGTTCCATGCGTTCGTGTTCCGGCCGCAGGCACAGCGCTGCTGGCAGGACACCTACCGCTTCCTCGACGCGCGCCTGGGCGATCAGAAGTCGAGCGCGACGCCGACGTAGGCGTGCTCGCGGCCCGCCGAGGGCGTCAGGCGCAGGCGAAGGTCGGCCACGCTGCTCTCGCCGCTGGACTCGCCCATGCCGACCGCGAGCAGCCCCGCGCCGGCACCGGCCGAGGCGACGGCGAGTCCGAGGAAGACGTACTGCAGGACCTCCATCGTGCTGCCCTCGCCGCACGCGCTCTCGCCGAACGCGGCCGCGCCGACCGCCTCGGAGCCCCCGCGGAAATAGCGCGAGTCGCACACGTTCGTCGTGCTCATGCCCGACATCGTGCGGCCGACCTCTTGCCGGTACTGCGTGTAGCCCGGGTCGCCCGAGAGCGCATCGAGCCGGGTCATCGCGTAGATCCACACGCCGGCCGAGATCGCGGCGACGCCGAGGAGGCCGATGCCCACCCAGGGCAGGACCGAACCGCCGCCGCTTCCGCCGCTGCTTGCCGCGGGCGCCGCGACGGTGATGGAGACCTCGCCGCCCGCGACCGTCACCTCTTCGGGGTCCTGCTCGGCGACCTGGATGGCGTAGACGCCCGCCGAGAGCTCCTCCGAGACGAAGCGCCCCTCGCCGTCGGTGCGGCCGACCACGATGCCGTCGATGCGGACCTCGAGGTCCGGGCCGCTGCTCACCCGGATCACGCCCGGCGCACTCGAGGGCGAGAGCGCGCGGACCATGTCGCGCGCCGGCTCGCGCAGCGCGTCGATGTCGATGTCGGACGAGGGCACGTTGAGGGTGCTGCGACCGGCGATCTCACCGGTCTCGGCGTCGAAGAGGAAGAGCGTGACCTGGAACTCGTAGCGGGTGCCGATCGGGGCCCGCTGGATCGTCCCGTAGATGATGCGGTTGGCCGAGAGCGTCGCGGCGATCTGGGTCATGCACGCGACGTCGGAGCTGGCGCAGTCGTGGGTCAGCTCCATCTGCGCCAGCGCCACGTCGCGGTCGCTGACCGACCAGCCGCTGACCTGACTCGCTGCGTTGCGGAGCGCCCCGGAGAGGTTCCGCGCGAACTCGTCGTCGCCCTCGAGGGAGGTGAGGCCGAGCACCGTCACCGCAGTCTGCGCCTCGGCGGGCATGGCCACCGCGAGGCACGCAGCGGTGAGGAGCGCAGCAGACCAGGAGAGGCGCGAGGCGAACATGGGCGGGGACGATAGCCGCGCCGGCCCCCTCCGATCAAGCACGCCGGCTCGCTTCAGCCGGCCCAGAGCTGGTACAGCACGCAGGTCGTCGCGGTCATCATCAGCGCATCGATGCGGTCGAGCATCCCGCCGTGGCCCGGCAGGATCGCGCCGCTGTCCTTGGTGTGGGTGCTCCGCTTGATGAGCGATTCGACGAGGTCGCCCGCCTGGCCGAGCGCGCCCGCGACGAGCGAGAGGACGACCGCGTGGGTGAGGGGCAGGCTGGGCAGGAACCAGAAATGCGCCGCGAGGCCGCCGGTGAGGCTGCCGAGCAGCCCGCCGATGGAGCCCTCCACCGTCTTCTTGGGCGACACCCGCGGCGCGAGCGGGTGCTTGCCGAAGAACCGACCGGCGAAGTACCCGGCGGTGTCCGAGCCCCAGGCCAGCCACATCGCCAGCAGCACCCACTGTCCCCCCGCCTCGGTCGGCCCGAGCACGCCGAGGTGCAGCGCGCCCACGCTGCTCAAGAGGCCCCCCGCGTAGAGCGGCCCGGCCACCAGCCAGGCCAGGCGACGTCCTGCCGCCTCGCTCGGCTCCGGCGCGCTGAGCGCGGCGAGCGCGCCGACTGCCGGCACGACGAGGACCGCGGTCATCACCAGCGGCAGGCTCCGCGCGAAGATCAGCGTCGCCGCGAGCGCGCTCGTCGAGGCCACCCCGAGCCACTGCAGCGCGCGGTGATCGACCGTCATCCGCATCAGCTCGTGCGCGGCCCGCGCGATCGCGAGCACCACCACCACCGCGAAGGCCGGCTTCGGTGCGAGAAACATGAGGTAGAGCAGGATCGGGATGCCCACCGCCGCGGTCGCCAGGCGCGACAGCGTGTTCTTCACGAAGCTCGACTTCTCCGCGGGTGCGGGCGCTCCCTCCGGGCTCGCTCCGGGCGCTTGGGCTTCGGCTTCGTTGGCCATGGAAGGACGGGTCGCGGCTCAGGGGCGGACCGGCTCCGCGTGCTCGCTCGCGTCCGCCGAGGATACCCGACCGAAGCGCCGATCGCGCGCCTGGAACGCGGCGATCGCCTCGTAGAGGTCTTCGACGGCGTACTCGGGCCAGAGCCGCTCGGCGAAGTAGAGCTCGGCGTAGGCCGCCGCCCAGAGCAGGAAGTTGGAGATGCGGATCTCGCCCCCGGTGCGGATGAGGAGGTCGACGGGGCCGCTTCGCATCGAGGGCAGGAAGGTCTCGAAGAGCTCCTCGTTCACCTCGCCGGCACCGAGCGCGCCCGACTCGACCCGCCGCGCGATCTCCCTGGCAGCGTCGGCGATCTCCTCGCGGCCTCCGTACGAGAGCGCCAGCGTGAGCACCATGTCCCGGCCCGCCGCCGTGGCCTCACCGACCTCGCGCAGCACCGAGGCGACCCCCGAGGGCAGCCGCTCGATCCGGCCGATCGCCTCGAGCCGGATGCCGTTGCGCACCATTTCGTCGCGCTCGGAGAGAAGGAAGTCGCGGAGCAGCTCCATGAGCGCGTCGACCTCGCCGAGCGGCCGCGTCCAGTTCTGCTCGCTGAAGGCGTAGAGGGTCAGCGCACCGATCCCGAGCCGGCGCGAGGCGCGCACGACCTGCCGCACCGACTCGCTCCCCTGCTTGTGACCGAGGGGGCGGGGCTGGCCGCGCAACTGTGCCCAGCGTCCGTTGCCGTCCATGATGATGGCGACGTGGCGAGGCAGGCGGCGCAGATCGATGGCGACCACGCAACGCGCCTAGCACGCGTGTCTCGGCGCATCCATCGGCGCCCCGGCGAGCCGTCGCCCGGACGGGCCGAGCGGTTCGCCCGCCGACTTCAGCGCGACTCGTAGACGGTCAGGGAGGGCAGCTCCACCGCGCTGAGGAACCCCCCTGAGCCGCAGCCGGTGTCGACGGCGACCACCGAGGGCCCGGCCCAGAGGTCGGAGGGATCCTCGGGGGTCCAGCTCGAGAGCTCCTGGGGCAGGAGCTCCGTCGCGGTGTGGCCGACCACCACCCGCTTGCCCCGGTACTCGCGGAAGAAGCGCTCGGTGCGCACCCACAGCATCGCGATCTTCGGCTCCGCCTCGCTCGGGTGCAGGAAGCTCCCGTCCGGGCCTTCGAGCAGGCCGGCGTGCACGTAGATGGCGTGCTCGTCCTCGTAGAAGTGCGGCAGCCCGCGCATCCACGCGATCACGTCGTCGGGGAAGAAGCGCCCGGAGAAGAGCTCGGCCGCCTCCGACTCCTGGGGCAGCGCCTCGCGGTCGCGGATCGGGAGGTTCTTGTACGAGCAGTACGTGGGCAGGCAGCCGTTCTGCGGCGGCAGCACGAACTCGGGGAAGCCCCGGTCGATGACCCGCAGCCAGGCGTCTTCGTGGTTGCCGCGCAGGCACACCACCTTCGCGCCGCAGTCCTGGTGCAGACGGCGCACGACCCGAACGACCTCTTCGCTCGCCGGGCCCCGGTCGATGTAGTCCCCGAGGAAGACGACGGTGTCCTCGGGGGTGAGGGTGGGCATGCGCCCGAGCAGCGCGCGGAGGTGATCGAGCTCGCCGTGGATGTCCCCGATCGCGAAGGTTCTGCCGGCCACGGTCCGGGAGCGTACCCGGCCCCCGGTCGCAGCGAAACGTCCGAAGCACCGCGGTGAGCGTGCTCAGGGGCACGGGTCCCCGTCTTGGACACGGCCGCCGCCGGGCTTCACAGTCCGGCGCTCTCGACCCGAGGTGATCGCGTGCTTCGCTACACCGCCGACCTACGCACCCTGGCCTTCGTCGCCACCTACTACGCCCTGATCGTGTTCGTCTACGCGACCGATCTGCCCTGGCCGGCGTGGGTGGGCCTCGCCATCGTCCTCTGCTTCCTCTCGTTCTTCTGCGCGGTGATCACCCACAACACCGTGCACACGCCGGTGTTCAAGATCCGCTGGATGAACCGGCTCTTTCAGGTGCTGCTCTCGCCCACCTACGGGCACCCGGTGAGCATGTACGTGCCGGGGCACAACCTGAGCCACCACAAGTTCCTGCAGAGCCCGAAGGACCGGATGCGCACGGACAAGCTGCGCTTCCGCTGGAACCTGCTCAACCAGCTCCTCTTCATGCCGGTCGTGGGCACCGCGATCTTCAAGGACAACGCGACCTACGTGAAGGTCATGCGCAGGAAGGGGAAGGCCTGGTACCGGCAGTTCCTCCTCGAGACGACCGTGTTCATCGGGCTGATGGTGCTCCTCCTCGCCCTCGACTGGCAGAAGTTCCTCGTCTTCGTGCTGCTGCCCCACCAGTACGCGGCCTGGGGGATCATGGGCATCAATTTCGTGCAGCACGACGGCTGCGACGGCCCCGAGACCCCGAACCACAGCCGCAACTTCACCGGCAAGCTGGTGAACTGGTTCACCTTCAACAACGGCTACCACGGCATTCACCACGTCCATCCGGGCCTGCACTGGAGCCTCGCCCCCGAGGTCCACGCCCGCGAGCTCGCGCCGATCATCGACCCGCGCCTCGATCAGCCCTCGCTGCTCGCCTACGTGTTTCGTCAGTACGTGTTCCCGGGCAAGCGCACCCGCTACGACGGGACGCCGGTGGTCCTGCCGCCCGAGCGCGCCGACGAGCCGTGGATCAAGGACGAGCCGGAGAGCAGCGAGACCCCGGTCGCCGACGCCGTGCCGAACGACGAGTACGTCCCGGCCCCCGCGGCGTGACGACGGTTCCCGGGACGCTCACCGGGTGGGCGCGGGCCTATGTCGCGACGACGGACCTGGCCCACAAGCTCGCGCCGCCTCCGATTCCGGGCGAGCTCGGCCCGTCCCTCGAGGCTCCGAGCGCCCCGGGCAGGCCGCCGGAGCTGCGGGTCGAGGTCCGCGCCCGCAAGGCGCCGCGCTCGCTGGTGCACGCCGACAAGCGCGCCGAGCTCGTGCACACGTTCCTGCACCACGAGCTGCAAGCGGCCGAGCTGATGTGCTGGGCGATCCTGCGCTTCCCCGAGGCGCCCGAGGCGCTGCGGCGGGGCCTGTCGCGCATCGCCCTCGAGGAGGTGCGGCACATGAACCTCTACGCCGCGCACCTGACGCGGCTCGGCGTCGCGATCGGTGCCTTCCCGGTGCGCGACTGGTTCTGGGAGCGGGTGCCGAAGGTCGCCTCGCCCGCGGCCTTCGTGGCGCTGCTCGGGGTCGGCCTCGAGGGCGGCAACCTCGATCACACCCGGCGCTATGCCGAGGCGCTGCGCGCCGCCGGCGATCCCGCGCTCGCGGCGACCGTCGAGGAAGTGGGCCACGACGAGGTCGCCCACGTGCGCTTCGCGCTGCGCTGGCTCGAAGAGCTCGCCGGTCCGGTGGACTTCGATCGGTGGGCGGCGCTGCTGCCGGCACCGCTCACGCCGGTCTTGATGCGCGGCGAGCCGATGGACCGGGCGGCGCGTCAGCGTGCGGGCCTCGACACGGTTTTTCTCGATCGTCTCGCGGCCTCGCGCCTCTGAGCGACGACGGAAAAGCAACGCGCCGACCGGCATGGAGACCGGTCGGCGCGTCGGTGGGCCCCGGGGGGCCTAGCTCGTGCTCAGAGCGTGGCGGGGACCATCACCGCGTCGATCACGTGGACCACGCCGTTCGTCACGTTGATGTCCGCGAGGCTGATGCCAGCGCCGTCGACGGTCGGGGGCGGGCCGGGCAGGAACGGGATGTCGTTCGCGCTGTTGAGCGTGTCGAGGTTGGCCGCGGCCGCGGGCAGGTCGGTCGAGAGGACCGGCGCCGGGAAGGTCGTGGTGTTGAGCACGTGGTAGAGGAGCACGTCACGCACCTGGGCGGCCGAGAGGCCCGCGACGACCGACTCCACCGCCGTGAAGGCGGCATTCGTCGGCGCGAACACGGTGTACGGAGCGTCGGCCGCGAGCGCCGCCGCCACCGTCGTTCCGCCGGGGAGCGGCGCCGCCGCGCCCACCGCGCCGAGCAGGCCGGTGAGGCCGGCCGCGGTCGCCGCGTCGACGACGTTCATCGGAAGGATGACCTCGTCGACCACGTGCACGACGCCGTTCGTCGCGCGGAGGTCGGCCGCGACGACCGTCGCGCCGCCGTTGATCACCACGCCCGAGGACGTGTTGAAGAGCAGCGTGAGGTTGTTGCCCGACGCATTCGCAGCGAGGGCGTCCGCGCGGGCAGGGACCTCCGTCGAGACCACCGCGCCCGAGAGCACGTGGTAGAGCAGGACGGTCACGAGCGCGTCACCGGTCGGCGCGGTGCCAAGCGCCGTGAACGCATCGTTCGTGGGGGCGAACACGGTGAAGGGGCCGGCCGCCGAGAGGTCGTCCGCGAGGCCCGCGCTGGTGACCGCGCCGACGAGCGAGGTGAGCCCGCCGTAGGTCGCGAGCATCGGGATGTTCGGCGGAAGGAGGACGCGGTCGATGACGTGGATCACGCCGTTGCTGGCCTCGATGTCGGCCATGACGACGTCCGCGCCGCCGGTGATGGCGTTGCCGCCGTTGATCGCGACGCCGCCGTCCGTGCCGAGGAAGAGCGTGAAGCCCGCGACGGTCGTCTGCGGACCCGCATCGATGTCAGCCGACAGGATGCGGCCGATGAGCGCGTGGTAGGTGAGGATCCCGGCGACCTGCATCTCCGGCATCGCGTTGATCGCGTCGAGGGTGATGCCCGACGCTTCGAAGGCGTCGTTCGTCGGCGCGAACACCGTGAACTCCACGTCCGGATTCGACAGCTCGTCGACGAGGCCCGCGCGCGCAGCGGCCGCGACGAGGATCGAGAAGTCGGGGTTGCTCGAGGCGATCTCGGCGATCGTCGGGTCGGCGGTCGCCGGCACGTCCGGCGTCACGGGCGCGTCGGACGTCGGCTCCGGCGCGTCGGGCGCCGGCGTGTTGTTGTCGCCGCAGCCCACCAGGGCCAGCAGCGCGCCGAGCAGGGTCAGAGAGGTGGAAATCGGTGCAAGAGCAGAACGAAGCATGGAGCCTCCGTAGGAACCCGCCTCCAAACCGAGGCGTGCCCCGGTCCTGGGGCCTGTACAGTTCCTGTCAAGGCTTTGTCCGGATGGTCCCGGCCGACCGTCTCAAGTGTCCACAGCCTCAGCGCTTTTTCGTTTCGCACGCTGGCGCGTCGGGCCTCCGACGCCCATGGACCGGGGTGACCCTCGCGTTCGTCCTGAACCTCGACGCCGAGCACGAACTCGAGCGCGGGGCCCGCTGGACCGCCCCGCGGCCCCTGTCCGAGCGGCTCGACGCGATCGCTCTGGGGATGCGGCTGCCCGAGGGGGCGGTGCTCCTTCGCCCCGGCACGTCGGTCCCCCCAGGCAGCGTCGCGCGGTTCTGGAGTCCGACCCCGCGGGCCCTCGCCCTGGCCCGCGCTGCGGGCGTGAGGATCGAGGCCACGCCTCCGGTGGAGGTGATCCGCCGGGTCAACGAGCGCGCGTTCTGCGCTGAGCTCGCCGGCGACGAGCTGGGCCCCACGCTCGCCTCCCGCAGCGTCGAGGCCCTCGAGGCGTGCGTCGCGCAGCGCGGACCGACGGGGCGCTGGCGGCTCAAGCGGGCGCTCGGAGCGTCGGGCCGAGGGCAGATCGGGGTGGCCGCGGGAGCGCTGTCGCCGAACGTGCGCAACTGGCTGGCGCGCTCGGTCGCGCTCGGCCTGGTGCACGTCGAGCCCGAGGTCGCGATCGAGCGCGAGGTCGCGGTCTACGGCTGGGTGCGCGAGGAGGGCGTGACCCTCACCGGCCTGCGCGGACAGGCCTGCGATGCGCGAGGCACCTTCTTGAAGTGCGCGCGGATCGAGCCCGAGGTGCTCGGCGGGCACGCGCGGGCCTTCTTCGAGGGCGCGGAGCGGGCGGGGGCGGCGCTCCGTGAGGCTGGCTACCGAGGGCCCTTCGGCACCGACGGGTACCTGCACCGCGATGGCGGCGCGCTGCGCCCCCGCGTGCTCTCCGAGATCAACGCCCGCTACTGCATGGGCTGGGACGAGCGCGACGGGTTCTGAACGCCCCACTCCGCGCGGTGCTCAGCGCAGCGCGTAGAGGCCGCCGTCGTCGGCGCCGACGTACAGCGTGCCGTCCCGGCCGAGCGCAGGGGAGCTGTCGACGTCGTGGCCGAGCGCGTGCCGAAAGAGGACCGCGCCGTCGGGGCCGAGCGCGTAGAGGAAATCGTCCTGCGAGCCGACGAAGATGCGTCCCTCGGCGTCGATCGCCGCCGAGCTGCGCACCCGGCCGCCGGTGCGGACGCGAAAGCGCTCGGTGCCGTCCGGGGCGATGCCCCACACGTGCCGGTCGTCGCTGCCGACGACGATGGTGCCGTCGGGCGCGATGGCCGGCGTCGCGCGCACGTCGCCCCCGGTCTCGAGGCGCCAGCGCTCGGTGCCGTCGGGCCGCAGCGCGACGACGTGACCGAGGTCGGTGCCGACCACGATCGTGCCGTCGTCCGCGATCGAGGCGCCGCCATCGATGCTCGCGCCCACCGCGGTCTGCCAGGCGAGCGCGCCATCGCGCCGCACCGCGACGAGCCGCCCGTCGGTCGTACCCACGAGCACCAGGCCCTCGGGGTGCAGGGCCGGCGGAGAGCGGAGCGCGCCGGCCGTCGCGTGGTGCCAGCGCACCTCGCCGGCCGGCGACAGCGCGTAGAGGCCGTCGGCGCTCGCGTAGATCGTGCCGCTCGTGCGATCGATCGTCACCGACCCGTCGACCGGCGCGCCGAGCGGCCGTCGCCAGCGGAGCTGCCCGAGCGGGGTGAGGGCGACGACCGAGCCGTCGTGGTTGCCCACCACGATCGTGCCGTCGTCGGCGACCGCCGCCGCGCCGTAGAACGCGTCGTTCGCGGCGTAGCGCCAGCGCAGGGTCCCGTCGGGGGAGAGCGCGACGAAGGAGCCGTCCCGGGAGCCCACGTACAGGGTACCGTCGGAACCCACCACCGGAGCCGCGTAGATCCGGGCCGTCGTGTGGTGCGTCCACGCGAGGCTCGGGGCGGATGCAGGGCCGAGCGCCGCGCTCCGTCCGGTGTGCCGGCCGCCGCCGAGGAACTCGGGAAGCCCCTCCACGGCGGCCCGGCCCGCCTCGGCGGGGAGCCCAGCGGGGCCGGGGTCCGATGCCCCGGTGGTGGCTTCGCCCGTCGCGGTCGACCCCAACGGAAGTTCGCTGCCTGCGCTGTGCGCGGTGGCCAGCTCCGCGCGAACCTCTTCCTCGAACCTGCACCGTCCCTCGTGGCAGATCCGATCGCCTCGGCACGCGAGGTCGGTGAGGCAGGGGCCCGGTGCGTCCGGCTGCGCTCCGCATGCCGCGAGCGCGAGCGCGAACGCGAGCCGCGGATCAGAGGCCACTGGGAGCAGGCGCGTCGATGTCGCCGGCATCGACGTCGCCCGCGTCCGGGCCGCCCGCATCCGGGACCCCTGCGTCGGGCATCCCGGCGTCGACGGCGGGCATGCCCGCGTCGCCCGCGGCGGTGAGGGTGAGCGTCGCCTGCAGCTCGAAGGGGGCGGCGGTCTCGCCGCGGTAGAACTCCACGAACGCCCAGTACACGCCGGCGGTCACGGTCGCCGTGACGCGGCTCTGCCGGATGCTCCTCGAGATGTCGTCGTTGCAGCCGACGGAGGCCGCGGGCGAGCCGTCGAGGCACTCGCCCCGCCGCACGTAGAGCAGCGTGTCGTTCATGTCGTTCGTGCCCGGGCGGTCGGTCGTCAGTTCGAGCGTGTAGGTGCCGGGGTTCGGGATGTCGATGCGGTAGATCGCCTCGCGGCCGGTCGACACCGTGGCCGGCTCCGCGCCGAGCGCGCAGGGGCTGGAGAAGGCGCCCATGCCGCGCGCGATCGAGCCCGTCACCGAAGCGACGCTGGGCACGCCGACCTCGGTTGGGACCGCGATCGGGAAGGTCGACGCCGCGCCGCACGCCGTCATCGCCGCGGCGGTCAGGCGGCAGGTGCCTGCGAAGCACTCGAGGCCGCTGCCGCATCTGCGGGTCAGATCGCAGGTCTCGCCGACGCCGACGACGATGCCGTCGGTGATCGGCGTGCGGAGGAACGTGCTCACCGCGTACTGCCGGTCGAAGACGGCGATGCCGGCCTCGGTGCAGCCGACGGCGCGGCAGTAGTCGGCGAGCCGGTAGCCGTCCATCTCGGGGGTGATCACCGAGCTGCCGTCGTAGGGGCCCGAGCCGGTCACGGTCTCGAACTGGAAGATCAGCACGTCCTGGTCGTCGCCGTCGCCGTCGCCGTCGAAGTCGATCTGGCCCGCGGCGGTGTAGAGCTTGAGCGCGAAGCCGAAGATCGGACCCTCGGCGTCGTTGGCCTGGGCGCTGATGATGTTCGCGGCGCCGTTGAGGATGGAGCTCGCCGAGATGATCGTCGGCGGGGTGTTGGCCCGCGGGGTGAGGGTCACCTGGATGGTGCCCTCGTCGACGTTGCCGGTGACCGGCTCGGGCGAGCTGTGGCCGGTGACGATGAGGTAGAGGGTGTCACCGCCCATCGCCTGGAACGCGCCCGCCGAGCGGACCTCGGACATGGTCGCGTTGTCGAAGCAGGTCGGCGGGAAGGCCAGCGTCGGGACCGAGGAGCAGTCGCGGCGGACCTGGATGAGCGTGTCGAAGTTCGGGTCCGTGCCGGTGTTCACCGCGCTGAACTCGACCGAGACCGGGCCGCTGCCGGGGACGAGGTACTCGATGACCTCCTGGCGGGCCCAGCGGATCGCGGCCTCGGTGTTGCCGCAGGCGAGGCCGAGGTCGCGCGGGCGCTCGTCGGTCATGCGGGTGTCGAACTCCACGGTCTCGGTGGCGCCGAGCACCCCCTCGAGGACCGTGGGCTCGCCCTCGCAGGTGTAGGGCGGCGGCGGCGGTCCCGCGTCGAACGCCACCGGTGCATCGGAGCCCGCATCGGGGGCCGGGGGCGTTTCGCAGCCGCTCAGAGCGAGCGGGACGAGTCCGAGGGAGAGCGCGAGCGAGCGAACCGGGAGCGAAGCCATGGCACCACCTGTGGGGGCCCCTGTGTAGCACGGATGGGGGGGCTCCATGGAGGGAAGGGCGACCGCACGGACGGGTTTGCTCGGGCTCCCCGCCCGCCGCAGCGTTCGGGTCCATGCGTCCTCGCCTCGTCCTCGTATTCGCCCTCGCCGCCCTCGGCGCTCCGGGCTGCGTGATCGTGCCCCGCTATGCGCGCGAGACCGTCGCCGATCCGGCGATGGACGGCAGCTCCGACGACCTCGCGGGGCGTGCGCTGCGGAAGTTCCACTGGGCGCGGGAAGGCGCGGCCGGTGGCGACGGGATGGCGGCGGGCGGCGGCTGCGGCTGCGGAACCTGATGCGGCGGTTTCTTTTCTGGCTCGCGGGCCTGTGGCTCGGGCTCGCGACGGCGAGCGCGGCCGCCGCGCAAGCGCCGGTCGACGACGTGCTCCTCGTCGAGGAGGACGGGACGATGGTGCTCGGCCCGAGCGGACCGGGGTGGTCGATCGACCGCTTCGCGATGCGCCTGGGCTTCTTTCATCAGACCGGGCGCGGCTACCAGTCGCAGGCGGGCTCCGACCGATGGGGACCTGGCAGCGAAGAAGCGCTCATCCTCAACCCCGTGATGTCCGCGCGGATCGTGCAGCCGGACGGCGTGACCCACGACGTCTACCTGCCGATCGATGTGGTCTCCGCGGCCTCTCCCGACGCGCTCGACGTCACCAGCAGCGCCTCGCGCGACACCGAGACCATCGATCTCGACGTGTACAGCCGGGTGACGACGAGCGACGACTCGCAGGTCACGCTGCACTGGGGTGGGCACATCGAGGAGCAGTTCCGCTCCATCTACGGCGGGACCGCGGTGCGGGTCGAGCTCGCCGACGACAACGCGAGCCTGACGACCTCGTTCGACGCGATCGTGGACATCCTCGACCCGGTGCAGCCCAACGGCTGGGATCCCGGACTCACCGAGCGCTTCACCGGGAGCTTGAACGTGTCGTTCTCGCAGCTGCTCTCGCCGACGACGATCGCGCTCCTCAGCTACGGCGGGACGCTGCAGGTCGGGCAGATCGGGACGACCTGGAATTCGGTGCCCTACGAGGGCGGCGACCGGATCGCCGACCTCCTGCCGAACCAGCGCTTCCGGCATGCGTTCGCTGGGGAACTGCGCCAGGCGATTCCCGACAGCCGCACCTTCTTCTCCGGCCGCTACCGCTTCTACGTCGACACGTTCGATCTCGTCGCCCACACGCTCGAGGGATCGGTGACGCAGTACCTCGCCCCGACGGTCTCAGCGCGGCTGTCGTACCGATTCCACGACCAGAGCGGGGTGTCCTTCTTCACCACGCAGTTCCCGGTCACCGCCTCCTTCGACTCGACCTACCGCACCGCGGACTCGGACCTCTCGGCCTTCTCCGCCCACGAGGTGGGCGCGACGCTGCGCTGGTACTGGGACCCCCGCGGCGCGCTCACCGCGCGGAGCAGCTACATCGAGGTCAGCTACCTCCACTACGGGCGCACGAACGGCCTCAGCGCGAACATCGCGTCGCTGGGATGGGGGTGGAACCTGTGAGCCGCGGACGGCAGGCGCTCGACGTGATCGCGATCGAGGGGCTGACGGTGGACTGCATCGTCGGGCTCTACCCGCACGAGCGGGAGATCCCCCAGCCGCTCGAGCTCGCGGTGCGGATGTTCCTCGACACCGAGAAGGCCGGGACCTCGCAGCGTCTGCGCCGCACCGTCGACTACGCGGCGATCACGACCCAGCTCGCGTTCCTGCTCCAGCACTGCCGCTTCCAGATGCTCGAGACGGCCGCGCACGCGCTGAGCCGCTACCTGCTCGCGCCGCCGGCGCGCGGCGAGGGGCGGGCACGGATCCGCTCGCTCACCCTGCGCCTGACCAAGCCCGAGGCGCTCGGCGGCCGCGGCGTGCCCTCGCTGGAGATCCACCGGGACGCGGCGGGGCTCCGGCTCGGCAGCGAGGCCAAGTCCTGGGGCGCGGTCGACGTCATCCACGAGATCCGCGATCACGGGATCTACCGGCTGAACATCGCGCCGGGGCAGCGCATCCCGCTCCACGTGCACCGGCGAATGCACGAGGCGGAGCTCACGCTCGGGGAGGGGCTCTTGGTGAACGGGCAGCCGGTCCCGTCGGGCACCGCGTTCCGCTGGCCGCACGACGTGCCGCACGTGTGGCACAACCCCACCGAGCACTGGCAGTCGATCCTCTGCGTGGACGCGCCCGCTTTCGTGCCCGGCGACGAGATCGAGGTGCCGGAGCGCGTGGCGGGCCCGGTCACGCCGGAGCCGCCGTTCCTGCCGCCGCCGCCCGCGGGCCGCGGCGCGCCGACGTGAAAGCGCCCCACCACCACGGACGGTCTCGATTCGGTGGAACCCCTTCAAAATCCCAATGAGGTGGGGGCCGGTATCGCTCGCTTCAGGCTTCCCAGTGAAAGTGGCTGGGTCTGCACACCGCGCGCGTGACTGGCCCCCGAGGATCGAGGGCGTACGGGATTCACACCGTGAACGAGTATCGTGCCAGGCAGAAGGGCGCGAAGCCGATGCTGGGGGCGGGCGCGGTCGGGGTCAAGCCCGCGTCAGCCCCACTGCTCCTCGTAGCGGACGCGGGAGGCGACGAAGCGCTCCTGCTCCTCGGCGCTCATCGGGGCGATCTGCGCGCGGGCCGCGACGAAGGCGCGCCAGTGCTGGCGGGTCAGCTCGATCCTCTGCGCCCGGCTCGCCCCGGCGCGGCGCGCGCGGTCCAGGCCGAGCTTGCTCTTCACCGTCTGCTCGTCGGCGATCATGTCCGGCGCCATCGCGAAGTAGGTGTAGACGAGCGGGTCGGGCGTCACCGAGTTCACCGCGCCGCAGTGCGTGCAGCCGACCGACTCGGCCTGGTGAAAGACGGTGCGGCCGGTGAGCTCGGCACCGCACTTCGAGCAGCCGACCTTCCGGTGCATGAGCGGCTGGGCGCGCGCCCAGATCGAGCGAACGAGGCGTCCGTTCCAGCTCACGCGCCAGTGCTCGAAGTGCTCCTCGAGCCAGTCTTCGGTCTGGCGCATGAGCTGCTCGGCGGGCTTCATCGCCGAGAGGTGCCCGACGACGTTCTGGGTGTAGGTGTCCCCGAGCTTGCCGCGGAGCTCCTTCACCCGGATCTCGATGGCGCTCATCGCGTTGCCGAAGGTGATCGGGTCGAGGTTCGGGTCCTCGAGCAGCCCGGTGAAGCCCGCGTCGGACTCGGCGAGGATCTGCTGGTAGCGCTCGGTGAGCTTCTGGACGAAGGAGCGCCAGCGGGTGAGCACGTCGTCTTGCATCGGAGTCCTCGTCAGCCCTGCATCGGGGCGCGGCAGTAGCGGCAGTGGAAGTCGAGCTCGACCTGCTGCGGCGCGCCGCAGGCCCGGCACTCGAAGACCCGCGCCGGGTCGAGCTTCACGTTCGCCCACGGGGTGAGCTTCGCCGTGGCGACCGCGTTCGCGAAGACGCTGCCCACGCTCGCCGCGACCGCCTGCTGGGGCGGGCGCACGTTCGCGGCGTGCTGCGCACCGACCTCGTCGGGCACCCGGCTGAGCTTGGCGCGCAGCGCCGCGATGCGGTGGTCGAGCGCGGGGTGGCCCACCGCGCCGGCCGGCCCGCGAGGCAGCGGCGCGAGGAGGCGCTCGAGCTCGGCGCCCGCCTGGGCCGAGAGCCCTTCCGCCGCGCGCCGCACCTCGCTCGCGGTCGCGCCGCGGCTCTGGCCCGCGGCCTGCGCCTCTTCGAGGCGCTTCAGCGGCGGGTCGTGGGACTGACCGTAGCGCGCCAGCACCGCGTCCCAGTCGCGGTTGCCGCCGAAGGGGCACGCCTGCGCGGCGTGCACGAGGTAGCGGACGTGGCCGTCGAGGTGGTGCTCGAGCTCGGCGAGCCGCTGGGCGATCTCCGCGGGATGCATCGCCGCCGTGGGCTCAGAACTTCAGGTCCTGATCGGCCTTCGGCGCGGCGTACCGGGCCGCCCACTGCTCCTGCAGGCCGTTCATCTCCATCATCTTCTGCGGGTCGGTCATCATCCGCGCCATCCAGTACTGGCTCATGTTCGACCAGTCGAGCGCGCTCACGCCGAACTGCTGCTGCAGCATCGCGTTGACGTCCTTGCCCGAGGCGGCCCAGGCGCGCTGCGCGCCGCCGATCTCGTTGTACTTCTCCCAGCTCACCGGCTCGCCGCCGGCCACGCCGTGCGCGACGCCCGTCGCGCCGGTCGCCGCCATCGAGCCGACGCCCGCCGAGGCGGCCGCGCCGAACTGACCGGCCCCCGCGCCGCCGAAGGCCTGGCCGTAGATGGTGGTGAGCGCGAAGGTCGTGTCGTCGCGCATGCGGGCGTTCCAGCCGGCGGCGACGCGGTCGTACTTCGCCCGGTCCATGCCCGCCTGCATGAGGAGCTGCTCGAACTGCCCAGGCCCCTGGTTCTGCGCGGCGCGCGCGGCGAGCTGCGCGTACTGCTCGATCGTCACGCCCTCGATCGGCGCGGTGAGCGCCGGGTTCGCGGCGGCGGAGTTCACCCGCTGCTGGTGCTGCTGCTGGGCCTGCACCATCGCCTGCTGGACCATCGCGTTCTGGGCGTTCTGATCGAAGTAGGGCGAGGCCCCGCCCGCCGGTGCGCCGCCCCACGCGCCCGCCGGCGCGCCGCCCGTCGGTGCGCCGCCCCACGCGCCCGCCGGCGGGCCGCCCATCGGGGCCATCGGAGGCGGCGGCGCGGCGGGCGGGGCCGCGGCCTGCATGAGCTGGTGGGCCTGGGTGTTCAGGCGCGCCACCTGACCCAGCCCGAGCATCCGGAGGATCATGTTCACGATTCGCATGATGAAGCCCACGTCGCTCTCCTCGGCTGCGCCCTGATCGGCCGCCCGAGGCTAGCCGATCCCCCATCGCTCCGCACCGTCAGCGGGGCAGCGCGCGCGCCAGGATGGTGCTCGCCGCGACGCTCGCGGGCAGCTCGCCGCGCGCCACGCGGCCCTCGAGCTCGGCCCGGAGGCCATCGAGCGCCGCGCGCCGCTCGAGCTCGGCCCAGGCCTCGGCCTCGACGATCTGCCACATCGCGCGGACCTCTTGCCGGGCCCGGCGCGCCGAGAGGCCGGCCTCGCCGAGGCAGGCGCGGTGGGCGCGCGCCGCGTCGAACACGTGATCGAGCCGCGTCTCCTCGTCGGGCAAGAGCGCGCTCGCCACCCGCACCTCGGGCCGCCAGCCCCCGTCCATCGGCGGGAAGTGGTGCATCGCCGCCTCGAGCTCGAGACGCGCCCGCCGCGCGGCCTCGCGCCGCTCGCCGTCGCACTTGTTCACCACGATGACCTCGGCGAGCTCGGCGATGCCCCGCTTGATCCCCTGCAGCTCGTCGCCCGCGTTCGGGATGACGATCCACACCACCGTGTCGACGAGCTCGGCGACGGCGGTCTCGCTCTGCCCGACGCCCACCGTCTCGACGAGGATGATGTCGTGGCCCGCGGCCTCGAGCACGCGCATCGCGTCGCGGGTGTGCCGGGCGACGCCGCCGAGCATCCCGCCGCTCGGCGAGGGCCGCACGAAGGCGCGCGGGTGCTGCGCGAGCCGGGCCATGCGGGTCTTGTCGCCGAGGATGCTGCCGCCGCTCTTCTGGCTGCTCGGATCGATGGCGAGCACGGCGAGCCGGTGGCCCCGCTCGCAGAGCTGGGTGCCGAGCGCCTCGAGCAGTGTGCTCTTGCCCGCCCCGGGCACGCCGGTGAAGCCGAGGCGCCAGGCCCGCCCGGTGTGCGGATGCAGCCGGGTCAGCAAGTCCATCGCGGCGGCGTGGTGCGCGGGCGCCCGGCTCTCGACGAGCGTGATGGCTCTCGCGACGCTCGCCCGATCGCCGGACAGCACGCCCCGCTCGAGCGCGTCGACGTCGGGCGTCATGGCGCGGCGAGCAGATCCAGCAGCGCGAGCGCCGCCTGCCCGATCACCGTGCCGGGCCCGAAGATGAGCGAGGCGCCGGCGGCCTTGAGCGCGTCGTGATCGCCGGGCGGAATGACGCCGCCGACGACGATCTTCACGTCGGAACGGCCCGCGTCCGCGAGCGCCTGCTTCAGCGCCGGCACCAGGGTCAGGTGGCCCGCGGCCAGCGAGCTGACGCCGACGACGTGCACGTCGTTCTCGACCGCCGCGCGCGCCGTCTCCTCGGGCGTCGAGAAGAGCGGCCCGATGTCCACGTCGAAGCCGAGGTCGGCGAAGGCGGTGGCGATCACCTTCTGACCGCGGTCGTGTCCGTCCTGGCCGAGCTTGGCGACGAGGATGCGGGGCCGCCGGCCCTCGACGCGCTCGAAGTCCGCGCAGCGCCCGCGCACGCGCTCGACGAGCTCGCGATCCGAGCCCGCGAGGGCCGTCCCGTACACGCCGCTGATGGCGCTGATCGGCGCCTCGTAGCGCCCGAAGACCTTCTCGATCGCCATCGTCATCTCCCCGACCGTGGCCCGGGCGCGGGCCGCCTCGATGCTGAGCGCGAGCAGGTTGCCCTCGCCGGTCTCGGCGGAGCGGGTGAGCGCCGCGAGCGCGGCCTCGAGCCGCACCGGATCGCGGTCGGCCTTCAGCGCGCGGAGGCGCGCGAGCTGCTTCTCGCGCACCTCGGCGTTGTCGACCTGCAGCACCTCGAGCGCCGGCTCGTCGTCTCGGCGCAGCACGTTCACGCCCACGATCTCGCGCCGGCCGGCATCGATCGCTGCCTGGGCGCGGGCGGCGGCCTCTTCGATGCGGCGCTTGGGCAGGCCCTTCTCGATGGCCTTGGTCATGCCGCCGAGGGCCTCGATCTCGTCGAGGTGCGCGCCGGCCTTCTCGATGAGCTCGGCGGTGAGCCGCTCGACGAGGCGCGCGCCGCCCCACGGATCGATCGCCTGGCAGGCGCCCGACTCGAGCTGCAGGACGAGCTGGGTGTTGCGGGCGATGCGCGCGCTGCGCTCGCTCGGCAGCGCGAGCGCCTCGTCGAGCGAGTTCGTGTGGAGCGACTGCGTGCCGCCGTGCACCGCGGCCATCGCCTCGATGGTCGTGCGCGCGACGTTCGACCACACGTCCTGCGCGGTGAGCGACCAGCCGCTGGTCTGGCAGTGGGTGCGGAGGATCGCCGAGCGCGGATCCTTGGGGGCGAAGCGGCTCACCAGGCGGTGCCAGAGCGCGCGCGCGGCGCGCAGCTTCGCCACCTCCATGAAGTAGTCCATCCCGATCCCGAAGAAGAACGAGATGCGCGGCGCGAAGGCGTCGATGGAGAGGCCGCGCTCGACCCCGGCGCGCAGGTACTCGAGGCCGTCGGCGAGCGTGTAGCCGAGCTCGAGATCGGCCGTCGCGCCCGCCTCCTGCATGTGGTAGCCGCTCACCGAGATGCTGTTCCACTTGGGCATGTGGGCGGCGGTGAACGCGAAGATGTCGCCGACGATCCGCATCGAGGGCCCGGGCGGAAAGATGTAGGTGTTCCGGACCATGAACTCCTTGAGGATGTCGTTCTGGATGGTCCCGGCGAGCTGCTCCGGCCTCGCGCCCTGCTCCTCGGCCGCGGTCACGAAGAGCGCGAGGATCGGCAGCACCGCGCCGTTCATCGTCATCGACACGCTGATCCGGTCGAGCGGGATCCCGTCGAAGAGCACCTTCATGTCGAGGATCGAGTCGATGGCCACGCCGGCCATGCCGACATCGCCGACCACGCGCGGGTGATCGGAGTCGTAGCCGCGGTGGGTCGCGAGATCGAAGGCGACCGAGAGGCCCTGCTGGCCCGCGGCGAGGTTCTTCCGGTAGAAGGCGTTGCTCGCCTCGGCGGTGGAGAAGCCGGCGTACTGCCGGATGGTCCACGGCTTGGTGACGTACATCGCGCGGTAGGGGCCGCGGACGTAGGGCGCTTGCCCGGGCAGGCTGCCTTCGTGGGCGCGCGGCGCGAGGTCCTCGGGGCGGCTGCGCGAGTAGAGCTCGATGCCCTCGGGGCTCGTGCCGCGGGGCGCGGCGTTCGGCGCGCCCGCGCTCCCGAGCGCCGACCAGTCCAGCTCGGAGAGCTTCATGACCCACCTCCGATCAGCGCCTCGAGGGCGCTCACCACGTCGCCGCCCAGAAAGAGGAACGAGCGCACGCCTGCGGCCCGCAGCGGGCCTTCTGCGTCCTTCGGCTTGCCCGCGACGGCGACCCGCACGCCGCGCCGCGCGAGCATCTCGGCGAGCGTCACGACCGGCCCGTCGAAGTCGCCGTCGGCGGCGGCGATCACCGCCACGTCGGCCTCGACCTGCGCGGCCTCGTCGACCGAGGCCAGCGGGCGCGTCACGGCGACCGTGGCCCCGAGCAGCTCGAGCGCCTCGCGGGCGAACTCGACCCGCGCGGCGAGCTTCGCGTCGCCGAGCCACACCACCGCGGCCCGGGTACCCGCCGGCGTCGCGGCCCGCAGGCGCTCGAAGGGCACGGCGTCGCCGCCGCTGAGCGCGGCGCCGGCGGCGGCGAAGCGCGAGACCCCGACGAGCGGCCGGCTCCGGGTCCGCACCGCGCGCTCCCGGGCCGCGGCGTCGGCGGCGATGCGATCGGCGAGCGCTCCCGGCGCGCGCAGCTCGGCGCGGCACAGGTCCCAGGCCGCGGTCCCGAGCTGCTCGGTGAGCGCCTCGACGAAGGGCGCGCCCTCGGCCGCGTCGTCGAAGCGGTGCAGGTGCGACTCGCGCACGAGGACCTCGCCCTCGGTCCACGACAGGCGCGCGGCGAGCGGTCCGTCGTCGAAGGGCAGGCTCGCGACCGCGTCCGCGCCGCCGACGAGCCCCGCCGCGGCGGCGAGCGTGCTCCGCACCGCGTTCGTCTCGGCGTCGAGGCCGGCTTGCGCCCGAACCTTGCCCCGGACGACGAGCGGCACGGCGGCTTGCTGTCCCGCGGCGTGCACCAGGCCGGCGATGGCGCGGCGCGCGGCGCGCAGCTTCGCGAGCTCGACGAAGAACTCCGGCGACACGGTCAGTGCGACCGCGAGTCGGGAGGCGGGCTCCCCGGCTTCGAGGGCCTGCACCAGCGGGAGAAGCGCGGCGGCGAGCTCCGCGATGGGCCCGGCGCCCCGTTCCGCCGCGGCGAGCCCGGCGGGGTCGGCCCGGCGCGCGCCGCTTGGCGCGGCACGGCCGACGACGACGAGCGGCACCTCGGGCGCGGTCACGGCCTCGTCGCTCTCCACGACCGCCAGCCGCGTGCTCGGTGACGCCGCGCCCGGCCTGCCCCGCCACCACGCGAGCGACGGCCCGGCCGGCGCGCGTTCGCCCGCGCCCAGCACCGCTCCGGTGTGGACCGTGCTGCGAGCCGGCAGCGTGCTCGACGGGGCGCTCGCCACGAGCGGCTCGACCCGCACGCCTCCGTCGGTGGTGGTCACGAGCGCGTCCCAGCTCCGGCCCTTGTTCTCGGCCTCGAGCTCGCTACGCCAGGCATCGAAGGACTGCATCCCGAGCTTGTACCGCGTTCCCGCCGCGCTCGCCGGTGCGCCGGGCCGGGCGAAGTTCGTCGCCTTTCCTTCCCCGCGCCGCCCCGGGTAGGTTCGGCACCCTGCGCCTGGTGCTCGACTTCCATCCGCTCGCGCGTCGCCCCGACCTTCGCCGCTGGGGCCGGCGCTGGGACGTCGAGGTCGTCGTCGACGGGACGCTCCACGTCTTCGAGGAGGGGCCGCGCCACGAGCTCGTGGTGCCTCCGGGGCCCCACCGCGTCGAGGTGGCGTTTCGGCCTGCCGGGCTGGCCTCTCTCGCGCGCCGGATGCGACTCGGCGGGCGTAGCCTCGAGGTGCAGGTCCCGGACGGCGGCACCGCCGAGCTCACCTACCGCGGCGGGCTGTTCTGGCACGTGGGCGGAAGCGCGGCGCTGACGCAGACCGGCTGAGGCCCGGCGCGCGGCCCGTCTGCGACACCGCAGCAGGTGGCCCCGCCTCAAGCTCGGCCGCGGTGCGCTCCCGCCCACCGGCCCGCGCGGTCACTCGTCGTCGAAGTTTCCTTGGGCCGCGCTCTCCCAGCCGAAGATCGCCTCGTTGAGGGCGTCCATCCAGGCGTCCTGGACGCGGCCGTCGCCGTCCACCGCGTCCCCCTCGAAGGAAAACTGCAGGACCTCGCTGTGCTCCGTGCCGCTGTTCTGGAACGCGACGTCAGTCGATCGGGGTGTGCCGCTCGCGGCCGAGCACCGTCTCGGCGCGCGGGGAGCGCACGAGCGGAAAGAAGAGCTGGTGGACCCAGCGCTCGGGTCCGTGGCGGCGGTCGTCCTTCAGGCCGTAGGCGGGCGGGTAGCGTCGGGTGATCCGCGCGGTGCCGAAGAGCACGTCCCAGAAGAACAGCAGGTTGCCGTAGTTGCCGTCGTAGTGCCCGACGCCGTCGTCCTGGGTGAGCGCGTGGTGGGCGAAGTGGGTGGCGGGCGTGGAGATGGTCCGCTCGATCACCCACGCGAGCGGGTGCAGGGCGCGGTACCGGTAGAGCCACTGGTCCCAGCGCACCGCCGAGTGCGCGCCGATGATCACCAGCAGCTTCACCGCGCCGTAGGCCACGAAGGTCCAGCCGAAGCCGAGGTAGAGCAGCAGGCCGCCGAGCCAGAGCCCCGGCATGAGCGCGTAGTAGAAGAGGTTGTTTCGGTACACCACGCGCACGCTCATGTACGCCGCGCTGTGGTGCGCCCGGTGCAGCGGCCACATCGCCGAGGTGTGCGAGAGGCGGTGCCAGAAGTACTGCGTCAGATCGTCGGCCAGGAGCAGGGTCACGACCATCGCCCAGATCGGCCAGTTGGCGCAGGCGTCGCGCAGCTCCGGCAGCAGCCACGCGGCGAGGGCACGCGCGGTGGCGAACACGGTCCCGGACACGAGCGGGAACATCAGCCCCACCGCCACATCGAGCCGGTGGTCCTCGCGGCCCGCCTCGGGCGGGAAGAACTTCCCCACCGCCACCTCGCCGACCCCGAAGGCCAGGAAGATCGCGATGACGCTCCCGAGCTGCACCAGCTGCTGGTCGGCGCTCATGCCGCATGCTGCCCGGCGGGGGCGCGCCCCTGCAAGCGCGATGGCTCGGACTCGTGGATCCGCGCCCTGGGCCCTATGCCCTGCCGATGCGATCTCTCGGTGCAGCGGTGCTCGTCGTGGTGGTGCTCGGCTGTGCCGGTGCGGGCCGCGCGCCCACCTCGCCCGCGTCGGGTGCAGCCCCTGTGGTGTCGGTCGCCCGGCCCGTGGCACCTGCTGCCGCGGCCGACTGTCCGACCGGCCGCTGCGCCCTGCCGGATCCCGATCCCGGGACCGCGCAGCGGAACGTCGCCGGCGAGCCGCTCGCCCCCTGCGGCGCGACGCTGCACACCGGCTTCTACCGCGACGGACGCTGCACGACCGGCCCCGACGACCACGGCGTGCACGTCGTCTGCGCCGAGGTGACCGAGGCGTTTCTCTCGTTCACCGCGGGCCGGGGCAACGATCTGTCGACGCCGCGCGGCGGCTTCCCCGGGCTGCGCGCGGGCGACCCGTGGTGCCTCTGCGCGTCGCGCTGGGCCGAGGCCCACGAGGCCGGCGTGGCCCCGCCGGTCGTGCTCGCGGCCACGCACGAGCGGGCCCTCGAGTTCGTGACCCGCGAGGCGCTCGACCAGCACGCGCGCTGAGCGGCGTGTCCATGGTAGCGTCGCGCCCGCGGAGGGGAGCACCATGACGGACGCCGGAGCCGACCAGAGCAAGCGGATGAAGGGGTGCGCGATCGCCGCGGGCGTGGCGGGGGTGCTCGGCTGCTGCATGGGTGGGTCCTTTCTCGTGATGTGCGGCGGCCTGTTGGGCGTGGGGCAAGAGACGCAGCTGCAGACGATCTCCACCGACCTGCACGCGGCGTGCATCGGACATCCGCGGAGCATCGAGTACGAGGCCGAGCTGGTCCGGTTCGACGCGACCCGCTCCGAGGTGGGCTGGATGACGTTCGGTGTGCTGAACAACCGCTACACCGACGCGAACGCGGACGGCGTGATCCGCCCCGAAGAGCTCGACCACCTCATGGTGCTCGTCGCAGACATCGACGCCCGCGGGGGCAACGTCGACCTCGCGTCCTACCCCAGCGGGCGCTGAGCGAACGGACCCGCGGCGCCGCGCGCCCTGCTGCCCGGGGCGGGCCGAGGAACAAACGCGCCGTGAGGTCCCGCTGCGTGCTGTCTGCGGTGCCGCGGGAAGCGGTCAGGCGACCGACGCTCGAGCGTCCCGCCTCGGATCGGCGGGCCGGAGGCGGGGGCCGGTGGTAGAGCCCGCCCGATGTCGACCCTGTCCCTCCTCGTGGGCGCGAGCCTCGATCGCGCGCCCCGGCCTGGCTACTTCGCCGAGCTCCCCTTCGCCGAGCTGGCCTTCCGCCGGCCCCTGCCCCGCGTCGGGCGCCTGCGCGAGTGGCGCGGCACCATCGCCGAGAGCGCCAAGCTCGCGCTCGTGGTGCCCCGCTCGATCGTGGAGCAGCCGCGCGGCGCGCTGCGCTTCGACGACACCTCGGGGATGGACTGGCTCACCGCCTCGCTCGAGGCCACGCGCGCGGGCACCCTCGTGCTCTCGACCCGCGGCGAGCTCACGCCCGGCGCCCGCGACCGCGAGCTGCTGGTGCGCTTCGCCGAGCGCATGCAGCGCTCCGGCGCCCGCTTCGTGTGGGAGGCGGGCGGCGTGTGGGAGCCGGAAGAGGCCGAGGCGCTCGGCGCCGAGCACGGCTGGATCGTCGCCAAGGACCTCAGCGGCGCGTGGCGCCCCGACGACACCGAGGTCGACCTCTCCGGGCCGCTCTACGTGCGGGTGCACGGCGTGGGCATCCACGCGCGGCTCAGCGAGGGCCTGCTCGCCACGATCGCCGAGCAGCTCCTCACGAGCGGCGCCCCCGAGGCGACCGTCGCCATCGCGAGCGGCGATGCCTACCGCAAGGCGAAGTCGCTGCTCGCCATCCTCACCGGCCAGGACCTCGGCGGCGGCGGAGACATGCCGCTCCGCCGCTCCCCGAGCGACGACGAGGACGACGACGGCGAGGAGCGCTTCGACGACGACGAGTGAGCGCTCAGCCGTCGAGGAGGGCGTCGCAGAGCGCGCGGCTCGTGCGCGCGCAGAGCTCGAAGACCCGGTCGAACTCGCCGGTGAAGTAAGGATCGGGCACCTCGGGGTGCTCGGGGTCCTCGACCGGATCCCAGCGGCGGAAGAGGTGCACCTTCTTCGCGTCCTCGGGCCCGCGCGACAGGCGCAGGATGTTGCGCTCGTTCTTGCGGTCCATCGCCAGCAGCCAGTCGAAGCGGTCGAAGTCGGCGGTGACCAGGGTGCGCGCGCGGTGCGTGATGAGGACGCCGTGGCGCTCGGCGGCGCGGCGCGTCTCGGGGTGCGCGGCCTCGCCGACGTGCCAGTCGCCCGTGCCGCAGCTGTCGATGCGGAAGCGGTGCTCGAGCCTCCTCCGCGCGACCTCCGCGACGAAGGTCGCCTCGGCGGTGGGCGAGCGGCAGATGTTGCCGAGGCAGACGAAGAGGACCGAGATGGGCGCGCTCATCGCGTCACCACCACCCGGCTGCCGGTGAAGCCGGTGCCGCGCTCGGTCGAGACCCCGTGCCAGCCCTCGGGGATCTCCGGCCAGGTGTGCAGGAACACCCAGCGCGCGTCGGCGGGAGAGAGGTTCACGCAGCCGTGCGAGTGCACGATCCCGTACTGCGCGTGCCAGAAGGCGCCGTGCAGCGCGATCGAGCCCTCGAAGTACTGCGTCCAGGGGACGTCCTCGATGCGGTAGCGGTCGTCGCCGAGGTCGGAGCCGGGGTCGGCCATCGTGTCGCTGACGAACTTGCGGTGGATGGTGAACTCGCCCTCGGGCGTGTCGTGGCCCTCGACGCCGCTCGAGACGAGCGTGGCGTAGATCGGGGTCGGGCCGCGGTAGACGACGAGGGTCTGGGAAGAAAGATCCACGTGCACCCAGGGCTCCTCCTCGCCGACCCCGGCGGGCGGCTCGCGGGCCTCGGCCACCGCGAGGAACCAGTCGCGGACGTGGCGCTCGGATCCGTCGGGCAGCCGCACCACATGGTAGCTCTGATCGCCGAGGCGCTCGCGCCGCAGCCACTCCACCCGCGCCAGGCGCTCGATCGCCTCGTGCGCCTCGTCGTCGGTGACGCGGAGGGTTCCATCGGCGCGGGTCGAGGTGACGAGCGGGCGCGCGGCGCGGATGGCCCAGGCCACCGGCAGCGCGGCCGCCTCGCCCTCCGGACCGAGCTCGACGCCGTGGAAGCTGTGCCCGGTGCGCTCCTCGAGCGAGGCCTCCTTGATGTACATGCCGCGCACCGTGCGCACGAAGCGGCGGCGCGAGCGGACCTCGACGCCGTTGCTCGCCACGAAGAAGCCGTGGTCGAGGAAGCGGGCGACCTCGCGCGGCGGCCCCGGCTCGTCCGCCAGACCTCCAGCCCGCAGGCGCTCGGCGCGCCGCGGCTCGCCGCCGTTCAGGAGCTCGAGGTAGCGGGTGGTGTGGGCGACGGCGTTGCGCTGGTCCTCGCGCGAGGGCAGCTGGAACCACTCCGGCGTCTGCGGCTCGGTGACGAAGTAGTAGTGGTAGGGCAGGGCGCTCGTCAGATCGGGGGCCATCTCGCGGCCCGCCTCGGGCGGCGCATCGCCGATCTCCAGGCCCGAGCCGGTGCAGACGTGGCCGCGCGGGTGGATCTCGATCCAGCCGCTCGCGCAGTCCGGGCCTGGCGTGGGCGTGCCGCGGGCCCGCACGTGCGCCCCGACGCGCAGCCAGCCGATGACGAGCGAGTCGGGGTTCGGCTCGGCCCGCACGTTGAGCTGGGTGCGGGTCACGAGGCCGTGCCGGGGCCAGTCACGGTCGAGCATCGCCGCGTGCTCGCGGGCGCGGCGGGCCTCGGCCTCCTCGGGCGTCTCGCCGGGCAACGTCGCCGGCTCGTCCGCGCCCGCTTCCTCGCCGCCGCCCGGCGCGCGCAGCCACGCCGTGAGGCCGGCGAGCGCGGCCGACACCAGCACGACGAGGGCGAGCGCGAGGCCGGCGTGTCGGGACGGCATGGGGCCCTGGGTGTAGCCCGGCGCCCACGCCTCGAGCAAAGCGTCCCGCCCCGGCGCGGCCCGTCCGTGCGCGAGCGCAAGGACTGCCCGGCTGCCGGCTGATGGTGACCGCGGCCGGGCGCTATTCTCTCGCGTCCGCTCCCCACCGTCCGAGGTCCCGCGTGAGCCCCCGCCTGCCGCCCCGCCGTTTCGAAGGAAAGAAGGTCGCCCTCGCGCTCGGCGCGTTCCTGCTCCTCGGCACGGCCGTCGCGACGACCATCGCGTACT
>Ga0209985_10000448_pt1 | contig 45237 bp, 44 predicted proteins | sample NOAtaG_FD_187305 | JGI IMG/M metagenome (GOLD analysis project Ga0209985, IMG submission 187305) | Freshwater lake microbial communities from Lake Erie, under a cyanobacterial bloom - NOAA_Erie_Diel6S_1000h metaG (SPAdes) (version 2) | ecosystem: Environmental > Aquatic > Freshwater > Lake ...
ACGCCACGCTTGAGCATCCGCGCGCCCTTCACGCGCCGCGCATCCAGCGCCTCCAGATTCCGCTTCGTTGCCATCACTCGCCCTCGACAAGATACCTGTCGCCGTAACGCGTGAGGGTACAAAACGGTAGTCATACATTTACCGGATTATCAATAAACGGTATTTCCCGCGAGGCTGCACTTACATGCACCGCATTTTCCGTGCCTTGCGCGGTCAACCGAGAGCGCCCCGGCCGCAGTCTTCCTTCGCAGGGGCGATTCAAGCGCGGCGTGCGCCTGGATCGGCGCTCACCGGCCGCAGCCCGACGCCCCAGGCGTGCGCTGGCCGGACAAGTCTGTCGGTTTTGCTGCGCAACCGTGGTGGCGCTTCTCCCGAATTAGGCAGCCTTATCGAGCGGTAACCGCCGCGGCGGCGCCCGCCGGAGGGCGCGAGCCGGGTGGCTCCGGCCTGCCGTGCGAGGAGCCCTACAGCATCCGGTCAGCCACCATGCCGTCGAACAGCAACTGGACTAGGCGCTCCATCTGGACGCCACGTCCGCGCTCCAGCGAACTCTCCACGGCGCCGGTCCACAGCAGCGTGCCCTCGCGGGCATCGAACAGCCGCGAGGTGGTGCTCGACCAAGCGGCACCCTCGATGCGCGTGGGCGCATATTCCGTGGCCACCCAGGTGCCCGAATACCATCCATACATGCCGACGCCGCTGGTGCCCACGGCCACCGTGCCCCCCGAGATCTTCGACCGGCTGCGCTCGACGGCGCCCTCGCGGGTGATGAGCACGGCATCCACTTGCGCGCGGGAGACCGCCTCGCGTAGTTGCGCCTCTTCCACCCGCCCGTCGGGCAGGGCCTCGTAGCTCACCACGGCCTTCACACCGCGGGTGGCGAGCTTCGCAGCCATGGTGTCCTCATAGACGCGCCGCAACACCTTGTCGTAGGTGACGCCCACCACCATCACGCTGCGGGCGGGGTTCGCGACGGCGGAATCGGCACCGTGGTGCGCCAGTCGGTGGGTGGCGCAGGCGCCCAGCAGGAGCGCGGCCACCATGGCCACGCCGCCGCGCAACGGCATGCTCGTCATGTTCGCTCTCCTGGCTCGAAAGCGCCGCAGTGTACAGGGCGGCGGTGGCGCGAGCAGCGCGGCGCCGCTAGCATTGCGCCTCCCGCGCCTCCCGCGCCACCGCGCATCGCCCCCCTTTCTTCCCGAGGATCGTTCATGTCCCAGTCCCTGCGCGCCGCCTTTGTCACGTTGCTCGTGCTGCTGTCGCCCGCCTGCGCGCTGCGCGACAAGACCACTCTCGAAGCGAGCTGGGCGGCGGCCGGGCGCGGCGGCACCAGCCTGGGCAAGGTGGCCATCATCACCGTGGCCGACAGCGAGTTCGTGCAGGCCGAGGTGCAGCAGAGGCTCGCGAAGGGCTTGCGCGAGCGCGGTGTCAACGCCGTCGCCACCGGCCGCTACTTCACCCGCTACACCGACGAGGAACGGGAGCGTTTCCGCGCCTCGGTTCAGGCCTCGGGCGCCGACACCATCCTGCTGGCTCGCGTGACCTCCCGCGAGACCCGCGTGCGCGAAGTGCCCGACACCATCATGGGGCCCGCCAACATGCCCGCGAACACCTCGCTGGACGTGTACGGCGCCTTCGTGGTGTACGGCGGGCTGGGCCGCCCGATGCCCCAGGCCGACTTCGCGCCCACCACGGTCGCTAGCGAAGCCTCGCTCTACGAGGGCGCGGAGAGAAAGCTCTCGTGGAGCGCGAAGATTCGCACCCGCAACGCCGGCACGGGGGATCGCGCCGCGGCACTCGACGAGTACGTGGGCGTGGTGCTCGGCGCCATGGAGAAGGACGGCGTCATCCGGCGGCCCTGAGGCCGCTCGGCTGGCCGCCCGCGTACAGCCGGGCAAAGGCCGCCAGCTGGTTCACCGACTCGGTGGCCTCGGGCACCAGGCCCGCGTAGAGCTGAAAGTCGTGCCACATGCACTCGAACTCGCGCAACTCGCAGGCCACCCCTGCCTGGGCGCAGGCAGCCCGCAGCCGCCGCGCATCGTCGCGCAGCAGCTCCTGCCCGGCGGCGTGCACGAGCATGGGCGGCAGCGCGGCAAGACCGGCCTGCAGGGGTGAAAGCAGCCCGCCGCTGCGAGCGTGCCGGGCGGCATAGGCTACCGCGCAACTGTCCAGCCACGGGGCACTGAGCATCGGGTCGTCCGGCACGGGGGCGAGGCGGGTGTTGGTGAGGTCCGCCCAGGGCGAGATGAGCGCAAGCCCGGCGGGTTGCGCCGCACCGCCGGCGCGACGCGCCACACACAGCGAAAGCGCCAACCCGGCTCCGGCGGAATCGCCCGCCACCACCACCCGGGGCGCCGGCAGGCCGCTGGTCTCCAGCGCGTCGAGTACCGCCGCCGCATCCTCTAGCGCCGCAGGGTGCGGATGCTCGGGCGCGAGGCGGTAGTTCGGCGCCACCACGGTCAACCCCGAGGCTTTCGCCAGCCGGCTGGTGATGGCCCGATGGATACGCGCGCTTCCCAGCACGAACCCCCCGCCGTGGAGATAGAGGATCAGCCCGGCGCCAGCGGCGCGCGGCACCACGCGCTCGCAGGGAACACCCCCGAGAACGGCGGTCTCGAACCGCACGCCGCGCGCCGCCGGCAGCACCGCGGTGGCCAAGGCCACCCAGCGGCGCTGGACGGCCACCGGCACGGCGGGCCGAAGTGCAGGCCTGATCAGACTCGCCACCAGCAGGCGGGCCAGCGACGCTGGCCAGGAACGGCCCATGAGGCCCCCCCCCTTCAGCGCGGCGCCAGCCGCGCGTAGTGCTCGGCGTCGAAACGCCGCAGCGCGCCGCGGTAGCTGAAAGTGGAGCCGGACCAGTTGCTGGTGATTCGTCCGCCGGGGCCCTGGTACCAGTTGCCGCATCCACCCGTGCTCCACACCGTGCGGCCCAGCGCCTGCTGCAGACGGGCGTTCCACTGGGACTCGGCCTCGGGCAGCACCTCCAGCGCCTCGCCGGGAGCGGCCCGTAGCGCGCGCAACGCGCCCAGCACATAGCCGATCTGGCTTTCGGTCATGTAGAGGATTGAGTTGTGACCGAGGTTGGTGTTGGGCCCGTAGAGCATGAACAGGTTGGGAAATCCGTGCACCGTCACGCCGCGGTAGGCATAGGCGCCCTCGCGCCAGGCCTCGGACAGGGTGCGGCCATCACGCCCCGCGATCTCGAAGGTGCCGTTGAAGGTCTGGGAGGCAAAACCCGTGGCCAGCACCAGCACGTCAGCCTCATGACGCCCTCCGTCGACGGTGCGCACGTGGTCGGGGCCCACGGACGCGATGGCCTCGGTGACCACCTCGCAGTGGGGTTGCGTGACGGCGCCGTAGAAGCCGTTGTCCACCAGAATGCGCTTGCAGCCCAGGGCATAGGAGGGCGTGAGCTTGCGCCGCAGCGCCGGGTCGCGCACCCGCAGCCACAGGTGGGCCAGGCACAACTGGCGCACCACCGCTCCAAGGACCGGCAGCGCGTAGAGCGACAGGCCGAGGAATTCCTGCACCGCGAAGACGGTGCCGCGCGACAACCAGCGCAGCGGCGGCACGTGCCCGTAGAGCCACGACTCCCAGCGCGGCGCGGGCCGGTCGGGGCGCGGCAGCACATAGGGCGGGGTGCGCTGGAACAGCGTTACCCGGATGGCACGCGACACCGCCTGGGGCAGCAACTGGGCCGCGCTGGCGCCCGTGCCGATCACGGCCACCCGCCGGCCTTGCAGATCCACGCCGGGATCCCAACGCGCCGAGTGCAGGCATGGCCCGGTGAAGGACGCCAGGCCCGCAATGTCCGGCAGCCTGGGCACGCTCAGCTGCCCCGTGGCGGTGATCAGCGCGCGGGCGCTGATCACCTCGCCGTGGAGGGTATGGATGCGCCAGCAGGCCGCGGTGCCGTCCCAGTGCGCCGTTCGCACCCCGCAGTTAAGGCGCAGATGCGGCTCGATGCCGTGCTTGCTCACGCAATGCCGCTGGTAGCGCAGGATGTCCGGCTGGCGGGCGTAGAAGCGCGGGAAAGGAAATCCCGGCTCGAAGGAAAAGCTGTACAGCACCGAAGGCACGTCGCAGGCCGCGTTGGGGTAGGTGTTGTCGCGCCAGGTGCCGCCGATGCCAGCCTCGCGCTCCAGCAGCAGGAAGTCGTGGATGCCCGCCTGCTTGAGGCGGATGGCCATGCCAATGCCGGCAAAACCGCCGCCCACGATGACTGCCGCCAGCGGCGCGCTGGCCCGGGGGGGCGCTTCAGACACGCTTCGTCTCCCTGGCAGCATCGATGGCCGCGCCGCTCCCAGGCCCCGGCAACTCGTCTGCCCGCGGCGCAAGACCATAGGGCGCCACCAGCTTCCATACGTGCGCCGGCACCATGGCGCGCAGGCGTGCGCGGCGCTCGCGGCGCAGATGTACCACCGTTTCGATGGCCTTCATCTCCACCCGCGCGCGGGCAAACTCCAGGCCCCGCGGCCCGATGCGCGGCATGAGCCAGCCCACCACCGGGCGCAACCACGCCGGCATGCGGCGCAGCGGCAGGCCGCCCGCGGCGCGCAGGGTGTTGGCCAGGAACCCGCGCACCGGCCCGCCGCGCCGGCCCGCGCTGCCCGGCTCGGACAACCGAACTTCGCCTTCGAGCAGGCCGAGCAACTCCTCGCCGCGTTGGTTGCGCACCAGCAGCCACTGCTCGCCCTGACCGCCCATGTAGCCCACGGTGAGGTCGGCCAGCACGTTGGTGTAGTCCACGCAGGTGCGGCAGGTGAGGGGGAAGAAGTCCGCCGGCAGTTGCGAAAGCGGCAGCATCAGGAACGGGATCTCGCGCACGCCGCCGTCGCGAAACCGCAGCTCCACGTGGTAGTCGGCGCGAAACTCCAGGTAGGTGATGGATTCCGGCTGCGGCGACAGCAGCGCCAGGAACTGGTGGAAGCGCTCGGTGGTGGTGTTGTCGGAGCAGGGCGTGCCGATGACGTACAGCCGCTCGAAGCCGTATTCGCGCTCCAGCGCGCGCAGGGCATACACCTGGCAGGGGATGCCGATCACCGCCAGTCGCCGGTAGCCGCACGCCCGGGCGGGCTCGATCAGCGCCAGCAGCGGCGCGTAGCCCATGCGCATGCCGCGGCAGCGCGCCATGTCCTCGGGGCGCGTCACCAGCACGGGCATGGGGCGCCAGGGGTCCTCGGGGTGGGGCGCCATGGCCAGCACCGCATCCACCGCGCCGGTTTCCAGCAACCGCTCGCCCAGGCGCGTGGCGATGCCGGTCCACTGGGCACCCGGCCGGGGCAGTGCGAGCGAGGCGCGCAGCATGCGCCGCAGCGGGCCGAAGTGCAGCTCGTCGGGGCGCGAGGGGTCGCGGGGGCGACCGTGCACCTGGGCTTCCAAGGCGGGGTAGTCGGGGCGGATGAACTGGCAGGCCCGCCCGCAGCGCTTCGGGTCGCCGCTGCGGGAGATGCCGCAATCGGTGCAAAGGTCGCGCGGCGCGGCGGCAGCGAGGGGCGGGCTCCACAAGGTGCCGTCAGCGTGCTCCGGGTGGCCCAAAACCTCTCCTTCGCCCGCACCGCACCGGGCGGGCCGTTGTAGTGACCGTGACGCGCCTGGCTGCCGCGCTTCAGCGGCGGCGGCGCACCTCGTAGCCCACCTCGCAATCGTCGTGCGCCTGAAGCTTGGTGATGCGCAACTGGACCGCCACCACTTCCGGGTGCCCGAAGCACATGGCAAGGATCCGCTCGGCGAGGGTCTCGAGCAGATTCACGTGGCCGGCGGCGACGATGTCGAGGATGCCCTGGCGCAAGCAATCGTAGTCGAGCACATCCTGCAGCCGGTCTCGCAGTTCCGCCGACGGCCGCAGCGAAACCTCCAGATCGAAGCGCACCTGCTGGCCGCGGCCGTGCTCGTGGTCGTATACGCCGACGCGCGCCTGGGCCAGGAAGTTGCGCAGGAACAGCGAACGCAGGTCGGATTGATCCTCGCGGCGCCTGGCCAGGGGATGAATGTTCAGGATAGGTTCCATCAGGTCCGTGACGGGGCGGGGGCGGCGCCCGCAAGCAGGGGAGCCGGGATGCTACACCACGGCAAGGTGTTGACTGCGCGGCGCCGCTGCACGCAGTACTGCCGCGCCCATGCCATGTGTGCAGCCTTGCACGCGGCGAGCGCCAGCCTCACTCAGTACCCCCGGGACGCCTCTTCTTCCACTCCCCGGTGCACCGTCTCCGGCCCCAGGTACACCGCCAGCGCGGTGAGCAGCGCCAGCAGCATCATGTAGCCCGCCACGGCCCAGGGCTCGCCGACGGCCCACAGCAGCAGCCAGGCGGCGATGAAGGGCGCCGGGCCGCCCGCGAGGATGGAGCCGATTTCCCGCGCCAGGGCGAAGCCGCTGTAGCGCAGCCGCGCCCCGAACAGCTCGGCGAAGTAGGCCGCCTGCGGGCCGAACATGGCACCCACACCCACTGCCACGCCCAGGATCAGCGCCAGCCAGATAAGCGGCGGGCTCCGGGTGTTCACCATCATGAAGAAGGGTACGGCGAAGGCAGCGGAGAACAGCGCCCCGCCCATGTACACCGGGCGTCGGCCCACCTTGTCGGAGAGCCAGGAAAAGAACGGGATGGTGAGCAGCTGCACGCCGTAGGCCAGCATGTTGCCCTGCAGGACCAGGGTCTTGGGCAGGTGCAGCTGCTGGGTCATGTAGTTGAGCGCGAACACCGGGAACAGGTAGCCCAGGCCGTTCTCCGCCAGGCGCGCGCCCACCACGACGGCGAACTCGCGCGGGTGGCGCCGCACCGCCTCGATGACCGGCGATCGGGCCGCCTTGTTGCGGGCGGCAATCTCGCTGAACACGGGCGTCTCGCTCACCCGGGCGCGGATGTAGAAGCCCACCAAGATGAGCACCAAGCTGAGCAGGAAAGGCACGCGCCAGCCCCAGGCGAGGAAGTCCTCCCGCGGCAGGGCGGCGAACAGCGCGAACACGCCGTTGGCGAGCAGGATGCCCACCGTCACGCCCAGGGGCGCCACGCTGCCGAACAGGCCGCGCCGGCCAGGGGGCGCGTGCTCCACCGCCATGATCACCGCACCGCCGTACTCGGCCCCGGCGCCGAAGCCCTGCACCAGCCGCAGCGCCACCAGCAGAACCGGCGCCCACAGGCCCGCCGTGGCATAGGTGGGCAGCAGGCCGATGAGGAAGGTGCCCGCGCCCACCAGCATGAGGGTGATCACCAGCACCGGCTTGCGGCCGATGCGATCGCCCAGGTGGCCGAACACCAGGCCGCCGAAGGGCCGCGCCACGAAGCCCACGCCAAAGGTGGCGAAGGCCAGCAGCGTGCCCACTGCCGGATCGGATTTCGGGAAGAACAGCTCGCCGAACACCAGCGCAGCGGCCGTGCCGTAGATAAAAAAATCGTACCACTCCAGCGCCGAGCCCACCGCCGACGCCATCAGCACCCGCCTGACGGACCTGTCCACCGGAGCCTCCCCCCATGGTGACCGGACGGCAGCGCCGGTGACTTGTGCCCATCGCCTGAGCGCGGCCTGCCGGAAGGGTAACGCAATCCGCCACGGCGCGCCCGCAGGCCGGGCCACCGGCCGTGCGATCATTCCGTCCCGCGTTTGCACCCGTCCATAAGGAGAAAACACCATGCTGCTCGACGTCCGCACCTATACCTGCCGCCCCGGCACCATCAAGAAGCACCTGGCGCTCTACGAGAAGATGGGCAAGGGCCCGCAGACCCGCCACCTGGGCCAGCCCTTCGCCTACCTGGTCACCGAGACCGGCGACGTGAACCAGTACCTCCACATCTGGGCCTACGAGAATGCGGGCGACCGCGAGAAGCGCCGCGCCGCCATGTGGGCCGACCCGGAGTGGATCGCCTACACCGAGGAGAGCGCGAAGCTCGGCGCCCTGGAAAAGCAGGAGAACCGGCTGATGACGCCGGTGAGTTTCTTTCCGCTGACGCGCTGACCGGCCGGAGATTCCCATGCGCACTTTCGCCGCCGGGCTTCTCGCCCTTGCCGCCCTACCCGCCGCCGCCGCTGACCTTGGCACTCGTCTCGATTCCCTCGCCGACGCCCTCGAGCCGAAGGTCATCGCCTGGCGCCGCGACATCCATCAGCACCCCGAGCTGGGCAACCGCGAGGTGCGCACCGCGGGCCTGGCGGCGGAGCACCTGAAGGCGCTGGGCTACGAGGTGCTCACGGGCGTGGCGCGCACCGGCGTGGTGGCGGTGCTGCGCGGCGGCAGGCCCGGGCCGGTGGTGGCGCTGCGCGCCGACATGGACGCGCTGCCCGTGACCGAGGAGGTGGACCTGCCCTTCGCCTCGAAGGCGCGCACCACCTTCGCCGGCAAGGAGACGGGCGTGATGCATGCCTGCGGCCACGACACCCACGTGGCCATGCTCATGGGCGCAGCCGAGGCCTTCGCCGCCGTGCGCGACGAGTTGCCGGGCACGGTGCTGCTTCTGTTCCAGCCCTCCGAGGAGGGCCCGCCACCTGGCGAGAAGGGCGGCGCGACGCTGATGATCGAGGAGGGCGCCCTGGACAACCCGAAGCCCGCGGTGATCTTCGGGCTGCACATCGGCTCCATGCTCAACGTGGGGCAGATCGGCTACCGCCCGGGTGCGGCCATGGCGGCGGCCGACGTGCTGCGCATCACGGTGAAGGGGCGCCAGACCCACGGCGCGGCGCCCTGGGCGGGCGTGGACCCCATCGTGGTGTCGGCGCAGATCGTGCTGGGCCTGCAGACCATCGTGAGCCGGCAGGTGAACATCACCCGCGAGCCGGTAGTGGTGACCATCGGCGGCATCGACGGGGGCATCCGCTTCAACATCATCCCCGACAAGGTCACCATGGTGGGCACCATCCGCAGCTTCGACGAGGCGGTGCGCGAGGACGTGCACCGCCGCATCCGCCTCACCGCCGAGAACATCGCCGAGGCCGCGGGCGCGGTGGCCGAGGTGGAGATCGAGAAGCCCTACGCCGTGACGGTGAACGATCCGATCCTCACCGCCGCCATGCTGCCCACGCTCAAGCGCGTGGCCGGCGCGCAGAACGTGCAGGAGCGCGAGCGCGTGATGGGCGCGGAGGACTTCTCGTTCTACGGCCAGAAGGTGCCGGGGCTGTTCCTGTTCCTCGGCGGGACGCCGGTGGGGCAGGACGCGGCGAAGGCGCCGTCGAACCACTCGCCGAAGTTCTCCATCGACGAGTCGGCGCTCAAGCTGGGGGTGCGCACGCTGCTGCACATGACGGTGGACTACATGCAGGCGCGGTGAATCCCGTCCGCCGGGTCTCGGCTGCCCCGGCGGCGGGAAGCGGCAGGTTGCCGGCACGAACCCGGCCCGCGCGCGAAGTTGCTGGTTGCAGGCCTGACCCTGGCCTACTTGTGGTCGATGCCGATCTCGCGCTTCGCGAACCGCCAGCCCGCGGTGGTCTTCACGAAGCGGTCACGGTACTCGCCCGTGTGGACCACGCGAGGCGTGGTCTCGGCAGCGTACTGGTAGGTCACCAGGAACACCGTGACGCCTTCGACCACACCGTCCTCGACCACCCTCAGCAGGGTGTTGGTCTGGAAGTGACGGGTCTTGATCACGCCGTCCTTCTCGAAGGTCTCGAAGCGCGACCTTGCCCAGGCCCTGCGCTCGTCGTTCGACTTGATCTCGCGCGCGAGCTTGTCGAGGATGAACAGGGTCAGGGGCGCGTCCTCGGTGAACAGGGCCGTCCAGGCCTCGGCCTGGCGATCGTCGTAGTTGCGGCCGTAGCGGGAGATCAGGTCCTGGATCTCGAGCCGGTCTTCCACGGAGGGCGTGTCGTGCGGGAACGCGGGGGCGCTGAGCAGCGCACCCAGGATCCCGCAGACCAGCAACGTCGCACGCATCCACATCGCCATCTTGTTCATCGATCGTCTCCTCGATAACGGTTGAAGCTCAGGTGGCACTGCTACTGGCACCGGGCGGGCTTTCCTTCAGGCGGGCCTGCGGGTGCAGGACCAGTTCCCGGAACGACGCGACCGCTAGCAGCAGGAAGGCGATCGCGCAGGCCCGGTAGGTGAGCCGGGCCCACGCGTCGGTCGCGTTGCGGAAAACGCGGGCCACGAGCGCCGCGCAGACGAAAGACCACGCGATGGAAGAGCCCATGAAGCCCGCGAAGAAGATGCCGTAGTGGGTGGCCGCGGGCTCGTGCACCCCCACGGCGCCCATGGCGCTGCCGAGCGCCGCCCAGTACGCGATGTTCTGGGGGTTGGTGACGGACAGCAGGACCCCCGCGCGCAGCGCGTCCCTCGCGGCGGCAGACGCATCGACCTGCTGCCGGAACTCCACGTTCGCCGCACGCCAGGCATCGAAGGACAGCCACAGCAGGTACAGGATGCCGGCGATCCCGACGGGAACGCGCAGGTGCTCCGCCTGGACGAGAAGCCCCACCCCCACGAGTCCCAGCACCGCCCAGAGCGCGTCGCCCACGAGCGAGCCGATCTGGACGAGCAATGCCGGCCGATATCCGCCGCGCACGCCCTGGCGGATGGTCTCGGCGAAGACGGCACCCGGGGCGGCGTTGAAGACCAGGCCGAGGGCGAACGCGGAGATGAACAGGGCGAGCATGTGGAGGAAACGGTATGCACGGCAGCGCCCGGGCTTGGGTCGAAGCGTCGTGGGCGCGCGATTATCACCCGTCCGGGCGTCACGGCCGAGCACGGTCAACCAGCCCGGCCGCCGCCGCGGTTGCCGATTTTCGTTAACGCCCCCCATGACGGGCGGGTAGCCTTCACTGGCCTTAAACCCCGCGGGCCCAGTGCCCGCGCCCGCGTCGCCATCCCGCCCCCCAGACAGGAGCCGTCCATGAACGCACCGTCGTCTCGTCGTCGCCAGATCCTCCTCGGGGCCTCGGCCCTGCCCCTCGTCGCGACCGTGGGCAGCACGCGCGCCGCGCCCAGCGGCCCGCCCGTCGTCATCGGCCTGCCCCTGGCCCGCAGCGGCCCCGCCGGCGTGGCCGACCACCAGGACCACTGGAACGGCGCCATGCTGGCCGTGGAGGAGATCAACGCCGCCGGCGGCGTGCTCGGCCGCCCGCTGGAGCTGAAGGTGGTGGACACGGACATCATGACGCCCGAGGGCACCCAGGCCGCGTTCCGCAAGCTCGCCGAACTGAAGGTGCACGCGGTGTCCTCGCCCTTCGTGCTGATCCCCCAGCCCGCCATCGAGGGCCTCGGGGCCCACAAGGCGCCCTACCTCCACGGCAACACCCAGGAGGCGGGCGTGGAGCTGGTGCGCAAGAACCCGCAGAAGTACTGGAACGTCTTCCAGGTGGACCCCTCGGAAATCAACTACGGGCTGATGTTCCCCACCTTCCTCGAGGAGCTAGCCGCCTCGGGCGCGTGGAAGCCGAGCAACAACAAGGTGCACATCATCCAGGAGCAGATTGCCTACACCCAGACGATATCCAAGTACGCCCAGGAGGCCTTCAAGAAGTCGAAGTTCGAGGTGGTGAAGGTCACCGACATCCAGTTCCCGGTGCAGGACTGGGGTCCCGTGGTGCAGGACATCAAGAAGACCGGCGCCGGCGTGGTGATGGTGAACCACTGGGTGGCCGCCGAGTTTGCGGCCTTCTGCCAGAACTTCGTGGCCAACCCCACCAAGGGCGCGCTGGTGTACCTGCAGTACGGCCCCTCGCAGCCGGAGTTCCTGCAGCTCGCCGGCCCCGCGGCCGAGGGCTTCATCTGGAGCACGGTGCTGGGCGTGTACGCCGACAAGAAGGGCAACGAGTTCCGCGCCAAGTACAAGAAGAAGTACCCGGGCGTGATGGGCCTGGCCTACACCGGCATGGGCTACGACTCGGTGTACATGCTCGCCGCCGCCTGGCAGAAGGTGGGCAGCCCCGACAAGTTCAAGGAAGTCTGCGACCACCTGCGCAAGACGCCCTTCCGCGGCGTCACCGGCGTGTCGGCCATGAACAACGACGGCCAGGTGGGCGTGCACTACCCGCTGCAGACCAAGGACCTGGACAAGGGCATGGCCCAGCTCTACCTGCAGGTGCAGAACGGCGAGCACAAGATCATCGGGCCCGGCCCGCTGAAGGAGAGCGCGTTCCGCAAGGCCGCCTGGATGTAAGGCCCCCGGCGCCGGACGACACCGCGAAGCACCCATGAGCACGGCGTCGTTCGGCGAGCCGATCTTCGGCTGCGAGGCGATCGGCCTGTCGCTGGGCGGGCGCCAGATCATCGACGACCTGTCGCTGTCGGTGGCCCCGCACGAGATCCTCGGGGTGATCGGCCCCAACGGCGCCGGCAAGACCAGCCTGTTCGAGGTGCTCTCGGGCCGCTACCGGCCGCAGCGCGGCCGGGTGCGGCTGCGCGGCCAGGACATCACCGCGCTGCCCATCCACCGCCGCGCCCGGCTGGGCATCGCGCGCACCTACCAGTCGCCCGTGGTGCCCACCGCGCTCACGGTGGCCGAGGTGCTCAAGGCCGCGCGCGAGGCCTTCCCGCCCTGGCTCACCCGGCACCACGCCGAGTGGGCCTGCCACCTGGTGGGCCTCAAGGTGCCCGAGGACACGCCGGCCGGCGCGCTCGAGACCCTGAACCGCCGCAAGCTGCTGCTCGCCTGCCTGCTCATGCGCCGCCCCGCGGTGGTGCTCATGGACGAGCCCGCCGCGGGCCTCATCAACTCGGAGATCGACGAGGTGGACGCCATCGTGCGCGTGCTGGCCAAGGAGATGGGCATGGCGGTGATCGTGGTGGAGCACCGCCTCGAGCTGCTGGCCGCCATCGCCGACCGCATCGCCGTGATGGACCTAGGCCGCAAGATCGCCGAGGGCGTGCCCGAGCACGTGTTCGAGGACCCTGCCGTGCGCGCGGCCTACTTCGACGTGGCCGCCTGAGCATGCAGCACGAGATCCTGAAGGTGAGCGGCCTGTCGGCCGGCTACGGGCCTCTGCGGGTGCTGCACGACCTCGACCTGTCCATCCACGCCGGCGAGCGGGTGGGCATCGTGGGCCTGAACGGCCACGGCAAGTCCACGCTGTTCCGCGCCATCGCCGGGCTCACCGACTGGCAGAGCGGCTCGGTGCTGCTCGACGGCGTGGAGGTGGGCGGCAAGCGCAGCCAGGGCCCGGGCCGCCACACCCACCGCATCGTGCGCCGCGGCCTCGCCCTCATGCCCCAGGGGGATGCCATCTTCCACGGCCTGACCGTGGCGGAGCACCTGGACTCGGGGGCCTACACCACCGCGGCATGGCGAGCGCGCCGAGAGCGCCGCGAGCAGGTGCTGGAGATCTTCCCGCCGCTGCGCAAGCTGCTCGACGTGCCCGTGGGCCGGCTCTCCGGCGGCGAGCGGCGCATGGTGTCGCTGGGCCGGGGCCTCATGACCGACGCGAAGCTCTACCTGGTGGACGAGCCCTCCCTGGGGCTTGCGCCCAAGATCAGCAAGGTCATGATCGACGCGCTCATGCGCATCAACCTCGACCACGGCGCCATGGTGATCGCCGAGCAGAACCTCTCGCTGCTCGAGGGCCGCGTCACGCGCCTGCTGGGCATGCACGGCGGCAAGCTCAAGCGCGGCACCGACCTGCCCATCGGCCGCAACGCCGCCATGGAGATCTGAGCCGTGATCGACGGGTACGTCATCGTCTCCGCGGTCACGCTGGCGTCCATCTACGGTCTGCTGGCCATCGGCATCTCCATCATCTGGTCGAGCCTGGGCATGCTCAACATGGCCTTCGGATTCACCTTCGCCGCCGCCGGCTACGGCGCGTGGTACGCCGCCCAGCAGTTCCCGGACAGCGCAGCGGCAGTGCTGGCCGGCGGCATCCTCACCGGCGCGCTGGTGGGTGCGCTCGTGTGCGCCGTGGCCTTCATCCCGCTGCACGACAAGCCCAACTTCACGGTGCGCGCGCTGATCGCTACCCTGGCCATCAGCCTGCTGGGCACCCAGGCGCTGCTGGCGGTCTTCGGGCCGCGGGTGAAGGCGCTGCCCAAGGTCTTCGGCCCGAAGACCTTCGAGCTCACCGAGGACGTGGTGATCACCGCCGACAAGCTCGGCTCGGTGGCCAGCTCCATCGTGCTGCTGCTGCTGGTGCTCGCGTGGATGAAGACCAGCCGGCGCGGCCTGGAGATCCGCGCCATGATGCAGAATCCGGAGGGCGCCGCGCTGGTGGGCATCGGCGTGCGCAGCACCGCCTTCGCGGTGATGGCCGTCACCGGCGCGCTGGCCGGCCTGGCCGCGGTGCTGCTGTCCCAGACCTACTTCGTGAGCCCCTACTCGGGCCTGCTGCCGCTCATCAAGGGCCTGATCGTGGCACTGGCCGGCGGCCTGGGCAGCGTGTCGGGCGCGCTCATCGCCGCCTGCCTGCTGGGCTTCGTGGAGGCGGCCACCTCGGCGGTGCTGGGCGGGCAGTACGTGCTCATCACCCAGTTCGCCCTGATCATCGCCATCCTGCTGGTGCGCCCGCGGGGCATCGGCGGCCTGCTGGACGAGACCCGCGAATGAGCGCCCCCGAGGACACGCCCGTGGGCGGCTGGCGCAACCCGCAGCTCGAGCACGACCCCGCGCGCGCCAAGGTGCGCCCGGTGCTCTCGGCGGTAGGCCGGCGGCGCTGGTGGTTCAAGCTCAAGGGCGGCGGCGATCGCCTCTGGCGCCGGGTGCGCTACCCCTTCACCCGCCGCACGGTGCTGCGCATCCGCGGCGAGTACAACCCCAAGACCCTGGCGCGCGAGCGCACGGTGGTGGACAAGCGGCCCATCTGGTGGCTGATCGGGCTCACCCTGCTCGCTGTGCTGCCGCCGCTGTCGGGCAACACGAGCCTGCTCTCGGCGGCCACCATCTTCGCCATCTACGCCTCGATCAACCTGGTGTGGATGCTGATCATCGGCACGGCGGGGATCTTCTCGCTGGCCACCCTGGCGGTGGTGGGCGCCTCGGCCTACGGCGCGGCGTGGCTGTCCATCCAGCACGGGCTGCCGTGGTGGGGGATGATCGGCACGGGCGCGGGCCTGGGCCTGGCCTTCGGCGTGATCGTGGCCCTGCCCGCGATCCGCCTGGAGGGCTTCTACTACGCGCTGCTCACCCTGGGGCTGGTGGAGCTGTGCCGGGTGTACGTGGTGCAGTCCAAGGTGTTCGGCTCGGCCACGGGCGGCCTGTACGGCGCCGACACCTACGTGCCCGAGGCGCTGCAGGACAGCGACGGCGCCGTGCTGCTGGGCTATGCCGCGGCCTTCGTGATGCTACTGGCCATGCTGGGCCTGTACCGGCTGGTGAACGGCCAGCGCCTGGGCCGGCTGCTGCGCACCGCGCGCGAGGACGAGGCCTTCGCCGAGGCCGTGGGCATCGGCTACGACCGGGCCCGGGTGCAGGTGTTCCTGATCTCCTCGGTGGCCCTGGGCGCCATCGGCGGCTTCTACGCCTCGCACTTCAAGGGCGTCTCGCCGTCGATCTTCTCCACCGACCAGCTGCTGCTGATGCTGGCCATGATCGTCATCGGCGGCATCGGCACGGCCGAGGGCGCGGTGGTGGGCACGCTCATCGTGGTGCTGCTGGACAAGCTGCTCATCGAGTGGGGCCCCATGCGGCTGGTGCTCATCGGGCTGATCATGCTGGGCACCGTGCTGTTCACGCGCGGCGGCCTGTTCGGCATCAAGTCGCAGTTCCGCGCCTGGCGCGAACGCAGGAAGAGCGAGCGGCGCGCCGCGCGCACGGAGAAAGGAGGCGAGGTCGTGCCCGAGGAAGCCACGGACATCCACGACAAGCAAGCGATCTACTACCGGCGGCAGGACAAGCTGATCCGCGACTACCTCAGGACGCTCGTCACCGACGAGCTCATCGAGGAGCACCGGCGCAAGCCCCTGGGCCAGCACAGCGAGGCGCTGGAGCGCGTGCTCAATTACTTCCGCCGCGGGCCGGTGCCCGACAAGTACGCGGTGATGGCCATCAAGCCCTTCGAGGCCTACCGCGTGGTGGCGCTGGCGGGCCGGCGCGGCGTGCCGCCGCGGCTGGTGGACGACCGCGTGTACCCCACGCTGGAGGAGGCCTACCACGCGGTCTTCCTGCGGCGCGTGAACGACCTGCTCGAGTCCTGACCCATGTCACGCATCAAGATCTTCGGCTACGCGGACCGCATCAGCGCGCGTCCTGGCGACCCCATCGAAATCATGGTGAGCGCGGAGGGCACGGACGCGGTGCAGGCCCAGCTCGTGCGGCTCATCCACGGCGACGAGAACCCCGCCGGGCCCGGCTTCGTGGAGCGCGAGGTGGCGTGGTTGGGCAACGGCTGGCACGCGGCGCGCAAGCAGTACGCCCAGCTGGGCTCCTTCCTGCGGGTGCCCGACCCCGAGGGCCGCCTGGCGCTGCCGGGCAGCTTCACGTTGCACGCCTTCATCCACCCGGGCCTGCCTGCGGCGGGCCGGCAGACGGTGATGGGGCGCTGGTGCATGGAGACGGCCACGGGCTACGGCCTAGGGATCAATGCCGAGGGCCACGCCGAGCTGTGGATCGGCGACGGCGCCACGGTGGACTACGTGGCGGCCGAGGTGCCGCTGTTCGCCCACTGCTGGTACTTCGTGGCCGCCACCTACGATGCCTCCAGCCGCATGGCCACGCTCTACCAGGAGGCGGTGATCAACCGCTACAACAGCCTGCTGGGCCACGTGGCCCCCATCGACTACGGCTCGCACGTGTCGCTGCGCCTGCGGGTGCAGCCGCGCCACGGCGCGGACATCCCCTTCCTGATCGCCGGCGCCTCGGACCGCAACGAGGCCCGCGGGCGCTTCGTGGCCCAGTGCTACAACGGCAAGATCGACCGCTGCGGCGTGCACGCGCGCGTGCTCTCGCGCGCCGAGCTCGACGCGCTGCGCGGCGGCGCCGAGCCGCCCGCCGACGCCGTGGTGGCGCGGTGGGACACCACCCGCGGCTACACCGACCGCGGCATCGGCGACCTCGTGGAGGATACGGGGCCCCACGGGCTGCACGGCCGCGGGTTCAACCGCCCGGTGCGGGCCATGACCGGGTGGAACTGGAACGGCCGGGACGACAACTTCCGCCTCGCCCCGGAGCAGTACGGCGGCATCGAGTTCCACGAGGACGCCCTGATCGACTGCCAGTGGCAGCCCACGCTCACCGCCGCCCTGCCCGAGGACCTGCGCAGCGGCGTGTACGCGGTGCGCCTGCGCGCCGGGGAGGCGGGCAACGCGGCCGAGGAGCACGTGGTGTTCTTTGTGCGCCCCCGCGCACCCGCCGGGCGCATCTGCATGCTCATGCCCACCTCGAGCTACCTGGCCTACGCAAACGAGCACCTGTCCTTCGATGCGCCCATCGCGCAGGTGATCACGGCGCATTCGATCATCGTGGCCGAGCCCGACATCGAGATGTACAAGAATCGCGAGTTCGGGCTGTCCACCTACGACCTGCACGCCGACGGCGCGGGCGTGTGCTACTCGTCCTACCGCCGTCCCATCGTGAACATGCGCCCGCGCCACCGCATGCCCGCCACCGGGCTGCCTTGGCAGTTCCCCGCCGACCTGTCCATCGTGTACTGGCTGGAGAAGATGGGCTACGACTACGACGTGCTCACCGACGAGGACCTGCACCGCGACGGCGCGACGGCGCTGCAGCCCTACCGCATGGTGATCAACGGCACGCACGCCGAGTACTACTCGGAGCGCATGCTCGACGCCACCGAGGACTACCTCGCCCGCGGCGGGCGGGTGCTCTACCTGTCCGGCAACGGCTACTACTGGGTGTGCGCCTACCGCGACGAGGAACCGTGGGTGATGGAAGTGCGCAAGCTCGACTCGGGCTCGCGCGCCTGGCAGGCACGCCCCGGCGAGCACTATCTCGCCACCACCGGCGAGCGCAGCGGCCTGTGGCGCAACCGCGGCCGCCCGCCGCAAAAGGTGGTGGGCACCGGGTTCACCTCCGAGGGCATGGACGAGTCACGCCCCTACCGGCGCATGCCGGACAGCTACCACCGCTCAGTGGCCTGGATCTTCGAGGGCGTGGAAGGCGAGACCATCGGCGACTTCGGCCTGGCGCTGGGCGGCGCCGCGGGCGTGGAGATCGACCGCTACGACCTGTCGCTCGGGACGCCGCCGCACGCCCGCATCCTCGCCTCCAGCGAGGGCCACTCGGACAACTACCCCAAGGTGGCCGAAGAGATCATGTACAACTTCCCGGGCATGGGTGGCACCCAGGACCCGCAGATCCGCGCCGACATGGTGTACTTCACCACGCCCAATCACGGCGCCGTGTTCGCGCCCTCGTCCATCGCCTGGGGCCAGGCGCTGCCTTGCAACGACTGCGACAACAACGTCTCGCGAGTGATGAAGAACGTGGTCGAGGCCTTTCTGAAGGAAGGCCCGTTGCCGGGCGGGGCTTGGATCGCGGAGGAGAAGCACTGGCAGTAGCCGCCGGCGGGGGCGGCACCGGCGTTCAGGCGCGTGCGGCGCGCAAGGTCTCGGAGGGAAGTTCCCCGAACATCCGGCGGTAGTCCGCCGAGAACTGGCTCAAGTGCCAGAAACCCCAGCGTGCCGCCACGTCGCCGATGCGCACGCCGGTGGGATGATTGCGCAGTTCGCGGCGCACCCCGTTGAGGCGGATGGCGCGCAGGTACTGCACCGGGTTCACCCCCAGCACGTCCTGGAAGCAGTACTGCAGCGTGCGCCGGCTCACGCACAGGAACTCGCACAGCTCGGTGACCGTCACCGGGGTCTCGCGCCGGTCGAGGACGTACGCCTTGGCGCGCTCCACCAGCCGGCTGCGCGCGTCGCGCGAGGCCGCGTGGCTGATGCCGCTATCACCGCTCACCACCGCAGAGAGCGTGCCTGCCAGGGCCGAGACCACGCTGCGCTGCGCGTTGGGCTGGCGAAAGGGCGTGCTGTCGACCTCAATGGCCGTGAACAGCTCGCGCAGGTACGTGCGGAGCTCGTCGATGTCGGCGCAACGCCGAAACAGGCGCGGCGGCGCCGCCGCGGCGTCCTGGAGCGACCGATCCCCCGTGGCCGCTGCGCTGGTCTCGACCCAGTCGCGCGACAGCGCGATGCCCACCACGTCAAGACAGCGAGGCGTGCGGAACAGGAAGTCGGTGTCACAGCCCAGGGAGAACGCACCGCCTTGCGCGAGCGGCGAGCCCTGAATGGCCCCCTCGCCCTGGTTGTCCAGCACGACCCCGAATACCCAGGCCCCCGTCCAGGCGCGGCCCGCCTGGTGAACGATCTGGTTGGTGACCTCCCTAAAGAGCTGGGTGCCGCCCAGCCAGACGTCCGTGAGCCGGCCTTCGAAGCCGCCAGGGGTGAGCTGCTCATAGCGCTGGTCCCAGGCGCGCAGCGACTCGGCATGCTCGTCGGCGTCGCGCGTGATGCGCGAAGCGCAGGAGAACTCGGCCACCGGGGTACAGGCGGCGAAGGGGCTGCACGATCCGGGAATATCCTGGGCCACGAGTTGCGGATTCGCCACCACCCTGCTCCACAAAGTTCGATCATCCGACCGGCGTTTCGCACGAGGGCGGCGGACCCTGCCGGCGTGTGGCGTATAGGAACTGCCGTGGTGCAAGCGCGCCGCCACGACCGAGCTGCGTGGAGGATACCTTCGCCGCGCTCCCTGGGGCAAGAAAGGCCAGCCTCGCGCGGCCGTCCGCGGTAATCCAGGCGCATCAGGCGCCGGTGAAGGCCATCATGCCGCGAGCCAGTGGTCAACAGGACGGATGAAGCCCCCGCCAATCCCCGAGGATGCCATCGGCGTTCAGAGAACGGCCAGGTGGAAGCGGCGGCGCAAGTCCGCGAGCTCAGGCGCGTGGCGGGCGTGCACGGCTCGACACGCATGCGCTACCCTTTCAGCTGGCGGCCGCACTCGGCCAACATCACGGAAGGAAGTCCACATGAAGGTCTCGTGCAATGACCTGTACACCGCGCTGCGCACCGAGCTGGCCACGGTACTGAAGGAGCTGGGATTCACCCGGGCGAAGGACAGCCGCCTGGGTTGGCAGAGGTCCACGGCCACGGGGCGGGTGGCGGTGTTTTTCCAGTGCAACAAGCGGGGATGGGACGAGTCCTGGGGGTCCAAATTCACGGTCGAATTCGAACGAACCGACCCGCAGGCGCGGGCCGTAGAACGCGCGGACCGGATAGGCTATCTCCTGGAGGGCTTCCCGGAGCTGGATGAGCTGAGGCGCTGCAACAACGCGGTCATCGAGCGCTTGCCTGGCACCAGAGAGGGGAAGCTTGTGGCGACCCGTCTGCCGGACGGCACCGACTTCGTCGCGGTCGGCGAGCGTGCCGACCCGGAGCCGGCCATCTACGGCCGTGATCTCTGGCTCGTCTATCACTCGATGGAAGACGTCAGGCAGTGGGCCGCCTACTTCAAGCGCAACCTCGTGCACTTCATCTCGCTCTTCGAGGAAGGCATCCTCAGCGAACAACGCAGGGTGCGCATGCGGTTCGATGCGTTCGCGTCCCGCGTGCGGGCATGCCCTGACGCGGGCGAGAAGGCGCGGATGTTCGAGGAATACGCGCGCTCGGAGACCGACCCGCACTTCGCTGCCGGAGCGATGGAATGGGCGAGGCTGCTGCGGGAAACGACGGGCAACGCTGCATCCCAAGGGGCCAGGGACTCTGGAGCGCCAGATAGGTAACGCGCTTGCGCTCCCAGGGCGGCTGGCTTTCGCGTCCGAGTGCAGGGCGCGCCAACACCTCGAACATCCGGCCGCGGCGCGTCCCGATCAATAGCCCGCCAGAGCAGGGGAACCCACGCGCGGAGAGATCATGGGCAGGGGGCGTATCGGGCCTGCGCTCCCCCAACGGCTTGCGTTGCCGACACCGTCCTCTCGTATCCTTTCCCTGCTTACCATAGAGGCCTGAAGCAACACTGCGCGAAGATGAAAGGCTTTCTTTTCCTCGTTGGCCCGCTTCCCTTCATGGCCCTGGCCATCGCCACGGCCGGGCTTGCCGCAGGCTGCGCCATGTTCGTTCATGGGGCCGTTTTCAGCCCGTGGCTTACGGCCGTTGCCACCGCCTGGCGTTACCCCCTGGCCGGCATCGCGCTGGCGGCCAGCTACTACATTTACGGCCTGTCGCTGCTGCTGATCGCGCCTCTCGTCAACTTTCTGCTCGGCGGGCGTTTGAAGCCCTATCGCGGCTCGACCGTTTCGCTGACGGCACTGCGCTGGTACGTGCACTGCACGATGACGCTGTTGGTACGCTACACCTTCCTCGAATTCGTTACCCCCTCGCCGTTCGCGCTCGCGTACTACCGGCTGATGGGGATGAAGATCGGCAGGAACGTCACCATCAACTCCACCGCCATCGCCGACCCCTCCCTCATCGAACTGGGCGATGGCGCCACCATCGGCGGCTCGGCGAGTGTGCTGGCCCACTACGCGCAGGGCGGCTATCTGGTCGTTGCCCCGGTCAGGATCGGTGCGGGCGCCACCATCGGGCTGCGCGCCATCGTCATGGGCGGCGCTGAAGTCGGTGCCGGGGCCAAAGTGCTCGCTGGCTCCTTGGTGTTACCCAAATCGCGTATCGCCGCTGGTGAAACCTGGGCCGGAATCCCGGCCAAGCCCGTGGACCTGAGGCGCGACAGGGGCAAACCGATGGACGCGGCCGAGGAGGGTTAGGGGCACGCCTGGCAAGTCGCCGCTGCGGGCTTCATGTCCATGACTTCGCTCTTCACCTTCGACAGCATCTGGCTGCGCCTGCTAACCGTCTGCGCCGCCCTGGGGCTGTGGTTCTTCACCCAACGCCTGATCGGCGGGCGCTCGCTCGCCGACAGCGCGCCCTACGATCACTTGCACGTGGTCACCGCCAACGCGAACGCCTGGCTCAACGCCCGCCCGCGCGCCGCCAACGCCTTGTTGATCGCCACCTCGCTGCTGATCGACGCTACCACCCTGTCCGTGCTGGCACTGGCGCTTTTTGGCGATTCGTTCACACCCTTCTGGGGTCTGCTCGGGCTGTTCGTCTTGCGGCAGGTCAGCCAGGCCACGGTGGCGTTGCCCCCTCCGCCTGGCATCATCTGGCGTTACCCGGGTTTCCCCTCGCTCTTCGTCACCTATGAAGTCGGTAGCGATTTCTTCTTCTCGGGCCACACGGCGCTCGCCGTCTACGGCGCGGTGCAACTGGCCACCCTTGGAATCCCCGCGCTCACGGTTGCGGCGATCATCGTCGCCGTGCTGGAGATGGCCGCCGTCATCGCCCTGCGCGCCCACTGGACCATGGACGTTCTCACCGGCCTGTTGGCGGCACTGCTGGCGGGCGTGCTGGTCTGGCCAGGGTAGGCGCGGCAATCGCCAACGGGCTGCCGCGCTGGGATGGACCCTGTGGCGGCGCGCACCGGGCACGGCAGGAGGCTCGCGGGCCCCGAGGCGATGCAAGGGGGGCCACACCACGGCGTTTTCGGATGACAATTCCGCTGCCGGCGCACCGGTTGCAAAGATGGTCCAACACCCCGCGACCGGCATCTTCGTGGAGGGAGTCGCGATGCATGGCACCACAGTGACCACCAGCGACGGATTTCCGTTGCACGCCACCACCTTCGGCCATGGGGCGGGCTGTCGCAGCGCGGTGCTGATCGCGCCGGCCATGGGCGTGGAGCAGCACTACTACGCCGCCTTCGCGCAGTGGCTCGCCGAGCAGGGGTTCTTCGTGGTCACCTTCGACTACCGCGGCATCGGCCATTCGCGCCCGTCGCAGCACCGGCGCTCGCTGCGCGGCTTCGACGCCGACGTAATGACCTGGGCAAAGCGCGACTGCGCGGCGATGGTGGAGTTCGTGGCCGCGCGGGCGGCCGGGCGGCCGGTGCTGTGGATCGGCCACAGCCTGGGGGGACAAATCCTGCCGCTGGTGCCCAATCGCGAGCGCGTCTGCGCCATGCTGACGGTGGCCTCGGGCAGCGGCTATTGGCTGCAGAACGCACTGAAGCTGCGGATGATCGTGTGGTGGCTGTGGTTTGTCTTGGTGCCGGTGTCGCTGAGGCTCTACGGCTACTTCCCGGGCCGGCGCTTTCGCAAGGTGGGCGATCTTCCCGCGGGCGTCATCCGGCAGTGGCGCCGCTGGTGCCTGCACCGCGACTACGTGGTGGGCTTCGAGGGCGAGGCCACCCGGCGCCGCTACGCCCAGGTGACCACGCCCATTTTGTCCTTGAGCTTCACCGACGACGAATTCATGTCCCGCGCCAACATCGAATCGCTGCACGGCTTCTACAGCGGCGCGCCGCGCGAAATGCAGCGCATCAGCCCGCGGGATATCGGAGTGCGGGGGATCGGGCACTTCGGATTTTTTCGCAAGCGTTTTGCCGACACGCTATGGCCGCGGGCGGGCGCGTGGCTGGCGGCATGGACGCGCTAGACACCCCGCGTTGTTGCCAGTCCAAGGGCATGGCGGGAGAAACCGTCACGTGGTCCGCGCGGGTTGCCTGACGCCCAACCGGCTCGGCGCCATGCCCTGCGCCGCGTCCAGCGAGGCCCGGGCACGCTGGGGTACCGGCGCCGAGGCCGCGCCCGGCGGACATCACGGAGGGAAGCCCCGATGAAGGTCTCGTGCAGGGACCTGTACGCGGCGCTGCGCACCGAACTGGCGCCGCTGCTGGAGGGCCTGGGATTCACCCGGGTGAAGGAACCCCGCCTGGGCTGGGCGCGTTCCACCAACGCGGGTCGGGTGGCGGTGTTCTTCCAGTGCGACAAGTGGGGCTGGGACGAATCGTGGGGCGCCCGGTTCACGGTGGAGTTCGAACGCTCCGACCCGCAGGCGCAGGCCGGGGGACGGGCGGACAGGATCGGCTACCTCCTGGAGGGCTTCCCGGCGCTGGATGAGCTGAGGCGCTGCAACAACGCGGTCATCGAGCGCCTGCCGGGCACCACGGGCGGGAAGCTGGTGGTGGCGCGCCTCCCGGACGGGACCGACTTCGTCGCGGTGGGCGTGCAGGCCGACCCGGAGCCCGCCATCTACGGCCGCGATCTCTGGCTCAGCTATCACTCGGTCGAGGACGCAAGGCAGTGGGCCGGGTACTTCAAGCGCAACCTGGTGCACTTCATCACGCTGTTCGAGGGTGGGGTCCTCAGCGAACAGCGCCAGGCACGCGCCAGGTTCGATGCGTGCGCGTCCCGCGTGCAGGCGTGCCGGGACGTGGAGGAGAGAGCCCGGATGCTCGAAGCGTACGCGCGCGCGGAAACCGACCCGCATTTCGCGTCGGGAGCGTTGCAGTGGCTGGGATACCTGCGCGAGCAGGCTGGCGGTGCGCGGTCCGGGGGATCCCCCCAGCCCGGACCGGACCGCCTCCCGCCATGACCCATCCACGCACCACCCTCCTCGCCCTCCTCTGCCTCGCCCTGCTCGGGCTGCCTGCCCGGGCGCAACTCATCGAGCGCCGCGTGGACATCTTCAGTGAGGGCGTGCGAATGGGCGGCTACGTGCTAACCCCGCCGCGACGGCTGGCCGGTGCGCGATGGCGGCACCGCGCCGGGCACGCCGCGCCCGCGGCGAGCCGGCTTCCCCCGACCCCGGCGCGCGGGTGGTGGGCAACCTGCGCGGCGCGCCCGTGAGCGAGGCCTTCCTGCGCTTCGCGCCCATCGACGACATTCCCGCCCTGCGCGGCTGCGCGCTGCTGATCATCGACGCCCAAAACGAGGAGCTGTTCGATCTGCGGGAGCACGGCGCGCTTGCCCTCGAGCGCGCCCCGGAGCCCAAGGGGCGCGTGGCGCTCGGTGGCGTGCCCCTGGCGCCCGTACCGGCATCGGCGTTGTCGGCCGCGCATGACGGCGGCGTTGCTTTCGCGGGCCATTACGGGGCCGGGCCCTGCGTCTGCGGCACTGGTGCCGCGGCGGGCGATGGCGCTATGCTCCGTGAGAACCGTGGAATCGAACCGTAGCATCTCGCGGCAGCTGGCCTACCCCGGCAGACCCGGCGGATGGAACGAAACGGCGCTCTCGCCCGGTTCCCGGAATCGCGCCGAGCCGCTGTTGCCACGCCAACCGACCGCAGGAGAAATCCCATGACCCGTGCTTCTCGCCGTACGCAACGCCCGCTTGCCACCAAAGCAGGCGCTGCAGCCTTCCTCATGGCCGCCGCCGCTGCCTGCTGGGCAGGCGACAACTTCAGCTATACGGCCACCGTGAACAGCAACTCGGTCTACAAGGGCTTCGCCAAGGTGGACGACTTCCTGAAGGGCTTCGACCAAGCCGCCATCGAGTCGCTGTTCGCCGGCTACACCACGGCAGACGCCGCATCGTTCTCGGCCAGTTTCCGCGGCATCCCGGTAAATGTGGCTTTTCCCACGGGCGGCTCCTCGCTGCTCACCTTCGCCGTGCCGTCGCTGGGCATCTCCGAGTCCTTCACTGGCGCCACCCGTGACGAATCGCAATCGCAGCTCGAGGATTACCTGAAGAAGAACGGCTCCAATATTCTCGGGCGCCTCATGAAGGAGGCCGCGCGGGTGTCACCTAACGATCCCGTTGCCGGCAATCCCGGCAGCCTGATGGGAACCATGGTTGCCACCAGCTTCGACTCCGCCTTCACAGCCCAGGGCAGCCAGATCGTCTCGGGGCCGCCGCTGCCAGGGGACCAGTCGAACCAACTGGGCATCGGCCTGCGCTTTGGCAGCTACAGGATGAACGACGTGCGGTCCAGCACGTCCACAATCCCGCTGTCGTACACCTGGCGCTTCGACTCCGATCCGCGCAAGCAGGTGGTGCTGAACATGCCCTTCACCATCGGCAGCAGCCAGGGAGCGAAGATGGGCAATTTCGCGCCGAGCCTGAGCTTTCGCATGCCGGTGACCAACCGCTGGTCTCTGACCCCCACCGTGGGCTACGGCGCCGCCGGCTCGCTCGACCTCGGGTCGGTGGCCCAGATCGTCAACGGCTCGCTCATGAGCGTGTACACCTTTCCGGTGGGCAACTGGAGCGTGTCGGTGGGTAACATGGCGGGCTATTACAAGACGGTGAAGGTCTCGGCCGGTGACTTCGCGGCCGATCCAGGCCTGTCGAACATGGTCTACCGCAACGGCATCATGATTGCGCAGCCGGTCAACTTGTTTGGCGGCGACAAGATCATCGAGTATTCCATCGTGGACACCCGCTACGCCGGCTCGGCCTTGTTCATGAAGTGGTACGACGAAGCTGGCATCACCATCGGAACAGCCCGCGGCCGAGACGGCCTGCGCTCCTACCTGCGCGCGGGCGTGAGCTACCTCTGGTCCGCCGGATCGAGCGGCTTCTCCATGAAATTCGGCTACTGGTTCTGACCGCCGGCGGGCGGCACGCTGGCCGGGGCGGCCATGACGCGCTCGAAGCGCGACTCGTCGCCTGGCCGGCCGCAGCAGGTTTCGAAGCGATCCCCCATGGCCGTGGCAAGGCGGTCCAGGCGCTCCGCCGGGGCGGGGTGGGTCTTGAAGAGCAACGCCACGTAGGTGTCGCCGGCAGGCGCAGCCGACAGGGTCTGGATCACGCCGGGCAGTCCGTAGGGGTCATAACCGGCCCGCGCGGCGTAGAGCACCCCCAGCCGGTCGGCCTCGTACTCGTCGCCGCGGTCCAGCCCTCTCACGTACAGCTCCTTCGTGGCTTGAGCGAGCGCCTCGCCCAGTTCACCGCCCCCGCTACCGGCAGCGGCCACGGCGACGCCCGTGGCCGCGAGGTCGAGCATCGCACCCTTGCGCATGGCGCTGATGTGATGGCGGCGCACGGCGTGGGCGATCTCGTGCCCCAGCACCCCGGCGAGCTCGGACTCGCTGCGCAACACCCGCATGAGGCCGCGCGTGACCAGGACGGTGCCTCCGGGCGTGGCGAAGGCGTTCAGGTGCTCGCTGTCGATCACGCCGAAGGTCCAGGGTAGATCCGGGCGCTCGGAGTGCCGCGCGATCCAGAGCCCGACGTCGTTCACGTAGCGCTGCAGGGACGGGTCATCCACGAGGGGGCGGGCGCCCAGCAGCGTGGCGGCCACTGCCTCGCCCACCTCGATTTCCTCTTTCTCGCTCACCGGCGCCAGGTCGTAGATGTGCTTGAAGACGGTGCCCACGCCGCCGAACCCGTCGAGCATCTGGCGCGTTTTGCGCGAATCGGAGGAACAAGCGGACGCAACCACCGCCACCGCCAGCGCGAGCGCCAACCCCGTGGCCGGCTTCACGGCTTGTCCTTCAGGGGTTTGCCTTTCTCATCAAAGGCCGGGACCGAAAAGGAAGAGAGCCCGCCAGCCTCGGCGTAAGCCCTGGCCTGCTCGGCCGACGCGCGGAAGCCTTGTAGCTGCTTCAGCTGTTGCGGATCGGGCTGGGCATTCTCCAGTTCCACCGCGGATAGCCCGCGGATGCCGGTGGTGATCGTGGGTGAGGCAGGGTCGATTCCCCGTGCGCGCCCGCCTTGCAGGCCAAGCCGCGCCATCCAGCTCGCCCCCACGGATGCGGCGGGCTGCGGATCAAGCCGCGTGGCGAGCAACCGGACCCATCCTTCCCGGCGCCCGATCTTCACGCGCATCCACCCGCTCTGGCGTTGGAGGATTTCCAGGCGGGTGTCGGGAGCAAGCCTGGCGAGGACCGGGGCGTCCAGGAAGGGGCGCTCCCGCAGGTCAGTGGCCGTTACCGTGACGCCCGTTTCCGCGGCCCCGGCAACCGGGGCGGCGGCCGCGAACCAGGCGGTCGCGAGAAACAAGACAGCGAAACGCAGCCGGAACATCTTGGCGGTTCTCCAGTGCCACGCAGCGCCGCGGGCAGGGCCGGGCATCGTCCCTGCCCGCGGCGAACAAGTCGCTATGGATGTTACCCGCTGGCCGGCACCCCGGTCCACGCGGACTCGCGGCGAGTGGCCCCCTGGCAACCACCCCCCAGGCGCGGGCCGTGGAACGAGCGGACAGGACCAGCTACCGGGTGGAGTGCGTCCCGGCGCTGGTTGCGCTGAGGCGCTGCAACAACGAGGTTGTCGAGCGCCTGCCGGGCGGCGCGAGGAGGGCCAAAGCGCCGCCGACGGCACCACAGGCGTGCACACCTTGCGGCATGCTGCGTGACTATCCGTCGCCAGCCAGCCCGTGACCCGTTTGCCCCCCGCCACCTATCCGGACCTGGACCATGACCCATCCACGCACCACCCTCCTCGCCCTCCTCTGCCTCGCCCTGCTCGGGCTGCCTGCCCGGGCGCAACTCATCGAGCGCCGCGTGGACATCTTCAGTGAGGGCGTGCGAATGGGCGGCTACGTGCTAACCCCGCCGCGACGGCTGGCCGGTGCGCGATGGCGGCACCGCGCCGGGCACGCCGCGCCCGCGGCGAGCCGGCTTCCCCCGACCCCGGCGCGCGGGTGGTGGGCAACCTGCGCGGCGCGCCCGTGAGCGAGGCCTTCCTGCGCTTCGCGCCCATCGACGACATTCCCGCCCTGCGGCGGCAGAGCAGACTCGCGCCGCCTCAAGCGCCGCGCCGCAAACCCGGGGCCGCAGCCGCAAACCGGAATTCATATAGCGTGTCCTCGGCCATGGATTCCAGCGCCTCCCGCGCGCTGCCAGGCGCCACCACTACGCGGCCGCGAATCTCGATGGGCTCGTCCGCCACGCTGCTGTCGTAGGCGTGCAGGAGGACGCACAGGTAAGGAAGCCCGCAGTCGCGCATTGCGGCCAGCAGACCTACCCAGTTAGCGATTTCCGCCGCAGCCCGACTGTCGGGCCCGGTACGGCGGCTGTCGCGCAGCGCGCGCTCGAGTTTCGCGGCGCTCCAGCCGCGCACCGCGCGCTTGCGGGACTTGGAGTCGGGCTCATTCGAGCTCCTGTCGAGGGATTGGGCCTTTGCCCCCAGCGCCGTCCCGCAGTCGCAATGACCCGCCGTGGTGAGGCAGAGGACTTCCCCGGTGTGAAGCTGGTGCTGCACCCCTGGGTTGTGGATCGGTTCGAGCTTGCGGCCGTGGCGTTCGGCCGCCGTTTGGGCATCCGGCAAACGGACGCCCTTCGGAATGACGGCGGTGATGAAGTAACACACGCAATGCGCTCCATTCGGATTACGGGCCGGGGGAGGCCAGGCGCTGACGGCGCGGCCGACAGCGTAATGCACCCGCAAAAGCGCATGCAACGCCAGGCGGCGCGGGAGTTTTCGCTCGACTACGCAGCCTGACCGGAGCGCACGACGACGGTTCCGCGGCAGAACCGACGGACCTGCTCGGCCCGTGATCGCGCGAGGGCGTCAAATCGCGGCGGGTGAAGTCTGATCCGGGCCGAAGCCGCGCTTGAATTGCTGCTTCAATGGGGTTCCTTCGCCTCGCGGCGCACGGTTGCCTGTCGGGGGGCGGGGAATAAAGTGCGGGCCTGCTGCAAACGCCGTTTGAAATTCTTATTCGCCTTCATCTCGAAGGCGGGAGGCGGATATCCGATGAAGGTGGTTACCTACGCTGGCAGCCAGCATGCGAACCGGCTGAGGCCTGGCTCCCCCTTCAGTTTCGGGTCCACGCGCTGACGATGCGTTCCGGCTGGCGCGCCGCGGCTGCCGGTTGTGCGACCGTTGCCTTGCTGCTTCTCCCGTCCGGGCCCGAGGCCCGCGCCGAGGGTCACGTCATGACGATCCTGTCTTCCCCCTCAGAGCCGATCGGCTGGCAGGGGGCTGCCGGACGGACGCCCGACCGCTTTCTCGTGCCTCGCGTGACGAGTGTGCATGCCGAGGGGCCGGGCCCTTTCGGCATCCGTCGATCTCCCTCAATCGCGGGCTACCTGCCGGATGCACATGTGCTGGAAGGGCGCGCAGGCGAACAGGGCGTCCGGGTCCGCCTGCCCGGGCCGGAGCTGAAGGGTACCGCTCGCGGCGATCTGGTCGCGCTCGGCCTCGTCGGCGACCACGCGATCTGCCTCCTGCGCCCGCCCGCCGGCATGGCCGAGGATGCGGTCGCTGCCTGGGCCAAGACCCGGCCCTGCCCCTGAGACGCCGCCGCGGCAGTCCCCGCGCGGTGCCCCCAGGGAGCGATCATCTGCACGGAGGCAGTGGCTCGCCGGGCATGGGGTGAACCTCGCTCCTCCTCGCCGCCCGCCGTCATCTGCGTGCGGCGGTCATCCCGCAAGCGACGCGGTGCGGGAGTTTTCACTGGACGAAGCAGCCTGATCCGGGAGCAGCACGACAACCGTTCCGCAGCACAACCGAAGGTCGTGCACGGCCCGTGGTCGTGCGAGGGCGTCAAATCGCGGCGGGTGAAAGCTGATCCGGGCCAAAGCCGCGCTTGAATTGCTGCTTCAAGGAGGGATTCTTCGCCTTGCGGCGCACGGTTGCCTGGGGGGCACGGGAAACACAGTGCCTGCCTGCAGAAAAGGCCGTTTGAAACTCCCATTCGCAAACGGACGCCCGTCGGAATGACGGCGGTGATGAAGCAACACACGCAGGTCGCTGCGTTCAGATTACGGGGCCGGGGCGTCCGGGCGCTGACGCATGCCGTCGGCCCCCAGAATCATCACCCGGTCTGCCGTTGCCGCCGCCTCGGGCGAGTGGGTCACGAGTATGCCGGCGGCGCCCGCTTCGCGTACGCTGTGGCGTAGCAACTCCAGCACCGCCCGCGCCGTCTCCAGATCGAGGTTTCCCGTGGGCTCGTCGGCCAGCAGCAGCTTTGGGTGGTGCACCAGGGCCCGCGCGATGGCCACGCGCTGCAGCTCCCCGCCGGAAAGCTCCCGCGGCAGGCTGGCACCGCGATCGCCCAGCCCCACCTGCTCCAGCATCTCCTCCACCCGAGCGCGCAGCTGGCGCTCGGCCACGCCCAGCAACGACAGCGGCAGCGCCACGTTGTCGTGCACGCTCAGGTAGGGCAGCACGTGGAAGGCCTGGAACACGAAGCCCAGCTTCTGCCGCCGCAACACCGTGAGCGCGTCGTCGTCCAGTCCGGCCAGGTCCTGGCCGTCGATGGCGATGGAACCCGAGTCGGGCACGTCCAGCCCGGCGATGAGGTTGAGCAGCGTGGACTTGCCCACGCCCGACTCGCCCATGATGGCCACGTAGTCGCCCGCGGCCAGCTCAAGCCACACGCCGGCGAGCACCTCGCGCCGGCCGGAGGCGCCCTCGAAGCGCCTGTGCAGGTCCCGCACCGAGAGCATGTCAGCCACCGTGCGGACAGCCCGGCGCGCGCCGCCCGGCCACGTACTCGTCGATGAGCTGGCGGTAGCGTTCGCCCCCGAAGCTGAGGAAGTGCCCGCCATGAACCACGCTCACGGGCAGCTCGCGCAACCGCAGCATGCTCTCCACGTACGCGCGGCGGTCGGAGTGGTAGGCGTCGTCCACCAGCGGCCCGTCGTACACGGCGTCGCCCGAGAACAGCACGCCGGAGGCGCGCTCCCACAGGGCGATGGAGCCGGGCGAGTGGCCGGGTACGTGCAGCACCTCGAACACGCGATCCCCCAGGTCGATCACGTCGCCCGCCTCCACCAGCCTCGTGGCGGGCGCGGGCGTCACCCGGTAGCGGGCCTGCTCGTAGCCCCCGGGCGGGAGGCGCTCGAACATCTCCACCACCGCGAAGCGGTCCGCCAGGTTCCAGTCGCCGCGCGGCTCGGCCAGGATGTGGGCCTCGGCGGGGTGGCATAGGCGCTGGGGGAACTGGTGGTGGTTGCCCACGTGGTCGAAGTGCGCGTGGCTCGCCACGGCCAGCACCGCGCGCTCGCGCAGCCAGGGCAGGTGGTCCGTGAGACCCACCACGCCCATGCCGCTGTCCACCAGCAGGTCGCGGTCGCGGCCGCGCACGTGCCACACGTTGCAGCGGTAGAAGGCATCGATGAAGGGCTCGTCCACGTGGGTCACGCCGTGCTCCAGGCGGCGCACGCGCCACCACTGGGCGGGGGTGGCCTCGACACGTGTGGCGGCCACGGTCAGTCCTCCAGCAGCACCAGGCCACCGGCGCGCACGGTGGCGGGCACGCGCGCCACGCCCGCGGGCAGCGACTGCGGATCCACCTTGGCCAGCAGGCGCCCGCCGCCGGCCACCGTGCCGGTGACGCGCACGAAGCCGCCCTGGAACACCACCTCCTCCACGGCCAGCTCGCCCAGCGCCAGCTCGCCGGGGCGGCCCGCACCCACGCGCACGGCCTCCGGGCGCAGCGCCAGCGTGACGCTGCTGCCGGGGGCGCGCTCGCCCTCCACCTCCAGGCGGCCGCAGGGCGTGTCCACGGCGATGCGGCCAGCGCCCGCCGCAGCCACGGTGCCCTCCAGCAGCGAGCTCTCGCCCAGGAAGCGGGCGGCAAAGCGGGTGCGCGGCCGCTCGTACAGGCGGGCAGGCGGGCCCATGTCCTCAATGCGTCCGGCGTTCATGATGACGATCAGGTCGGCGATGGCCATGGCCTCTTCCTGGTCGTGGGTGACGTGCACGAAGGTGCGCCCCTCGGTGCGCTGGATGCGGCGCAGCTCGTCCTGCATCTGGCGGCGCAGGCTCAGGTCGAGGGCGCCCAGCGGTTCGTCCAACAGCAGGATGGCCGGCTCGGTCACCAGGGCGCGGGCAAGCGCGATGCGCTGGCGCTGCCCGCCGGAGGCTTGGGCGATGCCGCGCGGGCCGTAGCCCGCCAGCCCCACGAGCGCCAGGGCAGCGGCCACGCGCCGCGCGATCTCGCCCCGGCCCATGCCGCGCACCGACAGGCCGAAGCCGACGTTGCCGGCCACGGTGAGGTGGGGAAAGAGTGCGTAGTCCTGGAACACCGTGGCGGTGGGCCGCTTCGCCGGGGGCGCCGTGGTTATGTCCGCGCCGCCCACCCGGATGCAGCCCGCGGTGGGCAGGGTGAAACCGCCCAGCATGTTGAGCACCGTGGTCTTGCCCGAGCCCGATGGACCCAGCAGCACCACGTAGCTGCCCCGCGGCACGGTGAGAGACACCGCGTCCACCGCCACCGCGCCCTCGTAGCGCTTGGTGAGGCCCTCCAGAGCCAGCTCCGCCGCCGCGCTCACCTTGCCCTTCGCCCCACGAGGAACAGCTCGAACGCCATGCCCGCCGCCAGCGACACCAGGAACACCAGCGTGCCCGCGGCGTTGGTGGCGGGATTCAGGCCGGTGCGCAGCATGCCCCAGATCACCACCGGCAGCGTGGGGTCGAAGCCCGACAGCAGGAAGGCCACGATGAACTCGTCCCAGGAAAAGGTGAGCGACAGCAGGAAGGCGCTCAGTATCGCAGGACGCAGCAGCGGCACGGTGACGCGCGTGAACACCTGCGCTTCGCTGGCGCCCAGGTCGCGCGCGGCCTGCTCGAGCCTTGCCTGCCCGGGGTCGCACTGCCCATACACCACCGCGAAGGCCAGCGGCAGGTTGAGCACCACGTGGCCGATGCCCACCGCCCAGAGGGACTTGCCGATCCCTGCGGTCGAAAAGGCCACCAGCAGGCCCACGCCGATCACCAGGTAGGACACCGCCAGGGGCAGGTAGAGCAGCGCCTCCAGGGCGCGCGCACCCGGCACGCGGTGGCGCGCCAGGCCCCAGGCCGCCAGCGTGGCCAGCAGGGTGGCCAGCGCCGAGGAGAGCACGCCCACCAGCAGCGAGTTCCACGCCGCGCCGGTGACGCGGTCGTTGTCGAGCACGGCGCGATACCAATGCAGCGACGGCCCCTCGAAGGGCGGCACCGGCACCGAGCCCGCGTGCAGCGAGAACAGCACCAGCACGGCCACGGGCAGGTAGATGAAGGCGAACAGCGGCCCCATCACCAGGGCCGCGGTGCCGTGGCGGGCCAGGGCCGCCATCATGGCGCCGCCCGCTTCATGCGCGCCTCGTGGTGAGCCAGCGCGCCAGCGCCAGGTAGGCCGCCGTCACCAGCAGCAGCACCACCACCGAAAGCGCGGCGGCCATGGGGATGTCGGCGCGACGGCTGATCTGCAGCAGGATCACCTGGGGCAGCAGCAGCTGCGTGTTGCCGCCCAGGATCTGCGGCGTCACGTAGTCGCCGATGCAGATCACGAAGGTGAGGAAGGCCCCCGCCGCGACGCCCGGCGCCGACAGCGGCAGCGTTACGCGCAGGAAGGTCTGCGCACCGCTTGCCCCCAGGTCGGCGGCCGCAAGCCGCAGCCTCGGGTCGATGCGAACCAGGCTCGCGTAGATGGTGAGGGTGCACAGCATGACAAAGAAGTGCACGAAGCCCGTGACCGTGGCGCCCTGGTTGAAGGACAGGGCAAGCGGCTCCCGGGCCAGCCCGAGCGCCATGAGCGCACGGTTCACCACGCCCTCGGGCGCGAGCACCAGCAGCCACGCGTAGGAGCGCACCACGTACGACGTCCAGAAGGGCAGCACCGCCAGCATGAGCCACAGGCGCTGGCGCGCCGGGGCCACGCGGTTGGCAATTGCCCAGGCCAGCGGGTAGGCCAGCAGCACCGAGAGCACCGTCACCAGCAGCGTGACCTCGATGGAATTCCACATGGCCAGCCGGAAGCTGTCGTTGTCTAGGAAACGCCGGTAGTTGTCGAGCGAGGGATCGGTGACCAGTTCCGCGCCCTCGCGGCGGAACAGGCTCCACAGCACGATGGCCCCGGAGGGCAGCAGGAAGAACGCGGCCGTCCACAGCAGCGCCGGCGCCGCAAGCGCGAGACCGCGCCGTGCGTCGCGTCGCGCGCCCAGCGCTTCCACGAACACCCGCGCCGCGCCGCCCGCGACGAGGCCCGCCCTCACGCGGCGCGCACCGCGCGCCGCGCGGGCCTCATTTCTGCAGCACGTCGGCCCACAGGTCCTGCATCGCCTTGTCCAGCGACTCGGAAGGCGAGGGATAGGGATGGGACCGGGCGAGGAACTTCGGCTGCTCGTCCCAGCGCAGGGTCTTCTTCTGCCGGTCCGTGAGCGCGGCCTTCGAATTGGCCGGCACGCCCCAGTAGCACGAGGAAGTGGCGAGCCTCGCCTGCCCCTCGGGCGAGAGCACGTACTGGATGAAGGCGGTGGCCTCCTTCTTCTTCTTCGAGGCGGCGAACACGCCGATGGCCTGCTGCCAGCGGATGCCGCCCACGTCGGGCAGCACCCAGTCGAGGTTGGGCTTCTCGGCCTGCAGGCCAGCCACCAGGAACTCTCCGCCGCCGGCCACCATGGCCACCTGGCCGGTGGCGAGCGCCGTCTGCGAGGTGGTGACGTCGCCCACCAGGGCTGCGTTGGCGCGGATGGCCTTGAGCTTCTCCTTGATGGCGGGCAGGTCGGCGGCCGTGAGCGACTGGGGCTTCTTGCCCAGGGCGATGGCGATCTCCCCGATCACCGGCAGGTAGTAATCGTAGATGGCCACCTTGCCCTTGCTGGCCGGATTCCACAGCGTGGAAATGTCGCGCGCCTTGTCCGCGGGCAGCTTCGATCGGTCGAAGGCGATGGCGTTGTAGCCGAATTTCTCGGGCACCGCGTAGAGCTTGCCCCCCACCGAATGGTACTCGGGCAGGCGCACGGCCTCGGGGATGTCGGCCATGGGGAAATCCTTCGCATCCAGTTCCGCCAGCAGCTTGCGCTCCACCACCCGGCGCACGTCGGTGGAATCCACCACGAACACGTCCCAGTCGCCGGGCCTGGACTGCTCCAGCAGCGCCAGCGCGGTGCCGGTGCCCTCGTAGTCCTTCACGTTAACCTTGATCTTCGTCTTGTCGGTGAAACCCTTCAGGAAGGCGGCGTCGGTGTGGTCGCACCACACCAGTGCGTTGATGGTCTGGGCGCCCACGGGGAGTGCGGGCAAGAGCAGCACGGCACACAGGGCAACGGACAGGATGGCGCGGGGCATGGGGCATGTCTCCATGGTTGTGCAGCGATGGAACCCTTGGGTGAGGCGCCAATGAGCACGAATCGCACCGGATGTTACCCGCCCGAGCCCTGACCGGATTGGTCAGTCCGGATTCCGTTGGCGGGGATGCGGGGATGCGGGCTATCGCGCCAGGCACCTGCCCTGGGGGGCCGGGGACGAACGCGCCCCTTCCCCGTTGTGCTGCGATGCAGTAAGTTTCGTGTGGTCTTTATCGCAGGGTTCGAAACGATGATCCGTGTCACCTACCTCAGCAGGGCAACCGAACCGCTATCGGCAGATGCCCTGGTGGCCCTGCTGTCGCAGTGCCACCGCAACAACACGGCCAAAGGGCTCACAGGCATGCTGCTGTTCGGCAATGACACGTTCCTGCAGTCGATCGAAGGCGACGAGGCAGCGGTGGACGCTCTCCTGGACAAGATCGCCAGGGACCCGCGGCACACAGCCCTGAAGATCCTGCGCCGCGAGCCCATCACCGCGCGACAGTTCGCCGGCTGGAGCATGGGGTTCGAACGCGTCACCGATGGAACCCTCGCCACCATGCCCGGCCTGCGGGACCTGGGGCTGCGCAACTTCAATCCCGAGTTTCTGGCCGCCAGCGACGCCGTGATCGAGTCGCTGCTGGACCGGCACCGCTCGGCCCACTGGGACCCGCTGGTGCGCGAGCTCGACGCGCGCGACAAACTCATCGCCGACCTTCGCGAGGCGCTCGCACGCGCACGCAACGACACCCAGATGGCGGCGCTGGTGCTCGAGACGGTGGTGGAAGTGGCTGTGGACGGACGCCTGGACGACGCCCACCTCGAGCTCTGCCGCACCACGTTGCGGTCGCTGCGCTGAACCTTCTCAAGGGCTTGCCGGCAAGGAGCTGCCTTGCCACCCCGGGCTGCCTGAGAGGCCGCGCTATACGCTGGATGCCCGCGATGCACCGGGCGCGCTGACCACGCGATTGCGCCCCTGGCGCTTGGCCTCGTAGAGGGCCGCATCCGAGCGCTTCGCCCACTCCCCCAACCCCTCGCCCGGCAGGTGCGCAGCCACCCCGATGCTCACCGTGACGTGCTCTTCGGGCAGCAGTTGCGCCTGCTCGATCAGCTTGCGCAGCGCCTCCGCCAGGATCAATGCCTCCTCTGCGCCCGTGCCGGGCAATAACAGCATGAATTCTTCGCCGCCGGTGCGAAACAGCACGTCGTCCAGGCGCTTGCGTGTAACGATTTCCTCCGCCACGCGGCGCAGCACTTCGTCGCCTGCGGCGTGGCCGTGCGTGTCGTTGATGCGCTTGAAGTGGTCGATGTCGAGGCTCAACAGGGTGCTTTCCTTGAACGCCCGGCCGCCCGCCTCGATGCGGCTCAGCTCAGCATCGAAATGGCGGCGGTTGAAGGCGCCCGTGAGCGCGTCGGTGATGGCCTGGCGCTCCAGGGCCTGCTGCTGATCCTCCATCACGTTGAGCAGCGCACCGGCAATGATCGCCGTGAACACGAGCGACGCCACCAGCCGCGCAGCGATGGGCGCGCCGACGTTCCAGCCAGCGATCGACCCGACCGCAAGCACCAGCAATGTGGTCAACAGCAAGGCCGTGCCGCGTCGCATGGTCATGTAGTAGACCAGCACGATCGGGAAAGCCCAGAAAAGGGCGACGACGCCCTGCAACCACGAGGAAACGCACATGGCCGCCGCCAGGGCGCACCCGGCCAATTCGTAGGGCACAGGGGGTTTGGTGCCGCGGCGCGCCGCCAGTCCGTCGATCAACATCACCACCTGGGCGAAGACGATCACCGCCGCCAACAGCCACTCTTGGCGGCTGAGCTGGTAGACCAAGAAAGGCGACAGGATGAGGGTCGCCAGCATGCTGAGACGCGCGATGAAGCGATCGCGGTAGCGTTCCAGCGGAAAGGCGTCCAGGCGCAGCCAGCGGCCCAGGGACTGGAGGAGACTCACGGTCAGTGCTTTTTTCCTGTGTCAGGTGGTGCGCGGAACAGGTTGGGGGGAGGGGGATGAGTGTATTCGATCCGCGAGGGTTGGCGATCGAGGGGAGCATCGGACGCGGGTCTGCGAGGGGGCGCAGGCGCTGGTCGCGCCGCCCTTGCCGCTCCCCGCGCTGTGTCGGGTTCAGACGGCGGTATCGAGCGAGCCCATGCGGCCGGCCAAGTAGTCGTCACGGGCTTGCAGGATTTCCTCGCGGCTGTTCATTACGAAGGGCCCCCAGGACACCACCGGCTCGCCGATGGGCTCGCCGGCCAGCACCAGCAACTGCGCCGGCTGCCCGGCGCCCAGCGCCACGGCCTCGCCGCGCCCATCGAACAGCGCCATGGCGCGGGCGGGCACGTCACGCGCCTGTACCTGGGCGGCGCCCTCCACCACGTAGACCAGCGCGTTGTGACCTTCGGGGAGGCGCAGCGCCGCGCTGCCGCCGGCGTCGAGCATCACGTGCAGCAGCGTCACCGGGGTGAAGCTGCGCGCCGGACCTTGGACCCCGGCGTGCCGGCCGGCAATCACGCGCACGCGCGCGCCGGGGGACTCCACCACCGGAATGCGCGTCGCGGGCAAGTCCTGATAGCCGGGCGGGTCCATCTTGCGGGCGCGGGGCAGGTTGAGCCACAACTGCACCCCGTGCAGCGTGCCGCCCCGGCGCACCAGGTCAGGCGCGCGGTACTCGGCATGCACGATGCCCGAGGCGGCGGTCATCCACTGCACGCCGCCGGGCTCGATGAGGCCACGCCCACCCGAGGAATCCTGGTGCTCCATGGCGCCTTCGAGGATGAGGGTGACCGTTTCGAAACCGCGATGGGGATGGGGGTTGAGCCCGCCCGACTCACCGGGCGCGATGCGCTCCGGACCGAAATGATCGAGCATCAGCCACGGGTCGACGAAGTCCACCTCGGGGCCGGGAAAGGGGCGATCCACCAGCAACCCCGGCGCAGGCTGCGCCTTGCGGCCGGGCACCACCGCGCGCACGGCGCGCTGCGCGGGCTCATCCATGGGCTGGAGGCGCCATCTGGAACAGCAACACCTCCGCGCCGCGGCCCTGCTCGAACGTCAGTTCGGCCTCGGCCGTCACCTTGAGGCCGTCGCCGGGGCCAAGGGCTTGTCCGTTCACAACCAGTGCGCCGCGCGCCACGTGCACGTAGGCGAGGTTCCCGGGCGGCAGCGGATGCGCCACGCGCTCGCCGCCGTCGAGCAGCAGCGCGTGCACCCACGCCTGCTGGTGGATGGCCACCGAACCCTGGGCGCCGTCGGGCGAAGCCACCAGACGCAGCCTGCCGCGCTTCTCCTCGTGGGGGAAATGCTTCTGCTCGTAGCCGGGCTGCACGCCGCGCTGCGCCGGCTCGATCCAGATCTGCAGAAAGTGAACGGGCTCGGACCTGGAGGCGTTGAACTCGCTGTGGGTGACGCCCGTCCCAGCGCTCATGCGCTGCACGTCACCGGGCCGGATCACCGAGCCCGTGCCCAGGCTGTCGCGATGCTCCAGTGCGCCCGCCAGCACGTAGCTGATGATCTCCATGTCGCGGTGCGGATGGGTGCCGAAGCCCATGGCGGGTGCCACGCGGTCTTCGTTGATGACCCGCAGGCTGCCAAAACCCATCTCCTGCGGGTCGTAGTAGTCGGCGAAGGAGAAGGTGTGGCGGCTGTCCAGCCACCCGTGGTTGGCGTGGCCGCGGTCAGCGGCCCGGCGCAAGGCAATCATGAAATGGTCCTGAAAGAAGGGGCCGACGGCGCCGACGCGGCGCTCAGACCAACATCCGGTCTCGGGGGCTGAGTTTCAAGGCAACGACACCGCGCACCCTCAGCACAGCCGCAGGTTGCCAAACTCCAGCGCCGCCACCGGCGACAGGTAGCCGCGGAGGGCAAGCGCCAGCAACGCCGCCAGCACCGCCACCACCACCCAGCGCGCCAGGCGCCAGCGCAGGTCCAGGGAAGCCGGACCGCGGCGGGGCGTCTGGGGCGCCGGGGCACTCACGGCGCATCCGCCGCCACCGCGCCGGGGCGCCGCACCGGCCGCTCGTCGATGGGCAGGTTCACCAGCCCGGCCAGCACGCCCAGGCCCACGGCCACCAGCCACACCGCGCGGTAGCTGCCCGTGGCGTCGAAGGCCAGCCCGCCCAGCCACACGCCCAGGAACGCGCCCAGCTGATGACTGAAGAACACGATGCCCGAGAGCATGGCCAGATGGCGCACACCGAAAATCTGCGCCACCAGCCCATTGGTGAGCGGCACCGTGCCCAGCCACAGGAAACCGATGCCGGCGGCGAACAGATACACCGACGAGGGCGTGAGCGGCATCCACAGGAAAACCCCGATCACCACCGCCCGCGCCAGATAGATGCCGGTCAGCAGGTAGCGCTTGCTGGCACGCCCGCCCAGCCAGCCCGCCAGGAAGGAGCCGGCGATGTTGAACAGCCCGATGAGCGCCAGCCCCAGGGCGCCCACACCGGGCGCCAGTCCTGAATCCAGCAGGTAGGCGGGCAGGTGCACCTGGATGAAGGCCACGTGGAAGCCGCACACGAAATAGCCCGCCGTGAGCAGCCAGAAGCCGCCGTGCCCCGCCGCCTCGCGCAGCGCCGCGCCCAGCGGCTGCGGCGCGCCAGCCCCGTGGCTGTGGTGGCCGCGGCTTTCCACCAGCGCGACGGCCAGGGGTACGATCACCAGCACGCTGGCCGCCAGGGCGTAGAGCGCTCCTTTCCAGCCCAGGGACGCGATCAGGGCGCCCGTGAAGGGCAACATGACGAACTGCCCGAAGGAACCGCCCGCCGTGGCGATGCCCAGCGCCACGCTGCGCCGCTCGGGCGGGTAGGCGCGCCCCACCACGCCCAGGATGACGCTGAAGGTGGTGCCCGACAGGGCGGCACCCAGCATCAGTCCGGCGCTCAGGTCCAGCAGCCACGGGTTGGCGGCGTGGGCCATGAGCGCCAGCGCGGCGGCGAACAGCACGGCGCTGAGTGCGGTGACGCGGCCTGCCCCGTGGCGGTCCACCACCGCGCCCACGAAGGGTTGCAGCGCGCCCCACAGCAGGTTGGACAGCGCCATGGCGAAGGCGAAGGTGGAGCGCCCCCAGCCGTAATCCTGGCTCATGGGCAGCAGGAACAAACCCAGGGTCTGGCGCGACCCCATGGAAAGGGAGAGCACGGCCGCGCCGCACACCAGCACCACCACGGGGGTGCGCCAGTCCGACCGGGTCATGGCCACCCCCGCCACGCAGAAAAAAACCGGCTCAGGGCAGTTGCTCGCCCAGCGGATGGGCAGCCAGCACGCGGTCGGCCTCGGCTTCTTCGGCGCTCTTCACCCGACGCACCAGCAACGTGTAGAAGGTGGGCACCACGAACAGGGTGAGCAGCGTGCCCAGCAGCAGCCCGCCCACGATGACCGATCCGATGGGGTGACGGGTCTCGGCACCGGCGCCCTTGGCGATCATGAGCGGCACGGCGCCCAGCACCATGGCGCCCGTGGTCATGAGGATGGGGCGCAGCCGCAGGGTGGCCGCTTCCACCACCGCCTCCACCTTGTCGCGGCCGGTACGGCGCAGCTGGTTGGCGAATTCCACGATCAGGATGCCGTGCTTGGTGATCAGGCCCACCAGCATCACCAGCCCGATCTGGGAGTACACGTTGAGCGTGCCGCCGCGGCCGGTCTTGGAGTCGATGTACAGGGCGAGCAAGGCGCCGGTCATGGCCAGGGGCACCGTGAGCATGATGACGAAGGGCCCCACGAAGCTCTCGAACTGCGCCGCCAGCACCAGGTAGATGAAGGCCAGCGCCAGCACAAAGGTGAGCACGATCTCGGCACCGGCTTCGCGGAATTCGCGCGACTGGCCGTCCAGGTCGGTCTGTACCGCGCCGGCCAGCTCTTCCTTCACGGTGCCGTCCATGAACTCGAGCACCTGGCCCATGGTGTACCCGGGGTTGATGTTGCCGTCGATCACCGCGGCGCGCAGGCGGTTGAAGTGATTCAGCTCCTTGGGCGCCACGGTCTCCTTCACCGCCACCAGGTTGGAGAGCTGGTTGAGGCGGCCGTCGGAGCCGCGCACGTAGATGGAGGTGAGATCATCGGGGCGCACGCGGTCCTTGTTCTCCAGCTGCACCACCACGTCGTACTGCTTGCCTTCGCGCTTGAAGCGCGTCACCTGCCGCCCGCCCAGCAGGGTTTCCATGGTGCGGCCGATGGTGTCCACTTCCACGCCCACGGCGGCGGATTTTTCGCGATCCACCTCCACGGCCAGTTGCGGCTTGTTGAGCTTGAGGTCGGTGTCCAGCGCGGTGAGACCGGGATAGGCGCGCGCCTTGGCCATGATCTTGCCCACGTGGCCCTGGAGCTGCTCGTAGGAATTGCCGTACACCACGTATTGCATGGCCTTCTGGCGGAAATTCTGGCCCAGGGATGGCGGGTTCACGGTGAAGGCCAGCACCCCTGGCAGGCCGCCAAACAGTTTTCCCTTGAGCTCTTCGGTGATCTTGAACTGGCTGCGCTCGCGCTGGCTCCAGCGGTCCAGCACCGCGAAGCCGATGCCGAAGTTCACCGGGTTGGGGCGTTCCAGCCCCGGCGCCGTCACGGCAAACAGCGTCTTCACCTCCGGCACGCCCATGAGCATCTTCTGCACGGTGAGCATGTAGCCATCGGTGTACTGCAGGGTGGATCCCTCGGGCGCCACCACGAAGCTCATGAACCAGCCCCGGTCTTCAAGGGGCGAGAGTTCCTTCTTGAGTTGCAGGAACAGGAACACCATGGCCGCCGCCACACCCAGGAACACCAGCACCACCAGCCAGCGCGTGCGCAACGTGAAGCGCAGGGCGCCGGCATAGGCGCGGTTCATGCCTTCGAAGAAGCGCTCCGTGAACTGGTAGAGGCGCCCGTGGCCACTGTGGGACTTGAGCACCTTGGAGCACATCATGGGCGTTAGCGTGAGCGCCACGAAGCCCGACACGATCACCGCCGCGGCCACCGTGAGGGCGAACTCCGTGAACAGCTTGCCGGTGGTGCCCTGCATGAAGGCCAGCGGCGCAAACACCGCCGCCAGGGTGATGGTCATGGCCACCACCGCGAAGCCGATTTCCTTGGAACCCTTCAGCGCCGCCTGGAAGGGGGTCATCCCCTCCTCGATGTGGCGGTGGATGTTCTCCAGCACCACGATGGCGTCGTCCACCACCAGGCCAATGGCCAGCACCAGGCCCAGCAGCGTGAGCACGTTGATGGAGAAGCCCAGCACCCACAGGAAGAACAGGCCGCCGATGAGCGACACGGGGATGGTGACCACCGGAATGAGCGTGGCGCGCAGCGAGCGCAGGAACACGAAGATCACCAGCACCACCAGCGCCAGTGCTTCCAGCATGGTCCGCTGCACCGCCGAAATGGACTCTTCGATGAAGATGGAGGTGTCGAAGGCGGCCTTGAGGCTCATGCCCGGCTGCAGGCCGTCGTTCACGCGCGGCAGCAGCTTCTTCACTCCCTGGGCCACGCCCAGGGTGTTGGCGGTGGACTGCTTGACGATGCCCAGGCCGATGGCGTCGTTGCCGTTGACGCGCACGATGTTGCGGTCGTCGAAGGCGCCGATCTCGGCGCGGCCCACGTCGCGCAGGCGCACGGGGTAGCCGTTCGCCTCGGTGATGATCATGTTGTTGAACTGCTCGGGCTTCTGCAGATCGGTTTCCGCCAGCACCGTGAACTCGCGCATGGTGCTCTCGATGCGCCCGCCGGGCACCTCGATGTTCTGGCGGCGCAGCGCGTTCTCCACGTCCTGCACGGTGAGAGCCATGGCGGCGAGACGCTCACGGTCGAGCCAGACGCGCATGGCCACCTTGCGCTCGCCGCCGATGATCACGCTCGCCACCCCCTCCACGCTCTTCAGCTGGTCGGCGATGTAGCGGTCGGCGTAGTCGGAGAGTTCGAGCTGGTTGTGGCGGTCGCTGGAGAAGGCAAGCCACAGGATGGCCTGGGCGTCGGCCTCCACCTTCGCCACGATGGGCTCGTTGGCGGCCTCGGGCATGAGGTTGCGCACCCGGGCCACGCGGTCGCGCACGTCGTTGGCGGCATCGTCGGCACGGCGGTTGTTCTTGAAGGTGACCGTGATGGTGGACACCTCCTCGCGCGACACAGACTTGATCGTCTTGATGCCCTCGATGCCGGAGAGGGAGTCCTCGAGAGGCTGGGTGATGGCCGACTCGATCACCTGGGCGCTGGCACCCTTGTAGATGGTGCGCACCGAAACCACCGGCGAGTCGATGTTGGGGTACTCGCGCACCGCCAGGCGCTGGTAGGCCATGATGCCCACCAGCACGATCACGAGGCTCATCACGGTGGCGAGCACCGGGCGCTTGACGGATATTTCGGACAGGACCATTGGCGGTCTCCCGTTGCGTTGCGGGGGCGGCGGCGCTCAGCCGCCCTTCTTGTCGCCTTCGGCGGGCTTGGCAGGCGCGGCTGCAGCGGGGGCGGCGCCGGGTGCCGGAGGACCGCCGGGCGCGGGCGGGCCGCCCGCCGCCGGCAGCACCATCACGGGGGCGCCGGGCGGCATCATGGCGAGCTTCAACGCGCCCTCCGTGACCACCATGTCGCCAGCGGCGAGCCCGCCGGTGATTTCCACCACGCCGGGACGGCGCCCGCCGATCTGCACCTTGGTGATCTGGGTCTTGGCGCCGTTGTCGAGCACCTTGTAGACGAAGGTGTCCTTGCCCTGGGGAACGATGGATTGCTCGGGAATGGAAATGGCCTGCTCGCGCTTGTCCAGTTGCACCGAAACCCGCGCGAACAGGCCGGGCTTGAGCTTGCCGCCGGTATTGGGCACATGGGCTCGCGCCAGCACCGTGCGCGACTTCTCGTCCACCAGCGGCTCGATGGCGAAAATGCGGCCCTGAAACTGCTCGCCGGGAAAGGCATCGAGACTCACCGCCACGGGTTGCCCGCGGGCGATGCGGCCCACGTAGGTTTCCGGCACGCGGAAATCGAGCTTGATGGAGGCAATGCTCTCCACGCGCGCGATGTTGTCGCCAGTCTTGAGGTAGGCGCCAGGGCTGATCTGGCGCAGGCCCATCACCCCGGAGAACGGCGCGAAGATGGCGGTCTTGGCCAGCCGCGCCTGGTCCTGCTGGACCCGCGCCGCGGCCACTTCCATGGCACCGCGCGCGCGGTCCACCACCTCGACGCTCACGAAGCCCTTGGCGAGCAGGTCCTTGGCGCGTTCGTGGTCGGAGGTCTTGGTGCGCAACTCGGCGCTGCTGGCAGCCAGGGCGGCCTGGTACTCGGAGGCATCGAAGGACACCAGCCGTGCGCCCTTGGCCACGGCCTGTCCCTCCTCGAAATGCAGGACGGTGACGCGCCCGTCGATCTCAGAGCGGATCAGTACTGATTCGTCCGCCAGCAGCGAGCCCACGGCTGTCACATCGGTGCTGAAGGGGCCCACCGTGACGGCCACGGCCTTCACCGGTAGCGCCATGGGCGGTTTGGCCGCGCCCCCGCCCGCGGGACCTGCGGCAGGCTTGCCATCGGAGGGCTTCGCGTCCCCGGGCTTGGCGGCACCGTCGGCAGGCTTGCCGGGCGGGGCCTCGGCCTTGTTGCCGCAGGCGGCAAGCAACAGCGCAATCAGGACGACAAGCGGAAAGGAAAGACTTCGCATCGCTGGCAGGCCTCGGCAGTCGGGTT